>JACDZJ010000090.1_pt1 | contig 43218 bp, 33 predicted proteins | sample 7365721 | NCBI WGS metagenome assembly JACDZJ01 (sample SAMN15143480, study PRJNA637477) | pond metagenome | biome: freshwater wetland ecosystem [ENVO:00000243]; feature: pond [ENVO:00000033]; material: pond water [ENVO:00002228]; isolation source: pond water containing pink berries ... | reverse complement strand
ATCAAATCACGGTTTGCAGCAACTTTGGAATGTTCAAGTGAGGAAAATAGGATGATGGATACCCTGGTTGCCGCCGCCATCCACGATGCGAAGAACGCCTTGATGGGTCTCGACCTGCAACTGGCGCAGATGCAATGCCGACCTGCGGAAGCCGACTTTTCGCAGCCCGTGCCACCATCGGCCGCGTCGAACTGGCCAACCTGCCCGGCGCGAACTTCCGCCTGTTTCTGCCCTAACTAGACCTTGAACTGGTCGATGCGGTGACGTATTTCGTGCGACAGCGTTTCGAGTGTTTGCGCCGCCTCGGCTGTGTGACCAACGGCGCTGCTGTTTTCGTCCGAGGCACGCGCCACCTGCTCCACCTGCTGGGCAATCAGGTGTCCGGCCGCCGACTGCTCGGAAATCGAATGGACAATTTCATCGAAGGCTGAGGCAACCTGGATTGCCCCATTGCGGATCGCCTCGATCGACCGGCCGGCATCATTGGCCAGCGACGCACCGGCATCCGCCTGGCTGACCGCGCTGCCCATGCGTTCGACCGCCGTTTGCGCACTGCCCTGAATCGCCGCGATCATCGTGGCAATTTCGCCGGTGGCGGTGGCGGTGCGCTCGGCCAGTTTCCGCACTTCGTCGGCCACGACCGCGAAACCGCGTCCCTGCTCGCCGGCGCGCGCCGCCTCGATGGCCGCATTCAGCGCCAGCAGATTGGTCTGGTCGGCCACCTCGCGGATCACATTGACGATGTTCGAGATGCGCGTGGTTTGTTCGCCGAGGGTGCCGATCACATCGGAGACCTGCTGCACCGCCACCGAAATTCTCTGCATGTCGGTGATCGCCGCCCCGATGACACGACCACCGTCCGCGGAATGCTGCGTCGAGACGCCGACCACCTGCTGCGCAGTGCCGGTGTTGTCGCGCATCTGGTCGAGGCTCACCGACATTTCCTCCACGGCCGCCGCCATGGCGGAAGCCGACTGGCTGGTCGCGGTAGAACTTTCGGATGACTGTCTGATCGCGACGGCCAGCTCGGCAGCGGTATCGTCGAGGCGATGCACGTCCCGGTTGAGTTCCAGCAGCATGGTGCGCAGCATCGTCACCAGCTGGTTGAAACTGCGGGCGGCGGTCGCAATTTCGTCCTTGCCTTCCGCCGTCAGTTGCACCGAAAAATCCTTGCGCGCGACAAGTTCGGACATCAGGCTGCTCATCCGGTTGAGCGGTTCGGCAATGCCCTGCGCCAGATAACGTCCGCCCAGCGTCAGCACCGCCACCACCAAAATGATACCGACAAGAATGATCATCTGCACCTTGCCGGCTTCCTGCACCGCCGCATCAAGCTCCCGGCTCGCCTCGCCAAGCTGGGCCTCGATCACGGGTTCGAGCGCCGCCTGTAGCTGGGATGAGACCTTGTCGAACTCGCCCATCAACCTGTTGCCGGCCGGCGCGCCACCGTCGATATAGGCCTTGGCCATTTTCTTGCCGGTCGCATACCATTCACCCATGCGTGTGTGGAGCTGATCCGCCTGAGCCATACCAGCCTGATCGTTCCCGCTGGCATAGGCAGCGCGGAGCTTCGCCAGGTCTTCCTGGAACGCCTGGTGCGCCTTTTCGGCCTCATTGAAACCATCGTCGAGGCCGTCCTGACCGCGCGTTGCCGAGATGTCGGTGAGCCATTGCTGGATCTGCACCACCTGCATCTGCATGTCCTTGGCGAGGATGGCATTGGGCACGCCCGCGTTTTTCACTTCATCGAGGCCACGGCGCAGTTCGAGGAAGGAAAGATAAGACACCCCCAGCAGCATTGCCAGCATGACGCCGACGACGACGACCATGGCCAGAATTTTCTGGCCCACCTTGAGATTTTTCAGCATCAGCCCCCCCGCACGAGCGGGAATCTTACACCGCGCGCAGCTTTTCCCCGGCCACCGTCAGCGTCGCCTCGTTCTTGGCGAAACAGAAGCGGATCAAGCCGTAATCGGTGCCATCGGGCATGAAGGCGGAAACCGGAATCACCGCCACGCCCTTCTCGATGGTCAGCCAGCGGGCGAACTCGGCATCGGGCAGGTCGTTGATGCGCTCGTAGCGCGCCAGATGGAAATAGGTGCCGTCGCTCGGCAGCAATTCGAAACGCGAGCCGGCCAACTGGGCGCGGAAGAAGTCGCGCTTGGCCCGGTAGAACGCCGCCAGCCCGGCGGCAAAGCCGGGATCGGCCGTCATGAAATCGGCCAGCGCCAGTTGCGAGGGGTGATGCACGGTAAACACGTTGAACTGGTGCACCTTGCGGAACTCAATCGTCAGCGCGGCGGGGGCGGCGCAGTAGGCGATCTTCCAGCCAGTGATGTGGTAGGTCTTGCCGAAGCTCGACACCACGAAGCTGCGCTCGCGCAACTCGGCGGTGCGGGCGAGACTTTCGTGCCGGCCCGTGTAGAGGATGTGTTCATACACCTCGTCGCCGATCAATACGATGTCGGTATCGCGCACCAGCCGGGCCAGCTCGGCCATGTCGTCCGCCGTCCACACCGTGCCGGTCGGGTTATGCGGCGTGTTGAGGATGATCAGGCGCGTTTGCGCCGTGATGGCAGCGCCGACTTTTTCCCAATCGGGCCGGAAGTCCGGCGGGGCAAGATTGATGACCTTCACCGAGCCGCCCTGCAGTTCGATCGCCGGAATATAGCTGTCGTACACCGGCGCGAACACAATCACCTCGTCGCCCGGCCGCACACAGCAGGCAATCGCCGTGAAGATCGCCTGCGTCGCCCCGGCCGTGACGGTGACTTCCGACTCGGGATCGTAGCTCGCGCCGTACAGGCGTTCCAGCTTCGCGGCGATGGCATTCCGCAATGGGGCGACGCCGGCCATCGGCGGGTACTGGTTCGCGCCGTGGTGCAGGTGGTGGGTCAGCCGTTCCAGCAGCAGCGCCGGGGGTGAAAAGTCGGGGAAACCCTGCGACAGGTTGATCGCGCCATGCTCGTTGGCGAGCCGCGACATGACGGTGAAGATGGTAGTGCCGACGTTCGACAAACGGGAAGGGAAGATTTTCATGGTGCTTTTTCGGACACTATAATGAGTGGTATGGTCAAGTGTATCCCGCTCCGCGCTCTCTACGTCGACTTCAACTCCTACTTCGCCTCGGTCGAGCAGCAGTTGCGGCCGGGGTTGCGCGGCCGACCGGTGGGCGTGCTGCCGGTGCTCGCGGAGACCACCTGCTGCATCGCCGCCAGCTACGAGGCAAAGGCCTTCGGCGTCAAGACCGGCACGCCGGTTTATGAAGCCCGCAAGCGCTGTCCCGGCATCGTCCTAGTGGAAGCACGGCCGCCGCTCTATGTCGAAATGCACCACCGGCTCATCGCCGCAGTGGAATCCTGTACCCCGGTCGGCCGCGTCTTGTCGATCGACGAAATGGTCTGTCCGCTGCTGGGCAGCGAACAGCACCGCAACCGGGCGCTCGCGCTGGCGGCACTCATCAAGCAGACCATCGCCACGACAGTGGGCGCTTACCTGAAAAGCTCCATCGGCATCGCGCCCAATACCTTCCTCGCCAAGATCGCCTCGAACATGGACAAGCCCGACGGCTGCACGGTGATCGAATCCGCCGACCTGCCGGACATCCTCCACCCCCTCGACCTGCGCGCCATCCACGGCATCGGCCGTGCCCTGGACAGTCGGCTGCAGCGGCACGGCATCGAGACCGTGGCACAGCTGTGCGCGGCGAATGCCGCGACGCTGCGCGCCGCCTGGGGCAGCGTCGAGGGCGAGCGGATGTATGCCAGGCTGCGTGGCGAGGATGTCACCGTTGCGGATAGCCGCCGCAGTTCGGTGAGCCATTCACATGTGTTGCCACCGGAACTGCGCAATCCGGCCGCCGCCTACTCAGTGCTGCATCGCCTGTTGCAGAAGGCGGCAATGCGATTGCGCAGCTACGGGTTGATCGCCGCCAATGTTCAGGTGCGGGTGGCCTACCGCAACGACACGGTATGGCAGGCCGACCAGCCGGTCGATCCGACGGCGGATACGCTGGCCTTCCTGCATGCGCTCGATGTCCTGTGGGCACGCCAGCCGCAGGTGCGTGCCGTGCCGCAGTCGGTGGGCGTGGTGCTCGGTGCGCTCGACGACGCGACACACCGCTCCCGCAGCTTGTTCGACACTGGTCACACGGCGGAAGCGCAGGACCGGCTCAATGCGGTGATCGACGCGGTCAACCTGCGCTACGGCAAGACCGCGCTCTATTTCGGCGGCGCCCATCGAGCATTGGCGGCCGCGCCGATGCGCATCGCCTTCCAACACATTCCCGACCTCGCAATCGAGGCCGACTAGGCACTCACTTCGCCAGCGACTCCCGCTCCATCAGCAGATAGGTATTGAAGGCATTGCGCCGGTGGGCTTCATGATAGGCCGGCAGACCCTTCCAGCGCGACCAGTCGGCAGCGGCGAAGGCAGCGTCGAAGGACACGAAATCGGCAACGGCCCGCCCCATCTTGTCACGCAGGTCGGTCAGGTAGTCGCGGGTCAGGGTCAGGTCCTGGCGCGGCGTCTGGCTGGCCGGGCCATGGCCCGGCACCATCGCGCGCGGCTGGAGCGCGAGCAGGCGGTCAAGCGCCGCCAGCCACGCCTTCGAATCGGCATCGCCGACGAAGGGCACACGCCCCTGGAAGACCGTGTCGCCCGAAAACAGCACCTTGTCTTCCTCGACGAACATCACGATGTCTTCGGGCGAATGCGCGGGGCCAACATGGCGAAGGTGGAAATGGACGCCGCCCAGCCGGAACCCGGCATCCCCCGCCAGCCAGTGATCGGCCGGGATCACCGCGAAACCATCGCCAACCCAGGGTGCCAGCAGTTCGCGGCGCTGCGCCAGCCGGTCGGCGGCGGCGGCCGAACCCAGTACTGGCCTCGCCGCTTCGTGCGCCCAGATCTCCGCGCCCAATTTTTTGAAGGCCTGCAACCCGTAGTAATGGTCAGCATGCCAGTGCGAAACGATCACACGCCGGATCGGCTGGCGGGTGACCTTGCGGATCTCGCCGATCAATTGCTCGGCGAGGACCGGCGTACCGAGGCTGTCGAACACCACCACGCCCGCCTGGGTGACGACGAAGCCGGCGTTCGACATGAAGCCCTGATTGGCCCGCGAGGCCGCGCCCGGCAGGCCGCGCACATACCAGCTGTGCTTGCCGACCTGTTCGGCTTGCATCGGCATCAACTCCTCGGCCCACGCCGGCAGGACCAGCCAGCACAGCAGGAAGAAAGCCAGCCTACGCACCGCTCTTCTCCAGCACGCTGAACAGGTGCGCAGTGTCCTGCGTGCCCCAGCCCGCCGCCATCAGCGCATCCAGTTGCTGCATCACCGTGCCCGCCACCGGCAGGGGAATGCCGCGTCGTGTCGCTTCATCCATGATCATGACGAAATCCTTGTGATGGAGGCGGGCTTCGACGCCGGGCGTGAAATCGCGCACCGCCATCTTGCCGCCGAAAAAATCGAGCACACGCGAGCCGGCCGAACCGCCGAGCATCGCCGCCCGCACCCTGGCGAAATCAACACCCGCCGCACCGGCGAGCCGCGCCGCTTCCGCGCTGGCCTCGATGGCCGCGACCATCACCAGCTGGTTACAGGCCTTTGCCACCTGGCCGGCGCCCACCTCACCGACACGCACGATGGTCTTGCCGAGGCAGCGGAACAGAGGATCGAGCCGTTCTGCCAGCGCCGACTTTCCGCCCCACATGATCGCCAGCGTCCCTGCCTGCGCCCCGGCCGTACCACCCGACACAGGGGCGTCGACAAAGTGAATCCCGCGTTCCAGGTAACGCTCCGCGATGCCGCGTGCCGCCGCGGGCGCGATGGTGGAAAAGTCGACGTGAATGCCGTCAGGCGCCAGCCCTTCGAGCAACTGTGCCGCGAGTCCGGCCACATCGGCACCGCCAGTGACGTTGGTACAAACGATCTCGCACTGCCGCGCCAGTTCGGTCGGGCTCTCCGCCCAACGCGCACCCTTGCCCAATAAAAAGTCGGCTCCGGCAGGACGGCGACTCCAGACATGCAATTCATGTCCGGCGGCGAGCAGATGCTCCGCCATGGGTTGCCCCATGCCACCGAGGCCGATAAAGCCGATCTTCATTCCGGCGAAGAAAGCTTTTCCAGCAGCTTCAGCGCGGCGACCGAATCGTCTTCGCCCATGCCGCTGCCGACGATGGCGTTGAACAACTGGGCCGTAGCCGCCGCCGAAGGCAACATCAGGCCGAGGCGGTGCGCCTCTTCCATGACGATGCGCAGGTCCTTCTGGTGCATCCAGGCCTTGAAGCCGGGCTTGAAGTTGCGGTCGAGCATGCGCTGGCCGTGGTTTTCGAGGATGCGCGAATAGGCGAAGCCACCCAGCAGCGCCTCGCGCACGCGGGCCGGATCGACGCCGCTCCGCGCCGCGAAGTTGAAGGCTTCCGCCACCGCCAAGACGCCGACGCCGGTGAGGATCTGGTTGCAGGCCTTCGCCACCTGGCCGGCGCCCGTGTCGCCAATCAAGTTGACCGACTTGCCGAGTTTCTCGAACAGCGGCCTGACCTTCTCGAACACCTCCGGCTTGCCGCCGACCATGATGGTCAGGCTGGCATTGATTGCCCCGACCTCGCCACCCGACACCGGCGCATCGAGGAAGTCGATGCCCTGTGTCGCCAATGCCGCACCAATCTCGCGCGCGGAATTGGGATTGATCGTACTCATGTCGACGACGATCTGGCCGGGCCAGGCACCTGTCGCAATGCTGTTCTCGCCGAGGCAGACCTCACGCACGTCGGGGGCATCGGCCACCATGATGAACACGATCTCGGCATGTTTCGCCACCTCGGCCGCCGAGACATGGGCATGGGCGTCGACATCCTTGAAGGGTTCGAGCGAGGCTGGTCGCCGCGCCCACAGGTGCAGGGTATGCCCCGCCTGCGCCAGATGCAGGGCCATGGGGCGACCCATCAGGCCGAGGCCGATAAAGCCGATCTTCATGATATTTTCTCCTTCAGGACTTCAGGGTTGAGCAGGTTGGGTGGCCGCTGGCCGGACAGCGCCGCGATCAGGTTGTCGGCCGCCAGCATGGCCATCGCCAGCCGCGTGGCGCGCGTCGACGAACCGATATGCGGGGTCAGCACGACCTTGTCGAGGGCGCAGAAGCGCGGATCAAGCGCCGGTTCGTTCTCGAACACATCGAGGCCGGCGCCGGCGATGCGGCACAGATGAAGCGCCTCGATCAGCGCAGCGTCATCGACCACGCCACCACGGGCGACGTTGATCAGGTGGGCGGTGGGTTTCATCGCCGCCAACTCTGCGGCGCCGATGAGGTGATGCGTCGCCGGCGAGTAGGGCACCATCAGGACCAGGAAATCGGCCTTGCGCAGCAAATCGGTCATGTCGACCCAGGTCGCGCCGGCTTCCAGATCCGGGTCGAGGCGGGTGCGGTTGTGGTAGATCACGCGCATCGAGAAACCCGTCGCCCGACGCGCCACGGCGCGGCCGATGCGCCCCATGCCGAGGATGCCAAGCGTCGCATGGTGCACGTCCGCACCCAGCCAGTCGTCGTGGAACTTCCAGCCCTGCCACTGCCCGGCGCGCACCCAGCGATCGGCGCCGACGACGCGGCGCGCCGTGGCGAGGATCAGCGCCCAGGCCGTATCGGCGGTGGTTTCATCGAGTACGCGCGGCGTATTGGTCGCCATCACACCCGCCTGCGTCAGCGCCGGGAGGTCGAAGTTGTTGTAGCCAACCGCCACGTTGCATACCGCCTTGAGACATGGCGCACCGGCGAGTACGGCCGCGTCGATACGGTCGGTGAGGAAGCTCAGCGCGCCCTGCTTGCCGGCCAACCGTGCCGCCAACTGGTCGGGCGGCAACGGCGCATCGGCGTCGTGATAATCGACCGCGCAGCATGCGGTCAGCCGGTCGATGACTTCGGCGAAAACCGCACGACTGACGAGGATCGCGGGCTTCGCCATGCTGCCTGCCGGCTCAGCCGGCGATGGCCTTGGTGATCAACGGCACCAACGCTTCCGGCAGCTTGAGCTGGCCGGACAGCGCGAAGGCATGGGCACGCTTCGACATCTTCTTCCAGGTCTTGCGGATGATGTCGAGCCACTTCTCTTCGCTGTATTCGCCATGCTTGCCGGCGAACTCCAGCATGTAGTGCTCGATGAAGCACAGGTCGGTGACATCTTCGAGCAGTTGGGTATCGGGATTCACCTTCAGGCCGCGCTTGCCCACCGCCTGCTTGATGCGCTCGACGGTCGCATCGTCGTAACCGGCCTCGGCAGCAAGACGACCTGCGGTTTCCGCATGGAACTTGTAGAGGCCGGTGCGCCATTGCAGGTAACCGTCGCGGGTCATCGGATAGTTTTCGCGCGGGGTCTTCCAGCGCTGGATGTGCTGGGCGCGCACTGCCAGACGCTGCGCTTCGTCCGCCTCGGGTGCATAGCGGCCGATCATCGCCGCCATGCGCTGGCCATAGAGCAGCTCGCGTGGTACCGGCTGGCCGTCCGGCCCGCTGTCCTGGCGCGGATCCTCGGCATTGGCGGCATCGATAAGGGCAACGGCGCGTTCGTAACAGGCGGAACTCATGGAGAACTCCTTGAAGTCATTGAAGAAATCAGATGCCCAGGGGTGCGGGCAGGTCGACCAGCATCAGCGTCACGTCATCGTGCGGCAGGCAGGCACCCAGATGCTGGACGATCGCATCCTTGACGGCATCGATACGGCCCGCCATTGGCTCGGACGCAAGCACGGCGCACAGGCGTTCGATGCCGAACTGCTCTTCACTTTCGCCGTGGGCCTCGACGAGACCATCGGAAAACATCACCAGTTGGCCCCCACCCGGCGGCACCACCAGGCTATCCGCCACCATGGCCGAGTCTTCAAAATCGATAATCCCCAAGGGCAGGTGGGTCGCCTGTATTTCACGCACGACCTTGCCGGCATTATCGAGCAGGAAGGCACTGGGCATGCCACCCATCCAGATTTCGCTCCGACCGGACCGAGGGTCGATGCACAGACAGCTACAGGCGACGAAGCGGCCTACCGGCAGGGAGACACGCAACTGGCGATTGATCTTGGCAATGACCTGGGCGAGCGGCAGGCCGAGTTCGACCACGTCGTAGAACAGTGTCAACACCGGCAGCACGCTGATGGCGGCCGCCAGACCGTGGCCGGTGGCATCAGCCAGCAGCACGCAAAACCGCCCGTCGGGAGCGCGAGCCGCCGCGACGATGTCGCCGCTGAAATTGGTGGCCGGGCTCATCCAGTAGTGGATGGCGGGATCGCTGAGTCCGGGCCGCTGCATCAACTGGTCGAGGATCTCCTGGGCCAGGATGTTTTCCGCCTCGCGCTCGTCGTGGTAAATCTGTAGCGTCTGCGCATTTTCCTGCAACTTGCGCTCAGCAAGGCGCTGCTCGGTAATGTCGTGCAGGGCCGCCACGAACCTGCGCTGGCCGTTTTCCCTGAACTCGCTCAGCGAGACGGACAGCAAAAAAGTGCTGCCATCCTTGCGCTGGGCCTCGACATCGCGATTGCCCCCCCCCATCACCTGGGGAACCCCACCGTGGAGATAGCGGGAGATGTAGCCCTCGTGGGCTTGGCGCCAGGGTACCGGCATCATCATGGTCACATTGCGGCCGAGCATCTCGGCCTGGGTATACCCGAAGATGCGGCAGCAGGCCGGATTCACCGACGAGATCACACCGTGTTCGTCGGTGGTGACAATGGCGTCCAGCAAGTTGTCGGTAATCGCCTGATTGAAACGCCGGGACTCCTCAAGCTGGCGCAGCAGCACCAGCGAGCGCGACAGGGCGCGCACCTTGGCTTCGAGGACAACGAAATTGATCGGCTTCGACAGATAGTCGTCGCCACCGGCCTCCAGGCCGGTGACCAGATTTTCGTCCCTGTCGAGCGCGGACAGGAACAACACCGGCACCCAGCGATCCCCGCACAGCGCCTTGATCTGCCGGGTGGCTTCGTAACCATCCACTACCGGCATCATCACATCCATGATCACCAGGTCATAGTCCTTGGCGACGAACATGGCGACGGCCTGCGCCCCATCCTCGGCCAGATCGATGGCGTGTCCCAGGCGCTTGAAAAAAACCGACAGGATCTGCCGGTTGGTCGCCGTGTCATCCGCCGCCAGCACCTGCAGGGAATTGGATTGGGCGGTGGGCTCGTAAATACGCTTATTCATGGGGGAATTATATCGGCCGTCAGGAAACCGCTGGATCGGTACGCACCGTAACGGTGACAATGTTGCCGCAACCCTCGTACTGCAAGCTGGCGAAGCTCAGCATGCGGGCCAGCGCGATACCGCGCCCGTTGGGATCGGCCGCACGATCGGGATCGATGGCGAGATAGTGTTCCCAGTTGAAACCGGGGCCCTGATCTTGCACACGGAATTCGATCCGGTCCGCATGCCGCTCGACCCGGATGCGCACGGCCTTGTCCGCATGCTCCGGCAGTGCCAGCCGGCGTGCCACTTCGCCTTCCCAGGCATCGTCCAGGCGCAGGCGCTTCTTCTCGGCATAGCTGATACCGAGGTTGCCGTGTTCCACGGCATTCACCAGCAGTTCCGACAGGCCCGTAGCTGCCAGTTGGGGCGCCGGACACAGGCTGGAGAGGACTTCGATCAGGGCACCGACTTCTTCGAGGGTGCGGAAACGGAACTCGGCCTGATCGAGCATCTCCATCGCGCGCACATGGGCCGCAGCATGGCGGTTCGCCTCGATGCGCTCGTCGATGTCGGCAATGGCCGCGCGCATGATAGCGGACAGGGTTTCCGGTTCGTAAGGCTTGGCGAGGTAGTAGTAGGCGCCCGCCTCGATGCCTTCGCGCACCTGCTCTGGCGCCGTGGCGGCTGTCTGCATGATCACCGGGATGGCGGTAAAGCGTGCGTCGGCCTTCATCTTGCGCAGGAGCTCGATGCCGCTGATACCGGGCATCATGCGATCGAGGATCGCCACGTCGAAGGGGCGAACACTGCTCGTCAGTACCTGCCAGGCCGCATCACCGCTTTGCACCAGTTCAAGATCGTAACCCGCATCTTCGAGATACTCGCGGATGATTTCCAGGTTGATCAACTCGTCATCGACGACGAGGATATGGCGTTGGCTCATTACGGACTTTCTCCGAGGGCAGGCAGGAAGATGTCGATGGCGGCCCCGCCATCGGGGCGGTTGCGCGCCCGGATGATACCGCGGTGCGCCCGGGTCATTTCGCTACAGATGGCCAGTCCGAGACCGGTGCCGCCGGCTCCGGTATTGGTGCGGCTGCTCTGGGTGAATTTTTCGAACACGTCATCAAGTTCGGCTTCGGGGATGCCAATTCCTTCGTCGGCGACGGTCAGACGCAGTCCCGGCAGCAAGTGGCTGCTATCGCCGGCACGACGCCCGGAGGGAATCGCGCAGTCGGCGATCTCGATCTCGATGCGCCGGCCTTCAGGCGTGAACTTGATGGCGTTACCCAGCAGGTTGCGCAAAATCTGGTCGATACGTTTCGGATCGCCCATCATGTGGCAATCCGTCGCGTTCACCACGATGGTGCATGCAAGCTTCTTGGTTTCAAATAGCGCGGCCAGTTCCGCCACCACTTCGCGGACGCACCTCCGCAGGTCCATCCGGTGCATGCTGTACTGCATGCGCCCGGCTTCCAGCTTGGACAGGTCGAGCAGGTCATTCACCAGTTCGAGCATACGCTCCCCGCTGGCGCGGATGTGTTCGAAATAGCCCCTGAGCTTGTCTGGCGGCGCAATGTCTGCCTTGAGGTGGCCGATGCGGGCAAAGGACAAAACGGCATGCATCGGCGTGCGCAGCTCATGGCTCATGTTGGTCAGAAACTCGGATTTGGATTGATTGGCCTGCTCGGCCGCCTCCTTGGCGCGCAGCAGGCCGGCGGTCTGCGCGGCGACCAGTTCCTTGAGGTTATCGCGGTGCTCGCGCAGCTCTTCCTCCAACGCCTTCCGGGATGTGATGTCGCGGCCGGTGCCGCGATAACCGACGAACCGGCTCCCATCGAAAAGCGGCTTGCCGCTGATTGCATACCAGAGCCGCGTGCCATCGACACTGCTAATGCTGTATTCAAAGTCACGGAAGGGCTGGCGTGCCTCCAGCACCATCTTGTGTACGGCCCATTGCTCGGGGGGCAGTTCGATCGGCAACTCCCAACGCCGTAGCCCTATAAACTTGTCCATGCCGCGCGACGAACCGCCGGAAAAGTAACTGAAGCGCAGATCGGCATCCATTTCCCAGAACCAGTCGGCCGACAGTTCGAACAGGTCGCGGAAGCGTTCTTCGCTCGAGCGAAGCGCCACGGTTTTCTGCGCCACGAGATTTTCGAGATTTGCGCGGCCTCGTTTTAGCAACCTGGCAATCAGGATCGTGGCGATAACCAGAAGCAGGCTGAGCAACAGCGACAGCGCCGGTCGCTCACGGGGATGCTCCATGAGTATTCCCGGCGCGGGGGCGGCACGAATCACCCACGGATGATCGACGGCGCGCACTTCGCTCCGGTGCATCGTGGCCGCCTGCTCGATCGCATCGATAGTAGGCACCTGTGCGCTATCGGGCCGTACCGCATGCACGTACAGCACCTCCTCACCAGGCGTATCGCGCACGACGAAATCGAAACGGCCCCACTGCGGACGCATCACCTGATCGAAATATGCCTGGGTATCGATCCCCACCGCCAGGATACCCACCACGCTGGCCTGCCGTTCGGCGATCGTGTGCGTGGGTCTGCCAGCAGCAAATACCGGCTGGATCAACACGACGCCTCGCGTGCCATTGGGCTGCAATTTGACTTCCCGGGTGATCACGGCCTCGCCGCTTTCGATAGCCCAGGTAATCGCGGCAGCGCGCCGAGACTCGGAAGTGATGTCGAAGCCCAACGGCGGAACGATGTCGCCCGGCAACAGGACACGAGCAACCGGAAAGTGGGGCTGGCCCTGCACGATGCGGCGCGGTGCCCAGGCGATGCCATACAGCATGGGATGGTGTTTCATGACGAGTCCGGCAAATTCATCGAACTCTTCAGCACCGATATCCGGCCGCCGGGCAAGGGTGGTGGCAAGGATGTGGGCTTCCTTGCGGATCGTTTCCAAGCGATCCTCAATCCGGCTCGACAGGACGTCGGCTTCTTTTGCGACATGGCGCCGCAACTGCTCGTCTTCCCAATACCCCGTCGTACGATAGACGAAAAGACTGCCCAACACACCGCTTACCACTATCAAAAGGGCAAGATTACGGTGCAGGAGATTCTTGAGCGATGTCGACATCGGTGCCCATTATGCCGCGCCAATGAGTTTTGGTGCTACACCCTCAGTGCCGGCACGGGGTCAGGTGGACGGTAGCCGTTTGCGCATGGCGGCGTAATACAGCACCGGTATCACCACCAGCGTCAGCAGGGTAGATACAAGGATGCCGAAGATCAGCGCCAGAGCGAGACCGGAGAAGATCGGGTCGTCGAGGATGAACAGCGCGCCGAGCATGGCGGCCAAGCCGGTCAGGGCGATCGGCTTGGCGCGGATCGCGGCGGACTGGATCACGGCTTCCGCGAACTCCATGCCTTCCGAAACCTGCTGGTTGATGAAGTCCACCAGCAGGATCGAGTTGCGCACGATGATGCCGGCCAGCGCGATCATGCCGATCATCGAGGTGGCGGTGAACTGCGCGCCGAACAGCGCGTGGCCAGGCATCACGCCGATGATGGTGAGCGGGATCGGCGCCATGATGATCAGCGGCACCAGATAGCTCTTGAACTGGGCGACCACCAGCAGGTAGATCAGGATCAGGCCGACACCGTAGGCCGCACCCATGTCGCGGAAAGTCTCGTAGGTCACCTGCCATTCGCCATCCCATTTCAGGGAATAACCGGCGTAGGGGTCCTGCGGCTGCTTGATGAAGGTTTCACCCAGGGTGCCGCCCTGCTCCAGCTTCAGGTCTTTCAGTTTGGAGCGGATGTCGAACATGCCGTAGAGCGGCGAATCGAGTTTGCCACCCATGTCGCCGGTGACATAGACCACCGGCAGCAGGTTCTTGTGATAGACCACCTTTTCTCGCTGCGCCGGCTTCGCCTCCACCACTTCTGAGATGGGTATGAGGTCGCCACCATAGGCGGCCATGGCGCGCACCTTGAGGCGCAGCAGCGTGTCGAGCGTGGATTGGCGCTCGGCCGGCAGGGTGATGCGCACCGGGATCTCGTATTTCGACTCGCCGTCGTGCAGCGGCGTCACGTCCTCGCCGGCGAGGCCGAGGCGCACCGTTTCGACGATGTCCTTCTGCGACACGCCCAGCAATGCAGCCTTGGCCTGGTTGACGCGCAGGATCACCTTGCCGGCATCCTCGTCAATCGTGTCGTCGACGCCGAGAATGTCGGCCGTCCCCTCGAAGGCTTCACGAACCTTGCGCGCCACCGCGACCTGGCCGGCGTAGTCCGGACCATAAACCTCGGCGACGATCGGCGACAGCACCGGCGGGCCGGGCGGCACTTCGACCACCTTGGCGTTGCCGCCGTTGGCCTTCGCCACCCCCATCAGCCGGTCGCGCACTGCCACGGCGATCTCGTGGCTCTGGCGGTCGCGCTGGTGCTTGTCCACCAGATTGACCTGGATGTCGCCCATTTCGGCATTGGCGCGCAGGTAGTACTGGCGGACGAGGCCGTTGAAGTTGATCGGGCTGGCGGTGCCGGCATAGGCCTGGTAGTTCGCCACTTCCTTCACCTGCTCCAGCTCCGCAGCCATCGCGCGCAGCACCCGGGAGGTTTCCTCGACCGGCGTGCCGACCGGCATGTCCAGCACCACCTGGAATTCGCTCTTGTTGTCGAAGGGCAGCATCTTCAGCACGACCAGCTTGACCACGCCAAGACCGACCGAGGCAAGGATGGCGACGAGGATGCCCAGCCACAGCTTGCGGCGCGCCCGCGCGCCATGTTGGGGATCGAGGTAGGGCGACAGCAGGCCGCGAAAGAAGCGGTCCAGCTTCGCATCAAGGCTATTCGCCGTACCGCCAGCGCCGACTTTTCCATGCGCCTGCGGCTTCATCAGTTTGAGCGCCAGCCAGGGCGTGACGATGAAGGCAATGGCCAGCGAGATGGCCATGCCCATCGAGGCATTGATCGGGATTGGGCTCATGTAGGGGCCCATCAGGCCGGACACGAAAGCCATCGGCAGTAGCGCCGCGATCACGGTGAAGGTCGCCAGGATGGTCGGCCCGCCGACCTCGTCCACCGCCCCGGGAATGATCTCCCACAAGGGCTGGTCCGGGTGCAGCGTGTGCCAGCGGTGGATGTTCTCCACCACCACGATGGCATCGTCGACGAGGATGCCGATGCTGAAGATCAAGGCGAACAACGACACGCGGTTGAGCGTGAAGCCCCAAGCCCAGGAGGCGAACAGCGTGGCGGCCAGCGTCAGCGCCACCGCCGTGCCGACGATCACCGCTTCGCGCTTGCCCAGCGCGAACAGCACCAGCAGCACGACGAAGGCGGTAGCGAAAGCCAGCTTGCCGATCAGCTTCTGCGCCTTGTCGGTGGCCGTTTCGCCATAGTTGCGGGTAACGGTAAACTGGACGCCCGCAGGAATCACGCTACCTTTCAGGCTTTCCATGCGCTGGATGACGCCGTTGGCGACGTCGGCGGCATTCACGCCGGGTTTCTTCGATACCGCCAGCGTCACGGCCGGATACTCATTGCTTTTTTCGCCGTGCCAGACGTAGCGGCTCGGCTGGTCGGGGCCGTCGATCACCTGCGCGACATCGGCCATGAACACCGGCTTCTTGTTGAACACGCCGACGACCAGTTGCCTCACGTCGGCGGCCGATTCCAGGTAGGTGCCGGTCTGGACCAACACCTCCTTGTTGCCGCCAACCAGGCTGCCGGCCGGCTGGGAGGCGTTGGACATCTGCAGCGACGCCTTCAGGTCCTGCGCGGTAATGCCGTAGGCGGCCAGCCGCTCGGCATCCATCAGCACGCGCACCACATGGCCGGGGCCACCCAGCGTGGTCACGTCGCGCGTGCCGGGGGTGCGCTTGAGTTCGATCTCGACGGCGCGCGCCACCTGCTGCATCTCAAAGCCGGTCTGGTCGGGATCGGCGCTCCAGAAGGTCAGCGCGACGATCGGCACATCGTCGATGCCTTTCGGCTTGATGATGGGCTGACCGACGCCGAGGTTGGGCGACACCCAGTCGCTGTTGGCATTGATCGTGTCGTAAAGCCGCACCAGCGCCTGGATCGGGTCTTCACCGACGAGATACTGGACCGTGATGACCGCCATGCCGGGGCGCGACACCGAATAGACGTGCTCGATGCCGGCGATGCGCGACAGCACCTGTTCGGCCGGTCGCGCCACCAGGTTCTCGACATCCTTGACCGTCGCCCCTGGGAAGGGGATGAAGACGTTGGCCATCGTCACATTGATCTGCGGCTCTTCCTCGCGCGGCGTGATCAGCGTGGCGAAGATACCCAGCAGCAGCGCAATCAACGCTATGAGGGGCGTCAACGAGTTGCGCAGGAAGTAAGCCGCAATGCGGCCGGAGATACCCATGGGCCTACTTCGCCTGCTTCAGTTCGATGCCAGTCTTGACCGGATCGAGGCTCACGGTCTCGCCCGCCGCCAGGCCCGACAGCACTTCGAGTTCGCCATCGGCGACCGCCTCGCCGAGCCTGACTTGCCTCAGTTGGGGTTTGTCCTTGCCCAACACATACACGGCACTGATCTCACCGCGGCGTACCACCGCCTCCGGCGGCACGGTCAGCTTCTGCGCCGTGCCCACCAGCAGGTGCACCCGCACCGCCATGCCGGGCACCACGCCGGCCAGATCGGTATCCGCCAGATAGACGCGCGCGGTGGCGGTATGGCTGCGGACATCGACGGTCGGCAGGATTTCGAGGCGGACGCCGTCCTGCCAGCGCCGATTTTTCTCCACACCGGTTTCCTGAAACTCGATTCGTGCGGATTTCGCCTTCTGCGCCTCCTTCAGCCGGTACTGAGGAATGCTGGCGACAGCGCGCAGCCCCTTGGGTTCATAGACCGTGAAGAGCGGCTTGCCCGGCATGGCCAGGTCGCCCAGCTCGGCATGGCGCGTGGCAACGATGCCGGCCAGCGGCGCTGTCACGGCGGCGTGCGAAGCGCCCGCACCGGCGGCACCGGCCTGCGCGCGGGCAGATTTGACGTTCGCCTCGGCGGCGTCGAGCGCGGCCTGGCTGACGAATTTCTGCTTGAAGAGATTCTGTGTGCGGGCGTAACTCGCCTCGGCCTGCGCCAGTTGCGCGCCGGCGGCGTTGGCCGTTTCGGTGGCCTCGCGGGCATCCACCTGCATCAGCAGTTGGCCCGCCTTGACGCGATCACCCGCCTCGGCCTTGACGGCAACGATGCGCCCCGACACCTGGGTGGCGACCACCGCCTGCCTCGTCGCCTCGATCACCGCTTCCGCCGGCAGGGTGAGCTGGACTTCGCGCAGTTCGAGGGTGCGGGTCTGGGACAAGACTGGTGCGGCCGCAATCGCAAGCAGCAGGGGGAAAAAAAAGTTTGGCTTCATCATATATATCAGTATAACCTAATATACGTATTTGGGGTCAAGCGTTCAAGGCGTGCATGGCCATCGCCTCGATCACCGCCTCGACCTCGCCGACGCAAGCCGCCACTTCAAATTCAACAGCGGGGAAACGGTCCGCCGCATGGCCGATCAGTTCCGGCAGGTCCTTGAGCACATGCCGGCCGGGCGCGAAGAAGATCGGCACCACCTTGATCTGTCGCACTCCGCGGCTGACGAGACATTCGATGCTGGCTTCGAGCGGGGGCTGCGTCAGCTCCAGAAAACCAATTTCCACCGGCACGCCCGGCTGGCGGGCCGCCACCAGCGCGCGGATGCGCTGGAAGGGCGCGATGTATTCGGGGTTGCGGGCCCCGTGGCCGAACAGGATGATGCCTTTCATGGCTGGACCTCCGCTCCGAATACGGCTGTGCTGACGAACTCCTCGCCGAGCATGTCGATGATCTTCACCGCTACCGTCGCGCCCGGCTGCGAGGCCGGCAAATCGTAGCGGCCGGACACGAAATCCTGCTTGCGCTCCGGCACGTCGGCCAGAGCCACCTTGAACACCGCGCCATCGTGATCAGTATCGATCAACACGCAATCGACCACCGCGCGCCAGTCGGCAATCTCGGCGCGGAAGACGCCGCCCTCTTTGTTGAGGCGCTGGAGGATGGAGGGCGACACCACATCGGTAATCTCGACGATCAGTTTTTCACCTTCGCGCCGGATGTCGATTTGAGCCGACAGCGGTTCATGCTTGATGAAGCCACCCGACTTGCGGTCGCTGCGCAGTTCGACCAAGTGAATCTTGTTGATCGGGCGGTTCTGGTTGTAGTGCGTCAGCCAGTCGCGTGCCGCGTGTTCGATGCCGAGGCTGACGACGAGGATGTCGCGCTCTTCCTCCGGTCGGGTCTTGAGTTCGGTGCGCAACGCTTCGAGGTCGAGCGGCGTCAATGGATGATTGAACGGGACAATCTTTACCAGCATCTGGCCGCGAATGCCGCCGAAGAACGGATCGGTGTGGCGGCGCGTGATGCCGAGGTGTTCGCAGGCCAGTTCCACCGCCTCGTTGTGCTGGATTTGCAGGTCGTAGTCGTTGACGCGCCAGGTGGTGAAGGCGAGTTGGCAGGGCAGCAGCGGCGCGTTCTCGTCCGCCATCAGATCCCCCTGCCGTCCCGTCAGCGCCGACTTTTGCTGCTCGGCGATCACGCCTTGCAGCCGCTTGGCCGTGGTCTGGATCGCGCCCTTGTTGATGTCGCAGCCGATCCAGCGGCGACCGAGCTTCTGCGCCACCGCCGCCGTGGTGCCCGAGCCGATGAAGCAGTCAAGGACGAGATCGCCGGGGTTGGTGGCAACTTTAATGACTCTTGCCAGAAGCTCCCCGGGTTTTTCCGTCGGGTAGTGAGACTCACCGCGCCGTTGAATACCGCGCACCATTTGGATGTCGTCCCACCAGTCTTGAAGCGGAACGCCTTTGCTCTCATCGAGATAGCGTTTCTGGTACGGCATTCCGCTTGCCGTATAAACAAGCAAGCCTTGCTTATCCAACTCGGCCATACGTTCCTTGCTATATCGCCAAGCTCGAGTAATTCCCTTCCACTCATACACCGGGTTGCCCTTTACTGCGCCGCCAGGGCCAGTAACGTCTGCCTTGTTGTAACGCCGTTCCGTTCCCTCTTCTACATTTCGATACCACTGCTCAACGGTCGATGTAGGTAGCGGAGTGAACTGTGTGTTCCAGGTGTAAGCGCCACCCTGGGCGTAGAAAAAAATCATGTCGTGAACTGTGCCGAAATGCTTTGCTCCTTGCCCGACATCACTGTGGGCATCTGAGCGCTTCCAAACAACCTGATTTACAAACGCCTCCGAGCCAAATACTTCGTCCATCACGCACTTGAGATAGTGACCTCGCGCTGGATCGCAATGCAAAACGAACAGCCCACCATCCGCCAACAGCTCCTTTGCGATCAACAAGCGCTCATACATGAACTGCAAGTAGTTGTCGTTGGCCCAGATGTCGCTGTATTGCACCTGCTCGCCCAGCGTGTAGTCCTCGCCCTCGACCTTGGTGCCCCCTTTCGGGCCGCGCAACTGCACCTTGCGCACATAGTCGGCACCGGAATCGAAGGGCGGGTCGATGTAGATCAGCTTGACCTTGCCGCGAAAGCCGTTGGCGAGCAGATGCGCCAGCACTTCCTTGTTGTCGCCGTGATAGAGCAGCCCGCCCTGCGGCACATCGCGCGGCCAGTCGGACCAATCGACGGCGGCCAGCGGCACATCACCGGCCGGCGCGGGTACGGTTTCGATGTGCTGGGCGGGAAAGGCGGTAACGCGGGCGAGCGGCTTCTTGCCCACCCAGGTAAGCATCGGCCGGCCCTTGGCCTTGGCGACGGGGATGTCTTTCTGGCTCATTTCTTGGCTTTCAGATCTGCGGTGAAGGCATTCGGCAGGACAGGCGAAAATTTCAGCCGGGCGAGGTGGTCACAATTTGTGATCACCTCCTGCTTTTCCTCCTGCGTAAGCTGGAACATGAAATCGGCTGGAAAGCGCTCGACATTGCGTCGCACGGCCTGATTGAGGGTGCGCGTCTCCACGCCGTAGAGTTCGGCGAGATCGGCATCGAGCATGACCTTCTGACCACGGATGAACAGAATGCGGTGGCCAATGGTTTCGGGCGCCAACAATTTGATGGCGTTGGTCATGTTGCGTTACCTCCAAGAATAAAGTCTTTCACCACTCGTTTGCCTTCATCGTGAAGCGCGGTGTCGGCGAACAGCACATGGTAGGCCAGCCGGTCGGGGTTGAGGTCTTCCCAGCGCTTCAGGGCGACAGCCTTGCGACCTTCGGCGGTTTGCGGCGCTTCGCCAGCCGCATGGCGGGCCAGATCGGCGGCGATATTGGGGCTTTCGGTATCTTTCTTGATTTCGACCACCAGATGCTTGCCGTCGGCGCGGCGGATGACGAAATCCGGCGTGTAGTGATGCCAGCGGCCATCCTCGCCAAGGTATTCGGCCAGCAGTTCGGTCTTGTCGGGACTGGTCAGCCCGCCGGTGAACCACAGACCTTCGATGGCGTGGGCGTTGGCCTTGAGCAAACCCAGCGTCCAGTCGAGGAATTCGGCCTCGGGCGCGGAATCGAAGTTGTAGCCTTCGTAGTGAAAACTGGTGGCCAATGCCTGCGCCGGGTCGGCGGTGTCGGCGGCGGTTTTGTAGAGCGCGGCGCGATCCTTTGCGAAGCTGATACGGGCGGTGTAGACCGGCTGGCCGCTCTCGATCCTCACATCGAAGCCGTCCGGCTTGACCAGCGCCACGGCGACGTCGATTTCCTCGTGGTACTCCTCGTAGGCGGCTTGCTGCGCTTCGATCTGCCGGCCGAGGTGGGGCAGGTGATGAGCGGGAATGTCGGCCGTGCCGTAGGCGTGGCGCAGGGCCGTCAGCAGCGCGGCGGTGGGCCGATGGTAGTGCGCGGCGAGTTCGGCGGCGGTGGCGTAATGGCCCCAGTCGGGCGCATCGGCAACCAGCGTCGCATCGCCGGCATCGAGACGTTGCAGGCGGGTGTCGCCGCTTGCCGTTTCAACGATGTCGTAGGTGGCAATGGTGGCGGCTTCGGGCGCGGTAACGGAGGGAATGGAAAAAGTCGGCGCTGGCGGGACGGCACTGCCGGTCTTTTGCCGGAAGCGCAGTACGCGTTTTCTAACCAGCAGCGGCGGCAGATGCGGCTGGTGCAGGCGAATTTCCTGTTCGATGCGCTCGGCCTGCTGATGGTCGAGTTCGCGCAGGCTGGTGCCATAGGTTTCGGCCAACTGGTCTTCGAGCGTCTTGCGGTTGCTTGCCGTGAGATAGACCCGCGCCGAATGGCTGTTGCCCGGCACTTGGCGCAGGCAGCGCGTGGCCGCCTGAAGCACGAAGTTGTTGCTGTGAGCAAGCTTGCGCACCAGCGCGCAGGCGAACAGGCTGGGGCAGTTCCAGCCTTCGGTGCCCATATTGACCAGGAGCAGGATGCGGTGCGGCGCGGCCGGATCGCGGGCGACGGCCTCGAAGGCGCGCCGCGTGGCGTCGGTCGACTTGTTATCCACGACCAGCACGGTGTCGGCGCCGATGCCGCGCCGGGCGAGGGCCGAGTCGATGGCCGGGCGCAGTTCGTCGCGGGTGTCGAGGTTGGGAAAGTAGAGCGCGAGACGCGCCGGGGCGCCGTTGGGCAGGGCAACGGGCCAGTAGTCGGCGGCAAAGTCGTCGATGACCTCGCCAACCAGTTGCACGGCTTCGGCGTCGCCGAGGTCGAACACCTTGATGTTGCCGGCCAGCGGCTTGAGTACGCCATCGCGAATGCCTTCGCCGAGACCGTACCAGACGACCACGTCGCGCAGCGGCTGGCGCTGAAAGTACGGGGTGCCGGTGGCATTGACGACGACGATCAGGTTGGTTTCGCGCGCCAGGTAGTCGATAGTGCGGCGCACCTTCTTGATGCCGTCGTCGCGGAAGACGAGTTCGCCGGTTTCGCTGTCCTTTTCCCACTTGCCGAGCAGCTTCTGGCCGTAGGTGTGGTGGGCTTCGTCGGAGAACACGGCGAGATGCGGCAGCGAGGCAATTGCTTGAAGTCTTAAATTGGCGAGTTCCGTTGCCTCCTCTTCCTTGAGACCACCGAACAGGCGATGCTGGGCGCGGTTCTTCGCCGGCGGTTTCTGGATGCGGATTTTCTCGGTGTTGGTGACGATGACGTTGAAGCTGCTGCCCCAGGTGATCGGAATCTGCTGGTCGCCATCGCGCGTAAACGTGAGTTTGAGGCTGGCGGCGAAGGGCTTGTGGAAGCGCGGCGGCAGGAGGCGTGCGTAGGGCACGTCGGCCAGTTCGCGCAGGGCGCCGAAAATGGTCTTGCCAGGGGCGAAGACCAGCGCGTTCTCGACGAAGGGACCGTCGGGATATTCCTGCGCCAGGGCGAATTCGGTGGCGACGATGCTGCCCATCAGGATGGTCTTGCCGGCGCCCATCGCCAAGGCGAGGATGTAACTGGGGTAATCGAGCGCGCAGGTTTCGCGCAGGCTTTCCAGCCCATGCTGCTTGACAAAGGCGTTGTCGGCGGCAATGCGTGCGAGCACAGCATCAAGGCCATCGTCGGCGATCAGGGCGACGATTTCCGGCGAGGTCAGCCCCATTGCGGCGCGTCGGTCGGCCTTGACTGGGAACAGCTCGGCGTACAGATCGGCGATGCGCGGTGTGCCGAGTATCAGCCGCAGATACCAATAGGTTTCCAGGGCGCGGAGTTGCGCCCGGCGCAAATAGCGCAGTTGGCCGCCCTCTTCCTCGGCATATTCGAGGATTTCCCGAATCGCGTGATAGTTGGGACAGGGATAGTGGTCCGCTCGCCACACATCGACGCGTTGCGCCAGCGCATGGAAGAGATGCCTCATCCCCGGTCGGTCCAGATGTTGCGGCAGCGCGTTTCGCGCAGAAACCAGGCTGACACGGCGCCCAGCCAGGCGGCAACGGCGATCAGCAACAGCCCCCAGCGGTAATCCTCGGCGGCATAGAGCCGCACGCCGTTGGCCATCGCGCCGGACCAGCGCTGGTCCATGATCCAGCCGACCGCCGGTTGCAGCAGCGCGCCGGTGAGGAAGCCGCCCATGTTGGCCACCGAGGTCGACATGCCCGACAGTTGCGGCGGATTGACTTCCTTGGCGCAGGCCCAGGACAGGGTGAAGCTCGCCGTCGTCAGCCCCATCAGGGCGAACAGCGCATAGCTGGCAACCGGCGGCAGGCTGATGCCCGACAGCCACACCAGCCAGATCAGGGCATAGATGTGCGAGCTGACGATCACCACGGGCTTCCTGCGGCGCAGGCGATCGGACAGGGTACCGATGACGAGGCAGCCGACAGCAAAACCGGCAAAGTAAAGAGAAAGATGGGCGGTGGCGGTATCGCGCGTCATGCCCAGCCCTTGCGTCAGGAAAGGCGTTGCCCACAGGCCGCCAAAGGCAAAGAAACTGCCGGACAGTCCGGAATTCACGAAGGCCGCCGGCCAGGTAGCGCGGTTCTTGACCACGCGCAGCAGGCCGGTCAATACCACGGTCCGGTCAAATCTCGGCGCTGGCGGGACGGCACCGTCCGCATTCGTCGGCCGGTCGCGCACCAGCAGCCAGGCCAGGCCACCGAGCAGCAACGAAACGATGCCGATGCCGATGAACACGCCGCGCCAGCCGGCGGTCTGCGCCAGCCAGGACAGCGGTGAGCCGGCCAGCACCGAGCCGAAATTGCCGACCAGCATCGACAGGCCGACCACGCTGGCGAAGCGGTGCTCCTCGAACCAGACGGCGATGATCTTCAGCATGGCGATAAAGGTGACCGACACGCCCAGCCCGATCAGCGTGCGGCCGATCAGCGCAGCGTTCAGGCTGTCGGCCAGGCCGAACAGCAGGCTGCCGCCGCCGGCCACCAGACCGCCCAGCAGCAGGATACGGCGCGGCCCGAGCGTATCGACGAGGATGCCGGTCGGCACCTGCATCAGCGTGTACACATAGAAGTAGGTCGCCGCCAGCACGCCGAGCGAAGCGGCGGAAGTCTGGAAACTGGCCGCGAGATCCTGGGCGATGCCGGCCGGGGCGAAGCGCTGGAAGAAGGACAGCACGTAGGCCGCCACCACCACCGACAAGGCAATGAGCCGCAGGCGCTTCTGTTCGGGGGTGAAGGTCAGGGTCATGGCCCGATTGTAACCAGTGCCCCATCCGCTTGCGAAATAAGCCTGACAGCCATATTATTACAATCGTTATAACGTACTCCGGAGATCGCCATGCACTACACACTCAAACTCACCCAGATCGGCAATTCCGTCGGCGTCGTGCTGCCCAAGGAGGCGCTGGCAGCGATGCGACTTGAAAAAGGCGACACCGTGCATCTTTCTGAAACCCCTGAAGGTTTTCAGCTCAGTCCTTACGACCCGGCGCTCGACGAGCAACTCACGCTCGGGCGTGAGTTCATGCGCGAATTTCGCGACACTTTCCACGCCCTGGCAAAATGAGTAGCGTCGCCCACTGGATCGACAAGCGTGCGCTCCTGCTGTTGCATGGCGAAAGCCTGGCGGAGCATGGTGGGCTCGCGGGCATGCGCGACGAAGGCCTGCTCGATTCGGCACTGGCACGACCGTTGAATCTCGCCGCCTATGGGCAACCCGATTTTGCCGACCTGGCTGCCGCGTATGGTTGCGGTATCGCGCAGAATCACCCCTTCGCGGACGGCAACAAACGCGCCGCCTTCATGGCGGTCGGTCTATTCCTGGCACTGAATGGTTTCTCCCTGCGCGTCGGCCAGCTTGAAGCAACCCTGACCATGCTCGCCGTCGCGGCCGGCGAAATCGAGGAAGCGGCCTTCGCCGCCTGGCTGCGCGCCCACCTCGAAGCACGCCGCTAAAAGTCGGCGCTGGCAGAACGGCGCAGCAGCGCCGTCAGCACCGGCGGGGTGATCAGCGTGGTGAGGATGACCATGATGACGATCACCGAGAACATCGCCTCGTCCATCACGCCGAGTTGCTTGCCGACCATGGCGAAGATCAGGCCCACCTCGCCGCGCGGCACCATGCCCCAGCCGACCACCCACTTGCCCGCGCTGCCGGCGAAGAAGCCAGCGGCGAGTTTGCCGACCACAGCGGCGGCCGTCACACCCAGGGCGATAGCGACGATCTTCGGGTCAGCCAGCGTGGCCAGGTCGACCTGCATGCCGGTGAGCACGAAGAACACCGGCACGAAGAAATAGCCGATCGGCTCGATCATGTGCTCGTGCTGGTGGCCGGTATGCCGGGTGAGGATGGGCAGCAGCCGATCCATCAGGGCGCGGCTGTCCGGCTCGCGCATCAGCGGTTCGATTTCCTGCACGATACGCGGCGTATCGAAATCCTTGAGGAACAGTGGCTCGAACAACAGGCCGGCGGCGAAGGCACCGATGATCGGTGCCAGCCCGATCGCATGCGCCAGCCAGGCCAGCGCCAGCGCCGTCGCCAACACCTGGGCGAATAACATCGACGGGCCGGCATCGAGGCGTGCCAGCCAGCGCGAGGAATGCGGCGCGATCAGGCGACCAAGCCAGATGCTGCCACCGAGGAACAGCACCGCCTGGGCGATGATCCACGACACTTCACCGACGCTGACCGAGCCGGCCTGCACCAGGCTGGAGACCACGGCGAGGATGACCAGCCCCAGCACGTCGTCGATCACCGCCGCGCCCAGCACGATGCGTGCGGCCGGCGTGCCGAGCTTGCCGAGGTCGCGGAAGACGCGGCCGGTGATGCCCACCGAGGTGGCAGACAGTGTCGCGCCAAGGAACAGATAGGTGTTCTGCGACTGGCCCGGCAGCAGCCACGGCCCGACCAGATACGCACCCAGAATGAAGGGCAGCACGATGCCGACCACGCCCACCGCCGTGGCGCTGGCGCCGACTTTCACCAGGTCGGCCAGCCGCGTTTCGAGGCCGATCTGCAGCAGCAGCACGATCACGCCGAGTTCGGCGATGAAGGCGATGATCGGGTCCTGCGCAATGCTATCGAACAGGCCGATGCCGAGCAGGGACAGGTTGCCGAGCACCACACCTAGCAGCAGTTCGCCGAGCACAGCGGGAAAGCCGATGCGCTGGGCAAGCGGGGCGAACAGGCGCGCCGACATCAGGATCAGCGCCAGCCAGAGGAGGTTCTCGCCCACCACCCCGCTGCCCGCCGCCAAGGCAGGCAAGGGGATCAACAACAGTAGTAGCGTTAGCCTACTTTTCAAAAGTCGGCGCTGGCGGGACGGCGATATGTTCGGTCTGGCCATGCACGGGGGTGGCGCCCTTGTTGATCGGTTGCGGATGCCAGCCGACCAGCAGCACCATGGCCATGAAGCCGACAATGTAGGCAACGGCGACGTGCCAGCCATGCCGCAGCCAGCGGCCGGCCGACTTGGCCTCCGGGTACATGTTCGACAACGCGACGCCGGCCGATGAACCGAACCACAGCATCGAGCCGCCGTAACCGACCCCGAAGGCAAGAAAGCCCCAGTCGTAGCCGTCCTGTTTGATCGCCAGCGCGGTCAGCGGAATATTGTCGAACACGGCGGAAACGAAGCCCAGGCCAAAAGCGGTATGCCAGGAAGCCGCCGGGAGCGTTTCCACCGGCATCATCGAGGCGGTGGTGACGAGGAACAGCAGGAAGAAGGTGCCCTTCAGCGACTCACCCAGCACTTCCCAGTCGTGGCGCCGTACCGGGATGGTGAGGATGATTGCCGTCCAGACCGCGACCCCGATGAAGGGGAAGCTGTCGCTGCTCGCCGTGTAGTGCGTATTCACGACGATGTTGGTGACCATCGCAAAAACCAGAATCATGGTCACGACAAAGATGCGGCCCCAATCGACATGGACATGTTCATGGGAATGCGCCAGGATGGGCGAATAGGCATGCTGCTGCTTGGCCGCAAAGTAGCCGGAAATGGCCAGGGCAATGGCCGAGGCGAGGATGGCCTCGAAGACAGCCCCCGGATGGACACCGGCGATCCACATCATGGTGGTGGTGGTATCCCCCACTACCGAAAATGCGCCGCCAGCATTCGAGGCCGCCACGATGCCGGCGAGGTAACCGATATGCACCTTGGCCTTGAACAGCTTGTGCGCCATGGCACCGCCGATCAACGCCGCCGCGATGTTGTCGAGGAAGCTGGAGATCACCCACACCATCGCCAGCAATGCAAAAGCGCCCTTCCATTCGCCGGGCAGGAATTTCGGCAGGATTTCCGGGATACGGCTCTTTTCGAAATGCCGCGCCAGAATGGCAAAGCCCATCAGCAGGCAGAACAGATTGGCCAGCGTCACCCACTCATGGCCGAGATGGCCGACAAATCCGCCTATGCCGGCGCCAGTGTTGAAACCGGTGAAAGCCATTTTGTAGATGGCAACCGCCAGCACGCCGGTCAGGGCGACATAAAACGTCTGGTTGTGCAGCAAGGCAACACCCAGCAGCGTGAAGGCGAACAAAAAGAATTCGAGGGGAATGCCGCCAATGGCCGGTCCATCGGTGGCCCAGACGGAACCGCTCAAAAGCAGCAGCGACATGCAGGCAACAAACCGGCGCAACGGGGAAGAAATCATGTCGCAAATCCTACAAGAAATGAGGGGATAGGGGGATTGTAGCAAGGGGCATACCTTAGCCTGTGAGCGGGTATGATCGTTCCCATGTATGGTCAGTTGTTCATTCTCATGATCCTGCTCGCGGCGGCCGTGGTCGCCCTGGCAGTGGCGCGGCGTTTCCGGGTGCCGGCCACGCTGGCCTACCTGACCATCGGCATCCTGCTGGGCCCGCATGGCCTGCAAGCCCTCGAAGAAAACCACCAGGTCGAGATGCTCGCCGAGTTCGGCGTGGTGTTCCTGATGTTTTCCATCGGCCTCGAATTCAGCCTGCAAAAATTGCAGAGCATGCGCCGCATGGTGTTCGGCTTCGGCGCAGCGCAACTCCTGATCACCGCACTATGCGCCGGGCTGGTCACCTGGTTCGGCTACGCCCAGGGCTGGCGTGCCGGATTGGCGGTCGGGCTGGCGATCTCGATGTCCTCCACTGCCATCGTCGCCAAGATGTTGTCGGAACGCTTCGAGCTGCATTCGCGCTCGGGCCGGCAAACCATGGGCGTGCTGCTGTTCCAGGACATCGCCGTGGTGCCCTGCCTGATCCTGCTGCCGGCACTGGCACAGCCCACCGAGGACCTGCCGGGCTCGCTGGCCCTCGCGCTAACGCAGGCAGCGGTCGTCATGGCCGTGCTGGTGTGGGCCGGCCAGAAGTGGATCCGCAGGATTTTCGACGTGGTCGCGCACCAGCGTTCCGAGGAACTGTTCGTGCTGGCCACGCTGCTGCTGGTGATCGGCCTGGCCTATGTCACCGGCCGCGCCGGCCTGTCGCTGGCGCTGGGGGCCTTCATCGGCGGCATGCTGATCTCCGAAACCATCTATCGCCATCAGGTGGAAGCCGATATCAGGCCGTTCCGCGACATGCTGCTGGGACTGTTCTTCATCACCGTCGGGATGCAGCTCGACGTCAGTTTCGTACTGGCCAACCTGCACCGCCTGCTGCTGGCCGTCGTGCTGGTGGTCGTCGGCAAGGGCGCCGTGGTCTTCATCATTGCCCGGCTGGCGAAAAGCACCTACGACATCGCCCTGCGCACGGCCGCGCAACTGGCCCAGGCCGGCGAGTTCGGGCTGGTACTGATCGGGCTGGCCTTCGAACTGAAGCTGGTCTCCAAGGATATTTTCCAGGTCACCCTCGCCGCCATGCTGATCTCGATGTTCCTCGCACCCTTCCTGATCGAGCGGGCCGCGCGCTTCTCCGGCAAGCTGGTGCATGGCGATTGGGCGCACCAGGCCAAGGCCATCCACGACATCGCCGTGGCCGGTTTCGGCCTGCAACAGCACGTTATCATCTGCGGGTATGGCCGCACCGGCGGACGCATCGCCGAATTCCTCGCCGCCGAGAACATCCCCTTCCTCGCACTGGACATCGATCCGCAGCAGTTGAAGCGGAAGGTGCCCGCGGGCGGACGACTAGTGTTCGGCAGCGCCGACCGGGCCGAAGTATTGCAGGCGGCCGGCCTCGCGCGCGCCCGCGCCCTGGTGGTGGCTTACCCGGATGTGCACTCGGCCGAGCGCGTCGTCGCCAAGGTGCGGTCCAGTCGGGCGGACCTGCCGGTGATCGTGCGCGCGCCGGACGAGGCGGATGTCGCGCGGCTGAAAAAAGCCGGCGCTACCGAGGTGATTCCCGAAGTGCTCGAAGGCAGCCTGATGATCGCCGCCGAGACGCTCACCCAGGTCGGCATCCCGATGGGGCGCGCCATCCTGCGCGTCCGTTCGGCGCGGGCCGCGCGCTATGCCTCGCTGCGCGACTACTATGCCGCCGCCGGCCAGGTCGAGGAAAACACCGATCCGCCATCATGAATATGAATACGCCCGACTGGCATGCGCTCGACAATGAAGCGGCCCTCGCGCATCATGACGCCGATGCCGCCAGCGGGCTGACGGACAAAGAAGCGGCGGCGCGTTTGATGCGCCACGGGCCGAACCGACCGCCGGCCCACCCCGGCATGAGCGCGTGGCAACGGCTGGCCGCACAACTGGCCGCGCCGCTGGTGCTGGTGCTGATCGCCGCGGGCCTCGTGACCGCCTTCCTCGGTGAATGGGTCGATGCCGGCGTGATCCTCGGCGTCGTCATCGTCAATGCCGCCATCGGTTACTTGCAGGAGGGCAAGGCCACCGCCGCACTGGCCGCGCTGGCCCACAGCGTCGCCACCGACGTAACCGTGCTCCGTTCCGGCCAGCGGCGGCGCATGGATGCCGTGCATCTGGTGCCTGGCGACGTGGTAGTGCTGGCCGCCGGCGACAAGGTGCCGGCCGACCTGCGCCTGCTACACGGCAAGGAACTGCGCACCGTCGAAGCAGCCCTCACCGGCGAATCGCTGCCGATCGATAAGCACCACCAACCCCTGCCCGCCGACACGCGCTTGGCCGACCGGCGCAACATGGCCTATGCCGGCACGACCATCGTCGGAGGTCAGGGCATGGGGCTGGTGGTGGCCACCGGCGGTGGCACCGAAACCGGCCGCATCGCCCACCTGATCGCCAGCGCGCCCGACCTCGATACGCCGCTGACGCGCAAGATGGCGTCCTTCGCCGGCGTGCTGTTGTGGACGATCCTCGGCCTCGCCGCGCTGACCTTCGTCATCGGCCTGGCGCGCGGCGAAACCGCCTTCGCCATGTTCATGGCGGCGGTGGCCCTCGCCGTCGGCGCGATTCCCGAAGGCCTGCCGGCCGCCATCACCATCACGCTGGCGATCGGCGTTTCGCGCATGGCGAAACGTCGCGCCATCGTGCGCCACCTGCCGGCGGTCGAGGCGCTCGGCAGCACCACGGTGATCTGCTCGGACAAGACCGGCACGCTCACCGAAAACTCCATGACGGTGCGCGCGCTCTGGGCGGCCGGGCAGCTTTACGAGCTCACCGGCCACGGTTATGTGCCCGAAGGCGAGTTGCGCATCAATGGTCAAAAAGTCGGCGCGGGCGGGACGGCGCGGGAAGCTTTACTGGCCGGCCTGCTGTGCAACGATGCCGGCCTGCACCAGGCCAAAGACCAGTGGCAGATCACCGGCGACCCCACCGAAGCGGCGCTGATCGTCGCGGCGCACAAGGCCGGCGTTACCGCCACCGCGCCCCGGCTCGACGAACTGCCCTTCGATGCCTCGCGCCAGACCATGGCCACCCTGCACACAATTGAAGGCGAGCGCATCATCTACGCCAAGGGCGCTCTGGAAAAACTGCTGCCGGCCTGCGACGGCGTGGATCAAGCCGCCATCGAAGCGGTGGCGGTCGATCTGGCGCGGCAGGGCCAGCGTGTCTTGGCCCTCTGTCGCCGTCCCGCCAGCGCCGACTTATTGCAGGCCAGCGACCTCGCATCCGGCCTGACTTTCCTTGGCCTCGTCGGCATGATCGACCCGCCGCGCCCGCGCGCCATCGCGGCGGTGAAGGCCTGCCACGCCGCCGGCATCCGCGTCAAGATGATCACCGGCGACCATGCCGAGACGGCGCTGGCCATCGCGCGCCAGATGAACCTGATCGAGGGTGCGGGGCGCGCGCTGACCGGCCGGCAGCTCGCCGCGCTCGACGATGCGGCGCTCGCCATTGTCGTGCGTGACAGCGACGTCTTCGCCCGCGTCGAACCGGAACAGAAGCTGCGCCTTGTCCAGGCTTTACAGGCCAATGGCGAAATTGTTGCCATGACCGGCGACGGCGTGAACGACGCCCCGGCACTGAAGGCCGCCGACATCGGCATCGCCATGGGGCTGGGCGGCACCGATGTGGCCAAGGAAGCGGCGGCGATGGTGCTCACCGACGACAACTTCGCCACCATCGAGGCGGCGGTCAAGGAAGGGCGCGGCATCTTCGACAACATCGTCAAATTCATCACCTGGACGCTGCCGACCAACATCGGTGAAGGACTGGTCATCCTCGCCGCCGTCGTCGCAGGCGCGACGCTGCCGATCACGCCGCTGCAGATCCTCTGGATCAATATGACCACCGCCGTGCTGCTGGGGCTGCCGCTGGCCTTCGAGCCGGTGGAAGGCAAGGTCATGCGCCGCCCGCCGCGCCCACCCGCAGCGCCCATCCTCGACGGCGTGCTGGTCGGCCGCATCGTGCTGGTCGGCATCCTCATGCTGGCCGGCTCGTTCGGCCTGTTCCTGCTGGCGCTGGAACGCGGTGCACCACTGGCCGAGGCGCGCAGCATCGCGGTGAATGTCTTCGTGATGATCGAGATCGTCTATCTGTTCAACTGCCGTTCGCTGACGCGTCCGCTCTGGACCGTGGCGCCTTTTTCCAACCCCTGGGTGTGGGCGGGGGCCGGGACGATGATCGTATTACAGTTGCTGTTCACCTACCTGCCGCTGTTCCACCAGCTCTTCGGCACGGCCCCGATCGGGGCACGGTCCTGGCTGGAAATCCTCGCCTGCGGCGGGGTCGCGCTGCTGGTGATCGAAGTCGAGAAGGCGCTGCGCCGCCAGTAGGGGCCGTCCTGCCAGCGCCGACTTTTTACGGCTTATGTCGGCAGGCGATGGCTGTACTCGCCACGCGTCAAGGGGTCACTGCCAAAGCGGAAGGCCATGCAACGGTTCCACAACTCGCTGGCGCGGCTCTTGACCAGGCGACCCGCAAGTTCGAGGATTTCCCGCAACTCGGCTTCGCCATTCGCCCGCACTTCAGGGCAGCTAGAACGCTCGAAGAACACATCGTGGTACAGGCACTTCTGCCAGTAAAGGGCTTCGAGGCCCTCGCCGTCGTCCAGCGGGGTAACGATCAGGTCTTCCGCCTCGGGGTGGGCATGCTGCCAGTGGTCGACCGTCTCACGCTCGGTGTCGATCACCCAGGAATACTTTTCGGGGGAACCGGGGCTGATGAATTTGATGCGGGCGTACATGGTGTCTCCGTTCCGTTGTGGCTCTGGAGACAGTAACGCCGACCGGCGGCGGCGGGTTGACAAGGCTTCACACGCCCTCGATTACGGACAGATGCACCCCGGTGGGTTGGGCGAAGCCGCTACGCGGAGAAATCGCAGACTGGGCCGACAGTAATCTTCACGAACACTCCGACGGGAACGTGGGAGTAGTTTCAGGCATTTATTGAGCCCCCTTTGGCGTTAGCCTTGCAGCAAGCCGGCGATGACCCGATCCATTTGGCGGCGGTGAATCTGCTGGTGAATGGCCCCGAGGCAAACCCAGCGCTGCGGAGTCAAGTCACCGAACCAGGGATGGGGTGCAGTATTTTGCGCATTGCGGTTTCCGGTTTGATGCACCAACCTGTCTTGGTAATCCTCCAGAAACACCCGATACGCAGCAACGATGCCCTCGTTGTTTTGGCCCTTGGGTTTCACGTCCGCGATATCCGCCTTCACCGAAACCGCCTGTCCGTGCGTCAGTTCGACGACCCCGGTCGCAATCCTGGAACCGACCTCGATCAAATGCTCCAGAACCATCGCCGCCGACCAGTTTCGCGAACTGTCCTCGATGCCCATCGGCGCGCGGATTAGAACGCGGGTCTGCAATGCCTCGGGCGCAAGAGATTGCGCTGCCTCAGCCACTCTCTCGCCCTCGTGTAGAAACAGCCCGAGTGCCTTCTCCCATGAAGTTGTCCGGCAAAACGCGGGAAAGAACACATGGCGCAGGACAAACGCCTGCAATCGCGGCAACCCGGCACCGGGCGCCGCCAGATTCGCCTGCGGGGAGGAACTCGAATCAGGCTTGTTCATCATGCGATCCTTCAGTAAAGGTGACTTTCAAGATGCACCACGTTCAGCTCGATGATCGCGTCTTGCGTCAGCTTCACGAGCACGATATACGGCGGTGCGCGGGCTCGCCGGATATGCCCTCTGTTACTGGCCTTCGAGCAGGATCAGATGTACCCGATACGGCCCGTGCGCGCCGAGGACAATCGTTTGCTCGATGTCGCCGGTGCGCGAAGGGCCGGAGATGAAATTGATGGCGCGCGGCAGTTGCCCCAGTTCGGCGCGGGCCAGCGCGAAGCCGTCTTCCATGCCCGGCACGATGCGGCTGGCGGGCACAATCGCGATGTGCGTTTCAGGCAGCAGGCTGACGCTAGCCGGCGCATCGGGCGCGCCGCACAGCATCAGGGTGCCGGTCTCGGCGATGGCGCAGAAGCAGCCGGTGATACCCACCAGGTCGGCATCCACCGCGCCGCGCGCCGCCACGGCCACGCCGGCGGCCAACCAGTCGAGTTGCCCCATCTGCGGCCAGATCACCGCCTGCAACGGCAGGCTGTTATCGCGCAGATACTTCGCGACGGCGGCCGGCGCTTCCGCCAGCGTCGCCACGCGGTCGACCGTGCTGGACTGCGCCAGTGACTTCTCGATGAGCCGTGCCACCAGCGCCGACTTTTCGGGATCGACCTGCGGACGCGGCCCCTGAGGACGCGCCACCAGCAGGGTATCGATGGCAATCCGGCCGGTTGCGGCGTTGGCGTCAGTGCGATTCAGGCGGGCGCGCACGCGGCCGAGGATGTCGTCGCGCGTCGTCATTTCTTCTCCCCCCGCTCGGCATACAGTTCGCGGAAGGTCTTGCCTTCGGGCGCAGGAAAGTCGCGGCCAAGCATCCATTCCGGCACCAGCGAAAACGAGGTGATGGTCTTGCGGCCGCCAGCGAGCTGCTTGAGGTAGCGCACGCCGAACCAGGCCGCGAGTGCGTAGAGCGTCGGCGACGCGGCCAGCCTGGCCCAGAATTTGAAGGCCCGCCGTTCGCCCTGCGGGCGCAGGCCGCGCTCGACCTGTTTTTCGCGCAGCTTGCGCAAGAGTTCCGGCAGCGGAATCTTGACCGGGCACACCACGCCGCACTGGTTGCACAGCGTGGCGGCGTGCGGCAGATCGAGGGCATTCTCGAGGCCGGTGTAGAGCGGCGTCAGCACCGCGCCCATCGGGCCGGGATAGACCCAGCCATAGGCGTGCCCGCCGATGGTCTGATACACCGGGCAATGATTCATGCAGGCACCGCAGCGGATGCAACGCAGCATGTCCTGGAACTCGGACCCGATCAGGTCGGCACGGCCGTTGTCGACCAGGATGTAGTAGAGATGTTCGGGGCCGTCGAGATCGCCGGCCGCCTGGGTGCCGGTCAGCACCGAAACGTAGTTTGAGATCGACTGGCCGGTGGCGGAGCGCGGCAGCAGGCGCATCAGCGTGGACAGGTCTTCCAGCGTCGGGATGACCTTCTCGATACCGGTGATGACCACATGCACGCGCGGCAGGGTGGTCACCATGCGGCCGTTGCCCTCGTTGGTGACCAGCGCCACCGAGCCGGTTTCGGCGACGAGGAAATTGCCGCCGGAGATGCCCATGTCGGCGGTCAGGAAGTGCGAGCGCAACACCTCGCGCGCCTCGCGCGTCAGCGCCGTGATCTCGGTCTTGCGTGGCGTGCCATGCACCTTCTCGAACAGGTCGGCGACTTCATCGAGGCTCTTGTGCACCACCGGCGCGATGATGTGCGAGGGGGCTTCGTTATTGTTGATCTGCAGGATGTATTCGCCGAGGTCCGTCTCGACCGGCTGGATGCCGGCGGCTTCGAGCGCCAGATTCAGGCCGGCTTCCTCGGAGAGCATGGACTTCGACTTGACGGTTTTCTTGACCTCGTGGCGGCGCGCGATGTCGACGACGTGGCGGCAGATCTCGTCGGCGTCCTTCGCCCACAGCACCGTCGCGCCGCGCGCGCTGGCGCTCGCCTCGAACTTTTCCAGCCACAGGTCGAGGTTGTCCAGCACGCGGTTGCGGATGGCGGCGGCGGCCGTGCGCGTGCCATCGAAGTCATCCAGTTCCCTGATCGACTTGGCGCGCTTGTCGACGAACTTGCCCTTGGCCTGGCGCATGTTCTGTTGCAGGCCGGGATTGGACAGCGCGGCGAGGGTGTTTGCCTTGAACTGGCGGGAACGCGATTCCATTATTTGGCGGTCAGCACTTCGGCAATGTGCAGCACCGGGGTCCGGTCGTCGCCCAGGCGTCGCAGCTTGCCTTCGATGTTGAGCAGGCAGCCGAGGTCGCCACCGACGATGGCATCGGCTTCGGTAGCGACAGCGTTATTGCACTTGCGCTCGGCAATGGCGGCCGACACCGCACCGAACTTGATCGAGAAGGCACCACCGAAACCGCAACAGTCCTCGGCAGCCCGCATTTCCTTTAACTCGACGCCGGGCAGCTGCGCGAGCAACGCCCGCGGCTGGGCCTTGATGCCGAGGCTGCGCAGGCCGGTGCAGGAATCGTGGTAGGTGACGCTGCCGGCGAAGTGGCCGGGAACGCGTTCCAGTTTGACCACATTGACGAGGAAGTCGGTCAGTTCGAACACCTGGCCGGACAACGTCACGGCACGCGCCAGCCACTCTGGTTCGGCGGCGAGTATCTTCGGGTATTCGTTGCGGATGTGGTCGGCGCAGGAACCGGAAGGCGCGACCACATAGTCGTAGCCCTCGAATTCGGCGATGACCTTCTTGGCGAGGGTTACCGCAGCGCAGTGGTCGCCACTGTTCCAGGCCGGCTGGCCGCAGCAGGTTTGCGTCGCCGGCACCACCACCTCGCAGCCGGCAGCTTCCAGCAGTTCAAGGGCCGCAAAGCCGATGCGCGGACGCATCAGGTCAACAAGGCAGGTAACGAACAAGGCTGCACGCATCAGACCAGCTTATCTGAAAAGTCGGCGCTGGCGGGACGGCGCATCAGGCAGCAATAAGTCGCCGCGATCAGCTGCGCAGGGCGCCACCATTGCTGGCGGCAAGCGACTCGACCCAGCGCTTGATGCGCTGCGCGTCGGCGATACGCGTCAATTTGCCCCAAGAATCGAGCAGCACAATGATGGTCGGCTTGTTGTTCACCCAGGCCTGCATGACCAGGCACTTGCCGGCCTCGCTGATGTAGCCGGTCTTCGACAGGCCGATGCTCCACTGGTCGCTCTTCACCAGGGCATTGGTATTGTGGAACATCTGCGGCCGGCCGCGCACCGCGACCTGATACTCCTCGGAGGTCGAGAACTCGCGGATCAGCGGATACTGGTGGGCAGCATCGACCAGCTTGGCGAGGTCGCGCGCGCTGGAAACGTTTTCAGGTGTCAGCCCGGTCGGATCGGCAAAGCGGGTATCGGTGAGGCCGAGGTCGCGTGCCTTCTGGTTCATTGCAATGATGAAGGCGTCGCGCCCACCGGGATAGTGGCGCGACAAAGCTGCCGCGGCACGGTTTTCGGAGGACATCAGGGCCAGCCGCAGCATCTCTTCGCGGGACAACTGAGTGCCCACTCTCAGGCGCGAATGCGTGCCCTTGACGGTATCGACATCGGCATCGCCAATGGTGAGGGTTTCGGAGAGGCTCGGCTGCGCATCCAGCGCCACCATGGCTGTCATCAGCTTGGTGATCGAGGCAATCGGCGAGACGACATTAGAGTTTTTTTCGTAGAGCACATTACCCGTGGCTTGATCGATCACGGCTACCGAGGAAGAAGCCAGCTTTGGCAGTAGACCCTCGTCCTCAATAACTGATGCAGCGACAGGCTTCTTCTTGGTTACCCTGGCCGCAGACACCGGTTTTTGTTTCTTGCTGACCACCGGCTTTTTCTTGACTGGCGCAGCCTCGACGACACCGACGCTGCCGAGCGCCAAAGCGGACGCCATGCACCAAGCCAGAATCGTCTTGAAAATTGGTTTCATCAGCATGTGGCAAGCTCGGTCAAATTTCAGGCGCCAAGTTTAACAGCAGATCCAGTCTAAAACCTTGGCCGGGTTACTGATCGGATTACCCGATGTAACGACTTAATTTCTTAGAAATTAAATCATTGGCGTGAAATCTTACATCAATTTATAGGATAGGAACAACGCTCAGCGCAATTGGGCAGCCTCCACCGACAGGAGTGCCGTCATGTTGACGATGCGCCTCACCGTCGCGGTCGGCGTCAGGATATGCACCGGACGAGCCGCACCGAGCAACAGCGGGCCGACCGTCACGCCATCCCCGGCTGCGGTCTTGAGCAGATTGAAGGAGATGTTGGCGGCGTCAAGGGTCGGCATCACCATCAGATTGGCCTGCCCCGTGAGTTTGGCTGGGGGGAAAACCTGATTGCGGATCACCGGGTCGAGGGCCGCATCGCCGTGCATTTCACCCTCCACTTCCAGCTTCGGTGCCTGCTCGCGCAACAAGGCAAGTGCTTCGCGCATCTTTTGGGCGGTGGGCGTGTCTTCGTCACCGAAGCTGGAGTGAGACAGGAGCGCCACCTTCGGCGTCAGGCCGAAGCGGCGAATTTCCTCTGCCGCCAGCTGCGTCATCTCGGCCAGTTGCTGCGCCGTCGGATCGTAATTCACATAGGTATCGCCGATGAAGAAGGTGCGTTGCGGCAGGATCAGCATGTTTATGGCATAGAAATTTTCGATGCCGGGCTTCCGGCCGATCACCTCGGCGATGTAAGACAAGTGCAGCGAATGCTTGCCAAAGGTGCCGCACAGCATGCCGTCGGCGTAATGGTGGCGTACCAGCATGGCACCGATCAGCGTCGTGCGGCGGCGCATCTCCCGTTTTGCGTATTCGACGCTGATGCCCTTGCGGCAGGTTAGCTGGTAGTAGTCCTGCCAGAGTTCCTTGTAGCGCCGATCGGAATCGGGGTTTACCAGTTCGAAATGCTCGCCCGGACGGATGCGCAAACCATGACGCTCAAGTTGCGTGCCGACCACTTCCGGCCGACCGATCAGGATGGGCCTGGCCAGACCTTCGTCGCAAATGGTCTGGGTCGCGCGCAGGATGCGCTCGTCCTCACCCTCGCAGAAGACGATGCGCGCCGGCTTGCGCTTGGCGGCGACGAACACCGGTTTCATGACCAGGCCCGAGTGATAGACAAATTCGTTGAGCTGCTGGCGATAGGTCGCCATGTCGGCAATCGGTCGCGTCGCCACGCCGGAATCCATTGCCGCCTGTGCGACCGCGGGGGCAACGGTAAGGATCAGGCGCGGATCGAAAGGCTTGGGAATCAGGTATTCGCGGCCAAAGCTGAGGTTGGCATCGCCGTAAGCCGCCGCCACGATGTCCGACTGTTCCGCATGGGCCAGTTCTGCGATAGCCCTCACTGCAGCAATCTTCATCGGTTCGTTGATCGTCGTCGCACCGACATCCAGCGCGCCGCGGAACATGTAAGGAAAGCACAGCACGTTGTTGACCTGGTTCGGGTAATCCGAACGGCCAGTGCCGATGATGATGTCCGGGCGCACCGCGTGGGCATCCTCCGGCAGGATTTCCGGGTCGGGGTTGGCCATCGCCAGGATGATCGGGTTTGGCGCCATCGTGGCAACCATGTCGGGCTTGAGCACGCCGCCGGTCGACAGACCAAGGAAGATGTCGGCACCCGGCATCACATCGGCCAAGGTACGCGCTCCGGTTTCCTGCGCATAACGCTGCTTCGATTCATCGAGATTTTCCCGCCCCGAATGGATCACGCCCTTGCTGTCGCACACGTAAATATTCCTGCGGTCAGCCCCCAGGCTGACGATGAGATCGAGGCAGGCAATCGCGGCGGCACCTGCACCGGAGCAGACCAGCTTGACCTCTGCAATGTTTTTCTCCACCACCCGCAGGCCATTGAGGATCGCGGCGGAAGAGATGATCGCCGTGCCATGCTGGTCGTCGTGAAAGACCGGGATGCGCAAGCGCTCGCGCAGCTTGCGCTCGACGATGAAGCACTCCGGCGCCTTGATGTCCTCAAGATTGATGCCACCGAAGGTGGGTTCGAGCGCAGCGATGATATCGACCAGTTTGTCGGCATCGTTTTCGGCAATCTCGATATCGAAGACATCGATACCGGCGAACTTCTTGAACAAAACCCCTTTGCCTTCCATCACCGGTTTGCCGGCCAGCGGGCCGATATCGCCGAGACCGAGTACGGCGGTGCCGTTGCTGATGACCGCGACGAGGTTGCCGCGCGAGGTATACAACGAAGCGGTGGCGGGATCGCGCTCGATCTCTTCACAAGCGGCAGCGACACCCGGCGAATAGGCCAGCGACAGGTCGGACTGGTTGGTCAGCGGCTTGGTCGGCGTCACGGCGATCTTGCCGGGACGAGGATGACGGTGATAATCGAGCGCGGCACGACGCAAGCTATCGTCCATGAGGAATCCTCCAGATGTTGTTATTGGCTACGGTCGGAACATTGTAGGGCGGAATGCCGGCAGTACCCGCCGGCAATTGCTATTGATCCGGGTAAGAAAGCGTCCTGTATGGCAGAATTACAGACTCGGCACCCATAAGCCGCCCCGCCAGCGCCGACTTTTTCTGGAGAAATCGAATGAACCAACGCTCTTATGACGTGACTTCCGTATCCGCCCCCGCCTATGTCCGTCACGAAAAGCTCAAGGCCTGGGTCGCCGAGGTTGCCAACCTGACCCAGCCGGATCGCATCTGCTGGGCCGATGGCTCGCAGGAAGAATACGACGCCCTGTGCGCCGAGATGGTCACCGCCGGCACCTTCGTCAAGCTGAACCAGGACAAGCGGCCAAACTCATTCCTGGCCTGTTCCGACCCCTCCGACGTCGCGCGCGTCGAGGACCGCACCTACATCTGCTCTGCGAAACAGGAAGACGCCGGCCCAACCAACAACTGGGAAGATCCGGCGAAGATGAAAGACATCCTCAAGGGGCTGTTCGCCGGCGCGATGCGCGGCCGCACCCTCTATGTCATTCCCTTCAGCATGGGCCCGCTCGGTTCGCCCATCGCCCAGATCGGTGTCGAGATCACCGACTCGCCCTATGTCGTCGTCAACATGCGCACTATGACGCGCATGGGCAAGGCCGTGTTCGCCGTGTTGGGCGACGACGGGTTCTTCGTGCCCTGCCTGCATTCGGTCGGCGCACCGCTGGCGGACGGCGCGCAGGATGTGAAGTGGCCCTGCAACCCGACCACCAAATACATCGTGCATTTCCCCGAGACGCGCGAAATCTGGTCCTACGGTTCCGGCTACGGCGGCAACGCGCTGCTGGGCAAGAAGTGCCTGGCGCTGCGCATCGCTTCGACGATGGCGCGTGACGAAGGCTGGCTGGCCGAGCACATGCTGATCCTCGGCGTCGAATCGCCGGAGGGCGAGAAGACCTACGTCGCCGCCGCTTTCCCCTCGGCCTGCGGCAAGACCAACTTCGCGATGCTGATCCCGCCAGAGAGCTTCAACGGCTGGAAGATCACCACGGTCGGCGACGACATCGCCTGGATCAAGCCCGGTCCCGATGGCAAGTTCTACGCCATCAACCCGGAAGCCGGCTTCTTCGGCGTCGCCCCCGGCACCTCGGAAAAGACCAACTTCAATGCCATGGCCACGCTCAAGGCCAACATCATCTACACCAACGTGGCGCTGACCGACGATGGCGATGTGTGGTGGGAAGGCATGGGCCCCGCGCCGTCCCACTGCATCGACTGGCAGGGCAAGGACTGGACGCCGGAAGATGGCAAAGCCGGTCGCAAGGCGGCCCACCCGAACTCGCGTTTCACCGCTCCGGCCATGCAGTGCCCTTCGGTCGACGCGAACTGGGAAAGCCAGCAGGGCGTGCCGATTTCCGCCTTCATCTTCGGCGGTCGCCGCGCGACGACGGTGCCGTTAGTCTATGAAGCCTTCAACTGGAATTTCGGGGTCTACATGGCCGCCACACTCGGCTCGGAGACAACTGCCGCAGCTTTTGGCGCACAAGGCGTAGTGCGCCGCGACCCCTTCGCCATGCTGCCCTTCTGCGGCTATCACATGGGCGACTATTTCAACCACTGGCTCCGTATGGGGCATGCCGTCGAGCACACGCCAAAAATATTCTGCGTCAACTGGTTCCGCATGGACGAACAGGGCAACTTCATGTGGCCCGGCTTCGGCGAAAACATGCGCGTGCTGAAGTGGATCGTCGATCGCGTTCATGGCCGCTTGCCGGCGCGCGAGACGGTACTCGGCTGGATGCCGCGCTTCCAGGATGTCGACTGGACCGGTCTCGAGATCGGCAAGGCTGAATTCGAGGCGCTCACCCAGATCGATGCCGAAGTCTGGAAGCTGGAATTGGCCGGTCATAAGGAATGGTTCGACAAGATGGGCGAGAAGCTGCCAAAACAACTGGCCCTCAAGCGCGAACTGTTCGAACTGGCACTGATCGACTGATGCAACTGGCCAGCCGCATGGAAGGGATCGCTCCCTTCCATGTGATGGAGTTGATGGCCAAGGCCAAGGCGCTCGAAGCGCAGGGCCGCGACATTGTTCACATGGAAGTCGGCGAGCCCGACTTCCCCACCCCCCGGCCAGTCATCGACGCCGCGCGAACCTTCATCGCCGACGGCCGGGTGTTCTACACCCACCCCCTCGGGCTGCCGCAATTGCGCGAAGCCATCGCGGGGTTCTACACAACGCGTTATGGCCTCACCGTCGATCCGGCGCGCATTGTCGTCACCGCTGGCGCCTCGGGCGCCCTGCTGCTGGCCTTGGGCGCACTGACCAGCCCCAACGACGAGTGGCTGCTCACCGATCCGGGCTATCCCTGCAACCGGCACTTCGTGCGCTTCTGCGAGGGCGTACCACGTGCGCTCGCTGTCGATGCGACGACCCACTTCCAGCCCACGGCAGAAAAAGTCGGCTCTGGCTGGACGGCGCAAACACGCGGACTGCTGGTCGCCTCGCCGGCCAACCCGACCGGCGCCCTGATCGCACCAGCCGAACTCGCCCGGCTGTGGCAGGTGGTCGAATCGCGTGGCGGCACGCTGATCGTCGACGAGATCTACCACGGCCTGACTTATGGCTTGGACGCTCCAACGGCACTAGAAATTTCCGATGACATCATCGTCATCAACAGTTTTTCGAAGTATTTCGGCATGACCGGATGGCGGCTCGGCTGGCTGGTGCTTCCCCCCCATCTCGTCCGCGCAGTCGAGAAGCTGGCGCAGAACCTGTTCATTTCACCCTCCGCCCCGGCCCAGCAGGCCGCACTGGCCACCTTCCTGCCGGAGACGCTGACCTTACTGGAGGAACGTCGCATCGAATTCCGCGCCCGCCGCGACATTCTGCTGCCCGGTCTGCGGACACTCGGCTTCGACATCGCGGCCGAACCGCAAGGTGCCTTTTACATCTATGCCGACATCAGTGCCTTGAGCCAGGACAGCACCGTGCTGGCTACGGAACTGATCGAGCAGGCAGGCGTTGCCGCCACACCGGGGCTCGATTTCGGCGACAACGCGCCCGTCCAACATATGCGTTTTGCCTATACTGTCTCGGCCGACAAGCTCATCAAGGGACTGGAACGCATGCAGCGCCATTTCGGCGCGGGCGGGCGCTAGAAAAAGAAAAGGGGCTGCAACGCAGCCCCCGGTACAGATCAACCTGATGTTCAGGAAGGACGCGAACCGGTTGGGAAAGGCCATGCAGCGGCCGGATTGAGCGAGGACTTGAGGCCGGGTGCTGCGGCAGTCGAAGGAGCGGCGGCAGGCGCAGCTGCGGGTGCAGCAGCAGGCTTGGCAGCAGCTTTCTTCGGTGCAGCGGCCTTCTTGACAGCAGGCTTCGCAGCAGGCTCGGCAGCAGCTTTCTTCGGTGCAGCGGCCTTCTTGACAGCAGGCTTCGCAGCCGGCTCGGCAGCAGCTTTCTTCGGTGCAGCCGCTTTCTTGGCAGCAGGCTTCGCAGCCGGC
>JACDZJ010000089.1_pt1 | contig 43468 bp, 33 predicted proteins | sample 7365721 | NCBI WGS metagenome assembly JACDZJ01 (sample SAMN15143480, study PRJNA637477) | pond metagenome | biome: freshwater wetland ecosystem [ENVO:00000243]; feature: pond [ENVO:00000033]; material: pond water [ENVO:00002228]; isolation source: pond water containing pink berries ... | reverse complement strand
CCATGGAGATGGCGTTCGCGGCGATGGCGCCATGAATCTCGCGCTCGACGAATGGGCCGAGACCGGCCTTCAGTTGCTCCAGCGATTTGCCGACGCGCTCGTGGTTGGTGATGGCCATGCTGTTCGCTATGGTGTCCTTGTGAGCGCCTTCACTTCCTCATCCTGCATTCTTGCGCTCGCAAAGGGTGTAGAGGCGGCACAGGTATAGCGCCAGCTCTGCCAAATCTCGTCTCGCGCCTGCTGCAACACCATCTCGTTAGTGGTGTTCTCCCATAGCACCAAGTCCTTGATGATACGGAACAGCCGCTGCCGCTCCTTCTCCTGCGCCTTCTCGGTCTTGAAGATATCCGGATGCGCTGACGGATCATCAACCAACTGTGCAAAAATCACCGCCCGCGCCGCCGCCAGCGGTCGGCGCGCCCACCACAGGTGCAGCGTGGAGGGGTGCCCGTGCCGGATGGACTTCTCCCGCGCACTGCCTTGTTGATCGCCTCCAACGGCAGCGCGACCTCGATGAGCTTCTTTTTGTAATTCATTTGCTTTCGATGAACTGGCCGATCCGTGATTCGAGTGCCTGGAGGTCTTCCTGGCACTTCTGCCGAAGCCTTTGGCCATACCGTTGCGCAGCCTCCAGGCCAAGGGTCCTGCGGCCCTCGCCCGGTTCGGCGAGGAGCCCACGTTGTTCGGCAATGGGTTGGAAATACTTTTCCTTGGGATCGGGCTCCGCGCGGATCGTCTGCCAAGACCACGCGGGCGGCAGGTCCAGCCCGGCGAGTACCCAAACCTCGATCTCCTGCCAGGCATGTTCGGCCAGCAGTACCTTACCGGGCGGCAGGTGGCTCTTCATCGCCTTTTCGATGTTGTCGAGCCGCTTGCGTCTGTCGACATTGCCGTCCCGATCGACGCACAGCAGAAAGAGGTCCACCATGCCGCGGTAGCGTTCGACGATCTTCCTGATCTGGTCGTGATTGAGTGCCTGATCGATGCCGCCGAGCAGTGGATCGGTCAGCACCGTGACCTTGCTCCTGGGCCGGTTGAGATAGGTCAGCATAGCCTCGACGATGGGCTTGAGCATGTACTGATCCTTGCGGAAGTCCTCGGGGATGATCAATACCTTCATGGTGCCGGTCCGTCCTCATCCGCGGAGAAGTAGACGGCGTCTTCCAACCAGCCGGTGGAATGAAGCTTAGCCAGGTCCTGGTTGGCGATGAGATCGGCCGCCCCCGGAATATCGAGTATGCGAACGATTCGGCCTTCATTGCTGCCGGGCAGGCGGTAAACGAGCGATGCGCTTTCCAGAGACTTGCCATCGAGCAGCGCAAGTAACTCCGGCGAATGGGTGGTGGCGACCATCTGCACGGTGCCGCGCTCAGCCTGACGCTCGATCAAACCGAGCAGCAGATGGAGCCGCGCCGGATGGATGCCGTTATCCAACTCTTCGAAGAAATAGAAGCGCGACGACTCGGGGCCGAGCAGTGCGGCGATCATGGCCAGGAAGCGCAAGGTGCCGTCGGATGCGCTATACGCGGAGATGTGCCCGCCGCCTTTCTCGATCAGGCTGACCAGGATGCGGCCTTGTTGATCGGCTGGAAACTCGAAGTCCGTGGCGTCCATCGGCGTCAGTTCGGCAATCCAGGAGGCAAGGGCCGCCTTCAGATCGGACTTGGTGCAGATGCTCTGCAAGACAGAGGAGAGGTTTTCGCCCTTGTCGCCCAGGACGGTCTGGCCTGGTAACGAGGGGCGGCGGAGGGCGTCAGGGTCCAGGTCGAGAAAGCGCATGGATGACAGCTCGGCGAGGGCCACTTTCGCGTAGTCCCTGGCCGTCTTCATCCGCGCCTTATCTGCGACCTGCCCCAAGGCAGGACGGGCGCTCAGGCAAGTGAGCTTCTCCCCATAGGCGCCACGCTGGCCGCCCTTCATCATTCGCACTGGCAGATGGTCCGGGTCATCGGGTGCTGTCGCCAAGGCATCGCCGATCGGGTGTGAGTCGAAGACCATCAGATCACCGACGGTCAGCCGTTCGCGGGTTACCCGTGGGGGCTTGCCGCTATCTCCGACATCGACTTCGATGAAATAGTAACCTTCCTCTGGAAAAATGAGCGGTTGGGCGCCGATTGCTTGATATCGGAACCCCATTGTCAACGCAAAGATGGGCCTTGATCGTAATCCCGGCCAGCGGCGTGCGTCGTCAGGGCTTCCAGCCCTGACGCTGTCAGGCCAGGATGGCCTCACTACGCACCCGGCGAGTCCAAGTGGCCGGAATCTTGATCGAGGCCCAAAGATGGATGCCCCCTCGAAGGCCGCCTCCCGGATCCCCCCGCGAATGCCGCGCCACTGCAAGACCCCGCCGTCGCCCCACTTCTCGCCGATGATCTCGGCCAAGGAGTAGCCGCGCGCGACGCCATGGAGGAACCGGAATGCATCGCGCACGTTGCTTTTGCCGGCCGCGTTGGTACCGACCAACAGGGTCAGCGGACCTAACGCGACCGTGGCGTCGCGGAAGTTCTTGAAGCCTTGTAAGCGCAGCGATGTCAGCATGTCGGAGTCGATCCGGTCACCGGTGGATTGGGGTGCCCGCGCGGGGCCTGAAGCAACTCAGCCCGGTGGTTGCGCCCGCGCGAGCAGCTCGCCAAACCCGTAGTTTACGCTGGTCACCCCAAAATCCGGCTCCCGCTGGAAGGGACGGCGCAGGTAGTGGACCCGGTGCGAGTCCGCAACGATGACGCGGGCACGGGCGGCACATCTGGATTGCCGGTGGCGGCCAAGGCCCGAAAGTGGTTTTCGGTGTCCCAGACGTAATTGACCCCCCAAGTCGGCGAGAAATCTAAGGGTTAAGCAACTGCACCATAGCCCGTGCAGAAACGATTCGCGTCCGCCCATGCGAGCCAAGCGCAAGGAGATCGCTCTTGTCGCCGGTGACGAGGTAGTCAGCGTCGGCGGTCTGGGCGATGGCCAACAAGAAATCATCGTTCGGGTCCGGCGAGGCGGACACGTCGGGCAACGGAGAACACATCGTGGCGAGTCGGCGAATGTCATTGACCATGCGGCCAATCTCGCTCGCCGTGAGCCGCTCCTGGAAAAACGGGCGGCGCGAGACCCGCCTCAGTTCGTCAAGTTGCTGTTCGGCGCAGGCAAGCTGAGCGCCCATGTCGCCATTCTTCATAGCGCCGGTCCGGTGGCGTACCGCGAACCATCAAGGCGGACAGTAAGATGTTGGTATCGAGAACGAGGCGCATGGGACAACGCTACTGACCCTGGCGACGCATCTCCGCCCGGACCTCGCGCGTGGCATCGTCGATCATCGCCTCCAACAGATCCGGCGCGATGTCCTGATTGCGATCCTTCACGACCTGAACCGTGCGATCAAGCATCCGCCAACGCACCGCGTCCTCGACGAACTTGGAGAGATCGCCCTTCTTCATGCCTTGTGCACCAAGGAAACCGCGCAGCGCTCGATCAGTGTCTTGCGACACCTTGATTGTCCAACGGATTGCTTCGGTCATGTTGCCTCCTAAGCGCATAGACGTCTATGCGCCTTTATACAACGGGATCTGGATCGGACGCCAGGGCCGTTGCTCTGGGGCATCCCGGTGCTGCGGCGCGTGCCGGCAGTTCGGCAAAGTCGTAGTTAACGCTGGTTACGCCAAAATCCGGTTCGCGCTGGAAGGGTCGGCGCAGGTAGTGGACCCGGTGCCCGTCGTCGTCCAGAAACTCGACGATGGCGAGGATGAAGTCGTCCGGTTTGTTGAGCGAGATAGCCTTCTGCCAGACAGTTGTCTCTCGATAATGCATCGCTCCCCCTCTCACTCCTCTCCCCTCTCTTCTCATCCTCGCCTCGACATAGAGCATCCGCTTGGAGACGACCCGGCGCTCGCCCGCACGGGTCAGGCCGGCGTCCTGGATGGCGTGCTCCAGGTAGAACAGCACCCGCGGTGCGGTGCCCATATCGCGCTCGTCGACCAGCACGGTGCCGCGTTTCAGCAGGTCGCGGTTGCGCTCCAGGGTGAGGTCAATGACGGCATCCAACAGCGGATGGCCGGGGCAAACGAAGGCGGCGAGCGGCTGGCCCTGGGGTGCCACCAGGGTTTTCTCGAAGGCGATACGCTCGTAGCGCGGCAGCACCGGCTCGCCGATGCCGATGAGGCGGTCGCGGTGGCGCACCGGGGCGGGGACGTGGCTGATCTCGTAGCGGCGGGGCTCGCGCTGTTTGGCGGTGCCGCCGAGCCGCTTGAATGCCTCATGAAAGAAGGACTCGATGTAGTGGGGTTGCAGGCGGCGGGCATCGGCGCGCTCCATGTCCTCGCGGATGCGCCGGACCCCGCTCGCGTCCATGGCGTCATGGGCGAGGACGCGCTCATCGATCAGGTCTTGCAGGTGGCCCCGGTCGAGCGTGGTGTCGAGCACCGTAGTGAGGAAAGCTTTGACCTCGGGCCGTTCGCCGTGGCGGATCGCTTCGATCAGCAGTTCGCGCAGTGACTTGCCCTGGAACTGGAGCTTACCGAGCACGTCGAAGGCCTAGCCGCCCAGGGCCTGACGCGCCTGTTCGAGCTTCTCCAGCAGTTTGCGGTAGACATCGCCCTCGCGGGTGTCGTCCGCGACCAGGTTCCATAGGTGGCAGACTTCGGTCTGGCCGATACGGTGGATGCGTCCGAAGCGTTGCTCCAGGCGGTTGGGGTTCCACGGCAGGTCGTAGTTGACCATCAGATGGGCGCGCTGGAGGTTGATGCCCTCGCCCGCGGCGTCGGTGACCAGCAGGACCTGGACTTGCGGGTCGTGCTTGAAGGACTCCTGGACCTTGAGGCGTGCTTCCCGGCCGATGCCGCCGTGGATGATGACCACGGCCTCCTTGCGCCCGAGCAAGGTAGTGATGCGGCCATCCAGATCGTTCAGCGTATCGCGGTGCTCGGTGAAGATGACCAGCTTCTGGTGCGGCGATGCCGACGCGTTTGTCGTTCTCCAAGTGGGCCAGCCGAATGCGGTGCGCCTCCGACACCAGGCGAAACAGGGCGCCGTCGCCATCGAAACTCCAAGGGGGTCCTGCTCAACCAGCTCCAGGCGGGGCTCGTCGTGGCGGTAGAGCAGCTCGTTGGCTACCTTGCCGGTTGGGGTCTTGTAGTTCAGCTCCAGCGCCTCCGAGCCGAACCATTGATTTTATTGGAGCCGATGGGCGGATTCGAACCGCCGACCTACTGATTACGAATCAGTTGCTCTACCAGCTGAGCTACATCGGCGCATCGGACCGCTGATTATAAGGGAAGCAGTCGTCTACCTCAACGCAAACCGAAACATCGAAACATCGCGCGTCGTGGTTCAGCGCGGGGCCTCCAGCGCGTACGGCGCGGGGTCGATGCTGGGCGCGCGCCCCAGCAGCAGGTCGGCGGCCAGCCGGGCGGAGGCTGGGGCGGTGACCACGCCGTTGCGATAATGGCCGGCGTTGACATAGAGCCCGGTGGTGCCGGGGTAGGCGCCGATGTAGGGGATGCCGCTCGGGGCACCGGGGCGTAACCCGGACCAGTGCGTTTCCACGGGCGCTTGTTCGAGCAGGGGAAACAGTTCCAGGGCGCTGCGGTAGAGCGCGTCTCTGGCCTCGGCGGTGATCGCCTTGACAAAGCCCGTGTGCTCCAGGGTGCTGCCGACCAGGACGCGCCCGTCACGGCGCGGGATGACGTACCGATCACGGTAGAGTGTGGTGTGACGCACTTGGCCCGGCCGCGTCTGGAAGAGGATCATCTGCCCGCGCACCGGCGCGATGGCCGGCGGCTGGGAGAACTGATTCAAGAGTCGCCCGGTCCAGGCCCCGGCGCAGACGATGACTTGATCGGCGTGGATCACGCCCTGCGTCGTGCGCACACCCTGAATGTGGCCGTGCGCGACCAGGATGTCGAGCACCTCTTCCTGCTCACACAGCAGCAGGTACCCATCCAGGGCCCGCCGGGCGGCCTTGGCCAGACGCGGATTGCGCACATTCGCGACCGCCGGCAAGCGCAGGGCCTGGGATGCACCGAGGCCCAGTTCAGGTTCGAGCGCGCGCACCGCCGGGCCATCGATGAGCTGGATTTCGTCGCCCTGGCGGGCGGCCCAGGCGAGCGCCTGATCGCGTTCTTCGGTGTCCAGAATCAAGAGCCCGTTCGGCGTGAACTCGGGGTCGATGCCGGATGCCTCATGGAGCGCCGCGCACAGGTCGGGGTAGACCTGCTGACTCCAGCGCGCGAGCGCGGTGACCGCATCCGGGTAGCGCCAGGGGTAGAGCGGAGACACGATGCCGCCGCCGGCCCAGGAGGACTCGCGGCCGGTCCGGCCCATCTCGATCAGGGTGACCGCGGCCCCGCCCTGCACCAGCTCGCGGGCGGTCAGCAGACCGATGATGCCGCCGCCGATGACCAGGATATCGCTCATCGATCAGCGTCCAATGCCTGGATCGGGCACGCGCACGGTATCAGTCTCCGCTCGCGGCCGCGCCGGCTGCCGCCAGTTCGCGCGGCAGGCTGAAGACCACCTGTTCACGAATGCCTGATTGTTCTTCCACGCTCCCGGCACCCCACTCTCGCAGACGGGCAATCACCTGTTCCACCAGGATTTCGGGGGCGGATGCGCCGGCGGTCAGGCCCACCCGCGGCGCCTGTTCCAGCCAGTCCCGGCGGATGTCGTCCGGGCCGTCGATCAGATAGGCCGCGCAGCCCTGCTTGTGCGCCAGTTCCCGCAGGCGATTCGAATTGGAGCTGTTGGCTGAACCGACGACCAGCAACAGGTCGCAGCGCGCCGCCAGCGTCTTCACCGCGTCCTGACGGTTCTGGGTGGCGTAGCAGATGTCGCTGCGCTTGGGACCCTCGATCTTGGGGAAGCGCGCGCGCAGCGCCGCGATGATTCCCGCCGTGTCGTCGACCGAGAGCGTGGTTTGCGTCACGTAAGCCAGGTGCTCCGGGTCGCGCACCGGCAGGCCGGCGACATCCTCGACCGACTCCACCAGGTGGATGAGCCCGCCGTCCGTCTGGCATTGGCCCATGGTGCCCTCGACCTCCGGGTGTCCGCGGTGTCCGATCAGAACCAGTTCATCGCCGGCCTTGCAGTGCCGCGCCACCTCCAGATGGACCTTGGTCACCAGCGGGCAGGTGGCATCGAAGACCCGGAACCCGCGCGCCTGCGCCTGCGCCCGCACTTGCTGGGCGACCCCGTGCGCGCTGAAGATCACCGTGGCCCCGTCCGGAATCTGCTCCAGTTCCTCGACGAAGATGGCGCCGCGCTGCTTCAGCCCGTCCACGACGAAGCGGTTGTGGACCACTTCGTGTCGCACATAGATCGGGGCACCATAGAGGTCGAGCACGCGCTCGACGATGGCGATGGCGCGGTCGACACCGGCACAGAAACCGCGGGGATTGGCGAGGAGTATATCCATGGCAACAGAGGATAGGCGAAGATTGGGTGAGAGAAGAAGTCAGACATTATGGGGCAATCCGGTGGCCGCGGGTGACCGCATCGGCTCGCTGGGGCAATTCCAACCGCGGTCAGGCGACCGACAGGAGACGCACCCGCAAGGTCAGCGAACGGCCGGCAAAGGGGTGGTTGAAGTCGACCCGCACCCGCCCGGCCGCACCCGCCCCTTCCCGTTCGAGCACCAGACCGCTGGTTTCGTGCCCGGCCGGGGTCGTGAAGGCGACCACCTGGCCCGGTGCAGGGTCCAGCTCCGGCGGAAAGTCGCTCACGGGCAACCAGTGAAGATTATCCGGGTCATACTCGGCGAACAACTCGGAACCGTCGGCCAGGATCAGGTGATCCTCACCCGGCGCGAGACCCAGCAGCGCAGCCTCCATCCCCGGAGCCAGGGTGCCATCGCCCAGACGACAGGTGATCGGCTCCTGATCGAAGGTGGAAAAACCAACGAAGCCGTCGTGAAAACGCACTTCCAGATGCATCACCAGCGTACAGCCGGGGGCGATTTGCGCAGGTGTCGGCATGGGCTCGCAGTTCAACGGCAGGGTCGTCGACGCGCTGTCCGGATGAACCGGACACCGCGCGGCGACCCCATAGCTGCTACATCATGGCTGCTACATCAGCTCCTGGGTGACGAACAGATAGCCCAACGACACGACCACGACCGTGATCGCCAGGTAGGGCAGGAGAATACAAACACCGGGCAGGTCATTACAGACCTTGCTGTATTTACAGAGATTGCAGTTTTTCATTATGGTGACCGTACGCCGAGTGAACTTCCGAGGCCGGCCCCGTGGCGCGAGGGCAGGTCCTCTTTCGGTGACAGGATCAGGCGCCGTTATCGTCCGGTACCCACGCGCCCCGTCCGTGGGGGTGTCCTCCCGCGATACCACTGTATCGCGACCCGGTGTCACGCGTAGCCCACCGGCGGGCGCTATGCTTACCGAATCAGCGTGCGAGGGCAAGCCCGAGCGGACAAGTATTTCGCACTCGAGCCTTTGTTTCCGGTGCCTCCTACCAATACCATAGACGATTGCCCAACCATCAGGGCACTTTCGTTCACTCTGCCGGGAGTTCCCGTGACCTCTCTTGATTCCAGCGCGGTCTCTACCCGCCCGCCCCGCATCGGGTTCGTCAGCCTGGGGTGCCCCAAGGCGACCGTGGACTCGGAACACATCCTCACCCGACTGCGCGCCGAGGGCTACGGCATCGCGCCGAGCTACGACGGGGCCGATCTGGTGATCATCAACACCTGCGGCTTCATCGACGCCGCGGTGGAGGAGTCACTGGAAGCGATTGGCGAAGCCCTCAGCGAGCACGGCCAGGTGATCGTCACCGGCTGTCTGGGCGCCCGCGCCGAGCTGATCCGCGACGCCTACCCGCGGGTGCTCGCCATCACCGGGCCGCATGATTTGGACGCCGTCATGGCCGCGGTCCATCGGGAACTGCCGGCCCCGCATGACCCCTTCCAGAGCCTGGTCCCACCCCAGGGGGTGCGACTCACCCCGCGCCATTACGCCTATCTCAAAATCTCCGAAGGCTGCAACCACCGCTGCACCTTCTGCATCATCCCCAGCCTGCGCGGCGATCTGGACAGCCGCCCCATCGGCGCAATCCTGACCGAGGCCGAACGGCTGGTGGAGGCCGGCGTGCGTGAATTGCTGGTCATCGCCCAGGACACCAGCGCCTATGGCCTGGACCTACGCTATCGGCCGGACTTCTGGAAGGGCCGACCGCTGACCACCAACCTGGTCACCCTGGCGCGCACCCTGGGCGAACTGCCCGCCTGGGTGCGGATGCATTACGTCTACCCCTACCCGCATGTCGACGACCTGATCCCGCTGATGGCGGACGGCGTGATCCTGCCCTATCTGGACATGCCGCTGCAGCACGGGTCGGAACGGGTGCTCAAGGCAATGCGCCGGCCCGCCGCTGCCGAGCGCGTCCTGGAGCGTCTCGACCGCTGGCGTGCCCAGTGTCCGGACCTGGTCCTGCGCAGCACCTTCATCGTCGGCTTCCCCGGCGAGACCGCGGCCGAATTCGACACCCTGCTCGACTTCATCCGCGCGGCGCGGCTCGACCGGGTCGGCTGCTTCCCCTATTCGGCGGTCGCGGGAGCGGCGGCCAACGCCTTGCCCGACCCGGTGCCGGAGGACGTCAAACAGGAGCGTCTGGCCCGGTTCATGGACGTCCAGGCCGAGATCAGCCGCGACAAGCTCGCCGCGCGGATCGGCCGGCGGCTCACCGTCCTGGTGGATACGGTGGACGATGCGGAAGTCATCGCCCGCGGCCCCGGCGACGCCCCCGAAATCGACGGCGTGGTCATCATCCCCGGCGCCTGGGAACTGGACCCGGGCGACTTCGTCGACGTGATCGTCACCGACTCGGGGGACCATGATCTATGGGCTGAGCCGGTGGAGGATTGACCAGCGTGCGCAGCCGGGCGCGCGTCAGGCAATCGCGACGGGGCCGGCGGCCCTCGCCGACGCCCCCCGTCAGTTCATCCGGCCCATCCGTCTGGTGGCAGTAGAACGCGCACGCGCTATCGTGCTAGGGTCCCGTCGCCCTGATTTAACTATCCACACTATTTAAGGAATCGCACATGTTTTTCCAACTGTTCCTGCCCCATCCGGGGCCGCGCGGCCAGCGCGCGGCGCCCGTGTTCTGGTGTTTAATGCTGGTCCTGAGTCTGGCCCTGGGTCAGGCCGCGGCCGGGCTGACGGCGCCCAACGCCGCCGCCCTGCGCGACCAGGTGGCCGCCGCGGGCTGGGTGAGCGTACGGGTGGACCTGCAAGCGCCGGCGTCGACGGCGGACGACCTGGAGCAAACGGCCCAGGACCTGCTGTTCGCCTTGCCGGCCGGATCCTATGACGCGGTCGAGCGAACTGCCGGTTCGGACAGCCTGACGCTGCAGGTCAACGCCGCCGGGCTGGATGCGCTGCTGGGCTCGCCCTTGGCGGCGGTGGCCGCGGCCGGCAATCCGGACATGCAGCGGCAGGCCGCCGGCGTTTATCACAGCCTGGCCATCAAGACCGACAGCAGCCTCTGGGCCTGGGGATATAACGGAACTTGCGCGCTCGGCGACGGCACCTGCGAGCATCGCGCCACCCCGATCCAGGTCCTGACCGGAGTCACGGCCGTGGAGGCCGGCGGGTATCACAGCCTGGCCATCAAGACCGACGGCAGCCTCTGGGCATGGGGATACAATTACGCTGGTCAACTCGGCGACGGCACCACCCGGACCAATCCAACGCCCGTACAAGTCCTGACCGAGGTCGCGACGATGGCGACCGGCGACATGCACACCCTGGCCATCAAGACCGACGGCAGCCTCTGGACCTGGGGAAACAATGAGTACGGCCAACTCGGTGACGGCACGACCTACTGGAGCCTGCGTCCGCTTCAGGTCCTGACCGGCGTCGCGGCCGGAGCGGCCGGCAATAATCACACCCTGGCCCTCAAGACCGACGGCAGCCTCTGGGCCTGGGGCGCCAACTGGTCCGGCCAGCTCGGCGACGGCACCACCACCAATCAGTTGGCGCCGATTCAGGTCATGACCGGAGTCGCGTCCGTGGCGGCGGGCGAAGCCCATACCCTAGCCCTCAAGACCGACGGCAGCCTCTGGGCCTGGGGCAACAACTGGGCCGGCCAGCTCGGCGACGGCACCACCTCCGGGCGCTGGACGCCGGTCCAGGTCCTGGCCGGGGTCGCGGCAGTGGCGGCCGGCCAGTATCACAGCCTGGCCCTCAAGACCGACGGCAGCCTCTGGGTCTGGGGATACAACAATTACGGCCAGCTCGGCGACGGCACCACCACCAATCAGGCAACGCCGGTCCAGGTCCTGATCGGGGTCGCGGCCGTGTCAGCCGGCACTTATCACACCCTGGCCCGCAAGACCGACGGCAGCCTCTGGGCCTGGGGATGGAATATCTACGGCCAGCTCGGCGACGGCACCACCACCGACAGCCCGCGGCCGATGCAGGTTGCCGGGTTCTTGGGGCCAAACGCCCCCGATTTCGTGGTGACCGGGGTGACCATGAACCCGCTTGACCCGCTCGCCAACAGCACCTTCAGCGCCACCATCACGGTGCAGAACCAGGGCACGGTCGCCGGGACGCTCGGCACCGTGCAGGTGTGGGCCAACCAGGCCACCACCCAGGGCTGCACCGCGGTCGGGGATCAGGCGGCCACCCTGGGGCGCGTCACGGTCGGCGCCAAACGCACGGTGACGGTCAGCGGCGTGCCGGCCGGGACGGGCGGAGCCAAGACCCTGCGCGTCTTCGTCGACAGCCAATGCCAAACCGCGGAAACCAATGAGACCTACAACCAGTTCACAAAGGCGTACACTGTTTCTGGCCGGCCGACGGCTGATTTCGTGGTGACCAGCATCGTCCTGCCCTCCGGCAGCCCAAGTGCCGGCGCAACCTTCAGTGCGACGGTCACGGTCAAGAACCAGGGCTCGGGGGCCGGCAATGCGGGCTATCTGGATGTCTGGACCGATCAACCGGCGGCCCAAACCTGTCGTGCGGATGGCAACACCTTTGTCAGTGTCGGCACCCTGGCGGCAGGCGCCAGCACCACCCTGACCATCGACGGTCTGCTCGGCGGGGCTGTCGGGACCAAGACCCTGCGCGCTTTCGTGGACAGCTACTGCGACACGCGGGAGACTCGCGAGGGCAATAACCAGAAAACAGCGGTCTATACGGTCGGCCCGTAAGGCGGCCTTAGGCTGATCGGTCCGCGTAGCGGACCCTACGGATCACAGTTTTCGTAGGGTCCGCTGTGCGGACCATCCCTCCACAACCCCTCGCGATGGACCATCCCCAACCGCCCGGAACGATGATCAATGCGACCACGACCGACCGGCCCGACCCGCTCAGGCCGCCAGCGCCTGCTCCATCGCCACATCGTGCACCACGGTCGGCACCGATCGATTCAATGCCGCCAGCACCGCCTGCAGTGAGGCACCCGCCACGTCGCGGTCGATCGCCGCCCCGCTGACCCGCTCCCCGTCCACAGTGATCAGGGCATAGGCCGCCGCCTCCGCATCAGTGCCCTCGCCGATGGCGTGTTCCTGGTAATCCAACACCTGAACGGACTGACCGAAGGCGCGCGTCCAGGCGTCGACGAAAGCGCCGATGGCCCCCTGACCCTCACCGTGCAGGATGCGCTCCCCGGCGGGAGTCCCGAGACGGACCTCGATCCGATCGTGACCATTGCGGGCCAGCCGATAGCCGGTCAACCGCCAGGGTCCCTGATCGCGCACGAAGTGCTCGCGGAACAACTGGTGAATCCGCAGCCCGTCGATCTCACCGCCATCGCGTTCGCTCTCGCGCTGAACGATCTGCGCCAGTTCGACCTGGAGCCAGCGCGGCAGGTTGAGCCCATGTTCACGCTCCATCACGAAGGCCACCCCGCCCTTGCCGGACTGGCTGTTGACCCGCACCACTTCCTGATAGGTGCGGCCCAGGTCGCGCGGGTCGATCGGCAGGTAGGCCACCTGCCAGGGCGTGTCCGCGCGCTGCCGCTTGAGACATTTGTGGATGGCGTCCTGGTGACTGCCCGAGAAAGCGGTGTAGACCAGTTCGCCCACCCAGGGATGCCGGGGGTGGGTGGGAATACCGGTGCATGCGCTCACCACCGCGAGGATTTCGTCCGGCCGGCTGAGATCGAGCCCAGGGTCGATGCCCTGGCTGTACAGGTTCATGGCGAGCGTGACGAGATCCATATTACCGGTGCGCTCGCCGTTGCCGAGCAAGGTCCCTTCCACCCGGTCAGCCCCAGCCAACAAGGCCAACTCGGCCGCCGCCACGGCGCCGCCGCGGTCGTTATGGGTGTGCACCGAGAGGATCAGGGCGTCCCGCCGGCTGATGTGAGTCGCGAACCATTCGATCTGATCGGCGAAGCGGTTGGGGCTCGCCACCTCCACCGTGGCCGGCAGATTGATGATGCAGGGGTGATCCGGGGTCGGCGCCCATTCCGTGATCACCGCCTCGCAGACCTCGACCGCGTAATCCGGCTCGGTGGCGGTGAAACTCTCCGGTGAATACTGGAAAGTCCAGTCGGTCTGCGGATACTTGGCCGCCTCCTCCCGCACCCAGCGGGCACCCTGGCGGGCAATCGCCTTGACGCCCTCCCGATCGCTGCCGAACACCCAGTCGCGCTGCACCGGAGAGGTGGAGTTGTAGACATGAACGATCGCCCGCGGCGCCCCGGCCAGCGCCTCGAAGGTGCGGCGGATCAGGTCTTGGCGCGCCTGCACCAGGACCTGCACCGTCACATCCGCGGGAATCTGATCATACTCGATCAGCCACCGCACGAAGTCGAAGTCCGGTTGACTGGCCGCGGGAAAACCGACCTCGATCTCCTTCACACCCAGGCGGACCAGGAGCCCCCAAAGCCGGCGCTTCTGCGCCACGCCCATCGGCTCCAACAGCGCCTGATTGCCGTCGCGCAGGTCGACGCTGGCCCAGATCGGCGCCTTAAGGATACTGCGGTCGGGCCACTGGCGGTGCGGCATGACCAACACCGGGCCGGGTTGGTACTTGCGGTGATCGAAGTGCATCATGGCGGTCTCTGTTGCTGATCTCGTGGGGCATCCGATCCCCCGGCGGGGACTCTGTGAGGCCGTACTCCTGGGACTTGGCTTGCTGACCTCGCCCTGGTGGGGCACTGAGGCCGCCCCGCTCCCGGTAAGGAACTGGGGCCTGATCGGCTCGCGCCTGGTGGGCCTTTGCCGGGTGTCGCTGCCTTGGTCGACAGGGCATAGATTACACTGACGGCCGCGCCAGATGATTGCGAATGCAGCCTCAGACTGCAAGAATTTAGCAATTTTCTGCTATCATCTGGCCGTACTGAGCATCAGAACATCGATCAGCAGCCAGCGCCGGGCAAGATGCATGAACCTCGACATCATCATCGCTGACTAACGCTCAAGCCCGGGCGTATCGGCGCACCCAGTCTTCTTCCAGCCGGTCGAGGCTGGCGCTTCTTGTCAGTATCCGCTCGCGAATCGGTCCCAAATCATCCAGGTCGTCCCATCCCGCAACCGGGCGCATGCCGAACAGTTCGGCCTGGGCTTCAATACCCCACCACCCGGAGAAATCGCCTTTTCGCTGCGCGCGATAACTGGTACGCGGCTCGGCTTGCGGATCATTCGGATCAAAGCCCGGCAGCGGCTCGATGTGCTTATCGATCCAGTACCCCAGTCGGCCGAACATCTCGCGCGCCTGGCCTTCGGCCTGGGCGCCGTCCTGGGCCATCCGGCCCAGCCAAGCGCGTCCGGCACCAAGGTAGACGATGGGCTCGTAATGCGGGTCCATGCGCAGCAGTCGCCGCCAGGATGTGATCGGATCGCCCTGGACCGCCTCGCGCTCGGCACGGGCCAGGGCGTAGCGCACCCGGGCACTGCCGGGAAAACGTTGGACGGCGCGACGCAGCAACGCCAGTCCCTCAGCGAGGGCCCCGTCGTCAAGCTCCAGGAGGGCCGATTCCCCGGCAGCTACCGAATCGGTGTCCACCGACGGCAGCAGCCGTTGAAGCAGCACAGCCGCACGCTCGCGGAATCGGCCAGGGAGCGCGTCGGGATCGTAGGTCCCGGCCGCGCGCGCCCAGCCCCGGATCAGGAAGGCGTCGCCGGCAACGATATCGATCTCCCGCCGGTTGAGCCATAGCTCCTCGCCCGGCACTGGCGGGGTCTTCGCAGGGGCTTTGACATCGGCCGGCGAATCTTCAACGACGGACGCCGAGACCGTACCGGGTAACTCGGTCTCCAGCGGGGCGATGTCGCCTTCGTCGGTCATCACCGCGCTGTCTGTGTCCTCGGGCACACTGTCGGGGATCTCATCCGAATGACCGCGCGGCACGCATTTATCGGGGAATCGCTCCTCCATGGCCCGATATTCCGCCTCCGCCTCCTCCGTCCGCCCTTGCCGATCCAGAACGCGGGCCAAACCGACCCAAATCGCGAAGCTGTCGGAAGCACGACACCGGGCCTCGCGATACGCATGCTCTGCCTCGCTGAAACGCGCTTGGGCGACCAAGATGTCCGCCAGCTTGGCGTAGGAAAACGGCTCGTCTGGGAACCATTCCTGGGCCCGGCGGTAATGAGCCTCGGCCTCGGCGAGGCGCTTCGCTTGGACGAGTGCGGCCCCCAGGCCCATGTGCAGGTGCACGTTCTCCGGGAACAGGTCGATTGCCTCCAGGTGTTCGGTGACGACCTCGTCCCATCGCCCCTGGGCTTTCAATACGAAGATCAGGTTATTGCGAGGAACCAGCGATTCCGGGTAGGCCGTCTTCAAATCGCGGTACTCCGCCTCCGCGTCTGCGAATCGGTCCTGAGCCTTCAGAACCTCGGCCAGTCCTTTGCGGGCGACGACGTTGTCGGGGAACCGCGTCTTGGTCTCGCGGTATTCGGCCTCCGCGTCTGCGAATCGGTCCTGAGCCTTCAGAACTGCGGCCAGCCCAGTGTGCGCGACGACATTGTCGGGGAACCGCGCCTTGGTCTCGCGGTATTCCGCCTCCGCGTCTGCGAATTGGCCCTGAGCCTTCAGAACCTCGGCCAGTCCGTTGCGGGTGAAGACGTTGTCGGGGAACCGTGCCTTGGTCTCGCGGTATTCGGCCTCTGCGTCTGCGAATCGGTGCTGCGCCTTCAAGACCTCTGCCAATCCATTGCGGGCGACGGCGTTGTCGGGGAACCGCGCCTTGGTCTCACGGTAAGCCTCCAGTGCCGCGATCCGATCGCCCAGCACCAATAGGGCCTGGCCTTCGTTAGTCCAGCCATAGCTATTCCAAGGCTCGACCTCCTTGGCAACGCGCGCCCACAGCAAAGCCTGAGCCGGCTGACCCTGGCGTACTGCGGCTGAGAACCTCGTAGCGGAGTAAGCCAAGTTATAGCTATCACCGCTATGATCAAAGTAACGGCGCTGAGCAGCCAGCAAGCAATTCGCCTCAATGACCGCGCCTTCGCTGCCTCGGCGCAGTTTCTCGGCGATGGAGTTACGGTGGTCGGACCATGCCGGATCGTAGCTGACCCAGTTCGGCTTATTGGATCCCTTGCCCGTTTGGTCGTCCGCCACCCGCGGCAGAAGCTGCCTGATCCAGGGTCCAAGGTCCCCGCGGCGGTAGTCACGACGCAGCACATGGCGCCAGAACGACATCCAGCGATCCGGAAAGGGGTAGGCCGAGAGACAGAGACGCAGGGCGTCCTGAAACTCCTCCGCGGCCAGGTCCGGGCGCAACCAGCCCTCGTCCTGAAATCGCCACAAGGCGAGACCGAAACGGTTCAGCCCTTCTGCCACCTCCTTGGGAAAACCGCCGGCCCGGGCGGCGGACTCCGCGGGCAGGCCACGCAAACCGACGATCCCGCAGTGTCCGCGATACCAGGGTTGGTCCGGAGGGAGTTCGCAGAGTTGCCACCAGGTCGGCAAGAGCGAGCGGTCGCGCTGGTGCGCGGCAAGGGCGCGCCAGGCAGCCGCTTGGGGATCACGACTGCGCCCCTCGCAGAGGCTGTTGAGGTAACGCCGGTCGGCGAGCACACGCTGAGCAAGCGCGTCCCCGGCAGCGGTCAGGGTTGGCGCTGCCGCCAGCACTTCGCCGACACGAACCCAGGCGGCGCTGGTCAGCGTCGCGCTGTCGGCGCCGCCGGGCAGTTCGATGAGCCCCCAATTGCGGACGATCCAGGACGAGAGGCTTTGATCGACCTGAGCACGAAAGTCGGTCCGATTGCCGAGGGCGCGAAGCCAACCCAGCAGCAGATCCACCGGGTCCGCGACCGTCAGGTGGCCCAGTTCGGCCCGGCCCAGCACCAGGTTGTGCAAGGCCAGATCCGGATCAGCGGCGAAGGTGCGCAGCCAATCCGGCACACGGCCGCCGCCGAAGATGCGATCAAGGTCGAGATTCATAGCAGATCCCCGTCGGTGTCCGCGGCATAGTCCGCGCTGCCGCACTGCTCGCGCAGCCATACGAGGTGCAGACCGCGCAGGGTCCCCAACGATGCGAGATCCGCCGACGCATTGACGGTCCCGATGCGCCACAGGTGACGCGCACCGAAGGCGAGGGTCGGGTGAAGCACCTCGCGCCTTGGTCCCTCGCAAGCACCGCTCAGGTCTAAGGTATGTCCGGTCATGGCGCCGAGCGGGGCGGGGCAAAAGGCGTCCGAGAATGTGCCGTCGAGCACGGTCGGCGTCACCAGCGCGCGGACATCGGCACCGCGGCTCAGGATGCGGGCCAGACTGCCGATCGCGTAGCGAAAGACCAGCACGTCGATGGGTCCGCCGCGCGCGCCAGGATCCAGGTGCGCCAAACCGAGCCGGTCGCGAAGCCGATCTGCCCAGTCGTCGGGGTCCGCACCCGGCACAGCACCGAAGAGATCGGACAGATCCTCCCAGAATGCGGCGAAAGTAGGGCGCAGGTCGATCTGCTTGGCCCAGGTGCGTAGCGCGCTATCGAGCGCCGCGAAGCCGCCGGCCGCGGTCCCGCGCTGCGCCACGTCCCGAGCCAAGTCCTTCAGGCGGTTTGGTGGGACGCCGCTCAAACGGGCAACGAAGGAGAGTTCTTCAGTACGAACGAGGTGCAGCGCTTTATCGCTGGAAGCAAAGGGCGATCCCGGCACGACCAGGCGGAAAGTCTCAGGGCACAGATCCTCGTCTGCCGCATCGATCTCCGTTGGTAGGCCGGTGTCCGGGGTCGGCCGAAAGACCCGCTGTTTCAGATATTTCCCGTGCTGAGCGCACCACGCCGGGCGGTCGGCATGATCCACGGCGGCCCCACTGTCGCGGTAACTGTCGCAACGAGCGGGAGCGATGCCTTCGTCCAAGAGGAAGTTTCGGGCAGCCATTCGATACTGAGCTGGATCTGCGGAGATCCGGTCAAGAAAGGCGCGAAAGCCGGAATCGGTTGTGCTGAGCGGTCCCATCGTCCGTTTCGTTCCAGATATGTCCAAAATGCAACCGTAAAAGTCTACCACTATAAGCACTCTGGGAACCCTACCGACCAGCCTGCCGGACTCCTGCGGATTAGGGTTCTGAGGGTCGTTGTTAGGCGACAATAGATACTGACTCCCGGCGGAGGGACGAAAAGATGTCGAGAAACGGCGTGAGTTAAGCAAGTTTCTGCTAATATTTCGCCGCAATAAACAGCAGCACATCGATCAGCCGCCAGCGCAGGGCAAGATGCATGAACCTCGACAATTACGACCGCCGCATCCTTGAAGCACTGCAACAGGAAGGACGGCTGAGCAATCAGGATTTGGCCGACCGGATCGGCCTCTCGCCCTCACCCTGCCTGCGGCGGGTGCGCGCTTTGGAAGAGGCCGGCATCATCACCGGCTACCGCGCCCTGCTGGATGCCAAGCGGCTCGGTCTCAATCTGATGGTGATCCTGAGCGTCTCCATGGACCGCCACACCCCGGAGCGCTTCGCGGGTTTCGACGCCGCCGTCGCGGCCATGCCCGAGGTGCTGGAATGTCTGCTGATCACCGGCCGGGACGCGGACTATCAGCTCAAGGTCGTCGTCCGCGACATGGAGCACTACCAGGATCTGCTGCTGGAGCGCATCACCCGCATCGAGGGCGTGACCGGCGTGCACTCCAGTTTCGTGCTGCGGCGGGTGGTGGAGCGCACCGCGCTGCCGGTGCTGTAGGCCGCGTTTCAGAAACCAAACTCATTCCACCTCGGCGAGGACAGACTACATGCTACGTTACGCCGTGAACTCGATCCGGACCCCAGCGTCAGCGACTCCCACAGACGGAGGCCCACCATGTTGCAGGCGGTCGAAGCCGAAGTCAGCCCGGATGGACGGGTGACCCTGCTGGAGTCCGTGCATGTGCAGCAGACCAGACGGGCGATCTTGACCATCCTCTCGCCCACCAACGTAGCGGCGCAGGTCAAGGGTCGGGGCGCGGCCCTGTTGGAGGTCTTGGACAGCCCCGCCTTCGCCGCGGCACTCCCTGGCGACCCGGCCCGAATGGAGCGCGAGATCGCGGCCAACCGCGATGCCTGGGGGTGACATGCCGCCGATCCGGCAGAGGACTGACGAGGGCCGGTCATACGTGCCGACCTTCCGGCGGTCTCGACGGGGCTCTGGCAAAACCGACCTTGCCCGCGTTACTCCATGAACCGGATTTGCTATGATCGCAAAGCGATCGGCCAGCGCTCAGGGACCCAAGTGCACGATTCACTGACACAACTTTTCGACAACCTGCTCCAAGGGGCCAACGCCGGTCACCGGGCGATTGCCGGAAATTTCTTGATGGAGCAGCGCCTCCCGGCAAGTCTCCGCTCCACTTACCGGAAATACTTCGGACGCGAAGCCGTCGCGGATCTGGGCGAGTGGCGCACCCGGCACGGCGATTTTCTTGCTGATCAAGTCCAACTGATCGGGGCTATTGCGCACCCTTGGACCTTTGGCCCCGAGAACGGTGGAAATCTCAAACCCCAGGACCCGATCACCGTCTTGCGTACCGAATTCCTCCACCCTTGCTTCGACTACCAACCGGAGCATTGCTGGGCGGTCGCCTACATTGACCGGCCGCTGGACCCCGCTCTGTCACTGTCCGGTCGGCGTCGCTGCCACCTGGACTGGGTGAGACTGTGGGCGGGCCACGATCAATTCGCAGCAGGCATCCCGCTATGAGCACTGCCGCCGCCCCCGCTGATCAGGCCGCCCGTGACTGGCTGGAGCACTTCCGGCTGCGTCCCCTGGAGGCACTGGACCAGGCACTCACCGGCCGCGCCCACCTGGGCGCATTCAACACCTTGCCGGCCGCGGTCGCGCTGGGTCAGATCGTTGCCGATCCGGGCCAGACCCTCGACGCCATTGTCCTGCGTTGGCTGCGTGAGCATTGGGGCAAGACAGCGGTGGATGGGCTGCGCACGCGCCGTTATGCCCAGGCACTGGCCGAGGCGTTGCGGGCGGTGGATTTGCTCGGACTCCCGGAGTGCCGACGCTGGCTGCAAGGCCGCGCGCCCAGCGATTATCGCTGGTTGGAGGCACTGGAGGTCGGTGGACCGGCCACGCCCCTGGATGCTTTGTTCTCGACCCTGGCCAACGCACAATCGGATTGCTCGCTGGAGCCCTTCTGGCTGCGCCTCTCCCGGCTGGAGGGTCAAACGCCGCTGTGGCAGGGACGTGCCGCCCTCGTCGGGCTGCGTCTGTTGCCCCCGGCCGACCCCAGTCGTCCGGGCCTGGCCCCGGGATTCTTCGGTGGCTTGGTCCAGTTCGCCGAGGGGCTGGCGAGGCGTCGCGCCGGCCCGGACGCCATGAACGATGAGATTGCCTACATCTGCGCCCTGCAATCCATGACACCTGCCACCCTGTCCAAGCCCCTGCGCCGGGCAATCGGCCAACAGATCGGGGACAGCAAGCGCCAAATGGAGGCCGACGCGCGCGCCTGGCTGGAGGCGGCCGTGCCCAATGCGTTCAAAGCTCCCCGGCAGGGTGGATCGCCTCCGCGCTTGCCTATGCCGGCCGAGTTGAGCGAGTTGGTGAGCCTGATTCAGGTCTCTGGGCGCGCGGCCGCACAGGGGCGGTTGAAACTATTGGTTGCTGGTCACCGCCAGTACGTGCAGGACACCGGGGATAGCTATTACCTGGTGCGATGTTTCGAACGTCTGTCCAGGGAATTGCGCCCGTTCGATCCTATCCAAGCCGCAGACTTGGCCCATGAGGCATTGCGTCTTGCGCCGTCTAACCACCATAACTGGGCGGCCTTGGGTGCGGCCCTGGATGCCGCCGGGGACTGGACCCGGGCCCGTGCCGTTTTCTGGCACGCCCGTCGCCGCTTCCCATCTGACGCCTATGCGCATACTCAACTCGGCCACGCCCTACTGCGCCGCGGCGAGGACGCTGCAGCCCTGGCTGCCTACGCTGAGGCCGCCCGCCGTTTCCCCAGCAATCCGGTGGCTCTGGCCGGTTACGGCCACGCATTGCTGGAGCTGAACGGACCCGAAGCCGCATTGCCGGTACTAGGTTCTGCAGTCACGGCCCATCCAACCCACCTCCCGCTGTGCAACGACTACACGGATGCATTGATCCAGATCGGCGACCTGCAGGAGGCAGGGCGCTGGTTGGAGATCGCGCGGCGGCTTGATGCCCAGCAACGAGCCCATGACCCGAAAGTGGGCGAGTTGGCTCGTCTTCTCGACTTCGCCCGGTCCGGCAATCTCCAGCCGCGGCACCGTCAGGTGCCGCACGAAAGCCAGGACGGCGACCCGAACACCCTGGCCGACATTGCCGGTCGGGGCCTGGCCCAGGCCCCGGCCCTGGGAGCGAGCACTCTGTTCCGTCAGGCAGGCAAACACGACCTGGCCCGGGCCGCGATCAAGCGCCTCTGCGCCGGCCCGGAGCACGACGTGGAAGAGGGCCTGTTGATCGCCGCCAACGACGGCTGGACCGCTGCCGCCCAGTGGTGGGGTGCCCGCGAGACCTATGAGTCGGTGACCCGCATCTACGCCCAACGCAGTCGCGGGCGGGCCGGCGAGGCGGTGGACTGGGCACCATTGCTGCGCGACCTGCCGCAGTTCGAGCCGATCATCCGGGTGCTCAGCGACGCGGACCTGCCGCGAACGCGGGTGAGCGCGGACGACCCGGAAGACCTCAAGCGCAACGCCTGGGTCTACCAGGAAGCGGCCTTCGCCGACCGCCGCGATGCGGCGGAAGAGGACTGGTTAGCCGCAGCACAAGTGATTTGACCCGATGCTGGCGGCAAGTCGGCGGCCCGCTACGCGGCTTCAGGCAGGCTTAAGATCCACCTTATCGTAGACCTCCGCCAACGACAGGGTGCAACCGACGCCGGGCAGGGGCACGCTGTCGGTCAGGGCGGAATAGTCCGATAGGGTCCAGCGGCCGTCGTCACCCCGACTGAACAGTTCCACCTGAACCTGGTGCTGAGAGACCAAGAGGTACTCCCTGAGACTCGGAATTTGGCGGTAGATGGCAAATTTCTTGCCGCGGTCGTAGGCCTCGGTCGAGTCCGACAGCACCTCCACGATCAGGCTGGGATTGAGCAGCACGTCGCGGCGGCCATCCTGAAACTGATGCTCGCCACACAGGGCGATCAAATCCGGGTACTTGCCGGCGTCGGCGGGGCGGATGCGCACCTTCAGGTCGTTGGCGTAGACCTGGCAGGGCCGGCCCTTCATCTGGATGCTCAGTTCCCTGACGATGTTGACGACGATAGCGTTGTGCTCGACGCTCGCCCCGGTCATGGCGAAGACCTCGCCGTCCAGGTACTCGCTGCGCCCCTCCAGGGACGCCCGCTCGCCTTCCAGCCAGTCATCGAAGGTCAGTTGCAGTTTGGGTTGCAGGGACATGGGGGCAGCTCCGCGGTTGGGGGATGAGGCGCAGTATAGACCTGCGATCCGACCGGCCGCTGTCGAGGGGGCATTTGAATGAGGAGTCCGGTTGCGATTGCGCCGCGTCAAGCAAGCTCGCACCGGAGGGACCAACCGTCGGCGAGGACGGCGACGGTCAGGATTCGGTCAACCCTTGCATCTGCCGCCACACCAGCCGGACATCCCCTGGATCAATCCGGCCAGCCAAGGTGGAACGCCCGAGGATGCGGCTCCAATCGGCTTGATCGGCGCGCTCCACATAGTCCTTGAGCCGGCCGGCATCCTTGGGATCGAGCCTGCCGTGCTGATCCCGATAGTCGGCACCCACGGCCTCGGCGAGTTGGCGGGGTACTCCCAAGAGTCCGGCGACGGCTGCCTCCGGCGTGCGGACCCCGTACTGGATATAGGCCGGCAACATCTGCTGTTCGGCCGTACTGGCATCCATGACCGCGTTGTTGGTGAGTCCCAGGCCGCGCAGATAGGCATGCGCGCCCCAGGCCACCGTCATGGCGACCGTGCTGTGGACATAGACGCCGGCTTTACGCACGCGGTCGTCCGGTTCCGTGCCGGGAAATTCTACGGCGAGGTCTTGTACCGAACTGCCATCCATCCAGCCCTGCACGACACGCGCGACGGCCGCGGTATCCATCTCACCCGTCCCTTTGCCGATCCCGAGTTCCAATTCGGGCAGCCAGCGCAAGGCCTCGATGAGGTGCTTGATGCCGTCCGCCTTGTTGCCAAGGACGGCGCCGGGACCTTGCTGCAATAATGAATCATGGCGAATAGCGGCATACAGGGAGTCGAAGCTGAAGGAACCCAGACCCGTCGCATCGGCGGTCTTGAGATAGCCGGTCTGCTTTACGGCGATCTCGGCCAGATAGCTCTGGGCCAAACCGCGTAACTGCCGGCGCTGTATCGATCCACTGGCCTGGCTATTGGCCAAGCTCATTTGCAGCAGTTCATCCAAGGCGTCACGCGCCCGATTCGCACCTAGTGTGGCAACCGCATGGGCGAGGTACTGGAAGAAAGGCCGGAGTTGAGGATAATTGTGGTAGGCATCCTTGAGGGTCGCCGACGTACTCGCCTGATCAAGAACGTCCAACAGGGCGGACCTGATATCATCGCTCAGGGCGTCAGCGTAACCTTCCCACTTGGCAAGGTGTTTGTGGTTGACGAAGACCACGAGTCCCTTGTCGGCCATGCCGACGCGGCCGGCACGCCCGGCGATGTTCCAGAATTCACCGGAGGTCAAATCGCCGCCACCGTTCGGCTTATGCACCGAATGGATCAGCACGGTGCTGACGGGGAAGTTCATGCCTTGCGCCAGGGTCGAAGTCGCGGCGATGAACCTGATAGTACCGGCGCGGACTTGGTCTTCGATCAGGAAACGCAGTTCCGATGACAAGGCAGCGTGGTGGAAGGCAACTCCTCGCTCCAGACAACGCACCAAAGCCGATTCCGTACCGTAATCGGCTTGCGCCAAGGCGATGGCAAGCCGCAGCCCCGGTGTCGCCTTTTCCGGGGCGAGCAGGTCACGGCCTTCGGCAATCTCCGCTGCGGCCTTCTCCGGTTCGGATCTGCTCGCGCTGAAAAAACCCAGCACCGGACCCAGGTTAACGAAGCGACGGGCAAGATAGACCAGCTTTTCACGAGCCGTCGAGAACGGGCCGGAATCGGCGGCCACCGGGAGTCTTGATGGCCGCGGATCAGGCCGCTCGCTGTGCGGCTCACGCCAGGTAATCTCAAAGGCACGGTTGGGCTTGCGCCCGGCGAGTTTGGCGAGTCCGATCATCAGTCGGGATGGACGCCAGGCGATATTGATGGGGGCGCCGCGGTCACCACCCAGCCAGGTGGCAATCTCAACGGCGTTATCGACAAAGGGGGTGAGCAGCAGCAGCCGGATGTCCTTGCATTCGCGGCGCAGATTCGCAAGCAATAACTCCAGGCGAACACCCCGCTCCCCATCCCTCAGCAGATGGGCCTCATCGACAACGATCAAGCGCACCCGGTCGAACCAGTCACGATGGGCACGCAGCAGGAGGTCCGTCTTTTCCGGCGTGGCCACGATGACGCCGTCAGCCGATTGGAGCAAGCCGAGTTCGTAGGGGTCCTCCTCAAAGGCACCGCCGGCCGCCGACACCGCAATCCCCAGGGAACCCAAGTCGCTGTTGAGCGTTCGGCGCACCTGGGTCGCCAAGGCCCGCGTCGGCGTCAGGTAGAGAACACGTGAATCCTTACCAAAGGATTGCAGGCTCTGCAGGATGGCGAACTCCGCCAATAGGGTCTTGCCGGCGCCGGTCGGCATCTGCAGGACCACGCAGACCCGCACCGGGTCGAGCAGACTTTCCCGCAGTGCCTCCTGTTGAGACGGCATCAGGCTGAAGATCGGGTGCTCCCGCCCGGCGGCCATGAGCGCACTCAAAAGCTCGTTCATGCGGGGATAGAGACCCTGAGCGGTCTTCCAGATCGAGTCCGAATAGAGCCGCCAGGCGACGACCTTGACCGAGGCTAGCCAGGCCAAAGCCTCCGGGTCCCCGGCGGCCTCCAGATAGTCCTCTGCTCTGGTCAACAGGCGCTTGAGTTCGGGCTCCAAGTCCCGCCGCGCTCCGGAAGCGTCGGCGACCGACCCCGCCAGCATGTATTCGGAAAGTCGCACCGCGAGTTGGGCCAGGTGGTAGAACCCCAGCAGGGTGAGTGCATCGCGCCGCCCGCTCCCGTTACGCGACTCCAGCCATTGACTGTCATGCCCTTGCTGAATGGCGGACAGTCGATCAATGATCGCATTTCCTTCAATGAGGTCAGCACGACTTCCCTGTCGCGCCATGGACAAGAGGGCGCGCGCGACGTCCTCGCGCACCTGCTCGGGCCAAGGCTTGTCGCCCCCGCTTGGGAAGCCGGATACACGACGCAGGAAAGCGCGGACTTCAGTGTCGCGGCGGGCCAGATAGCCGGCGGCTGCATAGGCCAGGAGATCATCAAGGGACGGGGTGCCGCCCGCGGCAGACAATGCCTCAAGATAGGCGTCCCAGGTTTGAAAGACGCTAAGGTCCGGCGGCCCGGAATCGGCTAGCGTTCCGCGCTGTTGCCGGTACAGGTCTGCGCTGGCCAATGCGTCCTGCAACCCGGCAACAGCGGCAATGCGCAAGCGACCTACGGGGTTTGGTCGAACGGCCGGGTGCGATGGCACCCCCAATGCCGCGACCAGGCGCGCGCCGTCCACATCGCGGACGAGTTCGCAGATCTCGTGGGTCGCGTAGAGGTCTTTCAGGACCGCACTCACGGCTTGCGTGCCTCGGTGAAAACGTGGTGACCGAAAGGCTCCAGTGGGGTACCAATCGAAACACAAAGGCCGCGTACCCCGGCCGGTTCAAATCGCGACTCGGCCGCGCGCAAGGATGTGAGGTCGTCCAAGTGTGCCGCAATGGCCCCGCGGACGATCACCGGACAGACCACGAGCGGCGGAAGCGAGTCCCGACCCAGGGTTTCCAGCATGGCGAGCAACTTGGGCGCAAAGGCCGTTGTGTGAAGCAAGGCGAACATGGCAGTCAGGGCGCGGCAGAGCTTGTCGGGCTCGCGAGGCACCCGACAGCATTCTTCAACGAGAACCTGGGCCACATCGGGCGGACGCTGGTCGTGGTCGGAGCCTTTGACTTGGACCAAGACCAAAGCCGCCGCGCCGTCGTCCAGATCCAGCAATCCCCACCCGTCGAATCCGAGCACCGGCTGGTTGGCGTTGCCTTTGGTCGCCTGGGGACTAGCCGGGAACTGGACCTGATAGGCGTGTGCCAGAACCTCTTGGGCGACCAGTTCGGCCACCTCGGACCGGTAGTTCCTGAGTGCCTGGGGTTTGCGCAGCTCGACATCCGGATCAGGCATCCCAGCTCGAATCGCCACCCTGATAGCACCCAGATCGAAACGCAGTTCGGTGCCGCCGTCAGGCTCGGGGAGGTTGTCGAGGAACTGCTCCCCGTAGGACTGGCGAGCGCGCCGGACAATCGCTGCCAGGACTCCGCCGCCATCGGAATCCGAACCCACGGTACACCGGGACACTATCCAGCGATACCTTCCAGGACCGGTGTCCGCTACTGCCACGCAACCTTCCAAGCGACGCCCCCTATCGACTCCGTCGAAGTTCCCACTAGCTTAGCGATGATCGCGACCGGGCGATAGTCGGAGCGAGCGAAGGATAGCTCCTGTGCGGGTGGTGCCGGCGCATCCGAGTCCAGGAGCGGGCATGACCCCGAAGAGCCTGCCCTTGCGCCAAGCCGCCCGTAACCAAGCCCTCACCAACCTGTTGGCCCGATCCCCGATCCAAATCGCCCCCTACCGCCCCGGTCTCATGGACAAGCGCGGCGAGGGGTCGCCATCATCCTGGAGATCAGCACCACTCTGTCCGGCCCCGGGCATCCATCTACCGCCTGGTCGACGAACGCGAGTTGCTGCTCGTCATCCAAGCCGCCGATCCGGCAGCCGACCCGCTAGACTTGGCCAAAGCCCAGGGCGGTCGGATTGTTCGCCTGACCGAAGCGTCGCGGGCGTTCCGCAGCGATACCGACCACTTACAGCAAACCCACGAGACAACAAATAAAAAAATCTGGAGTTCATCAATCAGCGGATGGAGAAAATACTCGGCAGCAAGGCCTCGGCCAATCTGAATTTGCATAATCCACAGCCTGATCTGCCGGACCAATCACATCATCTATTGCGTCAAGAATAACGACCTGGCCTATCTGGATAATCTTGGCATCATGTGCTCTGAATTCGACCGGCAGTTGACCGCCAACCTCGCGACCTATGGTTAAAAAGAATTGATCGGCGAGCTGTTGAAGCAATGCAAACTGCAATTGGAACTGGCCAGGACGGCCATGCATCCGGCCGAGGCATCGCATCTGTAGCCGCAGCACAGATGCGCCTTGATCATCGTCTTGGCCAAAGCGGCCACTCGGATTTATCCACAGATGTCACAGATGAACACAGATGAAGAAAACAACTGTGTTCATCTGTGACATCTGTAGATCAGATTTCTGCCACAGGGCATCGGCGGAAGGTCTGGCCGGCACGATGATCAAGGCCGCCGCGACAAGCCCGGCGGCCGATCAATGAGTTTGCGGTACTCGACAACATTTGCGCGGATCTCGTCTACGGTCTGAGCAAGCTCCGGTCCCATACGTTTGAAATCGTCTGCTCGGGATTCGCCAAGCTGCGCGAGGAGGGCGAAATAATGGGGCTTGAATCTGTCCTTGAATTTGTAAGCGGCGAAGGCTTCGTCTTCAAACAGACGACGGACGTAGGCGGTTTGCTCGGCGGCGAGGAGAAATGTCAGAAGAATAGTGATGCCAGATGCTTCTGCGTCTAAGTCGAGGCTCCGGAGCGAGGATTCTAAGGTCTCGAATGCTTTGGGGAATTCCTGAGCTATGAGGTATACGATGGCTAGACAGAGCCCAGCATCCCTGCTCGATACCTCTCTCAGCACCGAACCTAACATGCGTAACCCTTCGCGAAGTCCCGCTGCCCCCATACCCATCCCCTTCCAGATTTCGACAAGGCCGGGATAGCTGTCGCACTCCGTAGGCACTGGTATACACTCATACGTTTCCAACTGAGCCAAAGCTGCGTCAAGTCCTTCGCGCTCAAATCGCTCAAAGAATCGATCGACAATGCCGAATCTTTTCGTCAGAGGAGACTCATTTGCGTGAAATAGCCAGATTCCTTGAGTCAAGTATTCGAGCAGCTCGGGCCGGCCCATGGCGGCCATACGCTCTCTGTCAAAAAACGGGCGGATCTTCTCGGGAAAAAAGGCACTTTCTACCTTTTCGACTCTCTCAGCGATGGAATCCCCGACCTGATCCCGCAAGTCCCCCGGCAGGTACTCCCGCGTCGCCTTCACCAACAAATCCTCGGTCTCCAGATCCAATCCCGCCCCACGCAAGGCCTCGGTCATGAGCCAGGCATGCTCGGGCGCCAGGAGCGCGTCGGCGAGCATGGCCAAATGGCCGAGCGCCCGCTCGCGCAGATCATCCGGTGTGCACCAAACCTCCAGAAACCGCACCAGCCACAGCGCCCGGCGCCGGTCACCGGGCCGGCCGTGGCGCATCAGATACCAGATATTGAAGAAGCGCTCGACGAGCCGATAGAGGTTGTTCTTGGTGCTGGTGGGCTCGCGGTGGATGACGTTGGCGCGCTCCAACTGCTTGAGCTGAGCAGCGACCTGTTTACTGGGCAGACGCGTTGCGCGGGCGATCTCCCCGGCGGACAAGGCATCCCAGCCCAGGGCCACGGCATCGACGATGGCCTGCTGCTGGGCCGGCAGGTCGTCCATCCGGTGTTTGTAGAGCGGGGTAACCCGGTCGAGCAGCAGTTCCAGGTCGCGGAATGCGTTGCCGTCCCGGTCGAGCAGGATCTCGAAGAGCAGCACCAGGGTGCGCGGGACGCCGGCGGTCAGACGCCTGAGGGTTTCCATGCGACCCGGAGTGCGCGCGATGACCTCTTCCAGCCGCGCCTGCTGTTCCGGGGTGCCCAGATGCCGGAGCAGGGTCAGCGCCTCATCCTGAGAGAGACCGGGGAGATTGATCTCCTTGAAAAACTGGTAGAAGGGCGCGCCGTGGTCGTAGTGCTGCTCCAGCATGACAGTGGACGCACCGAGGATCTGAATGCGCTTGGTGGTGTGCAGGATCTCGCGCAGACGTTGCTGCTCCGGGCGCTTGAGCTTGCCGAACAGGTCGCCGATGTTATCGATCAGCAGGACCAGTCGCACGCCCTGGTCGGCCAGGGCGCGGTCTAGGATAAGATGACAGTCCTTCTCGTAGTAGGGCGTGTTCCACAGGGCCTCCATTGCATCCGGAAGTCCTTTGAAACCCGGTCTGTCGCACAGCAGGCCGGCCGCCTCCTCCCAGAGCCGACAGAGGCTGGTGACGCCGTAGAGTTCCTCCCTGAACAACAGCGGGATCAGCCAGTCGCGGGTCTCCTGGTGGTCCCGCAGCGCAATCTGGACGCGGCGCAGCAGGCTGGTCTTGCCCTGTCCGCGTTGGCCCTGGATGATCGCGTGGTCGGGGTCGTCTTCCGGTCCGCTGCTCAGAATGGTTCGCAGCAGCTTGTTCGTCAGCTCCAGTCGAACGGAATAACGGGCCAGAAACTCGGCCTCCGGCATCGCCTGCGGGTTGTAAATCCCGCCCAGTGTTTCGCTCATCGCACGCACTCCCCTGCGGTCAATTGGCGACATTGCGCCACCACCATTCGCGGATCACCGGCGAGTTGAAGCGATAGCGCACCGGGTCTTCCTGGTTGTTGAGGTACCCGTCGTGCTTGAGGATGCCGACGAGATTGACCTGATGCTCCAAGAGCCCGTGCTCTACGGCGAGATTGGTTACGGATCGACTGTGGATGCCGTTGTTGTGCGGGTCGGCGGCCTGACCGAGCACGGCTTTGACGAGTTGAAGCTCTTTCGGCTCCAGGGTCATTCGCAATCGACCGTACCAGTGCTCGAACAGGTTCTGGTGAGTCAGCAGCAGGCTGAAAGCCCGATCTACTGCATCCGGGGTCGCGGCCTCAGGCGGCAGTTCCTCCGCGAGACGTTTGATGAAAATAGGGATCAGCCAATCCCAGCCGATCCGCCCGAGCAGGTGCTCGCGCACCTCCCGCGGGAGGTCCGCGAGGCCGAGCCGGGGCAGCTCCTGGTCGAGAAAAGCGCGCCCCTCGTCCGGGGTGAGCGGCGGGATGCGCAGCGTCTTCAGATCATTGATGTGCTTGCTTGCCCCGAGGGACGCCGCGACGTTCTCCAGTCCGATGGAGCCGGCGAAGACAAACTGGATGCGTTCCACAAGGCTGGGATCGTGCCGGCAGTCGCGCAGGGTCTGGAGCATCCGAATGGCTTCGCGGCGCTCCTGTTCGGACTTGCTCCCCAGGGTGTTCTCCACCGCCTGAGGGAGCTCGTCTACCATCAGGACGACGCGCCCGTCAAGCTCCAGGCCTCGACCGAACCGGACAAACTCATCCTGGTGATCCACCGGCCCGGAGGCTCCGAAACGCACCTTCGAGCCGATCTCCTCGATGCGAATCTGTTTGACCCAGTTGGAGAAACGCTTAGAGGCGCGGCTGAGCCGACCCACGAATTCCTGGTCCAGGAGCGCGGACAGGAGCTTTCGATACAGCTCATCGACCGAATCGACAGACTCCACGAAGACATAAACAGGAAAAAAGTCGGCGCTGGGCCGGGCGAGCGCCTGCTTGAGGAGCGTGGTCTTGCCGATGCGCCTGGGGCCTGGGATCAGCAGGTGACTGCCGGACTGTAGGGCTCTCCAAAAGGCGTCTTCGAGTTTCGGACGTGGGAAGGTCGACATGGCGAGAGGAGACTCTTGGCAATAAATCTGTTGCCAAGATAGATGACAAAAGATCCGTTGTCAAAAGCAATGATCACCTTGACGTGACCGTGGGGCTCGAGATCCAACCCGGTCTCGGGCGACTGGCCGCCAATGGGGCTCGAATTGGGGTTATCCTAGCGACCCATCGATTCACGCACCGCGGCTCAGACATGGGGAAGACAGGAGCGGGACCACGACCATGACGACCGAAGCCTCGCTATCCGACCTGCGACATGCCATCGAAGACCTGTTTCACCCCCGGCGCCTTGTCGTCCGACGCGGGCACGCCGGGTCTGTCGATCTGCGCGTCCTCGCAGATGACTTCGCCGATGCGGATGACCCATTGGGGCTATTGAGCGAGCGGCTGGAGCAGAAGGATCTGCATCTGCCCGAGCGCACCCTAACCCTGCTCAAGTCCCCGGACGATCTGGAGGACGACGACGAGCAGCGGCTGTTCTCCCAACGCCTGATCGGCACGCCCAACTGGGCTGACGCGCTAATGCTGGAGCCGCAGACGCCGGAGCCGGACGATCGCGGCCTACCGGATGGGGTCAAAACCATTGCATTCTGGGGGCTGAAGGGCGGCGTGGGCCGCTCCACGGCCTTGGCGCATGTCGCATTGCTCTTGGGGCAGCGCCAGGTCAAGGTCCTCGCGGTGGACCTTGACCTGGAGTCGCCGGCCTTGGTCGGCGCCATGACCGGAGACTCGGACGGCGTCCCCCGCTTCGAGGACTTGGTGCGAATGGCCGCAGACCCAAGTCTCGGCGACGAGGCCCTTGAGCGGGAGGTGCAACGCTGTCTCTTGCCCGCGACCGGTGCCGGCAGCCTGGTCGAGGTACTCGGTCCCGCCGGGGCGGATATCCCATTCGTCCATGCGCTCTTGGGGCCGCTCTCGCCGAGCGTCCTGTACAGCGGCATCCGCCCCCCGCTGCGCCGATTGCTGCGCGCGGCCGTGCGCGCATCCGGGGCACAGATTGTCCTTCTGGACGCCCGCTCCGGTTATTGCGACGAATCGGCCGTCGCTGTTCTGGACCTGGCGGACGAGGTGGTGCTGTTCGCCTCGCCCGCACCGTCCACCTATCCATCACTGGTCCCCGCGGTCGCCGCATTGGAGCGCAGCCGCCGGGCGCGCGGGCGGCCGGGACTCATTCACTTCGTCGCCGCCATGCTGCCGGCCGGAGACGATGCGCGTGCGAATTGCGTCGAAGAGTTCGCGCTCCAACTCGAAATGGCCCGCCAGGGAATTGCTGAGATACTGGAGACGCCGCCCGCAGATCTACCGCCCGAGGCGTCCATCGTCACCATCGATTATTCGGCCCGGATCGTCGAAAACGAGGGCGGGCTCTTGGTCAGCGGTCTTGGCGAGGGCTATCGGGAACTCGCCGAGCGCATCCAGCCCCCGCCCTTGCCACTCTCCTTCCGCCGGATCGATGAGGGTTGGGCGGCCACGGTCATCCGGGAGGCAAAGGTTCCGGTACCCCAGGCGGAAAGCGAGCCGGACTCGAAAATCCTGGCCGATCTCTTCACGCGCACGCCCGATCTGGACCTCTTCGTCCGCCAAGATACCTGTCTCGTGCTGGGGGCCAAGGGCACGGGCAAGAGCTATCTGCGGCGCATCTGCCTGGAGCAGCCGGCGCTTCTTCAACATCGTGCGCAGGTCCCGGCACTCCAGAATACGGTCTTCGTCGAGGGCTATGCCAGCCCGCGCGGCGGTCGCGGAGCGCTGCCGCCGGCATCCCAGAACCTGCTGCGCGCGCTGGACAAGCAATTCGAGAACCGGTGGAGCGAGGTGTGGTCGGTGCTTGCCTTGGGGCGTTGCACCGCTGTCCTTGACCGCGAATGGTCCTATTCGGCGACCGTGTCCCTGTCCGCTGCCGATCGGGCAATGCTCCAACTGTTGAATGGCCTCGTGGAAGCGGATGGCGAGCAGGCCGTCTTAGACGCCGTCTCCGCACTATTGGGGAAAGGTTTGCCTTTGTTAATCAGCGACGCCTGGCGGGCGATGGACGCCTGGTGCGAGCACGAAGGCAAGCAGGTGACGCTGTTGTTCGACGACCTGGATGTCGCGCTCGGCGAGAGCCACGAGGCCATCGCGAGACGCCGCGGCATGATCGTCGGCCTGTTGGATCAGGCCAATGCGTCCTGGATGTCGAGCCGGCACCTCGGCGTCAAGATCTTTCTGCGCAAGGATATCTTCGATGGTCTGGCGACCGAGGAGCAGGCCAAGTACCAGCGGCGCGAGGTGACTTTGAAATGGCTTGCCGACGACATCTGGCGTCTGATCGTACGCGCCATGGCAGCGGCCTCACCGGCGTTTCGCGGGCACCTCGAAGGACAGGGCATCCGGATTCACAATCTGGAAGAAATCCCGCAGGAGGATTGGGAGGGCGCCCTGGCCTTGATTTGGGGCGAGCGGCTCGGCACCGGGGCCAGCAACACCCGCTCCACGGTATGGGCAGCGAAGCGGTTGCGGGACGGCAACGGGCGTCTCTATCCGCGGGCCGCGCTCTGGCTGCTCGACTCCGCCGTGCGCTCCCGCAAGTCCGAGCGGATCGAGACCCCTCCGCTCCTGGACCCGCGCTCGCTGCGCGACGCCATACCGGACGTTTCCGAAGGCAGGCTGAACGAGCTGATAACCGAGAGCGGTCAGGAGCAACGCTCGCACGTCGAGCGGCTCACCGGATTCAAGTCGTATCAAGATCGGAATGACTTTCTGCATGCGTTGGAGCAGGCGGGCGAGAGCGACCCGGCCGCGGCTCTAAAGACATTGGAGGATCTCGGGATTGTCGAGACCGGCGCGCGGCGCGATAAGACGCCGACGGTGCGTATCGTCGACCTGTACGCGTTCGCGCCGCGACTGCGGATCGAGCGGCTGGGGCGACGCTGAGGAAATGAGGTGCCGGAGATAACGAGGGGAAACCCTGGACGGACCAAAATGGCGCTACGTTAAGAGCACCCAACCCTTACTTTCTCGCCTGTTGCTTATCTCGGGTTAACACGTACCCGAATCCGGCGCGAACCGGGCACGCCTCAACGCCGTTCCATAGCCACCGGCGCCCGCTGCCACAAATCCGCATCGAGAAAGAGGCCGAGATTGGACGCGCAGTCCAGGCGCCGCGCCAGCCAGCCGTCGAAAAAATCGGTTGCCGATGCCGCCAGAAAGAGACCCAAAGCCCACCAGGCAGCGGTCGCGCCCCCGAATGCAAGCAGCAAGATCACGGGCACGACCAACAGCAGACGGGTCAAGGTGAGGAAATTGGGCAGCCAAGTCATCAGAATACCCCCTGTCATGCCATCCGGCCGTCGAATGTGACCAAACGTTCGCGCGTTTGCAACACAGTTGCAATACTCCTGACATATTATAGCCTCCCATAAACGCAGGGGCTCGCGCGTGGTGGTCGATGCGCATTCCGCCGCCTTGCTCTCGGCCCTCTCCGGGGCTAGGATCGCGCCGAGGCCGGGTCGCGGGTGGTTTAACCACCGATCCGTGGACCGGGAGTCCTGATTATAAAAACCATCATCGTGAGGACAGAGGACCATGAAAGTATCGGATTGGTGCGGGTGGTTAGGCGGCGGGCCGCGCAGGTGCTTCCTGATGGCGGCACTGCTGCTTGCCGCGACCGGCAGCGCGGCGGACGAGGCGGTGCCGCGTACCGCCTTTGTCCATCTGTTCGAATGGACCTGGAATGACATTGCGCGCGAGTGCGAGGCGTTTCTCGGCCCCAAGGGCTACGCCGCGGTCCAGGTCTCGCCGCCCAACGAACATCGGCTGTTGTTGGGGCGCCCCTGGTACGAGCGCTACCAACCGGTGAGCTATCGGATGACCAGCCGCAGCGGGACTCGGCAGGAGTTCGCCGCGATGATCGCGCGCTGCCATGCGGCCGGCGTCAAGGTCTATGTCGATGCGATCATCAATCATATGGCGAGTTGCCGTCCCGACTGCGACCAGCAGCAGCCCCAGTACGGGAACCGCGGGGTCGCCGGGGCCACCTTTACGCCGGGCGGTTTCGCGTTCGCAAACCTGTTCGAGCCCGCGGACGCCGGCCGCGTGGCCGGGGCCCTGCCGGCCTATCAGGCCGAGCACTTCCATCACGCCTGTACCAGCGACCTCAACTGCGAGTTGGAGCGGTTGGCCGACCTGGCGACGGAGCGGGATGACGTTCGCAATACCATCGCCAATTATCTGGCCAGCCTCTTCGCCCTGGGAGTGGACGGCCTGCGCATCGACGCGGCCAAGCACCTGGCGCCCGCCGATCTGCATGCCATCCTCACCAAGGCCGCCGCGGCGGCCAATGTGCGGATCGAGAATACGGCAATCAATCCCGGCGGGGCGCGGCCGGTACTGGTCTTTCAGGAGATCATCGGCACGCCGGCCGATCCCGGTGCGGCCTATGCCAACGGCAAGGTCACCGAGTTCGAATACGGCCGCAAACTGGCGGAGAAGTTCCTGGGCGGTCCGCTCGCCCTGCTGCACGGCCAAGTCCCCTTTGGCGAGGGCTGGGGCTTGCAGGCCAGTGTCCAGTCCATCGCCTTCATCGACAACCATGACAATCAACGCGGCCATGGCGGCGGCGGGCAGGTCATCAAGGACATCCGCAACAACCTGGGCGCCTATACCCTGGCCAACGTCTTCATGCTGGCCTGGCCCTACGGCTATCCCAGTGTGATGTCGAGTTACCGCTTCGGCAACGGCGAGATCTGGCGCTTCGACCAGAATCCGGGGCAGGACATCACGAGCGTCGTCGCCATGCCGGTGAAGGATGATTTTCTCGGACCACCGCATGACGGTCTCCACCGGGGTGTGCTGGAGGCGGCGGACTATCCCGCTGCCGCCAACTGGACGACCCAGCGGGTCTGGGACGGTGATGGTCCCGGCGCACGCAATGCCTGTTTCGACGCCGGCGCCCGGTGGATGTGTGAGCACCGCTGGCGGCCGATCGCCAATATGGTCGCCTTCCGTAACAGTACGCTGCCGGCCTGGCACGTCGATCACTGGTGGGACAACGGCAACAACCAGATCGCGTTCGGACGCGGCGCCCTGGGTTTCGTGGTCATCAACCGCGAGGCTGCGCCACTCGACCAGACCCTGCAGACCGGGCTCGGCGCCGGCCGCTACTGCAATGCCTGGGACGGCGAGCTGGTCGACGGGGCCTGCACCGGGTCGGTGATCACCGTCGCTGCCGGCGGCACCGCGCGCTTCCAGGTTGCCCCCTGGACCGCGACAGCCATCCACGTCGGCGCCAAGACCCCGGATGCGGGCCAATGGGCGCGGACGGTGGTGCTGATCAAGGCGGAAACCGTTCCCGGACAGGACATGTTCATACGCGGCGGTATCGATCACGACTATGCCAAAGCGACCCTGCACCGCGATTGCACGGTCTCCAACTACCGGTGTGCCGTCCCGATTCACCACCTGAACCTCCGCAACGCGACGACCAATCCCTGGAAACAAGGTGACGAGGCGCTGGACTGGTATGGCCGCGAACCCAATCAGACCGGTATCTCGAACGGTATGCCGGCCGCCGGCACGCCGCTCGACTGGACGACCAACACCTGGCCGGCAGCCTGGGGTCCTCCCGCACGGACGGTGGCCGCCGACGGCTTCGGCGTCGAGCCGCTGAATCGGGAGGGACCGCACTACTGGATGCTGGACGTGGAGATGGACTGTAGCCGGACCGCCGACGGCTGGTTCGAGTTCAAGACCTATATCTCGAACGGCCCTGGTTGGGAAGGCGACATCCAGCAGTCGGACACGCCATACCCTTCCCGCAATCACTTCGGCCGGTGCGGGTACCTCAACCTCTACCAGCGCAACCAGAGCGAAGCGCGGTTGACCCCGCTGCAGTAGGGAAGGTTGCGGCCGGCCGGGGGCGCCGCCTCCGGCCGACTGGACAGGCGGGGCAATCGGGGGGAAACCGGGGACGTACCACGAAAACTTCTTGTCCGCGGGCGCGCGAAGAGGGAACAACAGCTTGCCTCCGCTGCTTGACGCTTCACGTACCACCCCTCGCACCAAACGCCGCGCGGAATCACGTGACCGGCGTCCACTCCGGTTTCGTGCTGTGGCGGGTGGTGGAGCGCACGGCACTGCCGGTGCTGTAGGCCGAATCGCTCAGGAACCTGGCCAACCATCGCTGCGATCTGTCACTGGAAGCGACCGCTGCCCAAATCGAATCCGTCGTGGCTCGCCTTGCGCAGTGCTATCATTTCCAGCCGCTGCGATCACGTGAGCGAGCAGACTCCGGCCGCGCGAGCGTCGCTCGTTGCTCTCGCCGGGCACCATAGAGGGCGGGTGGTGCACAGCGATCACGGGGCCGGCAGTTCCGAGCGCATTGCAACAGCCGGTCCGCGGTCGGTCGCAGGCGTCCTCGGCTGATGAACACGAATCCGTGGTCTACCACCAATTTCTTTGGACCCCGAACGGCTTGAGGTATTGTCTTAATTTTATGGACCTTAGCCCACCGCTGCACGAGCTTGCTTCAGATGCGGTCGCGTCCCCGGCGGGGACGACAGCGCGTTGTACGGCAGGGAACTTCCGCTGGGAGCGCGCGGTTGCCGATGAGCGCGCGGCAGAATACAACGCATATGTCGGAGAAGTCAGCTCGCACAAGGATTGGAAGGCAGAACACAAGGGCTATGTGAGTTCTTTTGTCCATGTCCCGAAGGACCTGCCGAGAAGCGCCGACTGCTTCATGGCCGTGAATAGCAGAGCAACGCTTGACGAGCACCTCGACAACACCTTTCTGTTGCGGCTGGAGTCAATAGATTATTTGTTTGACCAACCGTTGGTAGCCGACCTTGCCCAGGCTTTCTGGCAACGCTTCTTCAATTCACAAAAAGACCTGAGGAAAAACTCACTGTCCGACACCGATGAGGCATTACGCACCGAGTTTGTAACGCAATGGAATGCCCAACGCATTCAGGCTCGTCCCATGTTCGCTACCTTTCTCAACGATTTTGGCGGCGACTTGAAGCAATTGGTGAAAACCGATTGGCCACATCTTTTGCGTGATCGTCTGGGCTTGACTCATTGGCCCAGCACGGCGGGTAGACCGCTCCCGGTGGCCTTGATGTGCTTCACGCTGGACGAGGTGCGACAGGCTCGCGCAATGGCCACCAGGAAGGGCGCGGTATCGAGCTTTTCCCGTCCGACCGTACTGGATTCGGAAATGTCCGCGGCCTTCATCCCCGCGCCACTGCTGCCTGGAAACAGGAGCTACGGATACACGCTGGATTTGGCGGGCACCGAGGTCACCGACTCCTTCACCCCTGAACTGCTTACCTTTCCCATCGATTACCAGCCCCGACATATCAAGGCCCTGGGATTCATTTCCAGGGAGCATGGGCTCCAAGAGGACGAGTCGGTTCTGGCGGCCCGCAACCGCCATGTGCAGGGCCTACGGCGTTTACCTGGCTGTGAAAGCTTTGGCGAGGTGATGGCATGAGCTGGCATGGATGGGCCGACGAACTGCGCCAGGCACCCCAGCAGGCAGTCGCGGACTTGCTGCGCGGCGCCGCGGACATCAGCCCTTTCGAGCGCGCGACGCCGCATGAATTCTTATTGGCGATCTTGCCCAGCGACAGTCGCATCCTGTCCCGCGCATTGCTCGGTGAGCCCCGTTCGACCGCGGCGGCACGGGATTCAAACACCGACCTGCCCGGCTACCTGGATACCGGCCTGTCGGCTTGGCTGATGACACAACGCGAGGCTGCCAAACCAGCCGCGAGAAAGCTGGGCGCTTATGCCGACCAGGTGTGCGAGGCATTGCAATGGCCGCTGTATTTTGAACTGCCGAAAACCCGCAAGGCGTTGCAGGCCGACCGGGTCCGTTGGCTGAAATGGCTCGGCTCGCTCACACTCTCGGCCTATCGCGACCCCGAGTACGATTATTGGCAGGTACTGGCCTCTCACCAGACCGACGACCAATTACAAATCTTCTGGCACGCATTCGTGATGGAGGCGGGGCGCACCCGCTCCGCGCGGTACCTCAACCTGGGGCTGCTGGCATTGGCCAGGCTGCCCCTGTCGGAAGAGGACAGCCTGCGCAACCTGCGGTTGCAGGTGCAGGCGCTCATCAATCGCTATCAGCACCGCAAGGGTTGGGGCGCACCGGCCCAAGAGGATCTGGCGCAGGCCCTGCTCGGAGTCATGACGCGAAACCCAAGCCTGAATGCCGCCCATTACCGGGCCTTCCTGACCACCCTGCTCGCCCCGCTGGGCGAGGATACGTCCATCTCGGTGTTGCGCTTGCTGGGGTTCTCGAATGCCGCGCTGACCCAGCGCAATGCCGCCACCATCTCCAGCGCAGTATACAGACTCGAGCCGCCAGGCCAAAAACCAGAGACCGACCAAGCCGTCGAAGACGTGCGCCGCTCCCGCAGCCTGGAGCAGGCATGGAACGCCATTCGCCCCCTACTCAGCGCTCACGAAGACTTCGTACATAAGTCGGGTGATGCATACGACTTTGTGCGGACCCTCGACAGGTGCGCCCGCGCCCTGTGCAACCAGTACACCATACCCGATCCGCAGATCCAGGGACGCCTGTTCCAGTGGATACACTTGGCCTTGCAGATGGACGCCGATGATCCCAGGCGGTGGATGCTCTGGGAGTTGGTGTTGCGCCAGGCGGGTTATCCGCAGCGCGCTCAATGGGTGTTGTGGGAAATGATCCGACGCTTTCCCGACCATCTGCCCTGCCGCGTCGAGCTGGCGCGTTTGCTGGCGGCGTCCAGCGACCCCCTCGAACAGGCCCAGGCACAGCGCCTGTTGCAGCAGGTGCTGCAATTGGATCCCGAGAATCTGCATGCCTATTCCACCTTGGCGCAACTGGCGATTCGTCGCGGGGACTGGCCCCAGGCGCTGAACCATGCCCAACGGGGCCTGCAGATCGACCCGGCCGACGCGGCCTGCGCAGTGCTGCTGGCAACCGCCTATGCCCGGCGTGGAGACGTGGGCGCCCTGGAGACGGCCATTGACCATCTGCAGCGGTTTACGGGCCGCTATCCTGATCAATTGCGTGCCGAAAGTTATCTGCGCCAACTGCTGCGCCGTAGGCAGTTGGTGTCGCAAGAGCAACCGATCGAGTACGAAGACAGCGAGGCACCCGCCAACAGCGGCCCCGTTCTTCCCGAGCGCGACCCCGCTTGGCTGGCCTTTGCCGAGTCGATTCGTACCTGGACCGCGGCGGAAGATTCCCCGCCCCCCACCGAAGATCCATCGTCGATCGACCGCGTGCTGCCTCTACCGCAGGCCCTGCGGCGTGCCGTGGCGCAAGGCCAATGGGAGACCGACATACTCGATCGGTACGAACCCGCGGTCCAGCAGGAATTTCCCTTGGAGACGCGGCTTTGGCGTTACTTGCAAACCCTGCACTCCAGCGCAGCGAGCGATGGCGAGCGGGATCGCGCAAAGCGTGCCTTGGGGGCATGGATCGAGGCTGAAATTCGCGCATCCACAGACGAAAGTCGATCGTGGGTTCCCTATTTGAGCCGGTTCTGGGAGAACTTGAATGCTCCCATGAATGCCGCTTTGGCTGTCGGCACCGACTGGCTCAAGGGGCTGCTCGATCGGTATCAGCCTTTGCCCGCACCGTTGTTTGTGTGAAGCGGCTGTCGGTCGCGGTGCGACCGCGTCTTGGTTGATGCGCAGCGGTCTGATCATTCTCGCCTTCGTACCTGATATCCAGACAGACCCTTGGTGTAGGGGCGGGTTTGAAACCCGCCCCTACATCCGGTTATCACGTCCGAATGCTATACCTCCAAGCGCACCGCAGCGCAACCCCGATCGGACGGGACGACACCGCCGCCTGAGTCCAACAAAACACGCCGTGAACCAGCCACTCGCCTGACCCCTGCGAATATCCAAGCCAGGGCCGCGCGATTCCCCTAAGATTCGCGCCTTGCCGGCCGCACCTTGGTGCACACTGCCGACCGCCGGGTACCCAAGACACCCGACGACCCGATCGCTATTTGATTCAGAGGAACCTCCCATGTCCGACACCTGGCGCTTTGTGGCGCGTCCCGGCGCAACCGATACCATTTACGGGCTGGCGGTGAGCCCCGACAGCCAACTGCTGGCGACGGCCAGTTGGGACAGCACGGTGCGGGTCCTGGACCTGGAGGCCGGGCGCACCCTGCAGACGCTGCGCGGCCACGAGGGCCGGGTCTACTCGGTGGCCTTTCACCCCGAGGGCCGGGTGCTGGCGTCCGGCGGGACCGACGCGGTGGTGCGGGTCTGGGATGCCGAGACGGGTGAGTCGCTCTGGTCGAGGTCTGGTCACTCCAGTCTGATCTACAGTGTCGCCTTCCAGCCCCAGGGCAAGCTGCTGGCCTCCGGGAGCGAGGACGGCACGGTCGCCATCTGGACCCTGATGGGCGAGCAAGTCCATCACATCGAGGGCCACAACCAGTATGTGCAGGGCGTCGCCTTCAGCCCCGACGGGCGCCTGCTCGCCTCCGGCAGCCGCGACAGCTTCCTCATCCTGTGGGATGTGGCGACCGGCCAGGAGGTCGGCCGGGTCGAGGTGATCCACAACGGCATCAACAGCGTGCGCTTCACCGCGGACGGCCAGCGGGTGCTGCTGACCAATGTGGACGGCGTCGTCGGGGTCTGGGATCTGGCCACCGGCGCACTGCTCCAGGAGCGCAACGAGCACCGGTATCCCGTCTGGACCGCGGTGTTCAGCCCCGACGGCCGCACCTTCGCCACCGGCAGCGCGGACCGCACCATCATGCTGTGGGATACCCTCACGGGCGAGCAGCTCGGCCGGCTCACCGGGCATGTCGGCGATGTCTATGCGCTGGAGTTCACGCCGGACGGCCGTTACCTGGTCTCCGGGAGCGCCGACCGGACCATCCGGCTCTGGGGCACCGACCCGTCGGCCGCGGACTGGGAGGCCCGCGACGCCCGCTGGCAGGCCAACGCGGCGACCGAGAGCGCCGCGGCAGCGGCACTGCCGGCCAAGTCGACCGCGGGCGCGACCCAGGGCGGGCTGTTCGGCCGGCTGTTTGGACGCCGCGGTTGATCGCTTGATCCACCTGCCCCGACAAACCCAGCCATCGAGGGTGACACGATGACGCAAGACCAGGTCAGCAAGGCGGTGGTCCTGATCCTGGCGCTCGGGATCTCCGCGCTCTTCCTCTCCATGATCCAAGGCTTTCTGATGGCCTTGTTGATGGCCGGTGTCTTCAGCGCACTGGCCCGCCCCTTGTTCCTGCGGCTGGAGACGCTGTTCAACGGCCGCCGCGGGCTGGCCTCCCTGGCCACCCTGTCGATCATGTCGGTGATGGTGCTGATCCCGCTGGTCCTGCTGGCCGGTGTCCTGGTGTCACAGGCGCTGGACGTGAGTCAGATTCTCAGCGTCTGGCTGAAAACCACGCTGAACCAGCCGGGGGCGGTGTCCGAACTGCTACATCGCCTGCCCTTCTACGATCAGTTGGCGCCGCACTGGGGCAAAATCGCTCAGCAGGTCGGCGAGGCGACGACGGCGCTCAGCAAGGTGGTGGTCGAGGGGTTGTCAACGATCACGCTGGGGGCGGTGAATCTCATCTTCACGACCTTCGTATTCCTCTACAGCCTGTATTTCCTGCAGATGGACGGGGACAAACTGATCGAGCGCATCCTCTATTACCTGCCGCTCAAGACTCAGGAAGAGCGGCTGATGCTGGAGAAGTTCACCTCGGTGACGCGGGCCACACTGAAGGGGTCGCTGCTGATCGGTCTGCTGCAGGGGAGTCTGGCCGGGATCGCGTTCTACGTGGCGGGCATCCCGAACGCCGTCTTCTGGGGGTCGGTGATGGCGGTCATGTCCACCATCCCCAACGTGGGTGCCGCACTGATCTGGATTCCGGCGGTCATCGTCCTGATCGTCCAGGGGCAGGTCGGCACCGGCATCGCCCTGGCCGCGTTCTGCGGCCTGGTGGTGGGGAGTCTGGACAATGTTCTGCGCCCCATTCTGGTGGGCAAGGACACCAAGCTGCACGAGCTGATGATCTTCTTCAGCACCCTGGGCGGCATCCTGATGTTCGGCTTTCCGGGGCTCTTCATCGGCCCGGTGATCGCCTCGCTGTTCGTGGCGATCTGGGAGATCTACGGCGTGGAGTTCGCGGACATCCTGCCGGATGTGGAGGTGGTGATGGATCGTCGACACGACACCGAGGTTCCGCCGGGCGATCCGGAGGGGCCGCTGGTGGAAAGCACGCGGGCCGCACCGGAGCCGGATCAGCGACTGGATGAGGGGCCGGCACACGCGTTCGCGGCGGATGATCGCGGCGACCGGGCATCCTGACAAGTCGCTGGCGGTCCGGGAGAGTAGACCGGCCCCTCCCCGCGCTTCAGGTCGAAGTTTGTGT
>JACDZJ010000088.1_pt1 | contig 44499 bp, 37 predicted proteins | sample 7365721 | NCBI WGS metagenome assembly JACDZJ01 (sample SAMN15143480, study PRJNA637477) | pond metagenome | biome: freshwater wetland ecosystem [ENVO:00000243]; feature: pond [ENVO:00000033]; material: pond water [ENVO:00002228]; isolation source: pond water containing pink berries ... | reverse complement strand
CCGCAAGCGGGCTCCTACGGGTTGGATTTCTCGCGGAAATCACCTTACGTTAGATGATCGCTGCCCAGCGCCTGGATGATCGCCAACTGCGCCGGCTCGGCGCGGGTCGCCTTGCGCACATGCAGGGTGCGCCCGTCCGCCCGGCGGAAGGTGGCGGTCACCCGGCACTGGCCGGCGAGGATGTCGCGCAGGGTCGACCAGCGTTCGCTGATGCCGTGCGCGCGCAAGCGGCGACGGATTAGTTGCACGAATTGATAGGCCAGCACCGGCTTGCAAGTCGGTTTCGAAGCGCTGGGTGAAGCGCTCGGAGATCCCCTGCTCCTTGCCGGCCCGGCATTCGGAGAAACAGTACAGCCGCACCTCCTCACCGTCGGCGTCGAGCACCCGTTGGATGGCCAGCGCCTCACCACTGGCCGTCGTCAGCGCCGTGGCCGCAGTGGCATCGAACTGGCGCTGGCGCTCGCGGCTGACCACCAGGTAGCGATAGCCTTGGGTGCGCAGCCACCGCAGGTTCCCCATGGTGGCAATCCCGGCATCCATCACCACCAAGGCGCCGCGCGGCGCCCCCAAGCCCTGCAGCATGCCGTCCAGTCCAGCCCGAACAGGTCACTGACGCGCGTAAAAACCGTCTGCTCGATCACCGTCCGGTGCCGCATCAGCAGGTCCGCCGCGCGGTAGAACGGTGCCAGGGGGAGGGTCGCGAAATCGACCTCCAGCAATTCCCCCAACGCGCTGCGCGCACTCAGCCAGCGGTGGGTCGCCCGTTCCGAGCCCGGCACGGCCATGCGCCCAATGATGGCGCCAACGATCAGCGCCCGTTGTGGACCGCTCAGCCCCAGGTGTTCGAGCAGCGCGACAAAACGGGCGCTGAGCAAGGCACCGATGGCGGCGCTTCCCGGGCACGCGACCGCCGGGCTGAACCGTCCCGGCCGGCCAGGGCGTCGGGCTCAGATGGCCATGAACCCCAGATCGTCGGTGCCGAAGTGCCCGATGTTGGGAGTGATATAGGCGAGTTCCGAGCGGTTCACGCCGAACCACAGGGCCAGGGTGGAGGCGATCTGGTCCACCGCGGTGGTGGGGATGAAGCGTCCCTGGGCGCCCATGTCGTCGTCGCCGCCCAGGGTCAGGTCCGGGAAGCTGCCGTACAGGCCGCCGCGCACCGCCCCGCCCAGGACGAACTGGTTGCCGCCCCAGGCGTGGTCGGTGCCCCCGCTGCCGTTCATCGCGAAGGTGCGCCCGAATTCGGAGGCGGTGAAGGTGGTGACGCCCGCGGCCAGTCCGACGCCGACCGTCCAGCGGTAGAAGGCCGCCATGGCCTCGGCCAGGGTCCGGAGCAGTTGGGGGTGGCTCTGCGACTGCTCGGAGTGGGTATCGAAGCCGCCCATGGCACAGTAGAAGGTCTGGCGCTGGATGCCCATGGCGGGTGCCACGGTCATGATCCGGGCCACGCCCTGGAGTTGGCGGCCCAGACCGGTGTCGGGGAAGCCCGCGGGGGCCGGCGTACCGGCGAGTGCCGCGGCCAGGGCTTCATTGGCCTCCAGAGCGCGCTGTTTGACCTCGCCGTAGGCGGTGGCGAGAACATGTGGCGAGGCGAAGAGCAGGCGCTCCACCCCGTTGCGCAGCCGGTTCTGCAGGTCCGTCCCCACGTGGCGGCTGATGGGGGCGGCCATGGTGCCCTGGGGATCGACCGCGTAAGGCAGGATCCGCTGACCCGTCTGGATGGTATTGCCGCCGGTCAGCGAGATGTTGGCGAAGGTGGAAAGCCCACCGTTGCCGGCCTCCAGCAGGTCGGCGAGCCGCCCGTGCCAGCCCGTCCAGCCCATGTCGGTGCTGAAGATGCCGCAGGTCTGGGTCTGGAACTGCTGATCCGCGTGCGACTCGAGTCCCGGCGGATGCGGCACCGAGCCGTTACGGAATTGCTGTCGGGTCAGGGGATGCACGAGCGGTCCCACATTGAGGGTCAGGGCGAGCCGCTCCTGCGCGTAGAGGTCGTGCAGAGCCGACAGGGCTGGATTGAGGCCGAAGGTCCGGCCCTGGGGGTCGCCGTGCTGCGGATCCACCAGCGGGAGCAAGGCGTTGCGCGCAATGGCGAGATCCCGTCTGGCCCGGGCATAGGTGTCGTACCCCGCCGCGTCGCTGGGGGCCAAACAGTTGAACGAGTCATTTCCTCCATTGAGGTAGATGCAGACCATCGCCTTGTAGTCGCCGGCGCCCGTGGCCGCGGCGGCGAGCCGGGTGAGGTCGAGCAGACCGCAGGCGGAGGCGGCACCGCCGACCCCGCCCAGCACTCCCAGTCGGCGCAGGAAGCGTCGGCGTGACCGATTCTTCAGGTTGCTCATGGCGTATTACTCCTGGATCAGGAATTCGGGGGAGGTCAGAATGAGGAAGATGGCTCCCATGGCCGGGGTGAGACGCTCCGTGTTGCCGACCCCGGCCGCCTCCCCGGTCCAGGTGAGGACCTCCTCCCGGAGGATCTGACGCATGGCCGCGCTCATCCGTCCGCCGCGCAACAGCAAGTCCAGGTGATCGAGCAGCTTGTCGGCCCCCGCGTTGGCCACGGCGAGCTCCTGGGTGAGGTCATAGCCGTCGATCCCGCCCAGGGTCCAGTCGTCGATCAGCGCGCCCGAACCGGTGACCTGGCGCTCATTGATCAGTTCGAGCTCCGGCGCATAGAGCCCCAGTTCGCTCACCTGGCCCGGGTGCTGGTAGTCCGGCTTGAAGAAGTTGAACACCGAGGGGGCCGCCAGGGGCGCCTGGCCCAGTTGCGCCTGGAGCGCGGCGAGGGCTTGCCAGGCGGTCGGCGCGTCCAGGCCCAGCCCCCGCCACAGGGCGGTCAGCTGGAGCAAGGGTTCGCGGACCTTGCCGAAGGCTGGTCCCGGGAGCACCGCCAGGGCCGCCAGCGGGTCGGGTTCAGCGGTCCGGGCCTCGGGGTCGAGCAGGATGGCCCGCACGGCCGCCCCCAGCGCGAGCCCGTTGTCGCTGAAGGCCGCGGCGGCCCGTGCGATATACGCGGGGCTTGGATTGCTGGTCACCAGGCGCTGGATGAGCTGGCGCACGATGAAGGGGGCCAGGTTCGGATGCGCCGTGATGTTGTCCAGGGTCTGGGCGAGGTCCGCCGGTCCTCCCTGTCCCGCGGGCAGCAGCACGCCGCCGAGTAGGATCTTGGGTCCGTCCTCGTGCAGCGCCGGATCGAACCGCAGCGGCAGGCGGTAGCGGTCGGGTCCCGCGGCGGCGGCGAAGTCCCAGCCGGTGAAGACTTTGGCGAACTCCATCACTTGCGTCTGCGTGTAGGTGGGCCGCGGCTGGCCCGCAGCGTCCAGGACGCGCTGTCCGTCCGGTCCGAGCTGCCACAGACCGAGTGAGAAGAGCTGGAGGATCTCGCGGGCATAGTTCTCGTCCGGAACCGTCCCCAGCAGCGGGTCGGCCTTGCGGTTGCCGGCCATGTTGAGGAAAAGTCCCATGGCCGGGTGCAGGGTCACCCGCTCGAGCAGATCGCGGTAGTTGCCGAAGGCGCCTTCCACCAGCAGGTCGTAATAGTCCACCGCGCCGAAGGCGCCGTCGCTGGTGGCCAGATCGTTGCCCTGGTCGGAGATCACCAGAATCTGCGAGAGCGCAAAGGCGACCCGCTGGCGCAGTTGATCGGGGGCGGTCAGCGCCCGGTCCAGCCAGGCGCGCAGCCGCAGGTCGCGGTTGCCCGGCCGCTGGGGAGCGCCGGCCATGGCCGCGACGGCGCTCGCGTGGGTACTGGCAGGCAGGGCAAGTTGGGCGTCGATCCAGGCCTCCGGCCCCTGGACCATCAGCTCCGCGATCTCCGCTTTCGCGGGGCCAAAGGTCGCCTGCGTGAGCAGCCGTACCGCCTCCGCGGCGCCGAGTAGCGGCGTCTGGCCCGCACCGACGCTGATCCTGACCTCGCCCCAGGCGGTCTGACCGCGGCGGTCGGAGACCGCATAGCGCACCAGGTCCTGGCCCACGAAACCGAGCGGCGGGAAGTAGCGCAGTTGACCGCTGTTGGGGTCCACCAGCGCGGCACCGGCCGCACCGGCGGCGCTGATCCCGGCCAGGGCCAGGTGGTCGCCGTCCGGATCGGTGTCGTTGGCGAGCACGTTCAGCGCGACGCTCTGACCGGCGCCGATGCCGGTCGCGGCGCTATCGGGAGTCGGCAAGGGTGCGCGATTGGCGGCCGGATCGCTTGGACCCTCGGGGGGGCCCGGATCGCCCGGGTCGCCGTTCCAGACCGGATCGAGCCGGAACAGGTCGCCAGCCAGGATCGGCTGTTTGGCGAACCGGGGTCCGGCATAGGCGACGCTCAGGATCGCGTCGCCGGTGCGTTCGAAATAGTCGAGGGTGATGGCATGGCGGCCGCGCTCCAGGGCGATGCGCCCCGTGGCCTCGCGGGCGCCATGCAGACCGTCGTTGTTCACCACGACCTGGCCGCCGATGGACAGCCGGCTGCCGTCGTCCGAGGTGGTGTAGAAGGTGTAGACACCGTACTCGGGGATGTCGATGTAGCCGCTGAAGCGGAAGGCGAAATAGTCGTCCTTGCGGCGCGGTGCGAGGCTGAAGCCGGCGACCTGGCCGCGGGCGGTCGGGGTGAGCGCCGCGAAGTCCGGCAGGACCGACCAGTTGCCCTCGAAATACGCGTAGTCGATCCCGCCGATCAGATGGTCGCGTGCCGCGTCGGGGGCCTCCAGCGGCGGCAGGTCCGTCGGGTCCACGGCGAATGCGCCGGCGGGGATGGGGGTGCGCCCGCTCCCCGGGCCGCGCCAACTCACCGCCAGGCTATCATCGCCCCAGCGGTCGAAGTACTCGATGCGGATGGGGTGCCAGCCGGCCGCGAGCCCGATATTGCCCACGGCGTCCCGCGCCGCGTGGAGTCCGTCGTTGTCCACCACCAGCCGGTCACCGATCCACAACCGGCTGCCTTCGTCCGAATTGGTGTAAAGATCGTAGAAGCCGTCGGCAGGCACCTGGAGCCAGCCGGTGAAGCGTAAGCCGTAGCGGTCTCTCCCGGCGGCCGTTGCCAGGCTGATGCCGGAGCTGAGGCCCAGCCCGGCCGGCGCGATGGCGCTGAAATCGGGCAGGCGGTCCCAACTGCCCTCGTAGTAGCGCCAGGCGAGCCCGGGGCGTGCCGTGGCCGGCAGGGGCTGGGCGGCGGTCAGGGCCGGGAGCTGATCGGCGGTGTGGCTGAGGATGGCCGGGGCGAGTTCGCTCTGGTTGCCGCCTGGCGTGCGGTAGCCCACCTGCAGGACCTCGTCCCCCGTGCTTTCGAAAAAAGCGACGCGGATCCGGTGCAGCCCGGCCTTGAGCCCGATGCTGCCGTAGGCGAGCCGCAGGGCGTGCGGGCCGTCGTTATCCACCACCAGGGTATCGTCGATCCACACCCGGCTGCCGTCGTCGGACGCGCTCCAGAAGCGGTAGGGGCCGTCCTCCGTCAGGTCGATCCAGCCCGAGTAGACGAAGCCGAACCGGTCGTTGCGGGCGCGCGGGTCCAGGCTGAACGCGGGGGTAACGCCATGGGCGCGGGGGCTGGCCGCCAGCATCGCGTCCAGGTTGGCCCAATCGCCCTCGTAATAGGCATAGGCCAGCCCCGCCGATCGCCCGGACGGGACCGCGGGCGGCTCGCGTAGCGCCGGGAGCTGATCAGCGGTATGGAAGAGTGCGTCCGGCGGCAGGGTGCGGCGTTGACCATCCGGGGTGCGGTATTCCACGGTCAGGGTCTGGCCGCCCCAGGTCTCGAAGAAATCGACCCTGATGGCGTGGACACCGGCCGCGAGGGCGATCGTGCCGAAGGCCGTGCGCGGGCTCCACAGTCCGTTGTTATCCACCACCTTCCGATCACCGATATGCAGGGCGCTGCCGGCGTCCGAGGTCGTATAGAAGCGGTAGACCCCGTTGGCGGGAACGTTCAGGTAGCCGCGGAAACTGAAGCCGAAGCGATCGGCCAGGGGGGACGCGTTCAGGTCGAATCCGGCGCTGATCCCCTGGAGGTCGGGCACCAGATTGTCGAAGTCGGGCAGTGCCAACCAGTCACCCGCGTACCAGCGGTAGGCGAGGCCCGGGTTCAGCGCCCCGGAGGGGACATCGGGTGCCTTGAGCGGGGGGAGCATGTCAAGGCTGTGGCTGAGTGCAGCGACCGGGATGCGGGTCTTGGCCAGGCCTGGGCCGGACCAACTGACGAGCAGTGTCTCGCCGCCCGATTTTTCGAAAAAGTCGACCGTGATCCGATGCCAACCGGCCTGGAGCAGCACCGTGCCCGAGCGCTCCTGGTGGCCGTGAAGTCCGTCGTTGTCGACGATGCGCCGATCGCCGATGCTGAGTGCGCTGCCGTCGTCCGAGGCGGTAAAAAAGGTGTAGATGCCGTCCTCGGGGACCTCCAGCCAACCCTGGAACCGGAACGCGAACCGGTCGGGCCGCAGGCGTTCATTAAGGTCGAAATCGGGTGCGGAACCCACGAACACCGGCTCGAGGCTGGTGAAGTCGGGGAGCCGGGACCAGTCGCCCTCGAAGTAATCATAGGCGACACCGGGGATACGTTCGGTGCCGGCGGGCAGATCCGGCGCCAGTGGGGCGGGAAGCGCCTCCGGATCGACGGCGAGGCGCGCGGGGTCGAGCGGTGCGATCAGGCCGGCCGGGTCCTGCCAGCCCACCTCCAGGATCTGGTTGCCGCCCCGCTGGAAGAAGTCGACCGCGATGGCGTGCCGCCCGGCCCCCAGGGTCACGTTGCCCCAGCGGATCTGGTCAGCGTGCAGGCCGTCGTTGTCCACCACCCGCACGCCGTCGATCGACAGGGCACTGCCGTCGTCGGAACGCGTGTAGAAGCGGTATTCCCCGGCGCTCGGAACGTCGATGAACCCCTGGTAGCGGACCGCGAAGTCCTGGGTCAGGGGGATCGGCCCCAGGACGAAGCCGGCCGCCAGGCCGGAGCCTGCCGGCGTCTCCAAGTCGAAATCGGGCAGTCGTGACCACTGACCCTGGTAGTAGGTGAAGGCAACCGCCCCCGCCCCCGGATCTGCCGACACCATCGCACCGGCGGTGCTCAAGGCCAGCAACAGGAGGCAGGCGAGACCGCCCAGCCGTCGGATCAATCCGGACATCGTCGCCGTTTCTGACATGGTCATTCCTATGGGCACGGTGGCTTGCCGGCTGATTGCGGAAAAGCCCCGGTAGCGCTGTCACTCACGTGTAACTTACACGGTTCCATTTCTTAGAATATCAAATGCGTACGTCGGAAGAAATCGGTTGGCAGCAAGAGAAAAGCGCAATTTTGTGAAGAAACCCCCTTGGTTTAATCAACAACTTTCCGGGTCACTGACGAAAACCCGCGGCCGCCCGGGGGATCAGGCGTTGCGCGTCCATGGCCATCAGTCCCTGATGCCAGTCGAGACCTGTAGGGTCCGCTGTGCGGACCGACAACCGCGCAGATCGTGAGGCGGCCGGGTTGATGACGAAGGCCCGATTCCACGCCTTCGTTCGCTTTCAGTGCGGGTGCGCGCCAATCCCCCCCGAGCCGCCGAACCCCTCCCAGGAGCCGAACCCGGAACCTTGGTTGCCACCGCCGGAATGGCCTTCGCCGAGCACCCGATCCAGGCGTTTGAGCACATCCTCCGCCAGGCGGTTGTTACCCTGACGTTCGTGGTAGCCTACGATCTCCAACAGCCTGGACGCGGCTACTTGGGCCTCCGCGCTCCCGGGATGGTATTCCGCAACCTTGAGATACAGGGCGGCCGCCATGTGCAGCCGGCCCTCATCATGCCGTTGCCGGGCGACGCGCAGCGTCAAATCACGACTGTGGCGACGCAGTTCCTCGCGACGGACGACCGGTTCTGGCGTCGGCGGCGATTCACCCCGGACTCCCGTGGCGGTGGCGACCGGAACAGTCGGCAGTGCGACCACCTTGGAACCGTGCGTGACGGCGGCGCAGTTACAGGGAAGGGTCTCGTCGGCGGCACACAGGATCTGCGCAATCAGCATCGCCACGACCTCCATTACGGCCTGGTCGCTCTGGACCGGGCGCGTCGTGTTGGATGGGCGCAAGGCGGCCAACACTCCGATCGGCAGGTGATGGCGCACGACGGGTACGACAAGAAAGGCGACGGGCCCCAATGGGAGCGACTCCCGGGGCACAATGCGGCCCAGGTAGGCGCGTTCTTCATGCACGTCGGGGACCAGCGCGGGTACGCCGGTCTCAAAGACCTGACCGGACACCCCCTCGCCGACGCTAAAACGGCCGCGCTCCATCTCGGCCGCGGTCAGCCCGTGGGCATAGCGGACGTAGATCTGGCCGGCGGGCGGGTCGGCGATCAGGATCCGGCCCCGCAACAATCCGTGCGACACGGCGAGATGGCGCAGGATGTCATGGATACGCGACTCGGCGTCGTCCCCACGGGCGACGGTACGGGCGATCTGCAGCAGCGTCTGCAACTCGGTGGGCAGGGCGGGGGCAATTGGGAGGCTACCCATCAGTGTTTCCGGTTGGCAAGGTGATCTGTCTCAATTATTACCGAAATGCTCCGGTAGCACTGCAATTAATTTTTACCGAAATGCTCCGGTAGCACTGCAATTAAGAATGTAAAGCACACAAATTTTTCTATAATGATATCAAAGTTATATAAACAGAATAATGAATCGGCAGCATCAACAAATGTGGAATTTTGTAAAGAAGATGAGTAAGCTGATCAACTATCTGCTTCCTGGCCCTGGTTCGTCAGCGCTCCTGGGATGTGTGGCCGCGGGATCAGGCGTTGGGCGTCCATGACCATCAGGCCCTGATGCCAGTCGAGATGGTGCATGGCGCGCCAGCCGCCGGCCGCCTTGCCCGTGGCCTGCCAGATCGGCCGCTCGCGGAACCGCTCGGGTGTCAGTTCCAGCACTTCATTGAGACCAAGTCCGTAACCATAGCGCGGAACCGAGTGCTGTACCGGGCGCAGCAGACGGCCCTGATCATCGACGAAGACCCGTCCGCCGGGCCGCGCGCCCGCGTAGTCGAGCACCAGCGGGTTGCCGGGATGGGCTGTCCAGCGGTCGCTGATGGGTGAATCGGCATGAAAGGCAAAGAGCGCGTTGTTGAGCCGCGCCTTGCCCTGGCGGGCCGAGCAGAAGAGCCACCAGCGGCCCTGATGTTCAAACAGGGTGGCATCGGCCGCCTGAATGTCCGCGAGCAGGGTGCCCACCCTGGTCCAGCCGAACGGGAAGCGGTCGCAGCGGTAGAGATCGACGCGGCGCGAGGCGGCGCTCTCGGGGACCAGATAGAGAGCGCCCGCGAAGCGGAACAGAAAGGGATAGGAGAGATGGCGGTCCTCATCGATCACCGGGACGGCCGGACCCAGGGGTTCGAAGTCCGCGCCGATTTCCAGGGCACTGATGCGTCCTCTGGCCGTGCGCAGTGGGTACTCTTCCAGGTAGATGAAGCGTCGTCCGCCCTCGGACCAGGCGAAGGGGTCGGCCCAGAAGCGATCGACCGGGGGATAGAGCGGCTTGAGCCCCGCCGGGTCCGGGGCGCTCCAGCGCGCGCGCTCACGCTCCCCGAGCAGCAGGAACCATTGGGGCCAGTGCGTGCGCTCAGCGCGCGCGTCGCGGCGCTTCTGCAGGCCGCGCGCGAGGGTCTGATAGATGTGTCTGACGGGAGTCATCGTTCAACCACCATCCCCATCCCCTTGGGTGACATAGATCCCCTCGCCAGCGGCCGGCAGCGCGCGGACCATGAGTGGTTGCGGCCGGTCGGACTTGGTGAGCCGCGGGACAAATCCCATGGACTGAAAGATCGCCCTGATCCCGTCGCCGCAGGCAAAGACCTCGACCCGCTCCGCCCGCCAGGTGCGCAGCGCGCACAAGGCGCCGGCCATCAGTGCGTGGATCGCTTCGCGATCCTCCGGTGCGGTCAGCAGGTCGACGATCTTGGCCCAGCGCCGCTGTCCCTTGGTATAGGTGAGCAGCACGGCATAGCCGCGCAGTCGGGCGCCGTCGCCGGTGATCAGCGCTTGGTAATGGTCGCTCTCGGGATGTCGGCGGTAGCGCCAGTCGAGGGTTTGGGCGTCGCGTCGGCAGATCGCCGGGTAGCGCGGGTGAACGGCTTCCCAGAGGTGATCGAAACGCGCGTCGAATGCGCCCGTCAGCACCTCGACCGGGAGTTGGGGTCTGGCGCCGCGCGGCAGGGCCAGGTCAGCCAGGCTGCCGATCAGGCCGCCCAGGCGCGGTCCGAGTGCCCGCCCCAGGGTGTGCTTGAGCGATACCCGGCGGTGCAAGGACCCGCTCGCGCACGTGGCCGTGAATCCGATCCGTTCCAGGATAGCCATCATGGGGTCTGAAATGTGCTTGGCGAGTTGGATCTGACCCGCCGCGGCCTGGTCCATGAGGGCAGCCGCGATGCCGCCTGAGAGATCGGGGGCGTTGGCCGGCGCGCTGCGCCGGTGCTCCTTGAGTGCTTGGCGCATCAGGCCCCAGTGGACCAGCACGTCGAAGCACCAGTGCGCGGGCACTGGCGTACCGCCGAGATGGAGTCCGGCGGGGGCGGTGCTCAGGGTGCCGATGATCTGACCCCGCCAGTCGGCGACCATCCCCCGGTAGCCCGGTGTCGGCAGTCGCGGGTCCTGGTGCCATTGCCAGTCCCACAGGCGCTCGGCACGTTGCGCGTGCTCACGGCCGAAGACCTCGGCAATCCGCTCGACGATCTGCGGGCGGTCGGCGTCGGTACCCGGCCGGATGGTGATCACTGGGGGAGGTTATTCATCGTGCACCGGGCCTTGGTCATGACTCCGGACGGCTGGAGTCCAAGGCTTCAGCCTTGGATCGGCTGGCCAAGGCTGAAGCCTTGGACTCCAACCGCGCAGTGCCGGCCGGAACGATGATCACGGCCGCCCCAGCAGGCGCTTGAGGATGCCCTGGTAGATGATGGACAATTGATCCAGGTCAGCGACGCTGACGCATTCGTCCACCTGATGGATGGTGGCATTGCGCGGGCCGAACTCCACGACCTGGGCGCCGGTGGGGGCGATGAAACGCCCGTCGGAGGTGCCGCCGGCGGTGGACGGCAGGGCTTCGATCCCGGTCACCGCGGTGATCGCCGCGCCGGTGGCGGCGACCAGTTCGCCGGCCGGAGTGAGGAAGGGGTTGCCCGAGAGGCGCCAGGTCAGATCATAGTGGAAGCCGCCGGCGTCGAGCAGGCGGCGCACCCGCGTCTCGATCCGCTCGGCCGTCAATTCGGTGGAGAAGCGCAGGTTGAACTGGGCGGTGAGCCGGCCGGGGATCACGTTGTCGGCTCCGGTGCCCATGTTCAGATTGGCGATCTGGAAGCTGGTCGGGGGAAAGTGCGCGTTGCCCTGGTCCCAGACCTCGGCACATAGGGCGGCGAGGGCGCTGACACAGGCGTGGAAGGGGTTGTTGGCACGCTGCGGATAGGCCACATGGCCCTGTTTGCCGTGCACCGTCAAGAGCCCGGTCAGGCTGCCGCGGCGCCCGACCTTGAGACAGTCGCCGAGCCGCTCCAGGCTGGAGGGTTCGCCTACCAGGCAATAGTCGATCTGCTCGCCGCGTGCCGCCAGGGTTTCCACGACCTTGACGGTCCCCTCGGTGGCGATGCCCTCCTCGTCGCTGGTGATCAGGAAGGCGATGGAGCCGGGATGGTGCGGGTGGGCGGCGACGAAGTGCTCGGCGGCGGTGACCATGGCGGCCAGTGAGCCCTTCATGTCGGCGGCCCCCCGGCCGTAGAGCATCCCGTCGCGGATCTGCGGATCAAAGGGGTCGCTGGCCCAGTCAGCGTGCGGTCCGGGCGGGACCACATCGGTGTGGCCGGCGAAGCAGAACAGCGGACCGGACTGGCCGCGGCGGGCCCATAGATTGGTCACCGCGCCGCAGGGCATGGGCTCGATGCGGAAGCCGACCGCGGCCAGGCGTTCGGCCATCAGATCCTGGCAACCCGCGTCGACGGGGGTCACCGATGGCCGGCGGATCAGTTCGCGGGCTAAGTCGAGGGTGTCGGACATCAACCCAGCAGCTCCGTATAGGTGGACTCGGAAAACCCCAGCGTGCGGGTCTCCCCGGTGTCGAGCAGGGGTCGGCGAATGCTGGACGGGTGCTCCAGCATGATGCGGATCGCGGACTCCTGGTCGATCCCCTCCCGCGCCGCCTCCGGCAGCGTGCGCCAGGTTGTGCCGCGGCGATTGAGCAGTGCCTCCCAGCCCAATTCTTCTGCCCAGGCGCGCAACTGCGCCTGCGTGAGTCCATCCTTGCGATAGTCATGGAAGCGGTAGTCGACGCCATGCAGTGCCAGCCAGCGGCGTGCCCGCTTGATGGTGTCGCAGTTGGTGATGCCGTAGAGGGTGATCATGTTGTCGCGCCTTGAGCGGCCGGCGATTCAGATATCCCTCAATAGCTCATTGATGCCCACCTTACTGCGTGTCTGCTCATCCACCTGCTTGATGATCACGGCGCAGTAGAGGCTGTGGGTGCCGTCCTTGGCCGGCAGATTGCCGGGGACGACCACGGACCCCGGCGGGATGCGTCCGTAGCGGATTTCACCCGTTTCGCGGTTGTAGATCTTGGTGCTCTGGCCGATGTAGACCCCCATCGAGATCACCGCGCCGGCACCGACGATGACGCCCTCGACGATCTCCGAGCGGGCACCGATAAAGCAGTTGTCCTCGATGATGGTCGGTGCCGCCTGGACCGGCTCCAGGACGCCGCCGATCCCCACGCCGCCCGAGAGGTGCACGTTCTTGCCGATCTGGGCGCAGGAGCCGACGGTGGCCCAGGTGTCGACCATGGTGCCGGTGTCCACATAGGCGCCGATGTTGACATAGGAGGGCATGAGCACACAGGAGGGGGCGATGTAGGCGCCGCGGCGGGCGGTGGCCGGCGGCACCACGCGTACGCCGGTCTCGCGGAACTCGCGCGAGTTCATGTCGGCATACTTGGATGCCACCTTGTCGTAATAGTTGGTGAAGCCGCCCTTGATGAACCAGTTGTCCTCGATGCGAAAGGACAGCAGCACGGCCTTCTTGATCCACTCGTTGACCACCCAGCCCCCGTCGCGTGGTTCGGCGACCCGCAGTGCGCCGCGGTCCAGGTGCCCGATGACCTCCAGCACGGCGTCGCGGACATGGGTCTCGACATTGCGGGGGGTGATCTCCGCGCGGTGCTCAAAGGCCTCGACGATGATGGATTGGGTGTCGCTCATGGTGGCTCCGGCAAATCGAATAAGCGTATCAAAATGGATGCGGTATTATCTTACAGGATGGGTCCCGCTCTTAGGGCCGTAATCGTCGTTCCGGCCAGCACTTCCGGCGAGGCTCCGGCGCGGAAATCTCATCCACAGATGAACACAGATGGCTACCGATGTCTTTCTTCATCTGTGAACATCTGTGAACATCTGTGTCATCTGTGGATAAATCCGAGTAGTCGCTGCGGCCGGAACGCTGATCAAGGCCGCCGGCCCCTCACAGTCCCTCGACGAAGCGGCGGATCCGCCAGGCGGCCTCCACGCACTCATCCAGGGGCGGAACCAGGGCGATGCGCACCCGGTTGGCTCCTGGATCCTGCCCGGCGCGCGCGCGGGACAGGAAACTCCCCGGCAGCACCGTGACGTGCTGTTCGGCGAACAAGCGGCGTACGAAGTCGGTGTCCGGGATCGGCGTCCGCGGCCACAGATAAAAGCCGGCGGCCGGGGTCTCGACCGGCAGGACCGGGGCCAGCACCTCGACGACCGCGGCGAACTTCTCGCGATACAGCGCGCGGTTGGCGCGCACATGGGCCTCGTCCGACCAGGCGGCGAGACTCGCCTGTTGGGTGGGCAGCGGCATGGCGCAGCCGTGGTAGGTCCGGTAGGCGTAGAACTGCTCGATCAAGCGCGCATCCCCGGCGACGAACCCGGAGCGCAGCCCCGGTGCGTTGGAACGCTTCGACAGACTGTGAAAGCAGATGCAGCCGGTGAATTGCGTATTGCCCATGGTCGCCGCGGCCTGCAGCAGGCCCGGCGGCGGGGCCGACTCGTCCAGATAGAGTTCCGCATAGCACTCGTCGGAGGCGATCACGAAATCATGGGTCTGGGCCAGGTCGATCAGGCGGCTTAAGCTGTCCAGATCGAGCACGGCACCGCTCGGGTTGGCCGGGGAGCACAGATAGAGTAACTGGCAGCGGTCCCAGGTGGCTGCGTCCACCGACGCGAAGTCCGGGAAAAACCCGTTCTCGGGCAGGCAGGGCAGGAAGTGCGGCTGCGCCCCCGCGAGCAGGGCCGCGCCCTCATAGATCTGATAGAAGGGGTTGGGCATCAGCACCAAGGGCGCGCGGCTGGGGTCGACCACGGCCTGGGCGATGGCGAACAGGGCCTCGCGGGTGCCGTTGACCGGCAGAATCTGGCGCTCCGGGTCCAGCGACCCCGCGGGAAGCGCGAAGCGTCCGGTGAGCCACTCTGCGATGGCCTGACGCAGGGCCGGCAGGCCGCGCGTGCTTGGGTAGACGGCCAGGCCATGCAGATGGGCGATCAGCGCCTCGGTGATCAGCGAGGGCGTCGGGTGACGCGGCTCGCCGATGTAGAGCGCGATCGGCTCCAGCGCGCGCGGCGGTTCGCAACCGGCCTTGAGCGCGGTCAGTTTCTCGAACGGGTAAGGTTGGAGTTGGGCGATGCCGGGGTTCATGGGGCCGGCACCGGCAGCGCGTCGCCAGTGATGGCGCATGGCCGCGCCTGAGGGTTGCGCCACACCGCGATAACGCCGAGAACAGCAGGATTTTTCAACGTGGGTACCGGTCCGCATGACGCAGCGGCGCGGGACGCGGCGACTGCGGTGCAACGAAAAGGCGCTAGTATAGGCCAAGCCTGATACCGGCTCTATGCCGCGGAGGACCGATGCCGCTCATCTTCGATCTGCACCATGCCAGTCTGCTGGTCGCCGACACCGCCCGCTCATTGGCCTTCTACCGTGATCTGCTGGGTCTCAGTGTCGACCCGGCGCGTCCGGATTTGGGCTTTCCAGGGGCCTGGCTCCAGGTCGGCAGATGCCAAATTCATCTGCTTGAACTGCCCAATCCCGACCCGGTCGCGGGGCGGCCCGCCCATGGCGGGCGTGATCGTCACGTCGCCCTGATGGTCGCGGACCTGGATCCCCTGCTGGCCCGGCTCGCGGCCGCCGGGGTCCCATCGACCATGAGCCGCTCCGGTCGGCGGGCGCTGTTTTGCCGCGATCCGGACGGCAATGCGCTGGAGTTCATGGAGGTGCACGACGGCCCGGAGCGCCGCCGCGCGGGGTCCGGTGCCGGCTAGAAGCCGACCTTCTGGAGCAGTTCCCCGGTGGCCGTGTCCCGGATGTAGACGTTGCGTTTGTTTTCACGTGCGCGTTGACCAAGCACGGCGATTTCGGAGGCACCGTTGCCGTTGAGGTCCGGCAACACCTCGGCGCCTTTCATCTCAAAGGTCATCGGCAGCCACAGGCGGGTCAGCAGTGCCTTGGTTGAGCTGTCTTTGAGGTCCAGCCATTGTGCGCCGCTGGTCGGGTTGCGCAGCAGCACCCCGACCTCCGGCGCCCCGTTGCCATTGATGTCCGGTACGCTCAGCAGGGCGATCGGTTGGACATCGCGCCCGAAACCGATGGTGGTCAACAGCCGCCCGCTCACTGGGTCCTGCACCACGAGATCCACCTTGCCATCGGCCGCGGAGCGCAGCACCGCGACTTCGGCACTGCCGTCGCCGTTGCGGTCGTCCAGTTCCCGTGCCTGGTGAGGCGTGAAGCCTTTGCCCAGCCACAGATGCCCGTGCACGCTGTCGGTCACGCTGTCGCGAACCTGCATCCTGGCGGCCTGGTTCGGGTCATCGTGCTCGCCGAGCAAGCCCAGTTCGGGGGTGCCGTCGCCGGTACGATCGTCCATGACCAACAGGTCTCTGGGTTCGAGCAGTGAGTTGAAGGCCACGGAGGCGATCAGGTCGCCGTCACGTCCGTCGCGTACTTCAACCGGCAGTCGGGTCCGACCGAGCATCGCCAGTTCCGGCACGCCGTTCCCATTGCGGTCGGGGAGTATCTGCAGATCGACCGGCGGCGCGCTGCTGAAGGCCCAAGCCGCGAGGCGCTCGCCCGAGCGTCCATCCCGAATCTCCACCTGACCATCGTGGCCCAAAACGACCAGTTCGGGAGCGGGCGTGCCGCCGAAGTTGTCGATGGTATCGAACCTGATCGGGGAGAGCGCTTGATCGAATGGGACCTCGCTGATGGGGTTGCCGGAATGGCTTTTGACAATCGCCTTGTTCTCGTTAACGGCGAATAGCGCGAGGTCCGGCGCCCCGTCGCCATTGATGTCGCGGTCGGTGCGCAGCCAGGCGACCGGCAGCAGGCCTGGTCGCATGAGGTCCGGACTCAGGCGAATCGTTTGGGTGTCCTCACCATACCAGTTAATGCCCCAAGCCCAGAGACGGCCGTTCGTCTTGATGGCCAGGTTGTGAAATGCACCGCACGCCACGGCAGCGATCCCGGTCATGATTTGGACCGGACTCGATCGATTCGTGGTGGTGCCGTCGCCAAGTTGGCCAAGGGCATTATTCCCCCAGCCCCACAAGCTGCGATCGGTTTTGATGACCAGGGTATGACCACCATCCACGTCACGCCCGCCAGTCGCCACGGCGGCGACCCCGCGGGCCATGACCCGGACCGGGCGACGGCGAATCATTGTGGTGCCATCGCCGAGCTGGCCCTCATCATTTTTTCCCCACGCCCACAGACTCCCGTCGGTCTTGATGGCGAAGTTGACGTAGAGACCAGTTGCAACGGCGGTGACCCCGGTCATGATCTGAGTCGGGGGGCGACCGTCCCACGATTGGCTGCCGTCGCCGAGTTGACCACAACAGTTATACCCCCAGGTCCAGAGGGTGCCGTCGGTCTTGAGGGCCACGCTGTGTGCTGCGCCAGCCGCCACGGCGGCGACCCCGGTCATGATCTGGATTGGGCTCAAGCGATCCGTTCTGGTGCCGTCGCCGAGCTGGCCCAGTCCGTTGTACCCCCAGGCCCAGAGACTGCCGTCGGTCTTGAGGGCCAGGCTGTGGTTGTTCCCAGCCGCCACGGCGGCGACTCCGGTCATGATGCGGGTCGGGCGATAGCGATCCTGGTCGGTCCCGTCGCCGAGTTGACCATCCCAGTTAGCCCCCCAGGCCCAGAGGGTGCCGTCGAACTGGACCGCCAGGGTGCTGTAGGAGCCGGTCTCTACGGTGGCGACCCCGGTCATGATCTGTAGCGGACTCGATCGAGCACTGGTGGTGCCGTCGCCGACTTGGCCCCAATCATTCTCTCCCCACGCCCACAGGCGACCGTCGGTCTCGACGACCATGCTGGTAAAGTCCTCAGCCGCTATGTGCCGCAGCGGCCGTAGGAACGGATTGTCGGCGACGACACTTGCTGCCGATTCGCGCAGGGCTGCGGCGGTTGCGACCCCGACGACCCTGCCCCGGTCCGGAGACATCTGCGCATCCGGCGCATCGGCGTGCCCTGGCGACAGGGGTAGAGCCAAGCCCAAGCCGAATGCCCCGGCGAACCAGCGTCGCCGCATTGGTTGTGTCAACATCATGCACTCTCCATCAGTGAGTCGAGAAGCAACAAAGGTGAGGTCAGCTCGAGCATCGTTTGCATTCCTTAGAGCCCCCATCCCAGGGGCTAAGTCCGACAGGCTGCTAGTAGCTGCGGAAATACCAGAGGTTGTTCCAGTCTTGGGGTCCGTAGATCTGGGTGCCGGGCGGGGGTGGTGAGTCCACATCCGCGGGGCCGGGGGGAGGGGGCGCGGCCCCGCGATTGGGAGCGGCCGTGCGGAATGGGTCGCTCAAAGGCGGGGCCCCAGTGGTGGCCGACTCGTGCCGGGAGCCGGTTGGCGTATCGTTCCAGGGCGCGGACCAGGGATCAGGGGGTACCCGCCCCATACCCCGAAAATAGTCCCGGTCCTGCTCGATGCGCTGTTTGCGCGCGTCGCGGCGTCGTTGGACGCCATCCTCCCAGGCCTCGTGTTGGGCCGCGCCCCAGGGGTCATTGGCCCGGCGCCGGGCCTCGAATGACTCGCGGTTGGCCTGACGTCTGGCTTCCGCGGCCTGACGCTGGGTGCGCACTTCATCGAGCCAGGGGGTGGCGGCCGGCAACGGATCGCCGCCGCCGGCCTGCGCGAAGGCGATCGGAACAGCGGGAGCGGGCGGGAGCAGGTGCAGGTAGGGGGCCGCGGGTAGGGGTTCGTTCGCTTGTGCGAACGGGTTTGCCAACAGGATCGTCAGGACGATGCCGTACCGGGCGCGGTGCTGGTGGACGCGAGGCGCGGGCGGTATGGACAGGGGCAGCGCGTGCTGCGGTTCAAGGTTTGGCATGACCTTCGAGTCGATCGTGGATTTCACGACGCAGGCAGGCGAGCGCCGTGGTGCAGGTGATGGGGGCGTCGTCCGCGGTGGTAATGAAGAACACGTCGTCCACCTCGGCGCCGACGGTGGCGATCTTGGCGTTGTGCAACCGCACACCGCAGTTCTGGAACACTTCACCCACCTCGGCCAGGAGGCCGGGTCGATCCAATGTGGCGAGACGCATCACGGTGCGGTGATTGGCTTCATCCGCGGAGAAGGTGACCCGCGTCTCGATCGGGAAATGGCGGTGGCGGCGCGGCAGGCTGCGTGCAACCTGGATGCCGCCGCGGGCGTGGGCGCGCAGGTCCGTGTCCAGCGCGGTACGGATTTCCTCCATCCGCAGCGAGTCATTGACCGGATGGCCGTCCAGGTCCAGCACCTGATAGGTGTTGACCGCCATCTGATCGTCGGTGGTCATGACGCGTGCGTCCATGATGCTCAGGCCCATCTGATCGAGCAGCGCGGTGGTGCGGGCGAACAGGTTGGCGCGATCCGGGGTGTAGATGAAGATCTCGGTGCCGCCGCGGGCGGTGACCGGACGGATGACGACCAGCGGCAGCTCGCTCGGGTCGGCGTTCAGAATCCGGCGGGTCTGCCAGGCGATCTCGTCCGGTGAGTTGTGCAGGAAGAAGTCCAGGCTGAACTTGATCCAGAGTGCGGTACAGGCGTTCGGATTGCCGCCGTAGCGTTCAACTAACCGTTTGGCCTCGGTTTGTTTCTGCTCGATCAGTTGGTCCTGGGCCTGCGGGTGCTCCAGACCGCGCAGCAGGGCGCGCCGGGTGCTGTGATAGAGTTCGCGCAACAGGGCATCCATCCAGCCGTTCCAGCGTGCCGGGTCGGTGGCACGGGCGTCCGCGACGGTCAGCAGGTAGAGGTAATCCAGGCGGGTGGTTTCCCCGACCAGTTCGGCGAAGGTCTGGACCACGTCCGGGTCACTGATGTCTTTGCGTTGCGCGGTCATGGACATCAGCAGGTGTTTCTCGACCAGCCAGGCCACCAGCCGGCTGTCGAACTCGGACAAGCCATGCAACCGGCAGAAGTCCGTGGCGTCACGGGCGCCCAGCAGGGAGTGATCGCCGCCGCGGCCTTTCGCGATGTCGTGGAAGAGGCCGGCGAGGTACAGGATTTCCATCTTGGGGATGCGCAGCGTCACCGCACTGCACAGGGGGAATTCCTCGTCGTGCTTGGCAATGGTGAACCGGCGCAGGTTGCGCAGGACGGTGAGGGTATGCTCGTCGACAGTGTATACATGGAATAGATCGTACTGCATGCGCCCGACGATGTTGGCGAAGGCCGGGATGTAGGCGGCGAGTACACCGTAGCGGTTCATGCGCCGCAGGGCATGGGTGAGGCCGCGGGGCTCGCGCAGGATCTCCATGAACAGGCTGCGCGCCCGCAGGTCTGCACGGAAGCTGTCATCGATGCGGTGACGGTTCTCGCGGATGGCGCGGATGGTGCTGGCACGCACGCCCTGCAGCTCCGGACGAGTCTGGAGAATGTGAAACACCTCCAGGAGCGCGACCGGATAGCGTTGAAAAACCGTCGGTGAACTGACTTCCAGAAAGCCGCTGCGTGATTGAAACCGCTTGTTGATCGGCACCGGTGGGCCAATGTCGTCGTGCAGCAGAATGGCCTCACGGAACAGTTGCAGCAGCATCTCGTTCAGGCGGTTGAGATCCTGCACCGTCCGGTAATATTGCTGCATGAACTGCTCGACGCCGAGGTTGTGCGCGCCGTCCGAGAAGCCGAATTGTTGCGCCATGGTCCGCTGGTAGTCGAACAGGAGCCGGTCCTCGCGACGTCCGGTGAGCCGGTGCAGTGCGAAACGGATGCGCCACAGGTGGTTCTGCCCTTCGATCAGGGCCAGATACTCCGGCTCGGTGAGGAAGCCCTGGGTCACCAGTTCGTGCAGGGTGGAGGCGGCGAAGTGCCGCTTGGCGACCCAGCCGATCATCTGGATGTCGCGTAGCCCGCCGGGGTTCTCTTTGATATTGGGTTCGAGGTTGTAAGCGGTATCACCGTACTTGTGCCAGCGCGCCTGCTGCTCGGCGGCCTTGGCGGTGAAGAACGCCTGGCTGGTCCACAGCCGGTCCGGGCCGGTGGCCGCGCGCATCCGCTGGAACAGGCCCTCGTCACCGATCAGTAGACGGGCCTCCAGCAGGTTGGTGATCACGGTGACGTCGTTTTGGGCTTCGCTCTCGCATTCGGCTACGCTGCGTACACTGTGGCCGACCTCAAGGCCGATGTCCCACAAAAAAGTCACCAACTGCTCCAAGGCGTCGAACAGGGTGGCCTCGGTTTGCGGTTCCACCAGGATGAGGATGTCGAGGTCCGATGCCGGGTGCAGTTCTTGCCGCCCGTAGCCGCCGACCGCGGCCAGGGCGACTCCGGCGCTGTCGCCGACGTGATGGTGCCAGACCTCGCGCAGCACCTCGTCGGTGAGTTGGCTCAGGGCCAGTACCAGGCTGGTGACGGGGACGCCCTGGTCGAACTGTTGAAACAGGAGGTCCCGACCGGCGCGTAGCCGTTGACGGTAGACGGTGATCAGATCCCGCGTCGTGGTGGGGACGGCGCCCTCACTGGCGGGCGACATCGGGAGCACCGCACTCATGGGAGCGCGACCGCGTCGCGTTCTTCCGCCCGCAGGGTCAACACCTCGCACCCTTCCTCGGTGACTAACAGCGTGTGTTCCCACTGTGCCGACAGGCTGCGGTCCTTGGTGACCACGGTCCAGCCGTCCGGGAGCAGCTTGATGAAGCGTTTGCCGGCGTTCACCATGGGTTCGATGGTGAAGCACATCCCCGGGCGCAGCACCAGCCCCTCGCCGGGTGTACCGTAGTGCAGAACCTGGGGATCCTCGTGGAACTCGCGTCCGATTCCGTGCCCGCAATACTCGCGCACGACCGCGTAGCCCTGGGACTCGACGAACTGTTGGACGGCGTGACCGATATCGCCGAGCGTGGCGCCGGGGCGAACTGCTCTGATCCCGCGGAACAGCGCCTGCCGGGTGACGGTGACCAGTCGCCTGGCCAACACCGAGGGCTCGCCCACGAAGAACATCATACTGGTGTCCCCGTGATACCCGTCCTTGATCACGGTGATGTCCACGTTGACGATGTCGCCCTTTTTCAGGCGCTTGTTGCTCGGGATGCCGTGGCAGACTTGGTGATTGACCGAGGTGCAGATCGACTTGGGAAATCCCCGATAGTTGAGGGGCGCGGGGATGGTGCCCTGAACCCGAACCATGTAGTCGTGGCAGATTCGATCCAACTCCTCCGTAGTGATGCCGGGCTGCACTGCATCAGCAATCATATCAAGCACATCGGCAGCAAGTCGCCCGGCGACGCGCATGCGCTCGATGGCCTCGGGAGTCTTGATCTGCACACTCATCGGGCGGTTGGATGCGTCCACACGAAACCTGAATTCTTTTGGAAAAACCGAAGGTCAGCCGCTGCTGAGATTGCCGAGGCTCAACCCCTATGGTATAAAACGCGGCGCGCTGCCGCAAACGGCAGTGCATAGGTTAGGAAAATTGAGGGCAGACCTGTCCTTCCCAAGCGAAAAATCCTGGTTTTTCGCTTTATTTTTAGGGCAGATGGTTTTTCATGAAAGGCCCGTGTTCCGGGTCTAATCATTAAGTGTATCGGTCGATTCCGGTCGGCCGGATCTGTATCCGCACACGCGTCGTCACATGCCGCCGGGTGCCCGTCCAGGCGTTGACTGGGGGTTGCCGCATGGGACGCGTGGAGGCTTAACCCACTACACCTGAGGAATCGACCGTGAGCGACGTATCCATGCGCCAGATGTTGGAGGCTGGTGTCCATTTCGGCCACCAGACCCGCTACTGGAACCCGAAGATGGGGGCCTTCATCTTCGGTCACCGCAATAAAATCCATATCATCAACCTTGAAAAGACGGTGCCGCTCTTCCAGGATGCGATGAACTTCGTCGGGACACTTGCCTCCAACGGCGGCAAGATTTTGTTTGTCGGGACCAAGCGGGCCGCGCGGGACGCCATCCGTGAGGAGGCTCTGCGTTGTAACATGCCGTTTGTCAACCATCGCTGGCTTGGCGGGATGCTCACCAACTTCAAGACCATCCGCCAGTCGATCAAGCGGCTGAAGGACTTGGAGGTGATGTTCGAGACCGGCGGCAGCGAGCGATTCAACAAGAAGGAGGCCCTCGATCTGGCCCGTGAACGCGACAAACTCGAGCAGAGTCTGGGTGGCATCAAGGACATGGATGGCTTGCCGGATGCGATGTTCGTGATTGATGTGGGCCACGAGAAAAATGCCGTGACCGAGGCCAATAAGCTCGGTATCCCGGTGATCGGCGTGGTCGACACCAACAACGACCCCAGCCGGGTGGACTTCGTGATCCCCGGCAACGATGACGCCATTCGGGCCGTGCGGTTGTATATCGTCGGCGCTGCCGATGCCGTCCTCGACGGGCGCGACACTGCGGCCGGCATGATCTCAGGCCGTGAGTCGGAGTTCGTCGATACCGCTGCTCGGGATTCGGCCTGACCGGTCAGCAATCGAACGGGGCGCCGGTTCTGCCGCGCCCCTGCAAATCACATGCGGCCCGCGGCAGCCCCCTTGCGGAGGCTTTCCCGCACGGGCATTAATTTTCAGTGTGCTGCCCGTGGTCGATGGCTTCGATGGCCGGGTGGTACAGTCGTATCGGGGGTATTTGGCATGGCGATCGCAGCGGCAACTGTAAAAGAACTCCGTGAGCGCACCGGCGCGGGGATGATGGAATGTAAGAATGCCTTGGTGGAGGCCGGTGGGGACATCGAGGCCGCCATCGAGGCCATGCGTAAGTCCGGCCAGACCAAGGCCGCCAAGAAATCCGGACGCATCGCCGCCGAGGGCGCGGTCGTGATCGAGATCGCCGCGGACGGTCGGCATGGCGTCCTCGTCGAGATCAACTGCGAGACCGATTTCGTGGCCAAGGATGCCGGTTTTTGCCAGTTTGCCGCGGCGGTTGCCAAGACCGCACTGGACAGCGCCGCTCCGGATGCCGCGGCCCTGGCGGAGTTGCCGCTTGCCGGTGAACCCGGGATCACGGTCAACGGCGCCCGTGAGGCGCTGATCACTAAGATCGGCGAGAATGTTCAAGTGCGGCGGCTGGTGCGGTTCGATGAGGCACAAGGAACGCTCTACAGTTACCGCCACGGGTTGCGCATCGGTGTGATAGTCGAACTGGTCGGTGGCGACCAGACCCTCGGGCACGACATCGCGATGCACGTCGCGGCCAGCAACCCGCTCTGTCTGAGTGCCGACGAGGTGGCACCGGAGACACTGGAGAAAGAGCGCGAAATTTTCCGCGCCCAGGCGCTGGAGAGTGGTAAACCGGCCAACATCGTCGATAAGATGATCGAAGGTCGGGTGCGCAAATTCATGGAAGAGGTCACGCTGCTCGGCCAGCCCTTCGTCAAGGACCCGGACCTGAGCGTGGAGAAGCTGGTGAAGCAGGCGGGCGCTCAGATCCGGCGTTTCGCCCGGGTTGAGGTCGGCGAGGGCATTGAGAAGCGAACCGAGAACTTTGCCGAAGAGGTCATGGCACTTCAGAAGGACTGAGATCGGCGGGTCTGCCGCATCCCCACCCGGAGGGCGCCGGGGGCCGGCATCGCGACGGCGTGCTGCCCGCCGGGTGCCCGTTGTGCACAATAGGCGAAGGCCATAGCGGCCGGTCGCTTGCTATTCGTACCGCGAAAGAGGAGACATCTGATGACCGCTCCGCCCCGTCGGCGCATCCTACTGAAGCTCAGCGGCGAGGCGCTGATGGGAAGCGGCCATGAGAGCATCGACCCCGCCATTTTGGAGCGGTTCGCCTCCGACGTGAAGGACCTGGCAGCGGCAGAGGTCCAACTGGCGCTGGTGCTCGGCGGCGGGAACATTTTCCGCGGCGCCGGACTGGCCGCCAAGGGACTGAATCGTGTTACGGGCGATCAGATGGGAATGCTGGCGACCGTGATGAATGCACTGGCCATGCAGGATCAGCTCGAACGCCTCGGGGTGCAGACGCAGGTGTTGTCTGCATTGCGGATCGATCAGGTTTGCGAAGGATATTCCCGGCAACGCGCCGTGGCTGCGCTGGCACAGGGGCAGGTCGTGATCTTCGCCGCGGGGACCGGGAATCCGTTTTTCACCACCGATTCCGCGGCCAGCTTGCGGGCCATCGAAATCGGTGCCGATCTGCTGATCAAGGCCACCAAGGTCGCCGGCGTCTATTCCGCGGACCCGGTGCTCGACCCGGATGCGACCTTTTACCCCCGGATCAGTTACGATCGTGCTCTGCGCGAGGGGTTACAGGTCATGGACACCACGGCGATCGTATTGTGCCGGGACCATGGCATGCCGCTGCGTGTGATGAATATCAACGAACCGGGTGCCCTGCTGCGCTTGCTGCGCGGCGAAGATGTGGGCACCCTGGTGGCAAGTGGTGAGTGACTATGATCAATGACATCAAGAAAGATGTGGCGTTGCGGATGAGCAAGAGCGTCGAGGCGCTCGGCCACGAGTTGGCGAAAATCCGCACCGGGCGTGCCCATCCATCGCTGCTGGACCACGTCATGGTGTCCTACTACGGCTCGGAGATGCCGATCCGGCAGGTGGCCAATGTGATCGCCGAGGATGCCCGCACCCTCGCGGTGACACCCTGGGAGAAAGGGATGGTTCAGGCGGTCGAGAAGGCCATCATGCAGTGCGACCTGGGTCTTAACCCGAACACCGCGGGGACCGTGATCCGGGTGCCGATGCCGGCCCTGACCGAGGAGCGTCGCCGTGATCTGATCAAGGTGGCGCGCCATGAGGCGGAGCAGGCGCGGGTCGCGATGCGCAACATTCGGCGTGATGCCAATGCCGAACTCAAGGATCTGGTGAAAGAGAAGATGATTTCCGAGGACGACGAGCGGCGCGGTGCCGAGGCCGTCCAGAAATTGACTGATCAGTATGTCAAAGATGTGGACTTGGCCTTGGCGGCCAAGGAAGAAGACCTGATGTCGATCTGAGGATCGCGACGCGCAGCCGAAGCAAAGAAGACGTGGATACGCAATCCCCTGCAAACGGGGTACACGAGGATCAGCGACGCGTTCCGAAACACGTCGCCATCATCATGGACGGTAACGGGCGTTGGGCCAATCAACGCAACCGTGCCCGCACCTGGGGCCACCGGGAGGGTGTGAAGAGCGTGCGCGCGGTGGTGGAAGAGAGCGTGCAGCGCGGCGTCGGGACCCTGACCCTGTTCGCGTTCAGCAGCGAAAACTGGCGCCGCCCGCCCGCCGAGGTCAGTATCCTGATGGACCTGTTCCTCAGTACCTTGCGCGGCGAGGTGCGACGCCTGAATGAGAATGGCGTGCGGCTGCGTGTCATCGGGGAGCGGCGGGCCTTCAGCGAGAAGCTTCAGCGGCGGATTGCCGACGTTGAAGACCTCACCGCGAACAATACCAAATTGAATCTCCTGGTGGCGGCCAACTATGGTGGGCGCTGGGATATCACGCAGGCGGCCCGGCGCATCGTCGCCGATGTGCTGGCGGAACGGCTTGATCCCGCCGCGATCGATGAGCGGGCCGTCGCCTCACGCTTGTCTTTCGCGGATTTGCCCGACCCTGATCTCTTCATCCGCACCGGTGGCGAGAAGCGGCTGAGCAATTTCATTCTGTGGCAGTCGGCCTATGCCGAACTGTATTTTACCGACATTCTGTGGCCGGAATTCGGTGCCGCGGCCTATGGTCAGGCGCTGGACGATTTCGCCCATCGCCAGCGTCGTTTTGGTTTGACCGGAGAGCAGGTTGCGTCGCAAACCGGGGTGGGTGGCGATGCTTGGCGCTAGTCTGTTGCGCGGCGGCAGTTCGCTGCGTCAGCGAACCTGGACGGCGCTGATTCTGGGGCCCGCGGTCATGGCCGCCGTGGTGTGGCTTCCGGCGCCCGGATTTGCAGTCTTTCTTTCGTTGGTCATCCTGGTCGGCGCCTGGGAATGGAGTGGGCTCGTCGGTCTCGCAGCACCGGCGGCGCGCGGTGGGTATCTCGTCCTGGTGGGCGTTATCATTGGTGTTCTCTGGTTGGTGCCGGACTGGCGTCCGTGGATCATCGGTCTCGGTGTTGGCTGGTGGGTGATCCAGGTTATCGTCCTGACGCGGGTGCGCCGGATCGCTCCGTATCCGGGTCCGGATGTGGCTGCCGCGGTGGCCGGGTTGCTGGTACTGAGTGCGCCCTGGGGTGCGCTGGTCGAATTGCGGACCAGCGCGGCAGCCGGGCCGCTGCTCGTGCTGTTCCTGTTCCTGCTGGTCTGGATTGCGGACTCGGCGGCTTACTTCGTGGGGCGGCGCTGGGGGCACGCGAAGCTCGCCCCGGTGTTGAGTCCGGGCAAGACCCTGGCGGGTGTTTACGGCGCCCTGGTGAGCGCCGGTCTGAGCGGTGTCCTCTTGAGTTTCCTGTTCTCCGCCGGGATTGCGGAGATGCTGTTTTGCGCTATACTGTGTACGATGACGGTGGCGATGTCCATTGTGGGCGATCTTTACGAGAGCCTGCTCAAACGCCGTCGCGGCGTGAAAGACTCAGGTCAACTCCTCCCGGGACACGGGGGTATGCTCGACCGCATCGATAGCTTGACCGCGGCAGCACCCGTGTTCACGCTTGGCATCTCATACTTAGGCTGGGTGCACCCATGATTGGCGTCGCTATTCTCGGTTCCACTGGTTCCATCGGTCTGAGTACGCTCGACGTGTTGGCGCGCCACCCGGAGCGCTTCCGGGTGGTCGCGCTGACCGCGCACCGCAATGTGGAGCGACTGGCCGAACAATGCCGTCGCTATCGGCCGCAGGTTGCCGCCATGGCTGACCCCGACGCGGCCCATCGTCTCGCGTCATTGCTCGGCGGGATGCCCGGCGCCCCCGAGATTCTGGCCGGGGTCGAGGGGCTGGAGCAGGTCGCGGTCCTGCCGGAGTCCGGCTATGTGATGGCGGCCATCGTCGGTGCCGCCGGCCTGCGGCCGAGCCTGGCGGCGGCCCGCGCGGGTAAGCGTGTGCTGCTGGCGAACAAAGAATCCCTGGTGATGGCCGGTGCGCTGTTCATGGACGCGGTGGCTGACAGTGGGGCGGAGTTGTTGCCTATCGACAGCGAACACAATGCGATCTTCCAGTGCCTGCCCGGTGGGTTTCGTGCCGGCCTGGCCAAGGTGGGCGTGGAGCAGATTCTGCTGACGGCTTCGGGCGGCCCATTCCGCGACTGGCCAACGGATCGGCTGGCCACGGTCACGCCGGCACAAGCCTGTGCCCATCCGGTTTGGAGTATGGGGCAGAAGATCTCGGTGGACTCGGCGACGCTGATGAACAAGGGGTTGGAGGTCATCGAGGCGTGCTGGCTGTTCGGGACGGGTCCGGAGCGCATCACGGTGGTCGTGCATCCGCAGAGTACGATCCACTCGCTGGTTCAGTATAAAGATGGGTCCGTCCTGGCCGAACTGGGCAACCCGGATATGCGCACGCCGATTGCCCATGCCCTGGCCTGGCCGGAGCGGTTCGACTCCGGGGTTGCTCCACTGGATCTCGTCGCCGTCGGCCGTCTTGACTTCCAGGCGCCGGATCCGGCACGCTTTCCTTGTCTGCAACTCGCATTCGAGGCCGCGCGGGCCGGCGGTTCCGCCCCGCTGGTGCTCAACGCGGCCAATGAGGTGGCGGTGGCCGCCTTTCTCGAGGGTCGGGTCGATTTCCCGGGGATCGCACGCGTCGTCGCGGAGACCCTGCAGTCGACCGCCATGCAGTCGGTCGAGGGGCAGGGACTCGAGGCCTTGATCGCGCTCGATCAGCAGGCGCGTGCCACGGCAGAACAAATCATCGTCGACGTGCCTGGTTGACGCGTACGCCATGTCCATGCCGCTCCCACTCGACATTCTCTATTTCCTCATCGCGCTGGCGATCCTCATCAGCGTTCACGAACTTGGTCACTTCTGGGTCGCGCGCCTGGTCGGGGTCAAGGTCCTGCGTTTCTCCATCGGGTTTGGACGCTCACTGCTGCGCTATCAGCGCCACCCGGACGCGACCGAGTATGTGCTCGCCGCGATTCCCCTCGGCGGCTACGTCAAGATGCTCGATGAGCGTGAGGAAGAGGTCCCGGTGCACCAAGTGGATCAGGCGTTTAATCGTCAGGTCCTGTGGAAGCGCTTCGCCATTGTCGCGGCCGGGCCCCTATTCAACTTCCTGTTTGCGATCCTCGCCTACTGGGCCGTGTTCATGGCCGGCGAGTCCGGGCTGCGTGCCGTCGTGGAGTCGGTCGAGCCGGATTCGATCGCGGCGCAAGCCGGCTTTCGGGAGGGGGACGCCCTGGTGCGTGTGGGTGACCGTGACGCGCCGATCTGGGAGCGCGTCGTGTTCGCTTTGATGGTGGAGCAGCGCAGCGGCCAGGACCTGCGCGTGATGGTGCGCGATGCCTCCGGACGTGACCAGGAGCGCTGGATCGACGCGGGGCGCTTGGCGGCCCTGCCGGAGGACACCAGTGTTCTCGAAGGGCTCGGACTGCATCCGCAAAAGCCCCGGTTCGCCGCGATCATCGGCAAACTGATCCGCGGCGAGCCGGCGGCGCAGGCCGGTTTGGCGGTCGGTGATCGCATCCTCAGTGCGGACGGCGAACCGATCCGGGATTGGGATCACTGGGTCGAGACGGTGCAGTCCAGTCCAGGACAGGCGTTGCGGGTTGCCATTGAGCGGGACGGCGAACCCCTCACGATCGCACTGACCCCCCGCGCGGCCGAGAAGGAGGGCGCGACGGTCGGACGCATCGGGGCCGAGGTCTTGGTCGAACGCGTTCAGGTCCGCTATGGTCCGGTCGAGGCCTTGGTCGCGGCCCTGGTCAAGACCGGAGACCTGAGCTACCTGACCGTGCGCGTGATCGGACGCATGCTGGTTGGGCAGGCTTCGCTGGAGAATCTAAGCGGCCCCATCACCATTGCCAAAGCCGCGGGTCAGACCGCAACCATTGGATTCGACTCTTTCCTGAAGTTTCTGGCGGTCGTCAGCATCAGTCTTGGCGTCTTGAATTTGTTGCCGATTCCGATCCTTGATGGGGGCCATCTGCTGTACTTCGCCATTGAGTGGGTCAAGGGTAGTCCGCTCTCCGAGGCTGCTCAGTTGCAAGGCCAGAAGCTTGGGGTCGTCATGCTGGCCGCCCTGATGGGCCTGGCGTTTTATCTGGATCTCTCCCGGATCTTTGGTTAGCCGCTGATGATCCCTTATACTACCTGCCTTTAGCCGCCGCCTCGCGCGACGGTCTCTGGCTTGATCGAGGGGAAGTGCCTGTGCGCGTTCTAATTGCTGGCATCGACGGTGGCAGGCGTCGTCCTCTCGTGGCCCTGCTGATGACATGTGCGATCCTGTTTGGCAGCATCGTGTCCGCGGATCAATTTCAGATCTCCGATATCCGGATCGAGGGTCTGCAGCGAATTGCCCCAGGGACGGTGTTCAACTATCTCCCGGTCCAGGTCGGTGATACTGTTGGGGACGATGTGACCGCCAATATTATCCGCGCTCTTTACCAGACCGGGTTCTTTGATGATGTGCGCGTGCAGCGTGACGGCAGCGTGTTGGTGCTGACCGTTCAGGAGCGTCCGGCGATCGCGCAGATCGAGTTTGTCGGAAACAAGGATATCGATGAAGCGACGCTGCGTAAGGCCATCGAGGAGATCGGCTTGAAAGAGGGTCGGGTCTTTAACCGTTCGGTGCTCGATCGCATCGAACAGGAACTGGAGCGCCAGTATTTCTCACGCGGCAAATACGGTGTCCTGATCGTCTCGACAGTTTCCCCGCTTGAACGTAATCGCGTGGCCATTCGTATTGACGTGACCGAAGGTCTCACGGCGCGTATCAAGCAGATCAATATCATCGGGAACCAGGCGTTCGACACCAAGAAACTGCTCAAACAATTCGACCTCGGCGCCACCGGTTGGCACTCGTTTTATTCCAAGAACGATCAGTATTCGAAGCAAAAGCTTGCGGGCGATCTGGAGCGGTTGCGTTCCTTTTACTTGGATCGGGGTTATATCAAGTTCGACATCAAGTCGACGCAGGTCTCGATCAGTGCCGATAAGAAAGAGATTTATGTCACGGTCGTGGTCGACGAGGGTAGTTCATACACGGTAAGCGACATCAAGCTGGCCGGTGAGCCCGCGATCCCGGTGGAGAAGGTGTTTCCGATGATCCAGTTGCGGCGGGGCGAGAGCTTTTCGCGCAAACTGACCACCGAGAGCGCCGAGCGTATTTCCGCTTTGCTCGGCGACGAGGGCTATGCCTTCGCCAACGTCAATCCGGTACCGGAGGTCAATGACGAGACCAAGCAGGTGGTGGTGACCTTTTTCGTGGACCCGGGTAAGCGCGTCTATGTTCGCCGCGTCAACATGAAGGGCAATACCCGCACCCGTGACGAGGTGTTGCGGCGCGAACTTCGTCAGTTGGAGAGTGCCTGGTTTTCCGCGGCCTTAGTCAAGGAGTCGCGCGAACGCCTGAATCGGCTTGGTTATTTCGACGATGTGACGACCGAGACGCCGCCGGTGCCCGGCACCGCGGACCAGGTCGATGTCAATTTCACGGTTCGCGAGAAGCCCGCGGGCAATCTCATGGCGGGCATCGGCTACTCGCAGTCGCAGGGCGTTCTATTCAATGCGAGCATCAATCAGAACAACTTCCTGGGTACCGGGAAACGGGTGTCGCTGGCGTTCAACACCAGTGACGCCAATACGCTGTACCAGTTCAGTTACCAGAATCCGTACTACACGATCGATGGCATCAGCCGCGGCTTCGAGTTGTCTTACCGCGAGACGAACTTCAGCAATTTGATCGGCGCCGATTACGCGACCAATGTTGGTGTCGTCGGGATGAATTTCGGGCTGCCGATCTCGGCAACCAGTCGGGCCGGTATGGCGCTGCGTTATCAGTACACCGAGTTCATGGCCGGCTATTCCCTGTTGGCTCAGGATTTCGTTCTGCAGAACGGGTCCGAATTCAACGATTTCATTTTGAGCGCAAGCTATGTCAACGACACGCGCGACAAGGCGGTCTTCCCCAGGAAAGGGGCGATCCAGACCGTACGTGGCGAGGTCGCTGTACCAGGCAGTGATCTGACCTACTACCGCATTGGCTATCAGGGCAACAGTTATATCCCGTTGACGTCCCGCTTCGTCCTTTCCCTGAGCGCGGATCTGGGTTACGGCGACGGCTATGGCGACCTGAATTACTTGCCGTTCTGGGAAAATTACTACGCCGGAGGCCCCCGCTCGGTGCGTGGCTATGTCGCCAATTCACTGGGTCCGCGCGAGACGCTCCTGACGGATGACCCGGTTGGCGGTAATGTCAAAATGGTCGGAAGTATCGAACTGATGGCGGCTCCGCCACTGGGTGGAGAGATCGAGAAGACGGTGCGCATGGGGTTGTTTTTCGATGTGGGTAACGTCTGGGTGACTCAGGACACCCCCTTGGTCGCACCGACCGGATTCAACTTCAGTGAAGTACGCTATTCAACTGGTATTGCAGCCAGTTGGTTATCGCCGGTCGGAGCCTTGACCATCAGCATGGGTTGGCCGCTGAACTCGAAGCCGGAGGATGAGACACAGATCTTCCAGTTCGGTATTGGTCAGACCTTCTGAGTCCCGAGCACCGAACGTGAAGCTCACGCAAGTCGGAGTCATCATCCTGGCCCTGGTTTCGGCGCCGTGCGTCGGTGCCGATCCATACAAGATCGGCGTGGTCGATCCTAACCGGGTGGTAGAACTCTCGCCGCAATACGAGGCGGCCGGCAAGGCGCTGCAGGTCGAGGTTGAGGAGCGTGAGCGCAATCTGCGTCAACAGCAGGAACAGATCACGATCCTGCAACGCAAGCTCGAACGCGATTCCGCACTGATGAGCGAGAGCGAGATGCAGCGGCTGCAAAACGACATTCGCAGCCGTACGCGCAAGCTCAAGTATGCCCAGGATGAGTTTCAGGAAGACGTCGCCTTGCGTCAGAACGAGTTGCGCACCAAACTGGCAAAGCAAGTCCGCGAGGTGGTGGTCGAACTCGCCAAAGAACAAGGGATCGACCTGGTGATTACCGAGGGTCTCGTTTACTACAGCCCGCGCATGGATATCTCGGACTTGGTTATCGAGCGGCTGAAACGGGATTCAGGCAATAAGTGAGCCGGAGCGAGTGGGTGTCGTGACAGGAGATGCTGGCGTGACGGCAGATGGAATTCTTCTTGAAGATCTCGCGGGTCGGTTGGGTGAACCTTATCGAGGCGACCCGCGGAGCCGTGTGTCGCGCGTCGCTGATTTGGTGAGCGCGGGGTCCGACTGTCTCAGTTTCCTGGGCGATCGGAAGTATCGCCATCATCTTGCGGCGACCCGCGCCGGGGTCGTGATCCTGAGCGAAGCGGATGCCGATGCGGCCGCGGTGCCCGTCGTGATCAGCCGCAATCCCTATTTGAGTTTCGCGCGGGCCGCGCAATTGCTTTTCCCGGAGCCGCCGGTGATTGGCGGTGTTCATCCGTCCGCGGTCGTCGATCCGACCGCCCGGATCGATGACAGCGCCTGGATCGGGCCCACCTCGGTGATCGAAGCGGGAGCCCGGATCGGGCCGCGGGTGTTCATCGGACCCGGCTGTATCATCGGCGAGGGCGTGGAGATCGACGCCGACAGCCGTTTGGTGGCACGCGTGACCCTGTGTCAGGGAACACGCGTCGGCAAGCGGGCCTTGTTGTATCCTGGAGCCGTGATCGGCCGTGCCGGCTTTGGCTTTGCCAAGGATGGGGAGCAGTGGGTGCGCATTCCGCAGGTTGGGCGGGCGGTACTCGGTGACGATGTGGAGATCGGCGCCAATACCACGGTGGACCGCGGTGCCATCGGTGACACCCGCATCAGTGACGGGGTCAAGCTGGATAATCATATTCAGGTCGGTCACAACGTGCAGGTCGGCGAGCATACCGCCATGGCGGCGATGACCGGGATCTCCGGGTCCACCCTGATCGGACGCAACTGCACGATCGCGGGGGCCGTCGGCATGGCTGGACATCTCGTAATCGGCGATCAGGTCCACTTTTCCGGTCAGGCGATGGTCACCCGCTCGTTTCCGGACGCGGGGTCGTACAGTAGTGGAATACCAGCCATGCCCAGCGCGGAATGGCGGCGTAACGTGGCGCGGTTTAGACACCTTGATGAGTTGTCGCGCCGACTTAAGCAACTCGAAGCGCGCGTGGCACTGTTGAGCGCCGCGCCCGGGCAGGAGGAAGACTGATGCAGGCATCTGAGCCTAATCTGACGGACGCGGGGCCAATGGTCGGGTGCGCGGAACCCGCGGTGATAACCCCTGATCGGATCACGATGGATATTCATAAGGTGCTGAGCGTGCTGCCGCATCGGTATCCTTTTCTGCTGGTCGATCGGGTGGTGGATTTCAAGCGTGATGATTATCTGGTCGCGCTCAAGAATGTGTCCTATAACGAGCCCTATTTCGTCGGGCACTTTCCCGTGCGTCCGGTGATGCCGGGGGTGCTGATCATCGAGGCCCTGGCTCAGGCAACCGGCTTGCTGGCCATGGCCTCGCGCCCGGAAGAGGTGGGCGAGAAAGCGCTGTATTATTTCGTCGGGATCGATAAGGCGCGGTTCAAACGCCCGGTGGAGCCGGGTGATCAGTTGTTCCTGACCGTCAAGTTATTGGCGGTGCGTCGCGGCATCTGGAAGTTCGACGGCGAGGCGCGCGTGGATGACCGGATCGTTGCCTCGGCTGAAATCATGTGTACCGCGCGGGACTTCACCGCTTGATTCACCCGAGTGCCATCGTTGATCCCGGCGCCCTGCTGGCGCCTGGGGTGGAGGTTGGTCCGTTCACGGTGATCGGACCAGGGGTGGAGATTGGCGCCGGTACCCGTATCGGGCCCCATGCGGTCATTCGTGGTCCGACGCGGATCGGGCGGGATAATCGGATCTTCCAGTTCGCGTCCGTTGGGGAAGACCCGCAGGACATGAAGTATGGCGGCGAGGTGACCCGGCTCGAGATCGGCGATCGCAACCAGATTCGCGAGTGTGCCACCCTGCACCGCGGCACCGTTCAGGATCAGGGGGTCACCCGCATTGGGAACGACAACCTGTTCATGGCATACACCCATGTAGCCCATGATTGTCGGATCGGCGATCATGTAATCATGGCGAATGCCGCTTCCCTGGGTGGGCATGTCGAGATCCAGGACTGGGCTATCCTTGGCGGTTTTACCATCGTCCACCAGTTTTGCCGCCTTGGCGCTCATTGTTTCTGTGCCATGGGTTCCGCCTTGAGTAAGGATGTCCCCCCTTACGTCACTGTCGCCGGTCAGCCCGCGGCCCCCCACGGGATCAATGCCGAGGGTTTGCGCCGCCGCGGCTTTACGCCCGAGGCGATCACCGTGATCAAGCGTGCCTATCGAGCACTCTACATGGGTGGCCTCAAACTGGATGAGGCCCTGGAGCGTTTGCGGGTACTGGCGCAGACCACCCCCGAGATCGCGCCCCTGGCGGCCTTCGTGGCGGATAGCAGCCGCAGCATCGTGCGCTGATGACCGCCCCCGCGCTGCGCGTCGGCATCGTCGCTAACGAGGTGTCGGGAGACATCCTCGGTGCCGCCGTGGTTGCCGAACTCGCGCGGTTGGCGCCGGGGATTCGCTGCGTCGGGGTGGCCGGTCCGCGAATGCTCGACGCGGGCTGCGCGACCCTGTTCCCGATGGAGCGGTTGTCGGTCATGGGCTTGATCGAAGTGATCGGCCATTTGCGCGAACTGCTCGGACTGCGGCGTCAACTTCTGCGGTTTTTCCTGACAGACCGGCCGGATGTTTTCATCGGCGTCGATGCGCCTGATTTCAATCTGGGTCTCGAACGGCGTCTGCGGGCGGCCGGAATTCGCACCGTCCATGTCGTGAGCCCAACGGTCTGGGCCTGGCGATCGGGTCGGGTGAAAGGCATCCGGCGCGCGGTCGATCTGATGCTTTGTGTCTTTCCGTTCGAGGAAGCCTTTCTGCGTTCGCATGGGGTGCCGGCCCGCTATGTCGGCCACCCGCTGGCCGATCAGATTCCCCTGGAGGTCGACCAGGGAGCCGCCCGCCGGGAGTTGGGTCTGCCCGCGACCGGGCCACTGATCGCCGTGCTGCCGGGCAGCCGGCGCGGCGAGGTGGAGCGTCTGGCGGTGCCCTTTATCGAGACCGCGCTGCGTTGCCTGGATGCCCGGCCGGAGTTGCGCTTCGTGGTGCCCTTGGTCAACGCACGGCTGCGCGCACATTTCAGCGCGGTACTTGAACGTCTGGCTCCCAACCTGCCCGTTACCTTGGTGGATGGGCGCTCGCGCGCCGTCATCGCCGCTGCTAATTGTGTGCTCACGGCCTCCGGCACCGCGACCCTGGAGACACTCCTGCTCAAGCGTCCGATGGTGGTCGGCTATCGGGTCCATTCGTTCACCTATCATCTGGTGACGCAGTTGCGTCTGGTGAAAGTCCCCTACGCGGCCATGGCCAACCTGCTCGCGGGGCGCGAGTTGGCGCCCGAGTTTCTTCAGGATCGGTGCCGGGCGGACCTGATGGCGCCGGCGCTGCTGGACTTTCTAAATGACCCGGCGCGGGTTTCCGTGATTACCGCCGAGTACACCCGCATCCACGCTGGACTGCGTCACGACGCGGCGCGCAAAGCGGCCCTGGCGGTACTCGAATTGATTGGGCGGAGCGCCGCCGGCGGCCATGATCGCAGTTCCGGCCAAAGCGATCCCCAGGATTGATCCACAGATGTCACAGATGTTCACAGATAAAGAAGAACATCCGTGTTCATCTGTGACACCGGTGGATCAGATTTTCGCTCCAGCCTCGGCGGACGCTGGCCGGTACGATGACAACGCCCGTCGGCCAGACTCGCTCGGTACATTAGCGCCGCTGATCGCTAGCGCAAACTCCTTTCGCCGTCTGGAGATCCTGACGTGTTCAAGCTCTGCTCATTCAACATCAATGGAATCCGTGCCCGACCGCATCAGTTGGCGGCGCTCAAGACGCGGCTCGACCCGGACGTTCTGGGCCTGCAGGAGTGCAAGGTGGCGGATGCCGAGTTCCCACTGGAGATGGTGGAGGGGATGGGGTATCGCACCCGCTTTCATGGGCAGAAGGGGCATTATGGCGTCGCCCTGCTGAGCCGGGACGAGCCGCTGGCGATCGTCAAGGGATTTCCGGGCGATGACGAGGACGCCCAACGGCGCGCGATCACCGGCCGTTACGCGTTGGCGGATGGCGGCGAAGTCGCTGTCATCAATGGGTACTTCCCGCAGGGCGAGAGTCGCGATCACCCGGTGAAATTTCCCGGCAAGGCGCGCTTCTATCAGGCGTTAGCCGCGTATTTGCGCGACTGTTTTACACCTGATCAGCAGGTCGTGGTGATGGGCGATATGAATGTGGCGCCTTTGGATCTCGATATCGGCATCGGCGCGGACAATGCCAAGCGCTGGCTCAGGGACGGCAAGTGCAGCTTTCTGCCCGAGGAGCGGGAATGGCTCAAGGTCCTCACCGACTGGGGTCTGCATGACGCCTTTCGGGTCATGCACCCGGCGGTCGATGACCGTTTCAGTTGGTTCGATTATCGCTCCAAAGGTTTTGAACGGGACCCCCGGCGCGGCCTGCGCATCGACCTCATCCTGGTCACCGCCCCGTTGAAGGAGCGTCTGCTCGAGGTCGGCATCGACGATGAACTCCGGGCCATGGACCGACCCTCGGATCATTGTCCGGTGTGGGCGAGCTTCGACATCTAGACGGAGCGATCAGCGCATGCTGTGCTCTGGGGCCAGTCGAGGATGAGTGACGACAAGACCATCGGCGAAGAGCTGAGCCAGGAAGAGTTCCTGGCGCGCGTGCGCACCGCCCGGATGAGTGACGAGGAATTGGCGCGGCGCTACGGGGTGGACGGCCGCCCGGCCGCGGATGCCCTGGCGGTAGAGGTGATCCACCAGCGCCTGGAGTCATTGGTCTATCCGGTGCTCTCCATGCGCCGCAGCGTGCTGCCGGCTGCCGAAGCCCTGGCCTGGTTCCCCGCGGCGCGGGTGGAGTTGCTGTTCGGCCAGGTGGAGCGGGTCGGTCGTACCAGCCTGGATCTGGCCTACTACCTCTGCGTCCACTCCCCCGACGTCTTGCGCGCACTGCCCGATGCGGAAATCCCCGATTGGGTGATCGACCTGTTGGCCATTTACGACCACCAGGGCAGTCAGGGTGGCATCCGCGCCCTGCGGCGGGTGGCGGAGGATGCACCGACCCGGCGCGCCGGTCGCGACGGCCGGCGGTTCGCGGATCTGGCCCAGGTGCTGGACGCCTTCACCACCGGCTTGGCCGGCCGCCGATTGCGGCTGGCGGTCGGCGACGCCGCCTACACCGACACCGAGACGCTGTTCGTCCCGGCTGCCGTCACCCGCTTTGCGAGCCGCGCCGAGAACTTTCGGCTCTACAAGTGCCTGATCGCCTCGCTCTGGGCCCAGAACTGGTTCGGCACCTGGCGCGAACCCGCGTTGGAGCAGTTGGCGCCCTATGCCGACCGGCAGCGCGCGCTGGCCTTGTTCGCTGCGCTGGAGGGGTTGCGGCTCGACGCGCGGATCAGGGCTGAACTGCCCGGTCTGGCGCGCGACATGGACCGATTGCACGACCGCCCGCCGCTCCCGCCCGACTGGCAGGATGCCGCCGCGTGTCTGCGCGCCGCGGGGGCGGACGCGGCCCTCTCCTGGACCCTGGTGAGCGAACTGTATCGGGCCGGCGCGGCGCCGCTCGAACCCTTGTGCTACCAGGGCGAGCTACAGCCGGAGCGCGTCGCCGGGGTGATGGCCGCGCGCCGCGCTCGTGAACGGGAACAGTTCGCCGCCGCCCTGGCGGTCATCGCCGCTGAACCGGCGAACCGGCCGGGCATCGCCGCGGGCGAACCGCCGCGCTTCCAACTGGAGCGGGAGCCAGCCGACGACTGGCCCGACGGCGTCGCCTTCGCCTTGGTCCTGGGGGATCAGCCGGTCCAGCCCGTCCCGGAGACGGTGCAACTGATGCAATCCATCGTCCAGGATTTCGGGCACATCCCGGCTGCCTATCTGGAGGCTGCCGGCCACGGCGTCTACCAGCGCCGGCCGGGGACCGCCCGCGACGACGGCGCACCAGCCCCCGCGGAGCACGATACCTTCATCTATGACGAGTGGGACCATGGCCGTCAGGGCTATCGCAAGCACTGGTGCCGGTTGCGGGAGCGCGAGGTGCAGCCGCAGGCTGACGGTTTCGCGGCGGCGACCCGGCACAAGTACCGGGGCCTGCTCAAGCATCTGTATCGCACCTTCGAAGCCCTGCGCGGGGAGGAGCGACTGCTCAAACGCGAGCCGTTCGGCGAGGATCCGGACATCGACGCCCTGGTGGAGTCCTACGCGGATCAGGCCCGCGGGCTGGAACAAACCGACCGCCTGTTTCAGCGTCGCCGCAAGCTGGACCGCAACGTGGCCGTCCTCTTCATGGTGGACATGAGCGGTTCCACCAAGGGCTGGATCAACGAGGTCTGCCGCGAGTCGCTGGTGTTGCTCTGTGAAGCCTTGGAACTGCTGGGCGACCGCTATGCCATCTACGGCTTTTCCGGTTATACCCACATGCGCTGCGAAGCGTTTCGGGTGAAAACCTTTGCCGAGCCGTACGACACCCAGGTCCAGGACCGGATCAGCGGCATCCGGCCCCAGGACTACACGCGCATGGGCGTGACCATTCGTCACCTGACGCGCAAGTTGCTGGCGGTCGATGCGCGCACCCGCGTCCTGCTGACGATCTCCGACGGGCGCCCGGATGACGAGGATGGTTACCGTGGCGATTACGGGATTGCGGACACCCGTCAGGCGATCCTGGAGGCACGCAGCCAGGGTGTGCATCCGTTCTGCATCACGGTCGATGATCAGGCCCAGGACTATCTGCCCCACATGTTCGGGCCGGCCGGCTATACCCTAGTCGAACAGGTCGCCAAGCTGCCCTACCGGGTTGCGGATATCTATCGGCGGATGACCGGCTGACCATGACCCCTGATCAACCCATCGGGGTGTTCGATTCCGGCGTCGGCGGGCTCACCGTCCTCAAGGAAATCCGCCGCGAACTACCCGCCGAAGATCTGCTGTATATCGCCGACTCGGGGTACGCGCCCTATGGCGACAAGCCCTTGCAGGCGATCGAGGCGCGCGCCCTGGTGCTCACCGAGTTCCTGATCGCGCGGGGTGCCAAGGCCGTCGTGGTGGCTTGCAACACCGCCACCGGCGCGGCGGCGCGGCTGCTGCGTGCCCGCTATCCGGTGCCCATCATCGCGATGGAACCGGCGGTCAAGCCGGCCTTGGGATTGACCCGCAGCGGCGTCATCGGGGTACTGGCGACCCGTGCGACCCTGGCAAGCCCGAGCTTCAGCCTGCTGTTGGAGCGGCTCGGCGCCGATGCGCAGTTCCTGCTGCAACCCTGCCCCGGTCTGGTGGAGCGGGTCGAGGCGGGTGACCTGGACGGTGAGTCCACCCGCGCCCTGTTGGCGGATTACCTCAACCCGCTCTTCGCGCGGGGAGCGGACACCGTCGTCCTGGGCTGCACCCATTACCCCTATCTCACCCCCGTCATCCTGGATCTTGCCGGTCCCGCGGTGGCCGTGCTGGATTCCGGCGCTGCGGTCGCCCGCCAGGTCAGGCACCGACTGGCGTCGGTCGGTTTACTGGCCGACCCGAGCCGGACCGGAACGGAACGCTTCTGGACCAGCGGCTGTCCGGTGGCCGGCCATGGGCTGGTGACGCGACTCTGGGGTGGGCCGGTGGTCTTGGAATCGCTGCCGGATGGATCATCCGTCGGGTGACCGTGCGGCGCTGCACGCGCGCTCCCAAGGCATTGTTCTCGCGAAATCCGGCCGCGGACGGCGAACCGCCGACGACGCTTTGCAGGCTGATCGGTTATCCTGTCATCATCGCAACCGGAGAGATGGGGACCATGGGCAGACGCTTGGGCCTGACGACTGTCGCGATCCTGGTGGGTCTTGGTCTGGCGCTGAGCGGCCTCAGCGCCGCCGCGGACCCCTGCCTGAAGCTGGTCTTCGGGCGCTATTGTCTTGGCGGTGACGTCAATCCGCTTTTACAGACGGCGCCGGCGCCTTTGACCCAGGAGGTCGCGGGCAAGAGCCTGGCGCTGGTGTTCGCCGAGGATGTGGACCAAGTCTTCGTGCTGGCCTATGGCGGGCGCATTTATAAGGTCTTACGCTCCTATCGGGTCGCCACCCAATTGCGGTTTGAAGAAATCCAGGGCCTGCTGGTGGAAAAATACGGCCAGGCCGAGGATCAAAGCCGCTTCCCCGACTACGCCTCCACGCCCGGTCGCCGCCTGATCGCGATCCGCCGCGGCGAGGGCGGCGCGCGGCAAGTCTGGCGGCCGGCGGCGACCTGGCGCATCGAGTTGACCTGGACCCGTGAACTGGGTCTGTCGCTCGCCTACATCGCCGACGCGCTCGAGGCCGAGCGTGCGGCGCAGTTGGGGCGGGGGCTTTAGGTGGATGGCTGAAGCCCTGCCGCGAGTGCTGCCTGCATGTCTTGTGGCAGGGAGGCCACGCCTTTGAGTACACCTGGTCCGCCATTTCGCCACTCAACAGTGAATCGCCTTGGCGTTATATTGGCGGCTTGGTACTCCGCAACATCGAGCACGACTTCGGTTGCGCCTTCGACCAGTGCCGGTGAGGCACCAATCCTGACCGTCGGGCCAAGCTCTCGCACCGCGATCAGTACGACTTTCGCCTGGTCCGTCGTCGCCTTAGCGACTGCAGTTTGAATGCGATCCAGCGAATCCTGGTGAAGGCGCTGAACGGATGCGGACTGGAAACATCCTGATTTCTCGAAGAACGCGTTGATCCCATCGGCGGCTGCGGCCTCTCTGGCGAGAACATCCTTCTGATCCGCTCGCCACCGCGTCGTCCACCAGACAACGGCCTTCGTCGATTTTCCGCAGACTGGCGCTTGGGGCGCAGGATTGAGCTGCGCCGTGGTGGTTGAGGCACATCCGCCGAGCGCCAGCAGCATCGCGGCGGATGAACGTTGCAGTAATCGCAGCATCGTCGTGAGTTCCGTAACGGTCCCTATGTCGGTCGCATATTGGTCCTGGTTCGGTCCCAGAACACACAACCCCTTCGGAGAACGCTCATGTCAACCTTCTTGCTCATCCTTGCCATTGTACTCGCCGGTGCGCTCCTGTACCTCAGTCGACTGCCGAGCAACTACGAGGTCCGGCGCAGCCTGTTCATGCGCACCGACCGCCGGACCGTCTTCGACCGGGTGCGCGACTTCTCCAGTTGGGGCGACTGGAGCCCCTGGCTGCTCCACGAGCCGCAGGCCGAGCGTCACTTCAGTACCGCGGCAGATCAGCCGGATGGCTACTACACCTGGGATGGCCGCGCCATCGGCGCCGGGCGGCTGACCCATGTCCGCTTCGATCAGCCGGAACGCATCGAGCAGCGGCTGGAGATCCAGCGCCCCTTCAAGTCAGGCTCGGATGTCTGGTGGGAATTCACCGAGGCGGACGGCGGGACCGAGGTCGCCTGGTGCCTGCGTGGCCGCATGCCCTTTCTGCTGCGCCCCATGATCCCCATGGTCCGCGAGATGATCGGGAAGGACTACGAACTTGGTCTGGCACGGCTGCGCGGCCGCGTCGATCCGGATGCCGGGGCACCCGAGCTGTGCTTCGAAGGCGAGACGACCCTGGAGCCGCACAGCGCGCTGGTCATCCCTTTCAGCGGCGGCATCGACGCGATGATACAGGCGATGGAAGACGGCTTTCCCAGGCTCGCCGCCCATCTCGCGTCGCTCGGCGTCGCGCCCGATGGTCCGCCCTTCAGCGCCTACCACAAGGTCGACATCAAGAAAAAAACCTTCCGGTGCGACATCGTGTTACCTGCACCTGCCGGAGTCGACACCGGCCCCTTCGACCGCAAGGACTTCAGCGGCGGCCGGCACTACCGGGTGACCCTTACCGGCAGCTATGACTTCCTGGAGCTTGCCTGGTATGCCGCCATCGCCCATGCCCGCATGCTCAAGCTCAAGCTCGACAAACACCGCCCCATGCTGGAAGTCTACGAAAACGACCCCGCCGGCGTCGCCAGCCCCAGGGAGTTGCGCACGGCCATTTATCTTCCATTGCGCTGAGCGCTGACGGCCTTGATCATGGTGCCGGCCGCAAGAAAACTGGAGGCCGAGGCGCTTTACCGTGAGAGTGCGTAGTCAGGCCATCCTGGCCTGACGGCGTCGGGACTGGAACTGGTAGGACGGATGCTTTGAGCAATCCGTTCAGCGTGCTTTTGGTGCCGATACCGGGGTTGAGCCCTGAAACCTAGAAAAAGCAGTTGCACCACAAAGACACAAAGGACACAAAGGATTTCAATGTGTTGCGTTGAAATGGTTGATCACCAGCCAGGCGATGCGCATCATGACAATAACCCATTGTCTTTCTTTGTAATCTTTGTGTCTTTGTGGTGCGAACTGCCGAATTTAGGTGAAACGGTGTGGGCACGGGTGGAAGCGTGGAGCATCCGGGCAGGCCGGAGACGGCCGCATGCCCTTGGGGTGGCTCGGGCATCGTCGATCGGCGATGGGGAAAGCCCATTATTAAGGTGATTTCCGGGAAATGATCTACCGACGTGTAGGGGCGACTTCATGTGATTTCCGGAACACCGGATACCACCCGCCATCGGCTCGGATGAGGGTGCGACTGAAGTCTCACCTACATTGACCGGTATCTAAATTGTCGGAAATCACAAATCACCTAAGGCGTAAGGACCCGACGGAAGTACGCAGCCTGCACAGGCAACTCACAAGAAACCAGGGACTGATCCTCAGTCCTCGACCGGCCGTCCCAGCATGTCCATATAGTCGAGGTAGTCCTCCAATGCCTTGCCCGTCAGAATGTCGTCGCGGATAGAGTCGCGCCGGTCGCGCGGGAGCCCCGGCATGGCCGCGAGGCGCTCAAGTAGCAACTGCACGGTCGGCTCCCGGTAATACCGCAGCAGCGTCTGTCGGCCCCAGTTCAGGGGAGCAAAGGCGGTGGTCTCAAGCGCGTCCATTTCGGCGTCGCCCCGTTCTACGCTATCCGCCAGCGCCGAGACGAACAGAACAAACTGCTCCGGCGGGAGTCTCTGCATGGCATAGCCAACGATCTTCTTGTGGTGGCTGCTCTCCTCCCGGCGGGCGAGCAGAGCGGTGGCGGCAGCCTGGTGGGCCTGCGGATGCTCGTAGAGGTCCCGGAAGGACCGCGATGCAAACAACTCGTCGGCCAGTTCCAGGCTCTTGACCTCGGTCCCGATCTGCGCGATGGTCCGGGCGAATTCATCGATCTCTTGCATGGTGCTCGCGTTCGGGGGTTGCGGGGGCGGTAATGGCGTCCAGGAGTCGCAGGACACCGCGCCGACGCACCAAAGGACAATCAGCAGGCGCCCGGTCATGGTCATGGCAGACGGCGGAAGATGATCCGGGCGGTCTCGTCGGCTGCGCCCTCATCATAATAATGCCAGAAGGTCCTATCGTTCTCCACGACGCTGAGGTCGGCAGCAGAGACGGTCTGGCGTCTCATGATCTGCCTGGCGCCGACGTCGTCCCCCGGCGCCAGGGTCACGCTGTCGGGTTTGCTGTCCTTGGGATAGCTGTGTATGCCGACGTGGCCGGTCGCGTCGGTATCATGGGGATTGCTGTAGGCGACGATATCCCCGGGCTTTGGTGCAGGCACGGTCGGAAAGGTGATGATCGCGGAAGCCGAATCAGCCCAGTCCCCGGCATTGGGGGGCAGCATGACGGTCTCGAACGAAATGCCGAACTTCTTGCGTTCGTGCGGCTTCTGGGGGACGGCATAGCCGGCGCCGGTGGTTATCTCATAGACAAACTGATTGCACTTCCAGGTGTTCTCCGGCAGCGGGGGGCGCTCCTTGTCCTTAGCCCAATCGGTGTTACCGATGTACGACCGGGCCTGATCGACCAGGACGTGTCTGCCCACGTATTTGCTCGTGATCGTATAAGACCCGGGCGGTAGGTCCGCAAACTTCGCCAGGCCGGTCGCGTCGGTCGTGAGCGTCTTGGTTATCGGCCCCGCAGGGCAATCGCATCAAGCAATGCTAATATTAGCGGTTGCCGATGCACCTGCGT
>JACDZJ010000087.1_pt1 | contig 44578 bp, 48 predicted proteins | sample 7365721 | NCBI WGS metagenome assembly JACDZJ01 (sample SAMN15143480, study PRJNA637477) | pond metagenome | biome: freshwater wetland ecosystem [ENVO:00000243]; feature: pond [ENVO:00000033]; material: pond water [ENVO:00002228]; isolation source: pond water containing pink berries ... | reverse complement strand
ACGCGTTCATCTCAACCACAGATTTCTTCCATAGGAAACCCGTGAACAGCCTGCAAATAACTTGCTGGTCATTGAAATGAAGAAGAGCTCATCCTCCATTCCAAATGACCACGATATGCGCACACTGAAGACGTTTCGTCAAAAACTCCATTACAGGTATTCCATCCGTATAACCGTCGAAAAACGAAACTCCGGCGAAGCTGTCAGAGAAGTTGATTGGGTAGATACATAACCTCAAGGATCGTCCGCCATGACCATGAACTTCAAACCCTACATCACCCGTGATCCGACCATTTGCGGTGGCGAGCCGGTCGTTACCGGCACCCGCGTCACGGTACGCACTATCCTGGCCAGCCTGGCCGAAGGTATGAGCGACGCGGAGGTTCTGGCTGACTTTCCGACTCTGAGTCCCCCTGCACTGCGCGCGGTGATTGCATTCGCTGCCGTGTCCGCCGAAGAAGATCTGCCCCTTTCCGCCATGCCCGCGTTGGCATGAAGATCAAGATCGATGAAAACCTGCCGGTACGACTGGCGGCCGCGCTTGCCGCGCACGGGCATGACGTCCATACCGTGCCCGAGGAAAATTTGTCCGGTCGACCCGATGCGGAAATCTGGCGAGCCGCCTGCGCAGAACAACGTTTCCTGTTTTCGCAAGACCTGAATTTTTCCGACACGCGTCGCTTTGCGCCGGGGGGCTCATGCCGGGTTATTGCTCCTGCGCCTGCGTGAGCCGGGAGCCCATGCGCTCATGTCAGCCGTTACGTCGATTTCACCGACATCGCCGGCTGGCAGGGTTGCTTTGTTGTTGTGACAGAAAACAAGGTCAGGGTGAAGCGACCTTAACCGCAGCTTGCCGTCCCGCCAGCGCCGACTTTTCGTGAGGTGTATGGCTTTGCGCTTTAAAATCAGAAACGCGCATCAAGCCGTGCGCGCCATTGCCTGTGACTGAGTCCCCATGTTTGGTTTTCAAAAAAAAGATCATGTCTCGCCTGAAGCCCCCAAGCTCTCCTGGACCGAGCGCCTCAAGGTGGGCCTTTCCCGCACGCGTGTCACGCTTAACACCCCGCTGGGCGACCTGTTCGCCCGTGGCAAGATCGACGAAGAACTCCTCGAAGAGCTGGAATCGACCCTGCTGATGGCCGATTGCGGCGTCGAGGCGACGCAGTGGCTGCTGGATGAGTTGCGTGCGCAGGTGAGGAAGCAGCGCATCGAATCGCCGGCCGCACTCCGTGCAGTGCTGATCGACCTGCTGACGGAATTGCTGGCGCCGCTCGAGCAGCCGCTCGACCTGAATCATCCCGACCAGCACCAGCGCCCCTTCATCATTATGATCGCGGGCGTGAATGGCGCCGGCAAGACCACCTCGATCGGCAAGCTGGCCAAACAGTTCCAGAACGATGGCCATGGCGTATTGCTGGCAGCGGGCGATACTTTCCGCGCAGCTGCTCGTGAGCAACTGACCGAATGGGGCCGCAGAAATGAAGTGACCGTGATCGCGCAGGACGGCGGTGACCCCGGCGCGGTGATCTTCGACGCCATCGGTGCGGCGCGCGCTCGCGGCATCGACGTGATGCTGGCCGACACGGCGGGCCGCCTGCCGACGCAACTGCACCTGATGGAAGAAATCGCCAAGGTACGCCGCGTGATCCATAAGGCGGAACCCACTGGCCCGCATGAAGTCTTGCTGGTACTCGACGCCAACATCGGCCAGAACGCCATCGCCCAGGTCAAGGCCTTCGACAAGGCGATTAATGTGACGGGACTGGTCGTCACCAAGCTCGACGGCACCGCCAAGGGCGGCGTGCTGGCGGCCATTGCCCGCCAGTGCCCTAAGCCGGTGCGCTTCATCGGCGTCGGCGAAGGCATCGATGACCTGCAGCCGTTCAAGGCGAGGGAATTCGTGGAAGCACTATTTGGCCAATGAGCGGCGCGTGATCAGAGTTACCGATCTGCGGCTGCCGCTGGAACACACGCCGGAACAACTCACCACCGCCGTCCTGCAACGACTGCAACTTGCGCCAGCCGAGTTGCAGTCGTTGCACATCCACAAGCGCAGCTCCGATGCGCGCAAGAAGAGTGCGCTGCAGTTCGTCTATAGCCTCGACCTCGAACTGGCCGACGAGGCGGCGGTACTGGCGCGCTTTGCCGGCGACACGCACATCAAACCGACGCCGGATATGGCATACGAATTCGTTGCCCGTGCCCGTACCACCGGAGCCGACTTATTGCGTCCCGTCGTGGTCGGCTTCGGCCCGGCCGGCATCTTCGCCGCGCTGATCCTCGCCCAGGCGGGCTTCAGGCCGCTGGTGCTGGAACGTGGCCGCAAGGTGCGCGAACGCACGAAGGACACATGGGATTTGTGGAGAAAGCACTACCTGCACCCCGAATCGAACGTGCAGTTCGGCGAGGGCGGGGCCGGCACCTTCTCCGACGGCAAGCTCTACAGCCAGATCCGCGACCCGCGCCATCTTGGCCGCAAGGTGCTCACCGAGTTCGTCAGGGCTGGGGCGTCCAAGGAAATCCTCTACGTCAACCGGCCGCACATCGGCACCTTCCGGCTGGTGAGCATGGTCGAGAAGATGCGCGGCGAGATCGAGACGCTCGGCGGCGAGATCCGTTTCGAGGCGCGGGTGGCAGACCTGCGCATCGAGGACGGCCATGTACGCGGCGTAGTGTTGACCAGCGGTGTGGAAATTCGCGCCGACCACGTGGTGCTGGCGCTCGGCCATTCGGCGCGCGACACCTTCGCCATGCTGCACCGGCGCGGCGTGTTCATGGAGGCTAAGCCTTTCGCGGTGGGTTTCCGCATCGAGCATCCGCAGGCGCTGATCGACCAGGCGCGCTACGGCAAGTCTGCCGGCCATCCGCTGCTCGGCGCCGCCGACTACAAGCTCGTCCATCATGCGGCGAACGGTCGCGATGTATATAGTTTCTGCATGTGTCCCGGCGGGCAGGTGGTGGCCGCCACCTCGGAGCCCGGCTGCGTGGTCACCAACGGCATGAGCCAATATTCGCGCGCCGAAAGGAATGCCAATGCCGGCCTGGTCGTGAATGTCTCGCCGGTCGATTTTGGCGGTGAAGGCCCGCTGGCCGGCATCGAATTCCAGCGCCGCTGGGAACGCCGCGCCTTCGAGATCGCTGGGGGCAATTACAACGCACCCGGCCAGCGCGTTGGCGATTTCCTCGCTGGCCGGCCGGGCGAACGGCTGGGCGAGGTTGTCCCGTCATACCAGCCGGGCGTCACCCCGACCGATCTGGCGACCGTGCTGCCCGATTACGCCATCGCCGCGATTCGCGAGGCCATCCCCGCTTTCGACAAGCAGATCCATAGGTTCGCCATGGCCGATGCCGTGCTGACCGGCGTCGAGACGCGCACTTCTTCGCCGCTACGCATCACGCGCGGCGCCGATTTCCAGAGCCTAAACGTCAAGGGCCTTTATCCGGCCGGCGAAGGCGCGGGCTACGCTGGAGGCATCCTATCCGCCGGGGTCGATGGCATCGAGGTGGCCGAAGCAGTTTCATCTGCTATCGTGCGGACGCCATGATCCAGTTCGACCGCATCGCCAAGCGCTACCCGCCCGACATCACCGCCCTGAGCGACGTGAGCGCCGAGATCGCCGCCGGCGAACTGGTGACCATCGTCGGTCACTCCGGGGCGGGCAAGTCGACCCTCCTCAAACTGATCCCCGGCATCGAACGGCCGACGGCAGGGGTGGTGCTGGTGAATGGCCAGAACGTCGGCAGCCTCGGGCACGGCGCGCTGCCCTACCTGCGCCGCAACATGGGGCTGGTGTTCCAGGACCAGAAGCTCCTTTTTGATCGCAGCGTGCTGGCTAACGTACTGCTGCCGCTGGAGATCACCGGCTTTCCCGGCAGGGATGCCCAGCGCCGGGCCGAGGCGGCGCTCGACAAGGTTGGACTGCTACCGCGTGCCAAAGCCTTGCCGGTGGCGCTTTCCGGCGGCGAGCAGCAACGGCTCGCCATCGCCCGGGCGGTGGTGCATCGCCCCGGTTTGCTGTTGGCCGACGAGCCGACGGCCTATCTGGATGCCGCTACGGCGCGGGATGTAGCGGGCATCTTCATCGAGTTCAATCGCGTCGGCGTCGTGGTACTGGTCGCCACTTACGACGACAGCCTGTTTCCCGGTGCGCGGCGGCTGCAACTCGATCATGGGCGGCTGACGTGAACTGGCTGGTCGCCCACGGTCGTGCTGCCCGCCTGGCGCTGGTGCGCCTGGCGGCGGCGCCACTGAACACCCTGCTGGCGGTGCTGGGCATCGCCATCGCACTGGCTTTGCCGGCTGGCGGGTATGAGTTGTTGAGCCAGGTATCGGCGCTGGGCAGCGGCACCGTGGCCACTCCCCAGTTCACCCTCTTCCTCAAGGTCGATGGCGAGCGCAAGGCCACTCAGGCGGTGGTGGACCGTCTCAAGGAACGCGGCGACATCGCCAAAATCCTGATACTGCTGCGCGAAGACACGCTCGCTCGCATGAAGGCGGCCGAGGGCCTGGCCGACGTGATCGCCGCGCTGCAGAAAAACCCCTTCCCCGACGCCATCGTCGTGACGCCGGCTGACGACAGCCCCGCCGCCATCGAAAAACTGGCTGCCGAGGCACGCCAGTGGCGGGAGGTCGAACTGGTGCAGATTGATGCCCATTGGGTACGCCGTTTCGCTGCGCTGGTCAATCTTGCCCGCACTGGCGTGCTGCTACTGGCCACGTTGCTCGGCATCGGGCTGGTGACGATCACCTTCAATACCATCCGCCTGCAAGTGATGACCCGGCAGCGTGAGGTGGAGGTGAGTTGGTTGCTCGGCGCCACTGATGGTTTCATTCGCCGCCCCTTCCTCTGGCATGGCGCACAACTCGGGCTGCTGGGCGGGATCGTCGCCTGGTTGATTGTCGCCGGAGCGACGCTATGGTTGCAGAGTCCCGTTGCCGAACTGGCCCAACTATATGGATTCTCTCTGTCGCTCCAGCCGCCTTCTGTAGTGGACAGCTTCGCGCTGCTTGGCGTTGCCGGTTTCCTTGGTTGGTTGGGGGCGGCGCTGTCGATGCGGCAGCATCTACATTAACCACAAAGGCACACTAAAATAGTCGGAAACTTGTGCTATTATTAGCACTCATACGCGACGAGTGCTAATATTTGCATCAAGGAGGATCCTGACATGAGCCATGCATTGACCCTTGCCCAGTTCCCTCTGCCGTCCGCAACCGGCAGTATCGAGGCTTACATTTCCGCGGCAAACCGTGTCCCGCTTCTCACCGATGATGTTGAGAAAGACCTCGCGCGCCGCTTCCGCGACAGCGGCGATCTTGAGGCTGCGCGCAGCTTGGTGACATCGCACCTGCGGCTGGTGATTGCCGTCGCCCGCGGCTATCTCGGCTACGGTTTGCCCCATGCCGACCTGATTCAGGAAGGCAACATCGGCCTGATGAAGGCGGTCAAGCGTTTCGACCCCGAGCGCGGCGTGCGACTTGTGTCGTTCGCACTGCACTGGATCAAGGCGGAGATTCACGAATACATCCTCAAGAACTGGCGCCTCGTCAAGGTGGCGACCACCAAGGCGCAACGCAAGTTGTTCTTCAACTTGCGCAGCATGAAGTCGGCCATCGCTCACGAGGCGAACACCGAGGCGGGCTTCGCCGGCCTCGGCCCCGAGGAAGTCAAGGCGGTGGCGCGGCAACTCGGTGTCAAGCCCGAGGAAGTCGTCGAGATGGAAACCCGCATGGGCGGGACGGACGTTTCGCTCGAACCGCTGACCGACGATGAGGACGAGCACTACGCGCCGATCGCCTACCTCGCTGCGGATGCCGGCATCGAGCCCTCGGCCCAGTTGGAGCGCAAGGAACGTGATCGGCTGCACGATAGCGGGATTAGCAATGCCCTGGCTAGCCTGGACGAGCGCAGCCGTACGATCGTGCAACGCCGCTGGCTGGTCGAGGACGGCGAGGAAGTCGCGACCCTGCATGAACTCGCCGCCGAATATGGCGTGTCGGCCGAGCGCATTCGCCAGATCGAAGCCAAGGCCATGCAGAAGATGAAGGGCGTTCTGGCACCCCAGATGTAATTATTTTCCTGCCAGTAATTGACGCAAGTCGGCCGCGATGTTGTCGGGCGATTCGCCGTGACGGATCAGCAGTCGCAGCCGCCCGGCCGGATCGTAGGCATAGCTGGTCGCACTGTGGTCGATACTGTAGTCGAGTGCCGCGCTGCCCTTGACCTTGCTATAGAGGACATGGAACTCCCGGGCAATCTCCCGCGTGGTTTGGGGGGCGGCGTGGAGGCCCAGAAAACGGGCGTCGAACCAGGGCACGTAGGCGGCGAGCAGTTCTGGCGTATCCCGCTCGGGATCGACCGTCACGAACAGCACCTGCACGCGGTCGGCTGCCGGACCGAGCCGCTGCATCGCCTCCTTCATGGCCGTCAGGGTGGTCGGACAAATGTCCGGGCACAGGGTGTAGCCGAAATAAACCACCACCACCTTTCCTGAAAAGTCGGCGCTGGCGAGACGGCGACCGCGGTGATCGCTGAGGCTGTCGAGCGCCTTCAGCCGGGCGAAATCCGCCCCGCTGATGTCGGTGGAGTGGAAGGTTGCCGCTTCACGGCTGCAACCCGACAGATGTAAACCGGCCAGGATGCTGCTGATGACCAGCAGCACGATGGCAACACGCAGCATCAGGGGGCGCACCCGCGTCAACGGGCGCTGGCGTGCCTGCGGGTTGCGGTTCGTCAGCAAACTCGCCACCACGATGAGCAGCAGCAGGACTATGACGATCTTGATGAACACTTACGCGGGCGCGGCCAGGGTAGCCAGCAGTTTGTCGTGGATGCCGCCGAAGCCACCGTTGCTCATCACAAGCACCTGATCGCCGGGACGGGCTACGCGGCAAATATCCGCGACCAGGTTATCCAGATCGTTGTCGACACGGGCTTTATCGCCCAGCGGGTCAAGGGCCGCCGCTGCATCCCAGCCCAGATTGGCACCGAAGCAAAAAACGAGGTCGGCATCGATCAGGCTGTGAGGAAGGGTCGCCTTCATGGTGCCCAACTTCATGGTATTGGAGCGCGGCTCCAGCACCGCGATGATGCGAGCATCGCCTACACGGCCCCGCAGCCCCGCCAGCGTGGTGGCGATGGCGGTCGGATGGTGGGCAAAGTCGTCGTAGACGGTAACCTCGTTCGCAGTTCCGCGCAGTTCCAGCCGGCGCTTGACATTTTCAAATCGCGACAGAGCTTCAAGCCCGCGCGCCAGTGGCACTCCGGCGTGGCGCGCAGCGAGCAGGGCGGCGATGGCGTTATTCCGGTTGTGATTGCCTGCAAGTTGCCAGCAGATGTCGCCAATTAACTGCTGTTGCTGATAAATCAAAAGTTGTCCGCTGGCATCCTCTCCGCAAGCATGCCAGCCCTGATGGTCGTTGAAATGCTCGACGGGGGTCCAGCAACCGCGCTGGAGGACGCGCTCAAGAGCCGGTTCGCCGGCATTGGCGACGATCAGACCATTGCCGGGGATCGTCCGCACCAGGTGATGGAACTGGGTCTCGATGGCCGCCAGGTCGGCGAATATATCGGCATGGTCGAATTCAAGATTATTCAGTACCGCAGTGCGCGGACAGTAATGAACGAACTTGGATCGTTTGTCGCAAAATGCCGTGTCATACTCGTCGGCTTCGATCACGAAGAAGGCGGATTCGCTGAAGTTTGCAGATTTCCCAAAATTCTGTGGCACGCCGCCGATCAGGTAGCCGGGTTGCAGGCCGGCGTCTTCAAGAATCCAGGCAAGCATCGCCGAAGTCGTTGTTTTTCCATGGGTTCCAGCTACCGCGAGAACCCATTTACCCTGAAGGACGTTTTCCGCCAGCCATTGTGGCCCGGAAATGTAAGGCAGCCCGCAGTCCAGGATGGCTTCCAGCAACGGGTTGCCACGCGATACGGCATTGCCGACCACCCAAAGATCGGCATCCAGTGTTAGTTGATCGGCATCGTAGCCCTCAATCAATTCGATGCCTTCGGCTTCCAACTGAGTGCTCATGGGTGGATAGGCGTTGGCGTCGCAACCAGTGACGCGGTGGCCTGCGGCACGGGCTATCAGTGCGATGCCGCCCATGAAGGTGCCGCAAATCCCGAGAATGTGGAGGTGCATGACGAGGTCTGTTGCGGGGATAGAATAGGCTCCCATTCTACGGGAGTGCCGTAATGCCACGCCGCAGTCGACCCGCCCGCATCCTCAACCCGAATTCTTCAGCATTGCGCTCCGAGCTCGTCAATGCTGCCGCACGCCTGATCGCCGAAGACGGCATGGAATATGGCCTGGCCAAGCGCAAGGCGGTGCGCCAGCTGGGTCTGCCCGAGGGCTTTCCCCTGCCGGGGAATGCCGAAGTCGAGGATGCAGTGCGCGACTACCAGGCGGTCTATCAGGAAGAGGAGCACGGTGAGCGCCTGGCTTTCCTGCGGAGTGCGTCGATCGAATTGATGCAGGTGCTGGCACCTTTCGCGCCCTATCTGACCGGATCGGTACTGGAAGGAACGGCTGGCCGCCATGCCCGCATCGACTTGCTGCTGTACCCGGACAGCGCCAAGGAGGTGGAAATATTTCTCCTTGACCGCGACATTCCCTTTCACCACGGCAAACCCAGGAATGATCGTGTCGAGGCAGTGCTGATGATCGACGACGAGGAAATGCCGGCCAACCTGATCGTGCTTCCCCCGCGCGAAGAGCGGGTCGTTCTAAAGGGGCGCGATGGCCGCTCACGCAGCCGTGCGCGGGTGGAGGCGGTCGAGGCGTTGTGCGCCAGCGGAAAAACGTGAACTGGACAAACCCCCCGCATTTGCGGCAAACTTGCAGTCATGTCGAACCCAAAAAGCAAGAAGGACTCTGTCAATAGCGATAAGGAATTGCCGGCCGGCCCACGTATTCTGGTCCTGCATGGCCCGAATCTGAACCTGCTGGGCACCCGTGAACCCAAAATTTACGGCCGTACCACCCTGGGCGATATCCATACGATGATGGAAGCGCGCGCTCGTGCCGACGGGGTGCAGATCGAAAGTTTCCAGAGCAATGGCGAGGGGGAACTGATCGACCGCGTACAGGCGGCAGGCAGCGAGGGCATCGAGTTCATCATCCTGAATCCCGCCGGCTATACCCATACCAGCGTTGCCCTGCGGGATGCGCTGGCGGCGGTGCGCATCCCATTCATCGAGGTTCACCTGTCGAACGTGCATGCCCGTGAAGACTTCCGCAAGCACTCCTATTTTGACGATATCGCTGTGGGCACCATCAGTGGCTTCGGTGCGCAGGGCTATGCCCTGGCGCTGGATGCTGCCCTGACGCGCATCCGAAGACCTTGACTTTCAATTGAACCGCTCTGCCGGGCGACTCTTTGCGCCCGGCAGAGCCCACTGCCCGCCATCCGCGGGCGATGGAGACAGCATGGACCTGAGAAAACTGAAAACCCTCATTGAACTGGTGCAGAATTCGGGCATTTCCGAGTTGGAAATCAGCGAGGGCGAGGAAAAGATCCGCATCGCGAAGCATGCCCCCATGATGCCGACCACGACCATGGTGAGCATGCCGATGGGCGCGCAGTCGCAGGTAGTGATGGGCAATAATGCCGCCCCGCTGGCGCCGACTTCCCTGCCCGAAGATATTGTGGCACCAGAACTTGAAGGCCATGCGGTGCGGGCGCCGATGGTCGGTACCTTCTACCGTTCCGGCAGTCCGGGTGCTGCGGCTTTCGTCGAGGTCGGCGCGGTGGTGAAGAAGGGCGAAACGCTCTGCATCATCGAGGCGATGAAACTGATGAACGAAATCGAGTCGGATGCCGATGGCGTCGTCAAGGCCATCCTCGTCGAAAATGGCCAACCGGTCGAATTCGACCAACCCATGTTCATCATTGGCTGATGGCCATGTTCGAGAAGGTCCTGATCGCTAACCGGGGCGAGATCGCCCTCCGGGTGCTGCGTGCCTGCCGTGAACTGGGCATCCGCACCGTGGCCGTGCATTCCACCGCCGATGCCGAGGCCAAGTACGTCAAGTTGGCCGACGAGTCGGTCTGCATCGGGCCGCCATCCTCCACCCTGAGCTACCTGAATATCCCGGCCATCATTTCGGCAGCCGAGGTGACCGATGCCGAGGCCATCCACCCTGGCTACGGCTTCCTTTCGGAAAACGCCGATTTCGCCGAGCGGGTCGAAAAATCCGGTTTCGTCTTTATCGGCCCGCAGGCCGAGACCATCCGCCTGATGGGCGACAAGGTATCCGCCAAGGCGGCAATGAAGGTCGCCGGTGTTCCCTGCGTACCAGGTTCCGAGGGCGCGTTACCCGAAGATCCCAAGGAGATCGTGAAAGTTGCCCGAAGTATCGGCTACCCCGTCATCATCAAGGCCGCCGGTGGCGGTGGCGGACGCGGCATGCGCGTGGTACACACCGAGGCTGCCTTGTTGAACGCGGTCAGCATGACGCGTGCCGAGGCGGGCGCCGCTTTCGGCAACTCGATGGTTTACATGGAAAAATTTCTCGAAACGCCGCGCCACATCGAGATCCAGATCATGGCCGACAATTTTCGCAACGCGGTCTGGCTGGGCGAGCGCGACTGCTCGATGCAGCGCCGCCACCAAAAGGTGATTGAGGAAGCGCCGGCTCCGGACATCAACCGCCGCGCCATTTCGCGCATCGGCGACCGTTGCGCAGATGCCTGCAAGAAGATCGGTTATCGCGGGGCGGGGACATTCGAGTTCCTCTACGAAAATGGCGAGTTCTACTTCATCGAGATGAACACCCGCGTGCAGGTCGAGCATCCCGTCACCGAATTGACCACCGGGCTGGACATCGTGCAGGCGCAGATCCGCATCGCCGCCGGCGAGAAGCTGTGGTTCCGCCAGCGTGACATCGAGATGCGCGGGCATGCGGTGGAATGCCGCATAAACGCCGAAGATCCCTTCAAGTTCACGCCATGTCCCGGCAAGATAATGACATGGCACCCGCCAGGGGGGCCCGGCATCCGCGTCGATTCGCATGCCTATTCGGGCTATACCGTTCCTCCGCATTACGACTCGATGATCGGCAAGGTGATCTCCTATGGTGACACCCGCGAGCAGGCCATTCGCCGCATGCGCATTGCCTTGTCCGAAATGATGGTGACGGGCATCAAGACGAATATTCCGCTGCACCAGGACCTGATGCTGGACGAGCGCTTCATCAAGGGTGGCACCAGCATCCACTATCTCGAAGAGAAACTCGCGGCCCGTGAGGAAGCCCACCGGAAATAATGTGGCTCTCAGTCGCTGTCGAAATCGAGGCCGTCCGGGCCGAGGCACTGTCCGATACCCTGCTGGCGGCCGGGGCAATTTCCGTCAGCGTCGAGGATGCGCGGGCCGGAACGGAATTTGAAACGCCGCAATTCGGCGAGCCCGGATCGAGCGATACGCCCCTTTGGGAAGACAGCCGCGTCGTCGCCCTGTTCGAACCCGCAGACGACCTGACGGCCCGGATTGTGGTGGCCATGCAAGATGCCGGGCTGGACCCTGACGTCGCCATGAGCTTCGACGAGGTCGCCGAGCAGGACTGGGTGCGGCTGACCCAGTCCCAGTTCGAGCCGATCCGCATTTCAAGCCGCTTGTGGATCGTGCCTTCCTGGCATGCAGCTCCCGATCCGGCGGCGATCAACCTGGAACTCGACCCTGGGCTGGCTTTTGGCACCGGCAGCCACCCGACCACGCGCCTCTGCCTCGAATGGCTCGAAGCGCATATCCGGCCTGACGTTTCCGTGCTCGATTACGGTTGCGGTTCGGGTATTTTGGGCATTACTGCACTCAAGTTCTGTGCCGGCGACGTGCTGGGCCTCGATATTGATCCGGCCGCGCTGACGGCCGCCGCCGATAATGCCGCCCGCAATGGCGTGCCATTGCGGTTGGTCCATTCCGGTGCGCTGCTCAATGAATGCTTCGACGTCGTCATCGCCAACATCCTGACCAACCCGTTGCTGGTGCTGGCACCGCTGCTCGCTTCCCGTCTCAAGCCCGGCGGGCAACTAGCCTTGTCCGGCATCCTCGAAGCACAGGCCGGGCAGGTGATCGACGCTTACGCGCCTTACCTGGCGCTTGCGGTGGGTGCGGTGCATGAAGGCTGGGTGCGGCTCGAAGGGCAAAAATTGGGTACGCTCGCGCCATGTTGACCCGTTGCCCCCATTGCGAAACGACCTTCCGTGTCAGTCCCGAGCAACTGAAGGTGCGTCAGGGCAAGGTGCGCTGCGGCGCATGCCGCGAGGTTTTCGATGCCCTCGATCGCCTGACCGACGAACCGACGGTTGTTGCCGCTCCCGTCCAGTTGCCGCCGGAAACGCCGACAAAACCACCAGAAGTCGACGCCGTAACCACGCCGGAACCGGAACTGGCGGAAATCGTCGAGCCCGAACCGGAGCCCGAACCGGAGCCAGAACCGGAAGTCATTCCAGAACCAGAAACAACTGCCGCAGCGTTGGCAACCCCGCCAGAGGAAAAACCGACCTTGGCAGAACCGGCGCCAGCCACGGAGGTGCCCCCCAGGAATGACCGACCCTGGACAATGGGTGTAATCGCCCTGCTCGCCCTCGCTCTCCTCCAGTCCCTGTTGCTGTTCCGCGTCGAACTGGCGGTGATGGCGCCGGGCCTGCGGCCGCTGCTCGAAGCGGTCTGTGCGCCGTTCGCCTGCGCAGTGCCGTTCCCGCAGAAACCCGATCTGGTCGGCATCGAGAGTTCCGACCTCGCGCCGGGCGACAATGGCCAGCTCGACCTGACGGCCACGCTGCGCAATCGCGCGCCCTTCGTGCAGACCTATCCGCATCTCGAACTGACGCTGACGGATACCCGTGACGAGGCGGTGGTGCGTAAGGTACTTACCCCGCAGGAGTTTCTCCCCCAAGGCAAACGTGCCGTCGACGGTTTCGCCCCGCGCGGCGAGGTGCCGGTCAAGCTGACTTTCGATGCCCCCGAAGTGCCGGCGGTGGGCTATCGCCTCTATCTCTTCTATCCCTGACCGACGGAAACCATCATGAACACACTCATCTGCGGCTCGCTCGCCTACGACACCATCATGGTGTTCCACGACAAGTTCAAGCATCACATCCTGCCGGAGCAGATCCACATCCTCAACGTTGCCTTCCTGGTGCCCGACATGCGCCGCGAATACGGCGGCTGCGCCGGCAACATCGCCTACAACCTCAGGCTGCTGGGCGGCCAGCCGCTGATCATGGCGACCGTCGGCGACGACAGCGATCTTTACCTGCTGCGCCTCAAGCACCTCGACCTGCCGGCCACCCATGTGCGCCAAGTGCCGGGCAGCTACACCGCGCAGGCCTTCATCACCACCGACCTCGACGACAACCAGATCACCGCCTTCCATCCGGGCGCGATGAGCCAGTCGCATCTCAACCGCATCGGCGACGCCGCCGACGTCAGGCTCGGCATCGTCGCGCCGGACGGCCGCGACGGCATGCTGCAGCACGCCCGCGAGTTCCACGATCTCGGCATCCCGTTCATCTTCGATCCGGGCCAGGGCCTGCCGATGTTCAACGGCGAGGAGCTGCTGGATTTCATCCGCCTCGCCGACTACTGTACCGTCAATGACTACGAGGCCAAGCTGCTCACCGAGCGCACCGGCAAATCACTGGATGAACTGGCCACGGAGGTGAAGGCGCTGATCGTCACGCTCGGCGCCAACGGTTCGCGCATCTACGCCGACGGCAGCATCATCGACATTCCCGTGCTGCCCCCGGCGGCGGTGGTCGACCCGACCGGTTGCGGCGATGCCTACCGGGCGGGCCTGCTCTACGGCATTGCGCAGGGCTGGGATTGGCAGAAGACCGGCCGTCTGGCCGGCCTGATGGGCAGCATCAAGATTGCCCACCGTGGCGGGCAGAACCACAAGCCGACACGCGCCGACATTGCCTTGCAGTTCGTCGCGGCCTACGGCGAAGCGCTCGACTGATCAACCCGCCTCAGCGGCGGCGATCTCGGCGCGGACCTTATCCATGTCGATTGCCTGCACCTGCGTGATCAGCTGGTCGAGCGCACTGGCCGGCAGGGCACCGGCTTCGGCGTAAAGGATCACCTGTTCGCGGAACACCATCAGTGTCGGGATGGAGCGGATGTTGAAGCTGCCGGCCAGCTCACGCTCCTCCTCGGTATTGACCTTGGCGAAGGCGATGCCGGGATACTTTTCCGATGCCGCCTCGAAGGTCGGCGCGAACGAGCGGCAAGGGCCGCACCAGTCCGCCCAGAAATCGACGATCACGATGTCGTTGTCCGAAATGATGTCCTTGAAATTCTCGGCAGTCAGCTGATGGGTCGCCATGATGGGCTCCGTGGTTGAGTTAGCCGGCATCCTACCGGTTTGGCGCAGGGCTGGCCATTCATGGTATGAATAGCCCGATGCCCTTCCTCGATCACATTTCCTGTGGCCGTTTCGCGCCGTCGCCCACCGGCCGGCTGCACTTCGGCTCGCTGGTCGCCGCGCTCGGCTCCTATCTGGAGGCACGCGCCTGTGGCGGCCGCTGGCTGGTGCGCATGGAAGATGTCGATACGCCGCGTAGCCGACCCGAATACGCCGCCGACATCCTGCGCACACTGGAAGCCTTTGGTTTTGAATGGGATGACGAGGTGATGGTGCAAAGCCGGCGCAGCGAGCGTTACCGCGAGGTGTTCGAGCAGCTCAGGGTGGCGGGGGCCGTCTATCCCTGCGGCTGCACTCGCAGCGAACTGACCGCTGCCTTACCCGGCGTCGACGGCGCCCCGGTCTATCCGGGCACCTGCCGGGCCGGCCTGCCCGCCGGCAAACCGGGACGGGCGTGGCGGCTGCGGGTCGAGGGCGAGGTCGCCTTCGCCGATGCGGTACAGGGCCGGCAAACCCAGCACCTGCCGCGCGAGGTGGGCGATTGCGTGCTGCTACGCGCCGACGGCCTGTTCGCCTACCAGATGGCGGTGGTGGTCGACGATGCCGACCAGTGCGTCGACCATGTGGTGCGCGGCGCCGACCTGATCCATTCGACCGCACGGCAGATCTTCCTGCAGCGCCTGCTTTCCCTGCCGACGCCGGCCTACGCCCACCTGCCGGTGGCGGTCGATGCGGCGGGGCTGAAGCTCTCGAAGCAGACTCGCGCCGCACCGGTCGATGCGCGCGATCCTGCCCCCGTGCTGCGCGCCGCCGCGCGCTTCCTCGGCCTGCCCGCGCCGCCGGAGCGCCGTCTTGCCGGCGCCGAGTTTTTCGCGTGGGCGCTGGCCCACTGGAGGCTCGACCGCGTGCCGCGCCTTGCGGCCATTGCCATCCAGGAGAAGATCGCATGATCGTCAGCGACGACGCCGGCATCCGCCGCATCCTGCAACAGCACAATGTGATCGCCATGGTCGGCCTGTCGCCCAAGCCCGAGCGGCCCAGCCATGGTGTGGCTCGTTACCTGCTGGCGAACGGATACACGGTGATTCCCGTCAATCCGGGCCAGCGCGAAATCCTCGGCCAGCCGTGCTATGCGCGCCTGGCCGACATCCCGGTCACGGTCGACATGGTCGATGTGTTCCGCAATTCCGCCGACGTGCCGCCGGTCGCGGCCGAGGCCATTGCCATCGGCGCGAAGTCATTGTGGCTGCAGCTTGGGGTGATCCATCCGGAGGCCGCCGGCCAAGCCGCCGCAGCCGGCCTTGATGTGGTGATGGATCGCTGTCCGAAGATCGAACATACGCGTCTGTTTCATCACTCGCGGTAATAGTTGCCGCCGTAGCGGGTGATGCCCAGCATCAACTGCACCACGCCATAGGCGATCCAGCGCAGCGCCCGCGCCGGCAGGGACATGCCCTGCAAGTGGGCAAGGCCGATTTCACCGGCGGAAACCGTCATTGCTTGTTGCAGGCTGGCGCGTAGCCGTGACGCGAAGCCCGCATCCCGCACCACCACGTTGGCTTCGCGTGCCAGCAGCAGGCTGAAGGGGTCGATGTTCGACGAGCCGACCGTCGCCCAGTGGCCGTCGATCACCGCTACCTTGGCATGCAGGAAGCCGGCACGATATTCGTGGATGCGCACGCCGTCGGCCAGCAGCTGGCGGTAGAGCGCCTGCGTGGCATAGTGCAGCAGCGGGTATTCCACCTGGCCCTGCAGCAGCACGGTGATCGCCACGCCGCGCCCGGCCGCAGCGCGCAGCGCGTGGCGGAAGCGCAGGCCGGGCAGGAAGTAGGCGCTGGCGATCAGCACCTCGCTGCGTGCCGCGGCGATAGCTTCGAGGTAGGCGTCCTCGATGGCGCGGCGGTTCCTCAGGTTGTCGCGCACCACGAAGGCGGCGGCGATGGCGCCGGCCGGCAGTTCGCGGGCGCAGGCTGTGGGCGGAATGACGGGCGGGCGATGCTGCAAGCGCGCCCAGCCGACTAGTCGCCACAATTGCTGCATGCTGGCATGGATACGGGCGACGAGCGGCCCCGTGACCAGTACTGCATAGTCGCAGCGTGGCCCCATCTCCGGCCCGTGGTCATTATTCACATCGTCGATAATGTTGATGCCGCCGACGAAAGCGATGCTGCCGTCGATCACCGCGAGCTTGCGATGCAGGCGGCGCAGCCGCTGGCGCTGTAGTCCCAGGGGTGAAATCTTGGGACGATAGGTTTCGAACTGCACCCCGGCCTCGACCAGTTTTCGTCCCAGGCCTGTCGCAAACTTGCTTGCGCCGAAACCATCCACCAGCACGCGCACGGCGATGCCGCGCCGGGCCGCAGCGCCGAGTGCGCCAACGATGCGCTGTCCCGTGGCGTCATCCGCGAAGATATAGGTTTCGATCTGGACCTCGCAGGCGGCCGCGGCGATGGCACTTTCAAGGGCGGGAAAGAACTGCGCCCCGTTCTCAAGCAGCGCGATGTCGTTGCCCGGCAGGAATTCAGCAATCATCGGGCGGCAGGCGGACTGCGGAAATGCGCCGACAGCGCCGCATGGTCGGAAATGGCCGACCAGGGCAGGCCGTGGTGGACGCTGCAGCGTTCGAGCGCCAGCCCACGCGCGTAGATGCGGTCGAGGCGGAACAGCGGCAGCGCCGCCGGGAAGCTGCGCGAGGGACGCGTCCGCTCGTCGGCGAACACTTCCGTCAATCCCAGCCGGGTGGCGAGCAGGTCATGGGCGCGGTTGCGCCAGTCGTTGAAATCGCCGGCGATCACCAGCGGCGCTTCCGCCGGCACGGTGTGTTCGATGGCCGAGGCCAGCGCATCCAGCTGGTGCCGCCGCGAACGGCCGAACAGCGACAGGTGGGCGCACACGCAATGCAGCGGCAGCGCCAGCCCCGGCACATCGACGGTGCAGTGCAGCAGCCCGCGCTTCTCGAAGCGCAGGTGGGTCACGTCCTGGTTGTGGGCGTGGGTGATCGGGAACCGGGCGAGGATGGCGTTGCCGTGGTGGCCATGTTCATGGACGACGTTGCGGCCGTAGGCGTGGTTGCTCCATACGCCCTCGGCGAGGAATTCGTGCTGCGGCTGCTCCGGCCAGTTGTCATGGATCTCGGCGTGCTGTTCGTGGTGGCCCTGTACCTCCTGCAGGAACACGATGTCGGCGTCAAGCGCACGCAGGCTCTCGCGCAGTTCGTGCACCATCAGGCGGCGGTTGAACTGCGAGAAACCCTTGTGAATGTTCCAGGTAGCGATTGACAGCATGTGCGGATTCAGGCCATCAGCCAGTTCTGCACCTGCAAACCGGGCACCCGCTCGAATTCAACGACAGTGTCGGTCACCAGGGTCAGCCCGCCGTCCAGCGCCTGCGCGGCGATCAGCAGATCGTTGGGGCCGATGATCTGACCACTGCGTTCTAGCTTGGTGCGAATCTCACCATAGTGACGGTCGGCATCCGCTTCCAGCGGCAAAACATCCAGCGGCGCGAGCACGGCTTGGAGTTGTTCGATGAGCCGTGACGAGCTTTTCTTTGCAGCACCATAGCGCAGTTCGCAGGCAACGATAATGCTGGTACGCACCATACCTTCGTCGACCTTAGCAATTTTGTGGGCGATCACCCCTAGGGGGGGGCGCACCAGATCGGAAAGGATATTGGTGTCGAGCAGGTAGCGCTGTTCCGCCATCGTTCAAAGCTCCACGGGTTCGGCCGGCAATTCCTCGATGGGCGGGGAATTTTCAGCCAGCGGCTGGAGGCCGGCCAGCACCGCCAGCAGGGAATGTGGCGCTGCCGGCTCGACAATCAGGCGATTGCCTTCCGTGCGCACGACGGCTTCATTGCGGTGTAACTCAAACTCGCGCGGGATGCGTAGCGCCTGATTGCGCCCGTTGCGGAACAGTCGGACTAGGCGTTCTGTTTGCATGATTTTTGCTTCGACGCGATATCGAGAGGTGAAGCATATGCCAAGACATAGGCCAAGGCAAGGCAAAAAGGTCGGTGCTGGCGGGACGGCACAAATCGGCCAAGACTGTGTAAAAACGTCGTGGGCATTCAGCGGGTCGGCGCGATTCACCCGACAGTTTTCTGAATGGTGGCAGCGGCTTACTGATTTTGACGGATTGGCGAGTCAATAGCTTCTTCCAACACCCACGCATCCAATATGCCGCCTGAAACTTACATCTTCAATTAGCCGGATCAATAGAGGTCGGGTTTCCGTGTTCCGCTATGACGCGGCAAGCGACGTCGTTGCAGCCAACTCGCGCGGAATTTCCTTCGCCAGAAAATCGAAAACATGCCGCAGCAATGCGCTGCCACGAATCTCGCGATGTGCCGCCAACCAACACGGCAAAGGCGGGATCTTCAGCATCGCCAGCACGGGTATTACGCCTGGTAGTGCGTGAAGGGTATAGGCGGCGATGAAGCCGATTCCTGCACCCGCAGCCACCAGTCGTCCGTATGCAAGTTGATCGTCGGTGCGTAACGCGAACTGATCACGGCGGATCGGAAGGCCCATTGTCGCGAATCCTCTCAGCAGCGTGTCGTCTTGATCGTACCCAACGAGCCTATGGTGCAGCAAAGCGTCGGGCTGTTCTGGCATGCCGGAGTTAGCGAGGTAGCTCTGATGAGCACAGGCGACGATCGGGATATCGGCCAACTTTCTCGCCACCAACGAACCTTGGTCCGGGCGCGTCATGCGAATTGCGATATCGGCTTCACGTCGCAGGAGGTTAGTGATCTCATTCGACGCCAGCAGTTCAACGTCGATGCCCGAATCGGCCGCCTGAAGCGCTGCCAGTACCTGTGGAAGCAGGTAGCTGGCCGCCACCTGGCTGGTTGTAATTCGGACGGTACCGGTTTTCTGTGTGCGCTTCCATGCCAAACGCTGGTGGAGTTGTTCGGCACCGACCTGCATCGTACGAGCATCGTCGGCAATCGACAGCGCCAAGGCGGTTGGAGCTACGCCTCGACCGGTGCGCTCAAAGAGTGGCGCCCCGATCTGAGCCTCAAGCGCCGCCATCTGTCGCGACAGCGTCGGCTGCTGCATCCCTAGTCTCCTTGCCGCACCGCTCAGACTTCCAGCGTCAAGTACAGCCACAAAGCTCTGCACTAACGCCCAGTCAAAATTAGAATTTTGCTTTGCCGAGATCATACGAAAAAGTATAGCTCAATTACATTTTTGGCTAATTATCAAATACCGCGCAGCAGTGCAAAGTGCGCTCATCACAGTCCTGTTCGCTACTTCTGGGGATATCTATCATGTCTAATCGCAATGTTCTGATCTTGGGCGCAAATGGTCGGTTTGGCCGGGTCGCCGTGTCTGAGTTCGCTGCCGCCGGTTGGGACGTGATCGCTCAAGCACGTCGCCCACCCGCTTCCTTACCAACTAGAGCTAGGCACTTGGCTGCTGCGCTGGCCGATACCGACGGAATTATCGCTGCCACTGCAGGAACGGAGATCGTCGTTTATGCGGTCAACCCGCTATACGCCGATTGGAGCAAGCAGATGCTTCCACTAGCCCGCCAGGGACTTAACATCGCCGAGCGGCTAGGTGCCCTGTTCATGCTGCCCGGAAATGTTTACGGTTACGGCGAAAATATGCCTGCCCTGCTGTGCGAAAGCACCCCTGAACAGCCGAGTAGCGAGAAGGGTCGTTTGCGAGTCCAGCTTGAAAACGAACTTCGTGAGCGTGCAGAGGCAGGGCGACTGCGCGCTGCCGTCATCCGCGCAGGTGACTTTTTCGGTTGTGGAGAGGGTTCCTGGCTTGATCGTGTGATCGTGAAATCGATTGCCTCTGGCAAGTTGGTGTATCCAGGCCCACTCGACCAAGCTCATGCCTGGGCATATCTTCCGGACTTAGGAAAAGCCTTTGTCGCCGTCGCCGAACTTGCGGCACAAGGCAAAGCGCCACCATTCGAAACGTTTAATTTCGCTGGCCACACATTGACTGGCGCGGAATTGCTCAATGCCATTCAATCTGCTGCCACTGACATGGGGCTGAAACCAACTGGCGCCTGGCGTCATTCGGGGATGCCTTGGGGCTTTATCCGCTTCCTGGGTCTTTTCATGCCCATGATGCATTCCATCGCTGAGATGAGCTACCTGTGGCGCGTGCCACATTTGCTCGATGGCTCCCGGCTTGCCGCGCGAGTCGGTCCGTTGACGGAAACTCCAGTAAGGCAAGCGTTGCAGCAATCGTTGATCGATCTTCGCATCGGCACTACTAAACCAATTTGACAGGCCGCCACGACTACATCAGAGTCTTCATCGCAGGACTATCACCCACACATAACAGCTACAGCTTTCCATTTTCTAGGGTTCCCGCCGAGGCCTGCTTCTATTTTCCTCTACTGTCTCAACTGGGTCGATGGTCGCCAGGCGCCGTCTTTCGAGAAAAGTCGGCGCTGGCGGGAAGGCTCGGGAAGTCTCTCGCTGGCAGAACCGTTAATGCGGCAAAATGGCGGCATGTTGATCCACCCGCAATTCGATCCCGTCGCCATCAGTCTCGGCCCGCTGGCCGTGCGCTGGTACGGCCTGATGTATCTGGCCGGCTTCCTCGCCTTCCTGTGGCTCGGCAAGCGTCGCGCCGTCGCCCAGCCCTGGCATCGCCTGACGCCGCAACATGTCGACGACCTGCTGTTCTACGGCGTGCTGGGCGTGGTGCTCGGCGGCCGGCTCGGTCAGGCGCTGTTCTACGAGCCGGGCTATTACCTGACGCATCCGCTGCAAATCCTGGCGATCTGGCAGGGTGGCATGAGCTTCCACGGCGGCTTCCTCGGCGTGCTGGTGGCCATGGCGCTGTTCGCCCGCAAGCATGCGATGGGCTTCTGGCAGATCACCGATTTCATCGCGCCGCTGGTCCCCATTGGCCTAGGGCTGGGGCGCATCGGCAATTTCATCAACGGCGAGCTGTGGGGCCGTCCTGCCAACGCCGACTTTTCGTGGGCGATGATTTTTCCGCAGGTCGACAGCCTGCCGCGCCACCCGTCGCAGCTTTATCAGGCGGTTGGCGAGGGCCTGCTGTTGTGGGCGCTGCTGTGGTGGTTTTCCAGCCGGGAACGGCCGCGCATGCAGGTTTCGGCGCTGTTTCTGGTTGGCTACGGGGTCGCGCGCTGGTGCGGCGAGTACTTCCGCGAACCGGACCACGGAATTTTCGGCCAGTCTTATCTTGTCAGCATGGGACAATGGCTATCCTTGCCGATGATCGTCATCGGCGTCGTGTTGTTTATCAGGGGGAACAGGAAATGACCAGACCATTCAAAGTGTTGGGTATCCAGCAGATCGCCATTGGCGGACCCTCGAAGGACCGGCTGCGCACGCTGTGGGTCGACACGCTGGGTCTGGAAGTGACCGGCAATTTCGTGTCGGAACGCGAGAATGTCGATGAGGACATTTGTGCAATGGGCAAGGGCGCCTTCAAGGTCGAGGTGGACCTGATGCAGCCCGTCGATCCGGAAAAAAAGCCGGCGGTGCACACCACGCCGCTCAACCACGTCGGGCTGTGGATCGACGACCTGCCGAAGGCTGTGGAATGGCTCACCGCGCAGGGCGTGCGCTTTGCGCCGGGCGGCATCCGCAAGGGGGCGGCGGGCTACGATATCTGCTTCCTGCACCCGAAGGCGAGCGAGGAGTTTCCCATCGCTGGCGAAGGCGTGCTGATCGAGCTGGTGCAGGCACCGCCCGAGGTTGTAGCAGCGCTCGGCTAGCAAAAGTCGGCGCTGGCAGGACGGCGCTAGAGGATCAGTTCCAGCGGCCAGCGCACGGCGGCTGCGACGACCAGCGCCGCGCCCACCGACAATGCAACCGAAAACGCCGCCTCGCGCCGGCCCAGCAACTTGAGCATCATCGCGAAGGTGGACACGCAGGGCACGTAAAAGGTCAGGAACGCCAGAAAGGTGGCGATCTGCGTGGTATCAAGTACGCCCGCCAGTTCCTGAGTGCCGAGCGCCTGAAAGACCATCAGCAGCGAAAGTTCCTTGCGCAGCACGCCGAACAGGATGGGTACGCCGAGCACGGCCGGCAGGCCCAGCCACCAGCTCGTGACCGGCGTCAGCCCCAGGTTGATCCAGGCGTCGGCCCCGAAATGGGCCAGCAGCGCCAGCACCACGCTGCCGGCGATCAGCAGGGGCAGGACGACGGTGACAATGTCGTGGCTGCGCGCCCAGGTATTCACGAATAGCGATCTCGGCGTTGGCAGGGCGTAGGGCGGGATTTCCTGGATCATGCCCGGCGTGGTTTCCGGATAGCGGCGCTTGAGCAACTTGCCGATCAGGCTGACGACGATGGGCGCCAGCATGAACAGGGCGAAGACGCCCAGCCCGCCGAGATACTTGCCGCCCAGCGCGAGCAGGATGGCTGAGCGCGCCGAGCAGGGCAGGAAGGTGATCAGCAGTGCCGCGACAGTGCGGTCGCGGCCGTGGGTGACGGCAGCGGTGGCGGCCAGCGCGGGCACGTTGCAGCCGAGGCCCATCAGGAAGGGCAGGGCGACGCCGCCGTGCAGGCCCAACTGGTGGAAACCGCGATCGACCACGAAGGCGACGCGGTGCATGATGCCCGACTCTTCGAGGAAGACCAGCAGCAGCACCAGCGGAATCATGTAGGGGATGACGATTCCGGCTAGGCCGATGAAGCCGTCGAGGATCGCGCGACCGAGGATGCCCGTGAGGTCGGTCGGCTGCCAGGGCTCGGCCCAGACGATCAGGCGCGCGACGGTGAGGCTGTCGAGAAAGGCGCTGACCTCGAAGACGAAGAACAGTACCAGCGCGAAGATGGCGAGGCTGCCAACAAAGCCCCAGCGCGGATGCAGGAACACCTCGTCGGCCCAGCGTTGCCAGTGCGGCATCGCTTCGCCGCCCCCCGGTCGGGTGACCGCCTCGTGCAGCAGGGCGGCGCGATGATGCCGGTCGGCGTGGATTTCCTCGGCCAACGGGCGCGGCAGGGCAGCGTTGGCCGCTGCGCGCGCCGCGAATAGCGCGTCCGCCTGGGCCGGGAAATGGCAGCCCAGCTCCTGGGCAAAATAGTCGTCGTTTTCGGCGAGCTGCATGGCCAGCAGCATGGGCGGCACCACGAAGGCGGTGGCGACTTCCGCCCGGCCGGCGATGCCGGAGATCGGAGCCAGGGTTGCCGCAATGTGGGGACTCGGAGGTTGCGGGTGGGGACTGCGGCCTTCGCGCGCGGCACGCACGACGGTACTGAACAGGTCTGCCAGGCCGATGCCCATGTGGGCGACAGTCGGCACCACCGGGGCACCGAGTTTTTCCGACAGGGCGCGCACGTTGATGAACAGGCGCTTGGCGCGCGCCTCGTCCATGCGGTTGAGGGCGATCACAATGGGCTTGCCGATCTGGCTGAGTTCCAGCGCAAGTTCGAGGTCGCGCTCCAGCGCGGTGGCGTCCATCACCAGCAGCAGCACGTCCGGTGCGGCGAACGGCGTTGCCGGCTGGTGGGCCTCATGGCGGGCAATGGCCGGCCAGCGGTCGCCCCATAGCAGGTATTTGAGCACCACCGGTACGTTGCCACGCAGTTGGTGGAAGCTGTCGATCGCGGGCAGGTCGACCAGCGAAATCTGGTCCAGCCCCACCTCGACCTGGCACTCCTCGTAGGCCGGGCCGATGCCGGCCAGCCGTTCGTGGCGAACCGACGTGCTCGATGCGGCAGCGAAGATGCGGCTCTTGCCGGTGCGGGCCTGGCCAATCAGGGCGACACGCGGGCGCCGGCTGCCGCGCAGCAGCGGCCCGTTCAGCGGAAAGGTGTGGGGCGGCAGGGACAAAATATCGGTGCGCTTCAGCCAGGCAACAGTTCGGTGAAGCTGTCGATGGCCGGGTAAGGGCCGGTGTCCTTGTCGGGCTGGTGGGTGTCGGGTCGGCGCACGGCGACCAGGTGGCGGATGCCGAAGTCACACGCGGCATCAAGCGCCGGCAGGCTGTCATCGACCAGCAGGGTGCGCTGCGGATCGAAGCCTTCGAGGGCTGCGAGCTTTTCCCAGAAGCCACGCGCTTCTTTCGCCACGCCCAGCGCATGGGAACTGACGATCGCATCGAAATGCGGTTCGAGGCTGGTGCGGGCCAGCTTGAGGGTCAGGCTTTTGTGATGGGCATTGGTCGCCAGCACCAGCCGCTTGCCGCTGGCGCGCACCGCAGCCAGGAAGTCGGTGACGGTCGGGTGGACGGCGATCAGGTGGGCCACCTCTTCCTTGAGCGCCATGATGTCCAGTTCCAGTTCGGTTTCCCAGAAATCGACTGAATACCATTCGAGGGTGCCGGCGCAGGCGTGATAACGCCCCATCAGCTCTTCCCGGGCAATATCCGGCGGTAGCCCGCGTGCCTCGGCATAGCGACGGGGGACATGCGCCTGCCAGAAGTAGTTGTCGAAATGTAGGTCGAGCAGGGTGCCGTCCATGTCGAGCAGAACGGTGTCAATTTCCGACAGGCGTGGCAAATCAGGGCTTGAGATAAACGTAGCCTTCCTTTGCCTGCAGGCGACCAATCTCGGCGACCCCGGACGGGACGACCTTGACCAGATCTTCCACCGCGTCATCCTTAAGGTTGCGACTGGTGAGCGTGTTGCGGCAGGCGCGGAACTCGACGCCCTTGTCGGTCAGCATTTCGATGCCGATGATGTAGGGGTTGCCGCCGGCATCCTGCGCACTCTTCAGCATGAAGTCGATGCCCTTGCCATGGCCGACGACGACGATCTTGGTCTTCGGTGACGCCTGCAAATGGTTGCGCACGTTGTTGAGCAGGGGGCGGGCATTGACGTTGTCGTTGATGTGATAGACGACGCGCTCTTCGTCATCAGCCGCGGCGCTGACGGGCGCCATCCCTGCGAACATCAGGCCGAGCAACAAGGCACCAGCGGAAAGCAGGCGGGCAGGGCGGATCAGGTAGTCGTGCATGGCTTCTCCTCGGATGGTCAGGACATTGGTCTCGGGTACCGCATCTGGTGTGCGGTGAGGCCAAAGGCTAGCAGCATGTTCGGCGAGATAAAACCACTTTTTTATCATGGCCGCAGGTAGGCCCAGCCCTGCCGTTGCCGCTGCATCAGTTCGACATAGCCTGCCTTGGCGATCTTCACGCCAGCCACTAGGTCGGCCGGGTCGATATGTAGCGCTTTCATCGAATTGCCGCAGGCGACGAATTCGACCCTGGCTGCCAGAGCATCCTGCACATCGTTGGCGGTCAGCGAATCGGCGACCAGCATGCCCAACCCCGGACCGATCGCCACGACGGCAATGGCGACGTTGCTGCGCCCCAGATCGGCCTGGATGTTGCGGATGTTGCCGAGCACCGCATGCCATTTCTTCGAGTCATCCTCGTTGATCTGGATGACGATGCGGTTATCTGCCGGCTTTGCCGTCCTGCCGGCACCGACTTTTTCCACCGCCAGGGTGGCGGGAGCGATGGCAACCAGCGCGGTGGCGAGCAGCCCTGACAGCAGTCGAGAAAAACGGGTCATAGCCTTCCTTTATTGAGCAGTGAAACGCGGCGGACGTTTTTCAAGGAAGGCGGCAATACCTTCGCGGTAGTCCGCCGAGTCGAGAAAGGCGAAGGATGCCCGCTTTTCGCTGGGCGTCAATGGGTTTCCGTCCAGCAGGCGAGCGATCCACTGCTTGTGCCAGCGCGCCACCAGCGGGGCGCCGGCGGCAATGCGCCGGGTGGTCGCCAGGGTTTCGTCCTCTACTGCGGCATCGGCGACCACGCGCGTCAGCAGGCCTTTTTCATGGGCTTCGCGGGCGGTCAGCAGGCGGCCTTCGAGCAAGATTTCCTTGACCAGGGCGGGGCCGGCCAGTTTCAGCAGGCCGGCCAGTTCGCCGGGATACATCGAAAAACCCAGCTTGTTGATCGGTGCGCCGAATTTCGCGGATTCGCCGGCAATGCGCAGGTCGCAGGTGGCCGCAATCTCCAGGCCGCCACCGACGCAAGGGCCGAGGATGCTGGCGATGACCGGATGGCGGCACGCGGCGATGGCGTCGAGTGCATGACCGACCTGCTCGTGGTAGGCCAGCGCCCCATCGACCGTGGCACGCGCCGCGCGCATTTCGACCAGATCGCCGCCGGCCGCGAAGGCTGTGCCTTCGCCCCGGACAATGATGCAGCGCAGATGGGTGTCGGCATCGAGGTCGCGAAACACCGCTTCCAGCCGCTGCCACATGGCGGCGTTGAGCGCGTTGAGCTTGTCCGGGTTGAACAGGGTAACCGTGACCAGTGGCCCGTCACAGGCCAGCAGGATATCGGGCTTCATGGGGATCTTTCTTCCAGACAATAGGCTGCGGATTGTGACAAATCCGACCGGGCCTGTCACCGCCCGCAGTGGCTACCGTTTGCGCGCCGATGAAAAGTCGGCGCTGGCGGGACGGCGCGTTGTTATCATTCGGCTCTTTAATACTTACATTAGCCGGAATACGGCGGGAGTGGTTCGATGAGCAAGTACCCAGAAGTCAACGTTCCCGGCATCGATGCTTGGAACAAGGCCGCAAGCAAGTCCGCACCGGAGGGCGATCTGGCAAAACTCGTCTGGACCACGCCCGAGGGTCTGACCGTCAAGCCGCTCTACACCAAGGCCGATGCCGCTGACCTGCCCTATGCCGACACGCTGCCGGGCTTTGAGCCCTTCCTGCGCGGTCCGCAGGCGACGATGTACGCGGCGCGACCCTGGACCATCCGCCAGTACGCGGGTTTCTCCACCGCCGAGGCTTCCAACGACTTTTACCGCAAGGCGCTGGCTGCCGGCGCGCAGGGCGTGTCGGTCGCCTTCGATCTGGCGACGCACCGCGGCTACGACTCTGACCACCCGCGCGTCGTCGGCGATGTCGGCAAGGCCGGCGTGGCGATCGATTCGGTGGCGGACATGAAGATCCTGTTCGACGGCATCCCGCTCGACAAGGTGTCGGTGTCGATGACCATGAACGGCGCCGTGCTGCCCATCCTCGCCGGCTACGTGGTCGCCGCCGAGGAGCAGGGCGTGGCGCAGGACAAGCTGTCGGGGACGATCCAGAACGACATCCTCAAGGAGTTCATGGTCCGCAACACCTACATCTATCCGCCGGCGCCGTCGATGCGCATCATCGCTGACATCATCGGCTACACGGCTGCGCACATGCCGAAGTTCAACTCGATCTCGATCTCCGGCTACCACATCCAGGAAGCCGGCGCGACGCAGGCGCTGGAACTGGCCTTCACGCTGGCCGACGGCATGGAGTACGTGCGCACGGCGATGAAGAGCGGGCTCGACATCGACAATTTCGCCGGGCGACTCAGTTTCTTCTTCGGCATCGGCATGAATTTCTACCTTGAAGTCGCCAAGCTGCGCGCCGCGCGCCTCCTGTGGTGGCGCATCATGAAAGAGTTCGGCGCGAAGAACCCGAAGTCGATGATGTTGCGCACCCACTGCCAGACTTCCGGTTGGTCGCTCACCGAGCAGGATCCCTACAACAACGTCGTGCGCACCACCATCGAGGCGATGGCGGCGGTGTTCGGTGGTACGCAGTCCCTGCACACCAACGCACTGGACGAAGCCATCGCGCTGCCGACGCAGTTCTCGTCGCGCATCGCCCGTAACACGCAGATCCTGATCCAGGAAGAGACACACATCACGAACGTCGTCGACCCGTGGGCCGGCAGCTACATGATGGAAAAGCTGACGCAGGACATGGCTGACATGGCTTGGAACACCATCCAGGAAATCGAGACGATGGGCGGCATGACCCAGGCCGTCGACAGCGGTTGGGCCAAGTTGCAGATTGAGAAGTGCGCAGCCGAGAAGCAGGCGCGCATCGATTCCGGTCAGGACGTGATCGTCGGTGTGAACAAGTACAAGCTGGCGAAGCAGGATGCGATCGAATTTCTCGACGTCGACAACCATGCCGTGCGCGAGTCGCAGATCGCCCGCCTCAAGGAGATTCGCGCCAGCCGCGATGCAGCCGCAGTGCAGGCCGCACTCGCTGCATTGACTGCCGCCGCTAGTGATGGTTCGGGCAACCTTCTCGACCTTGCCATCAAGGCAACCCGCCTGCGCGCCAGCGTCGGCGAGATTTCCGACGCGCTCGAAAAGGTCTGGGGCCGCCATCGTGCCACCAATCAGGTGGTCTCCGGCGTGTATTCCGCCGCTTATGGCAGCAGTCCCGGCATCGATGAGTTGCGCGAGCAGATCGAGGACTTTGCTGCTGCCGAGGGTCGCCGCCCGCGCATCATGATCGCCAAGCTCGGCCAGGACGGTCACGACCGCGGTGCCAAGGTGGTGGCCACGGCCTTTGCCGACCTCGGCTTCGATGTGGACATCGGCCCGCTGTTCCAGACGCCGGAAGAAGCCGCCCGTCAGGCGATCGAAAACGATGTGCACGCCCTCGGGGTGTCGACGCTGGCTGCCGGCCACAAGACGCTGGTGCCGCAACTGGTCAAGGCACTGCAGGAGCAGGGCGGGCAGGACATCGTTGTGTTCGTCGGAGGGGTGATCCCGGCGCAGGACTACGAGGCGCTGTTCGCCGCTGGCGCGAAGGGCATCTTCGGCCCCGGCACGCCGATCCCGCAATGCGCGCATGAAGTGTTGCGCGCGATCAGTGCCGCTCATTTGCCCGCCTCGGCCTAAAAGTCGGCGCTGGCGGGACGGCGGATGGCAGAGCTCGGCTTGACTCCGGAAGACCGCGATCGCGTCGCCGGGGTGCTGGCTGGGCAGCGGCGCGCGTTGGCCAAGGCCATCACGCTGGTTGAATCGACGCGCGCCGACCATCAGGCGCGCGCGGCGCTTGTGCTGGATGCGCTGCTGCCGCATACGGGAAAATCGCTGCGCATCGGTCTGACGGGGGTGCCCGGTGCCGGCAAGTCGACCTTCATCGAAGCTTTCGGCCTGCACCTGATCGACCAGGGGCTGAAGGTTGCCGTGCTGGCGGTGGACCCCTCGTCGAGCCGCAGCGGCGGCTCCATCCTCGGCGACAAGACGCGCATGGAGCGGCTGTGCCAGAACGAGTTTGCCTTCATCCGGCCGTCGCCGTCAGCCGGCACGCTGGGTGGCGTGACCGAGAAGACCCGCGAGGCGTTGCTGGTCTGCGAAGCCGCCGGCTACGACGTGGTGATCGTCGAGACGGTCGGCGTCGGCCAGTCGGAAACCGTGGTGGCCGGCATGACCGACGTGTTCGTGTTGTTGCAGCTGCCGAACAGCGGCGATGACCTGCAGGCCATCAAGAAGGGCATCATGGAACTGGCCGATGTGGTGATCTACAACAAGGTCGACCTGGATGCCACGGCGGCCGAACGCGCCGCCCTGCAAATGCGCGCCGCGCTGTCGCTGTTGCATCCGGCCAACCCGAACTGGCAGCCCCCCGTGTTGCAGGCTAGCGCACTGCACGGCCAAGGCATCGACAAGGTCTGGCAGACTTTGCTCAAATACCGCGAGGCCATGACGGAAAGTGGTGCGTTTATGGAAAAGCGCCGCCGGCAGACAATCGACTGGATGTGGCAGTTGATCGATACCGGCCTGCGCCAGCGCTTCCGCGAACATCCTGCCGTGAAAGCCAGCCTGCCCGATACACTGCGTGCCGTGACCGAGGGTGCCGCGACCTCCACGGCGGCAGCCCAGCGACTGTTGAATCTGATGAACCGGTATTTCTAGGAGAAGTTTATGCATGAGATCATTGAACAACTCGACCAGAAACGCGAACTGGCGCGCCTCGGCGGCGGCCAGAAGCGCATCGACGCCCAGCACAAGAAGGGCAAGCTGACGGCGCGCGAGCGCATCGAACTGCTGCTTGACGACGGCACTTTCGAAGAGTGGGACATGTTCAAGGAGCATCGCTGCAGCGACTTCGGCATGGGCGAGACCAAGATTCCCAGCGATGGGGTGGTCACCGGCTACGGCACCATCAACGGCCGCATGGTGTTTGTCTTCTCGCAGGACTTCACCGTGTTTGGCGGCGCGCTCTCCGAGGCGCACGCCGAGAAGATCTGCAAGATCATGGACAAGGCGATCCAGGTGGGCGCCCCGGTGATCGGCCTCAACGACTCGGGCGGTGCGCGCATTCAGGAAGGTGTGGCGGCGCTCGGTGGTTATGCGGACGTGTTTCAGCGCAACGTGATGGCCTCGGGAGTGATTCCGCAGATCTCGCTGATCATGGGGCCTTGCGCCGGCGGGGCGGTGTATTCGCCGGCGATGACCGACTTCATTTTCATGGTGAAGGATACCTCCTACATGTTCGTCACTGGCCCGGAAGTGGTGAAGACGGTGACTCACGAGGAAGTGACGGCCGAGGAACTCGGCGGTGCGGTGACCCACACCAGCAAGTCCGGCGTGGCGGACCTGGCTTTCGAGAATGATGTCGATGCCCTGCTGATGCTGCGCCGCTTCGTCAATTACCTGCCGCTCAACAACAAGGAAAAGGCGCCGATCCGTCCCACGCCCGATCCGGCCGACCGTCTCGATTACTCGCTCGATACCCTGGTGCCGGATAACACCAACAAGCCTTACGACATCAAGGAACTGATCATCAAGACGGTGGATGATTGCGACTTCTTCGAATTGCAGCCCGACCACGCCAGGAACATCATCATCGGCTTTGCCCGCATGGAAGGGCAGACCATCGGCATCGTCGCCAACCAGCCGATGGTGCTGGCCGGCTGTCTCGACATCAAGTCCTCCATCAAGGCAGCGCGCTTCGTGCGTTTCTGCGACGCCTACAACATCCCGATCATCACCTTCGTCGATGTGCCGGGTTTCATGCCGGGCACGGCGCAGGAATACGGCGGCATCATCAAGCACGGTGCCAAGCTGCTCTACGCCTACGCCGAATGCACGGTGCCGAAGATCACCGTGATTACCCGCAAGGCTTACGGCGGCGCCTACGACGTGATGGCCTCGAAGCATCTGCGCGGCGACGTCAACTTTGCCTGGCCGAGCGCCGAGATCGCGGTGATGGGCCCGAAGGGCGCGGTGGAGATCATCTTCCGCGAGGACAAGGGTGACCCCGCCAAGCTGGCGGCCAAGGAGGCCGAGTACAAGGCCAAGTTTGCCAACCCCTTCGTCGCCGGTGCGCGCGGCTTTATCGATGACGTGATCCAGCCGCATGAAACCCGCAAGCGTATCTGCCGTTCGCTGGTGATGCTCCGCAACAAGAAGATCGACAACCCGTGGCGCAAACACGGCAACATCCCGCTCTGAGGATACTGATATGTTCAAGAAAATCCTGATCGCAAATAGAGGCGAAATCGCCTGCCGTGTCATCAAATCCGCCCGCAAAATGGGTATCGCCACCGTCGCCGTTTACTCGGAAGCCGACAAGGATGCCCTGCACGTCGAAATGGCCGAAGAAGCCGTCTGCATCGGCCCGGCCCCGTCGAAAGAGTCCTACCTGGTGATGGACAAGATCATTGCCGCCTGCAAGCAGACCGGCGCCGAGGCGGTCCATCCCGGCTACGGTTTCCTGTCCGAGAACGCCATCTTTTCGAAGCGCCTCGAAGAGGAAGGCATCATCTTCATCGGCCCGAAGCACTATTCCGTGGCGCGCATGGGCGACAAGATCGAGTCGAAGAAACTGGCGCTGGAAGCCAGGGTCAACGTCATTCCCGGCTACAACGACGCCATCGACACGCCCGAGCAGGCGGTGGAGATTGCCAAGAGCATCGGTTACCCGGTGATGATCAAGGCCTCGGCCGGCGGCGGCGGCAAGGGCTTGCGCGTCGCCTATGACGACAAGGAGGCTTTTGAGGGTTTCGCCTCCTGCAAGACGGAAGCCAAGAACGCCTTCGGCGACGACCGTGTGTTCATCGAGAAATTCGTCGAGGAACCGCGTCACATCGAAATCCAGGTGCTGGGCGATGCCCAGGGTAACCTCGTCTATCTGCATGAGCGCGAGTGCTCGATCCAGCGTCGCCATCAAAAGGTCATCGAGGAGGCGCCTTCACCCTTCCTTGACTCGGCCACCCGCAAGGCGATGGGCGAGCAGGCCGTGGCGCTGGCCCGCGCCGTGAACTACCAGTCGGCTGGCACCGTCGAGTTCGTGGTCGGCGGCAAGGACAAGAGTTTCTATTTCCTTGAGATGAATACCCGCCTGCAGGTCGAACACCCGGTCACGGAATGCATCACCGGCCTCGATCTCGTCGAACTGATGATCCGCGTCGCTGCTGGCGAGCCGCTGCCGTTCAAGCAGGAGGAGATTCCGCTCAACGGCTGGGCGATGGAATGCCGCATCAATGCGGAAGACCCGTTCCGCGGTTTCCTGCCTTCCACCGGTCGGCTCGTCAAGTTCGGCCCGCCGGCCGATCAGGCCGGCCATGTGCGGGTCGATACCGGCGTGTATGAGGGTGGTGAAATATCGATGTACTACGATTCGATGATCGCCAAGCTGATCGTGCATGGCCCGACCCGCGACAGCGCCATCACCCGCATGCGCGATGCGCTGAACGGTTTCGTGATCCGTGGCGTGGCCGCGAATATTTCTTTCCAGGCCGCGCTGATGCAGCACCCGCGCTTCGTGTCGGGCAACTTCAACACCGGTCTGATCGCCGAGGAGTATCCCAAGGGCTTCGATGCCTCGATGGTGCCGCACGACGATCCGGCCATGCTGATCGCCGTTGCAGCGGCCATGCACCGCCAGTACCTGGCGCGCAATGCCCATATCAGTGGCCAGATGCCGGGGCACGAGTACAAGCCGGGTTCCGAGTTCGTCGTGCGCCTCGAAGACGGGGTCGACCACGAGGTGACGGTCACTGCCGCGCCGGATGCAGTGAGCGGCTGGGACGTCGTCTTCGCCGGTGAACGCTACGAGATCCGTACCACCTGGCAGTTCGGCCAGGCGCTCTATCAGGGCACGCTCAACGGTGAGCCGTTCTGCATGCAGGTCGAGCGCCGTGGCCTCAAATACCGACTGTTCCATTGGGGCACGCAGGCCGACATCATGGTGATGACGGCGCGCGCGGCCCATTTGCAGGCGCTGATGCCGCACAAGGCACCGCCGGATACCTCGAAGTTCCTGCTGTCGCCGATGCCCGGCCTGCTGACGCAGATCGCCGTGGCGGTTGGTCAGGAGGTCAAGGCCGGCGAGGTGCTGGCCAAGATTGAGGCGATGAAGATGGAAAACGTGCTGAAGGCCGAGCGCGACTGCACGGTCGATGCTCTGCTGGCCAAGTCGGGCGAAAGCCTGGCGGTGGACCAGCCAATCATCGGCTTCAAATAAAACGTCATAAACAGTCGGCGCTGGTGGGGACTGAACTGTAAGCGTACAAACCCCAGCCCTTTTCCGCCGCCTGAATCGTGAATCACAATCGCCTTTGGTGGTAGCCATCCTGCTGGGTTGCTATCGTCGAACAGAAACTCAAGTAAGCGTTTTTATCGCGCGTGCGGCGACTCGGTTGCAGACGCGTACCGCGCCATGATCCTTGAGGGTCTGGGCAATGGCGTTGAGCGTCGCGCCGGAGGTCATCACGTCATCGACCACGATGACCGATTTGCCGGTGAAATCGACTCGACACTCGAAGGCGTGGCGCAGGTTGCGCTGACGCTCATGCCACGGCAGACGACTTTGCGGCAGGGTTTCGCGTATCCGCGCGATGCCCGTCATCGCCAGAGGCAACCGATAGGCGCGCGCCAGCGGCCGGGCGATCTCGACCGCCTGGTTGAAACCCCGCTCACGCAGACGCAGGGGGGACAATGGCACCGGCACGACGACATCTCCGGTTGGCGGTGGCAGCGCCAGCAATCGTCCGGCAAAAAAGTCGGCGCTGGCGAGACGGTGGGCAAATTTCAGGGATTGCACCAGATGATCGACCGGAAAGGCATAGCGCAGGGCCGCAAGCGTGGCGTCGAATGCGGGAGGCGCGCGCAGGCAGTCGCCGCAGGCCGGGGCCGGCGCGGCAAGCGGGATGGCGCAGATCGGACAGGTGTGCGGGCCGAGGCCGGGCAGGTCGGCCGCGCAACCGGCGCACAGTGCTGTTGCGGCGCTGGCGCCACACAGCAGGCAACTGCGTGGCAAGAGCAAGTCGAGGAATGGCGAAATTGACAAGTGTGTAGCCAATGGGGATGATCGGACAATGAACTTGCGATGCAAATTTTCATCTGCTGCCACATCTTATGACAACGCTGCCGTGCTGGCGCGCGAGGTCGGCCGGCGCATGGCCGAGCGGCTCGACGTGGTACGGCTGGCCCCGCGCCGCCTGGCCGATATCGGCTGCGCCACCGGTGATGGCGTGCGCGAATTGATGCGCCGCTATCCGGACGCCGTGCCGCTGGCAGTGGATTACGCGCGGCCGATGCTGGCCACCGTGGTGGCCAGGTTAGGCTGGTGGGAACGTCTGCGCGGCCAGGCGCCCGCTTGCGTCAATGCCGATGTGCGGGCCTTGCCGCTGGCGACCGGCAGCCTCGATCTGGTCTGGTCGAACCTGATGCTGCACTGGCTCCCGGGCCTGCGTCCTGCCCTAGTCGAATTGCATCGCGTCCTGGCCGAAGGAGGCCTGCTGCATTTCACCTTGCTCGGGCCGGATACGCTAAAGGAACTGCGCACGGCGGCAGCTACAGTTGGTGCCGTCCTGCCGGCGCCGACTTTTCTCGACATGCACGACATCGGCGACATGCTGGCCGCAACAAGCTTCGCCGACCCGGTGATGGAAATGGAGATGCTGACGCTCACCTACGCGACGCCGTGCGCCTTCCTCGCCGACCAGCGCCGCTTGGGCGTGCGTGACGCCTTGCTCGGTCGCCTGGGCTGGCGGGAATGGCGGAAAGTGTTTGCGGCGTGGGAACGCGCGGGCGGATTGCTGCCGGCGCGTTTCGAGATCATCTATGGTCACGCCTGGAAAGTCGGCGCTGACAGGACGGCCGATGGCCGTGCCATCGTCAAGCTGCATCGCTCATGAGCCAACCAGGTGGTTCAGCAGTGCCCGTAGCCGCGCAGGCTGAAAAGGACGGTTGAACCACAGGCGCGATCTCCCGTTTCGTCTGCACCCGGTCGACGCGATAGCTCCAGCGTTCGAGCATGGCCGTCAATTCGGCGCCGTCATCACCCGCTTTGCCACAAAGAAGGATGCGGGTTCCTTGCGCACCGCGTCGAGCAGTCGTTGCAGGTTTTTACGGTTATCGACAAAGATTTCGTACTCGGCTGCGGCAGCTAGCTGGCGGGCGACGGTGCCAGGGCGGCGATCAGGATGCGTTGGTGAATGCCGAGCGGTTTCATGGCGAGAGAACGAAAAAAGACGGCACCGTGCTGCCTTGCGGAACATGGCCGCCTGTCCGCTGTGAGTCAATGCAGCCCGGCGATGTAGTCGGCGAGCGCACGAATTTCAGTATCGGTCAGCTTGGCGGCCACCATCCGCATCATCTGGTTGGGGTCGTTGGCGCGTTCGCCCACCCGGAAGGCCCGCAACTGGGCCTCGATATATTCGGGATGCTGACCACCGAGGCGCGGAAACTGTGCCGGTAGGCCGGCGCCAGCGGGCCCGTGGCAGCCGGCACAGGCCGGCAGGCCCTTGTCGGCATCGCCGGCGCGCCAGAGCTTTTTGCCGAGTTCGCGGCCTTCGGGGGTTCTAGTCTCGCCGCCCGATTGTTTTTGCGCCGCGAAGTAGGCGGCGAAGTCCTTCATTTGTTCTTCGGTGTAGGGTGCGATCATGCCGTTCATGATGGCATTGTCCCGCTCGACCTTGCCATTGGTGTCCGGCTTGAAATTCTTCATTTGCTTGAATAAATAGGTGGCATGCTGGGCGGCGAGCTTGGGGTAGGCGGTCGTCGGGCTGTTGCCGTCCGGGCCGTGGCAGGCGGCGCATACCGTCGCGGTGATCGGCTGCCCCCTGGCCGCATCGCCCGGGTAGGGTTGCGTGGCGCCTTCATTGGCGTGCGCGCTTGCGGCCAGAACGATGGAGCCGAGCGATAATAGCAACCTAAGCGAACGTGCCATGGTAATTCACTCTCCTGTATCCCGATGCCGCCCCTGTTCCGCCACGCCTATTACGAGATTTCCGTTGCCGATCCCATGCAGCTGCCGCAGGCCAGCGGTGCCGAAATTGCTTTTGCCGGTCGCTCGAATGCGGGCAAGTCGTCGGCCATCAACACTCTGGTGGGCCATACCCGCCTCGCCTTTGTGTCGAAAACGCCGGGCCGTACGCAGCTCATCAACCTGTTCCGCATGAAAAATGGCGCGGCGCTGGTTGATCTTCCGGGTTACGGCTATGCGGAAGTGCCGGAAGCGGTGCGGCGGCAATGGCAGGGCCTGCTCGAACATTACCTGACCTGCCGCCAGGCCCTGAGCGGCCTCGTGCTGATCATGGATGCCCGTCGGCCCCTGCTCGAACTGGACCGGCAGATGATCAGGTGGTTCGCCACGACCGGCAAGCCCATCCACTGCCTGCTGACGAAGGCGGATAAACTGTCGCGCCAGGAGCAGAGCAAGACGCTGGAGGCGACGCGCCGTGCTGCCAGCGCCGACTTTCCCGAAGTGCCGCTCACGGTGCAGATGTTTTCGAGTCTGAAGAAAACCGGCATGGAAGAAACGGAACGCATAGTAGGCAACTGGTTAAAAGAAAAGGCCCCTGGCCAAAGGGGAGAAGGCCAGGAGCCGAATACCTCGACCGAAGCCGAAGCACCCGCTCAGGGAGGTAAAGCGGGGGAGGGCTGATGGCCTTCCGGAAGCTATGATAGGTAATCGACAAAAAAGTTCAAGTATTTTTCAGAAAGGCAAGGCCATGATTATTAAAGCTGCATTTCCGGGCACGCGCATGCGCCGCATGCGCCGCGATGACTTCTCCCGCCGCCTGATGCGCGAGTCGACACTGACTGCGGCCGATTTCATCTATCCGGTGTTCGTGCTGGAAGGCAAGAAAAAGACCGAGAAAGTTGCCTCGATGCCCGGCGTCGAACGGGTGACCCTCGACCGCCTGCTGCCGGTGGCGGAAAAGGCCTTGATGCTGGGCGTGCCGGCGCTGGCACTGTTCCCGGTGATCGGCACCGAGAAGAAGAGCCTGGATGCCAGGGAAGCCTGGAACGCGAAAGGCCTGGTGCCGACCGTGGTGACCAAGTTGAAGAAGGAGTTTCCGGAACTGGGCGTGATCACCGACGTGGCGCTCGATCCCTACACCAGCCATGGCCAGGACGGCCTGATCGACCCGGCCGACCCGCGCGGCTACGTGCTCAACGACGAGACGATCGAAGCGCTGGTAAAGCAATCGCTGTGCCACGCCGCCGCCGGCGCCGACGTGGTGGCGCCCTCTGACATGATGGACGGACGTATAGGTGCCATCCGCACGGCGCTGGATGCCGAACAGCACATCTATACGCGCATCCTCGCCTATTCAGCGAAATACGCTTCAAGCTTTTACGGGCCCTTCCGCGACGCGGTCGGCTCGGCCGGTAGCCTTGGCAAGGGCAACAAATATACCTACCAGATGGATCCGGGCAATAGCGACGAAGCCCTGCGCGAAGTAGCGCTTGACCTGCAGGAAGGCGCCGACATGGTGATGGTCAAGCCCGGCATGCCTTATCTGGACATCGTGCGGCGGGTCAAGGACGAGTTCGGCGTGCCGACCTACGCCTATCAGGTCAGCGGCGAATACGCGATGTTGAAGGCTGCGGCCGCCAACGGCTGGCTCGACCACGACGCGGTGATGATGGAGGCCCTGCTGTCCTTCAAGCGCGCTGGTGCCGACGGCATTCTGACCTACTTTGCGCTGGAAGCGGCTGCCCTGCTAGCGCGCAAGTAAGGGCCACTGGCTGGCCCAGTGGCCGAGCGGATCGTCCTTGAAGCCGCTCTTGACGAAGCGCTGCAGGCGACCGAGCACATGGCAGACCAGCAGGTCGGCGTGGGCGGCGCAATCATGCGCCGCCGGCAGCGCACCCTGCGCCTGGGCGACCTTCAGCGCCTGCTTCAGCGAGACTTCGAGCCGGTCGAACAACTGGTTGATGCGCGCCTGCAGGCGCGGGTTTTCATGAACGAGCGCATCGCCGATCATGACCCGCGCCAGTCCGCGATTCTTGCCGGCAAAGCGCAGCGTCGCGGCGAGCATCAACTCGGCTTGCTTGAGGCCGTTTTCTTCGGCGGTGGCGATCTGGCCGACCACCGAGAACAGTGCGTTCTCGATGAACTCAATCAGGCCCTCGAACATGCGCGCCTTGCTGGGAAAATGGCGATAGAGCGCTGCTTCCGAGACGTCCAGTTTCGCCGCGAGCGCGGCAGTGGTGATCTTCTCGCCGGCCGGGTTTTCCAGCATGGCGGCGATGGTTTGCAGGATCAGCAGCTTCTTTCCCCCCGGTTCGGCCATGGCGGCGGTCCTTATTTCGACTTGATCAGGGTGCCGACGCCTTCGTCGGTGAGGATTTCCAGCAGCAGGGCATGCTCGACGCGGCCATCGATGATATGCACGCTGCGCACGCCGCTGCGTGCCGCATCCAGCGCCGAACCGATCTTGGGCAGCATGCCGCCCGAGAGTGTGCCATCGGCCACCATCGCGTCGATCTCTTTCGGCGTGATGCCGGTGAGCAGATTACCGGCCTGGTCGAGCACACCGGGGGTGTTGGTCAGCAGTACCAGTTTTTCGGCGCGCAGCACCTCGGCGATCTTGCCGGCGACGACATCGGCGTTGATGTTGTAGGTCTCGCCTTTCGGCCCGACGCCGATCGGTGCGATGACGGGAATGAAATCGCCAGTGTCGAGGAAGGCGATCAGTGTCGGATCGATCGAGGTGATCTCGCCGACCGAGCCGATGTCGATCATCTCTTCGGGATTGTCCTTGTTGGGCAGCAGCAGTTTCTTGGCGCGGATGAAGTTGCCATCCTGGCCGGTCAGGCCGACGGCCTTGCCACCATGCTGGTTGATCAGGTTGACGATTTCCTTGTTCACCTGGCCGCCGAGCACCATCTCGACGATGTCCATGGTTTCCTCGTCGGTGACGCGCATGCCCTGGATGAACTGGCCCTGCTTGCCGACGCGTTTGAGCAGATCCTCAATCTGCGGGCCACCGCCGTGCACGACCACCGGGTTCATGCCGACTAGCTTGAGCAGCACTACGTCGCGCGCGAAGCCGTCCTTCAGCGACGGCTCGGTCATGGCGTTGCCGCCATACTTGATGACGATCGTCTTGTCGAAGAAGCGCTTGATGTAAGGCAGGGCTTCGCCGAGGATCTTGGCTTTGGTAGAAGCGGGCAGGGCGTCGGTGGTCATGGTGGTTTGGAAATAAAAAGGACGGCGTCGATTCTAACGCCGTCCTGCCAGCGCCGACTTTTGCAAGCAGAGCATCAGGATGGCGTCGCGATTCGTCCAGGAAAAACAGGCGGTTGCGGCAACCTGCCAGGGCAGCCAGCGTACAGACCGATGCTCACCCGGCGCCATGGTGACCTGAGTGCCCGCCGGGATGCACAGGCTGAAGACGTGCTCGATGTTGTGGGTCACGCCGGCCGGATAGCGGTCTCGCCACTCGGCGAAAATCTCGAAACGGTTGGATAGCTGCCAGTCACTTAATTCGGCCGGGGTGCAGGTGATCCCCGTTTCTTCGGCCACTTCGCGCACCGCCGTGGTGACCAGGTTTTCGTCAGCCTCCTGGCTGCCGGTGACCGACTGCCAGAAGCCCGGATGGGCGGCGCGTTCAAGCAACACTATGTTCAACTGCGGGTCGTGGATGACGACCAGTACGGAAACGGGGCGCTTGCTTCCCGCCACGGGGTTAGGCGATGTCGGAAAGCCAGTTGATGCCGTCGGCCTGCATGTCGACGAAGCACCAGAACGGGATGCCCTGCTCGCGCCATTCGTTGGCGGCAGCCTCGAAGACTTGCAATGCCTGCACGAAATCTTCTTCCGCCCGCCCGTGGATGCCGTCGCAATGTTCGAGGATGACGACATAACCTTCCGCCGGTCGCCAGTTCAGGTCGGCGAGGCAGTCGAGCAGCGCATCCCAGTTGTGACCGAACCATTCGGGGAAGGCCAGCGCCTTGCCGATGGCGTCGAGCAGCTTGCGCTTGTCCTTGACGCTGGACAGATCGACCCGGAAGACTTGCAGGCCATTCTGTTCGGCGGCGGCCACCAAGGCTTCCTCGCCATCCTGCGGCATGTGATAAACGCTGGCGCGCTCCACGCGGGTGAGGATCTCGGCATAGTTCATTGGATGATTTCCCGGAAACTGCGGTAATGGTCGGCCGAGTAATAGCACGTATCCGGCTGACGCGGCCGCTCGCCGCCACAGACAATGCGCCGCGCACCGCGGTGCTTAATGCCCGGCGTGGCGACCGTGTATTCGCGATAATAGCCGCGCCTTTGCAGCGGCAGGCGTTTCTCGAAGTTGCCGAAGGGTTTGCCGTCGCGCGCGTAGGGAAAAGACCCGCCCCGGTAAATCAGGGTGAGCGTCTCGCGCCCTTCCGGCGGCAGGTCACCCGCTGCGATGTCCTGTGCCTGCGCCAGTCCGCAGCAGCAGGCCAGCAGCATGAACAGCAGTCGACGCATCAGGACTTGCCAACCTCGACTTGCGTCTCAACCTTCTGGCGCAGGCGAATGTGCAGTTCGCGCAACTGCTTCTCGTCGACGTCGGACGGGGCGTCGGTCAGCAGGCACTGGGCGCGCTGCGTCTTCGGAAAGGCGATCACGTCGCGGATCGATTCGGCGCCGGTCATCATGGTGACGATGCGGTCCAGGCCGAAGGCCAAGCCGCCGTGGGGCGGTGCACCGTACTTGAGTGCGTCGAGCAGGAAACCGAACTTCACGCGCTGTTCTTCCTCGCCGATGCCAAGGGCTTCGAAGACGCGCGCTTGAACCGCCGCCGAGTGGATCCTTACGGATCCACCTCCTATTTCCCAGCCGTTGAGCGCCAAGTCGTAGGCTTTGGCCAGGCAGGCGCCGGGGTCGGTCTTCATCAGTTCGTCGTGGCCGTCCTTCGGGGAGGTGAAGGGATGGTGGCAGGCGGTCCAGCGTTTGTCCTCTTCATCGTACTCGAACATCGAGAAATCGACCACCCACACCGGTTCCCAAGCCTTGCCGTTGAGGTAGCCTTTTTCGTGGCCGATCTTGCTGCGTAGGGCGCCGAGGGCATCGTTGACGACCTTGGTCTTGTCGGCGCCGAAGAAGATCAGGTCGCCCGATTGCGCGCCGGTGCGCTCGACGATGGCCACCAGTGCCGCCGCATGGATATTCTTGACGATGGGTGACTGCAGGCCTTCCTCGTTCAGCTTGTTGACGTCGTTGACCTTGATGTAGGCCAGGCCCTTGGCACCGTAGATCTTGACGAACTCGGTGTAGCCGTCGATTTCGCCACGGGTGAGTGTCGCGCCGCCGGGGATGCGCAGGGCGGCGACGCGGCCGCCGGAAGTGGCCGGACCGCTGAATACCTTGAAGGCGACATCGGCGACGGCATCGGTGACTTCGGTGAGCTCGAGCGTCACGCGCAGGTCCGGCTTGTCTGAGCCGAAGCGGCGCATGGCTTCGGCGTAACCGATGCGCGGGAATGGATTGGGCAGATCGACATCGATCGCGTCCTTGAAGACATAGCGGATCAGCTCCTCGATGATGCCGGTGATGGCGGTCTCGTCCATGAACGAGGTTTCGATATCGACCTGGGTGAATTCCGGCTGGCGGTCGGCGCGCAGGTCCTCGTCGCGGAAACACTTGGTGATCTGGTAGTAGCGGTCGAAGCCGGCGACCATCAGCAACTGCTTGAACAGTTGCGGCGATTGCGGCAGGGCGAAGAACTGGCCGGGATGGACGCGCGAGGGCACGAGGTAGTCGCGGGCGCCTTCGGGCGTCGACTTGGTCAGCATCGGCGTCTCGATGTCGATGAAACCGTGGTCGTCGAGGAAGCGGCGGAAGGCCCGTGCGGTCTTGTAGCGCAGCATCATGTTCTTCTGCATCTGCGGGCGGCGCAGGTCGATGACACGATGGGTCAGGCGCACATTTTCCGAGAGATTGTCCTCGTCGAGCTGGAACGGTGGCGTGACGGCAGTGTTGAGGGTTTCCAGTTCGTGGCAGAGGAGTTCGATTTCCCCGGAGGGCATGTTGGGATTCTCGGTGCCGGCGGGACGGCGGCGCACCTTGCCGGTGATCTTGAGCACGAACTCGTTGCGCACGGCCTCGGCCAGTTTGAACATCTCGGGGCGATCAGGATCGCAGACGACCTGGGCGATGCCCGCTCGGTCGCGCAGGTCGATGAAGATCACGCCGCCGTGGTCGCGGCGGCGGTGGGCCCAGCCGCACAGAGTGACGATCTGGTCGACATGGCCGGCATTCAATTGGCCGCAGTAGTGGGTACGCATGGAGATTTCCGTTCTAAATATATCGGCGCCGACGGGACGGCGGCGCAGGAGGGTTATTCGTTCTGGGCGCGACCGATCAGGTTAGGACTGTCCTTACCACTCAGGGGCGGGGCGACTACGCCCATCGAGACGATGTACTTGAGAGCATCATCGACGCTCATGTCGAGTTCGACCGTATCGCGCTTGCGCACGAAGAAAAAGAAACCGTTGACCGGGCTGGGCGCGGTCGGGATGAATACGCTGACCAGATCGTCGTCGCAATGCTGCGAAACATCGCTTGTTGGTGTGCCGGTCTGGAAGGCGACCGACCAAGCTTCCGGATGGGGATAACGTACCAGCAATACCTTGCGGAAGGCATCGCCACTGCCGGAAAACAGCGTGTCGCTGACCTGCTTGACGCTGTAGTAGATCGATTTGACGATCGGGATGCGCGAGAGCAGGGCTTCCCAGAAGCGGACCAACTTCTGGCCGATGAAGTTGGCTGTGACGAGGCCGGTCATGAAGACAATCACCAGCGTCAGCACGGTACCCGCCCCCGGGATGTGGAAGCCCAGCAGGTATTCCGGATGAATCGCCTGGGGCAGCAGGCGCAGCGACTGATCCATGGTGCCGATGATCACCGTCAACACCCAGGCGGTGATCACCAGCGGGATCCAGATCAGAAGTCCGGTAATGAAATATTTTTTCAGGGGAGGCACGCGGCAGGAATCAATTGCAGGATGGGCAACTGCCAGTACCGCCCTGACATGGCGGCGGGTTGTCGGCAGCCGGTTTGGGCGCGCCGCCCTTGAAGTCGGTTTGGTACCAGCCGCTGCCTTTGAGCTGGAAGCCGGCGGCGGTGAGTTGCTTGGCGAAGTTGTCGGTCTTGCACTCCGGGCAGGTGGTCAGAGGAGCGTCCGCGATTTTTTGCAGGACATCCTTTTCAAAACCGCACTGATTGCAGCGATAGGCATAGATCGGCATGAATTTCTCCAATAATTTCGGGGGATTATAGCGAAGCGCCTCAAAGGCAAGGGTGTGGAAACGCACCCAACGCGGCCAGATGGCGACGTCTGGCAGCAAATTCAAGCGGCTCAGAACAGACCGAGATAGGTCTGGTTGAGGGTTTTTCCCCACAATAGTGCAATCAGGCCCGCGGTCGCCAGATAAGGGCCAAAAGGGATGGGCACGTTGCGGCCATGCTTGGCAAACAGCATCAGGACAATACCGATGACCGCGCCCACCACCGAGGAGAGTAGAATCACCAAGGGGAGCAACTGCCAGCCCAGCCAGGCGCCGACGGCGGCGAGCAGCTTGAAATCGCCATACCCCATACCCTCCTTGCCGGTCGCCAGTTTGAAGAGCCAATATACCGACCACAGGATCAGATAGCCGGCGACCGCGCCGATGACGGCATCGGCGAGAGAGCTGAAGGTGCCGCTCAGGTTGATCAGCAGACCCGCCCACAAGAGTGGCAAAGTGATGTCGTCGGGCAGAAGTTGCGTATCGATGTCGATGAAGGTGAGGGCGATCATTGCCGCCACGAACAGGAGGGCTCCCGCCATTGCCAGACTGAATCCGTAACGCCAAGCCACGTAGCCGAACAGTAGTCCGGTCAGCGCCTCAATCAGCGGGTAGCGCAGGCTGATCGGCTGGCCGCAGCCCTTGCAACGACCCCCGAGGAGCAGGTAGCTCAGGATGGGGATGTTTTCGAGGGCGCTTACCGGGTGGCCGCAATGCGGGCAGCGTGAGCGCGGGGTGACCAGCGACAAGTGTTCAAAAGTCGGCGCTGGCGGGACGGCATCGGTGATGGATTGGGCAGCGAATTCGGCACATTCGGCCTGCCAGGCGCGCTCCATCATGATTGGCAGGCGATGGATGACCACATTGAGAAAACTGCCGATCAGCAGGCCGAACAGCGCGCAGGCGGCAATCAGTGCCAGCGGATCGTCGAGGGGCATGAATGGATGGGCGGTTTCAATGACCAAGTGCAAAAAGTGAAGCGTGATGATGCCTGAAGTCA
>JACDZJ010000086.1_pt1 | contig 45061 bp, 42 predicted proteins | sample 7365721 | NCBI WGS metagenome assembly JACDZJ01 (sample SAMN15143480, study PRJNA637477) | pond metagenome | biome: freshwater wetland ecosystem [ENVO:00000243]; feature: pond [ENVO:00000033]; material: pond water [ENVO:00002228]; isolation source: pond water containing pink berries ... | reverse complement strand
TACGGAGCTTGATTCTTGATAGCGTCTTATTCGGAAATCGCCTAAAGTCCGACAGCTGCTAGGGGCGGGTTTCAAACCCGCCCCTACACCAAGGGTCTGTCTGGATATCAGGTACGAAGTCTATACCGCCCACCATCGGCTCGGACGCAGGTGCGACTGAAGTCGCACCGACACGCTGCCTAGGCCCCCGCGGTCTGGGCAGTCTGCAGCGCGGCAGTCAGGGCACGGCGAAAAAACTCGGGTTGGGCCAGTGCGGCCTGATGAATCTCGGCATTGTAGTACTGGGTGTCGAAGGATTTGGCGCGAACATCGGCAACGCGCACACCGTCTAAGGCGCCGGCACCCTTGCCGGCCAGGGTGGCGGTCATCCAGCCGGAGGGATAGACGGTCTGGGGGAAGAACAGCGATCGGGTGTCACTGAAACCGGCACCGCGCATGGCGATGTGCATGTCGGTGAGGATGTGTATGTGATAGAGGGGCGACTCGCTCTGCTGCACCAGGATGCCGCCCTGATCCAGCGCGCGCGCGCAGTCCGCATAGAAATCGGCGGTGAAGAGCCCGACCGCGGGTCCCACGGGGTCGGTGCTGTCGACGATGATCAGGTCGAGGCTGCCGGGCGGAGCCTCCTGAATCCAGCCGATGCCGTCCTCGAAGAGCAGCCGCGCCCGCGGGTCTTCGTTGGACGCGGTGAGTTCGGGGAAGAAACACTCGGCGGCCAGGGTGACGCCCTCATCGATGTCGATCTGCACCACCGACGCGACGCCGTCGTGCTTGAGCACCTCGCGCAGGGTGCCGCAATCGCCGCCGCCGATGATACACACCCGCCGCGGATTGGGGTGGGTGAAGAGGGCGGGATGGGACATCATCTCGTGGTAGAGAAAGTTGTCGCGACTGGTGAGCATGACAAAGCCGTCGATCACCATCAGGTTGCCGAAGCCCGCGGTGGCGTAAACCTCGATCAACTGGTAGGGCGTCTGCTCCTCATGGAGCTTCTCGGTGACCTTGAGTGAGAAGGCTGAACCCTCGTCCTCGACGACTTCGGTAAACCACTCGTTGGGTTCGAACATGGCGCACTTCCTTTATGGATGAAGCAGACGGCTGGTGAAACGGCTGCGCTATTATGAAGAAGGGCCGGGCGGCTGGACAAGCCGGGGAAACCCCAGATCGCGCGCGCCGCCGACCGGGTGCGCGACACCGCTAGCGGGGAAACCGGTCGTCCAGATTGGCCGGACACAGCACCTCGCGCATGATGCCGATGAGGTCCAGCAGTTGGGTGTTGCGGATGCGGTAGAAGATACGATTCGCCTCCTTGCGCGCGACCACGATGTTCTTGTTGCGCAGTTGTTCCAGATGCTGGGAGATGTTGCTCTGGGAGGTTCCGGTGCGCTCCACGATCTCGCCGACCGACAGTTCGTTCTCCCCCAGCGAGCACAGGATTTTCCAGCGCAAGGGATGGGCCATCGCCTTGAGGGCATTGGCGGTCAGCGCGGTCTTTTCGTCCTCCCGCTGGTCCGTATTGGGCAGGTCGCTCATCGTCGATCCTCCTCCGGCATGTGAGATACACTGCACGGGTAAGTTGTCGCGGGGTCGGTAGCGTCGCCGGGCTCGACCCGCACATAGCCGGTCATATCCTTAGCGATGCAGATGATATCGCTGATTGCCCCCGCCGTGTTTCTGACCGCGGTGCGCGCGAACAGGATCGGCACCCGCCGACCATCGCGCGCGATGAAGCGTGCCTCGATCTTGCTCAGCGCCCCGGTCCGGATCAGGGCCTCCAGCCAGGTGCCGAGGAAAGCCCCGGCCTGTTCGTCGCCCTCCTCTTCGAAGATGTCCCCGATCGACATGCCGATCAAGTCGGCTTCCGGGTAACCGAGCATACGGCACGCGGCCGGATTCGTCATGGTGATGGTGCCGCCGGGTTCCAGGACCAAGAGTGCCTCGCCCATGTGGGTGATGATGTTCTCGAGATACTGCCGGGCCGCGGCCAGCTCCGCGGTGCGTTCGGCCACCCGCTGCTCCAGCACCCGATTGAGTCCGCGCTCTTTCTCGATCAGCCGGAAATAGGTGCTGATCTTGTTGATCAGCAACTGATCATCGATGGGCTTGAGCAGGTAGTCCACGGCCCCGACCGCAAACCCGCGCCGCTGGAATTCCTCGGATTTGAAGGCGGCGGTCAGGAAAATAATCGGAATATCCCGGGTGCGTTTGCGTAACTTGAGCAGGGACGCGGTTTGAAAACCGTCCATCCCCGGCATCTGCACGTCCAGGATGATGAGGTCGATGTCCGGGTGGCTATGGGTGAGGTCGATCGCCTGCTGGCCGGAGGTGGCTTCGATCACGGCGACATTCATGTGCGCCTCGATCAAGGTCCTCAGCGTAAACAGATTGTGCGCGTGATCATCGACGATGAGCAGCTTGAATCCAGCGTAACCATTCATAGACTGTGATGACAGGGTAGGTCCGGATAGGCACGAGCCGCAGCTTCTCAACCAGCATGACTGCGGGCGCGCCCAAAAGCCAGCAGCCCCGTCATGACCGTCCGCAGCCCGGCGGCATCGACCGGTTTGGGGAGCACGGCAATCGCCCCCGCGGCCAGACAGGCGTCGCGCAGACGCTCGATCACCACTGGGTTCGTTGCTTCCGTCATCACCGCCACGGCGGTACCGTAAACACGGTGATGTTTCAGTAGCGTTATGATCGTATCACAGGTCTCCCGCTCCGACACCAACGCGCAGAGGATCACCAGCAGACAGCCCGCTGGTTCCTCTTGCAGGGTCTCCAACGCCTCGTCCAGATCTGCCGCGGTCTGCACCGCGAGCCCGCTGGCCCCGATGAGGCCGGACAGATGAACCAGCGTCGGCACGTCACGATCGACGATCAGGACCCAATGCCCCGGATTGTCCCGACTCGGTTGGTTCGGGGGCTCGTCCAGGGCCGGCAGCAGGAGGTGCTCGGGCTCGGCGGACTCCTCCTCCGCGAGTCCGCCGCCCGGCAGGGCGAGCGGCAACAGCAAGGTGAAGACGGCACCGGCCCCGAGATCGCTGTGCACCTCGATCCGGGCGCCCAGCAGCTTGGCCAGTTCGCGGCTGATGGAGAGACCGAGACCGGTGCCGCCGTAGCGTCGCCGGGTCGATCCGTCGGCCTGCTGGAAGGCCTCGAAGATGATGGCCTGCTTATCCTTGGGGATGCCGATGCCGGTGTCGGCCACGCTGATCGCCAGCGGGCGCACCGGGTCCGCACAGGCCTGAAGGCTCAGTGTCACACGGCCCTTATCGGTGAACTTGATCGCGTTGGCAAGGAAGTTCTTGAGAATCTGCCGCAGCTTTTCCCGATCGGTCGAGAGGCGGACCGGCGCGGCGGGGTCGATTTGCACCGCAATCTCCACCGGCTTGTCGCCGATCAGGGGAGCGACCAGTTCCACGATATCAGTCAACAGCGGCGGCAGATCCACCACATCCAGGGTCATCGGCACATGGCCGGCTTCGATCCGTGAGATGTCCAGAATATTGTCGATCATGGTCCGCAGGTCCGTGCCGGCCTCATGAATGACCTGCGCCTGACGGCTCTGACTTGCGGTAAGACCACTGGATTCGGCCGCCAGCATCTTCGAGAGCAGCAGGATGGAGTTCAGCGGAGTGCGCAGTTCATGACTCACATTGGCCAGGAACTCCGATTTATAGCGGTTGGAGCGCTCCAACGCCTGCGTGTGCTCGCGGGCAACGCGCAGATGTTCCGCGTGCGTTTCCGCCAGGGCGGTCAACTGCTCCCCGAGTTCCCGGACCTCTTTGGGGCCGCGCCAACTGAAGCGCAGCGGGGGTCCGTCATGCAGAATCTGACCAATGCCGCCGATCAGCGCCTGGCTGAAGCGTTCGGCCCGGTGGGCGATCCAGCGCGCCAGGAACATGACCGCCAGCACCAGCACGAGAATGATCGAGAGGACTCTGAGCATCAGCGCGTTGCGAAACTCGTCCATCGGTGAGGGGTCGACCGCACGCCCCACCCAGAGGGGCCGGCCATCCTCGGTGGCAAACATCGGCACCCACAGGAGCTGGCCGCCGCGCGGGCCTTTCCACAGTGCCAGGGAGCCTTCCGCAAAGATCGCTTCGAGCCCCGGAAACGCCTGGAACGCCTCCGGCGGCGTCACGCCGGGTTCACCGCGGGCGGATGGGGCGGCGGCTGGCTGACCGGGGCGCAGATAGGTGCCGTCCTGGTTGACCCAGAGGGTATCGCGGTAGAACTGGGCCAGGCCGCCCACGTCGATGCCCATCACCACCACGCCCTGCGGCGGCGCTGTTCTGCCGCCGATCGGGCTCGCCAAACTCAGCGTCATCAGTTGGCGCGGGTCGGCCGCGCCCCCGACCGGATCGACGCGGATGCGGCTCACGATCACCGCGCCGGGGTCCAGATGCAGCCCCGCGGTGAGGAAATCATCGGCCGGCACCAGCGGCGGCTCCGCCGTTGGCCGCCACTCCTGAGAACGCGGGTCGCGGGTCAGCCAGAACCGCTCCTCGCCCTGCGCGTCGACGAACAGCAACTGGGTGATATCCCGCTGATCCGCGAGGATCTGATTAACCCAAGCCGTGTAACGAGCGCGCGCCAGATCGATCTCATCGGCCTTTCCCTGTTCCCCGAGGATCAAGCCCGGCTCCGGCAGCTTCGAGAGCAGGCGGATCATCTCGTGGCGGCTGGCCAGATGCTGATCCAGATCGCGAAAGTCGGCGCGCAGGTTTTGCAGATAGGCGCGCTGATAGAAGAGGGCCGTGCGGTCCAGCACCAGCGGCAGATTGATGATCACCGCCAGCATCAGGGGCATCAGCCCGAAGACCAGCAGGAACAGCAGGATGTAGACGCGCAGCTTCACGTTCGACGCAACACGACCACGGAGATCACAGGGGAAAACCGGACGCGACGATCACCTGATCCGGCGCGTCGACCGCCGCGGCATCCCCTGTGTCCTCTGTGGCAAGTCATCCGCTGTCCTCCTGAACTAAAGCGCCTGCACCAGGCTCAACACCTGGGCCGCGTGCCCCTTGGGCTTCACGTCATGGATGGCATGGCGGATGACCCCTTGTTTGTCGACGATGAAGGTGGAACGCACGATGCCCATGCGCCGCTCCCCATGGGCTTCCTTCTCCCGCCAGACCCCGTAGGCTTCACAGGTCTCGCCGTCGGGGTCGGCAAGCAGCTTGACGGTCAGCCCGTACTTGTCACGAAAGGCACCATGGCTGGTGCAGGTATCACGGCTGATCCCGATCAGCTCGGTCTGTGCCGCGTCGAACTCTGACTGCAGGTCAGTAAATTCCAGTGCCTCCATGGTGCAACCCGGGGTGTCATCTTTGGGATAGAAGTAGATCACCAGGTTGCGCTGGCCGATCAGGCCCTCCAGATTGACTCGCTCCATATCCGCGTCGGGTAGAGAAAAGTCAGGTGCCTTGTCGCCAGGCTGAAGCATGGGGTCTCGCTCCGATGGTAGTGTTATAGCCTTCTTACCTGATATCCGGACAGACGCTTGGGTAGGGGCGGGCTTAACACCCGCCCCTCCGTTCGGCGATCAGGTCCGACGGCTCGATAGCCGCCCGCGGAATTTAGGCAGACCCAGGCCCCACGTCAACTATGATGCATCGCTGATTCGGTCCGCGGGTCCGGCGCCTCGAGCACGGGCAGGTGGACGCTGGCCGCGGTACCGCCGCCGCGGCGCAGCTCCAGGCGCAACTCGATCTGATTGGCGATCGCGAGTTGACGCGCCACCGCCAGCCCCAGACCGCTGCCGCCGGTCGCACGGTTACGCGAGTGCTCGAGGCGATAGTAGGGACGAAACACCGCCTCCCGCTCGGACTCGGGGATGCCGGGACCCCGATCGAGGAGCAAGATCACGGGCGCCGGCGGCCGGCAGTCCAGGCGGATCTCTACCTGCTCCCGGCTGTAGCGCAGCGCATTTTCCAACAGGTTCCCCAGGATGCGGCGCAACGCCAGAATATCCACGGGATAGGGGCACGGCGGGGGCTGCGGCCAGGACACGCGCGGCTGATCCGCGGCCAGATCGGTAATCAACTCGACCAGGTCCACCAACGCGCGACCACCGGTGCCGACATTACGGGCAAAATCGACGGCCTGGGTAATGAGTGCGCTCATCTCGTCGGTGTCCCGCTCCATCCGCGCGATCAGGTCGGGCGATGCGTCCGTCGGCAGCATGGCGATCGCCAGCCGCAACCGGGTCAGCGGCGTGCGCAAATCATGGGAAATACCGGCCAGGAGCACGGTGCGGTTGGCCAGCAGATCCCGCACTTGCTGGCTCATCTCGTTGAACTGATGCGCAAGATTGGCCAGTTCAGCGGGGCCGGTCTCGGCCAGCGGATTGGGCGAGCGTCCCGCCGCGACCTCAGATGCCGCGGCCGCGAGCCGGTTCAGCGGTTGCGTCACGCGACGCGCCAGGATGGCCGCGCTCGCCAAGACCAGCAGCACCGCCAACGCGGCGATCACCGACAGTCCCTCCAGCGGGCGGGTGCCCAGCCGTTCCCGCGGAAATCCGGTCCAGATGGTGCGGCCGTCGACGTCCAGGGCCACCCAGAACCAGCGCTCGCCATTGGCTACGCTGGTCACCACCTCCACGGGACGGCCCAGACGCGCCGCCATGGCCTGTTCGAGCCGTGCGACATAGGGGAAGAAAAACGCACTGGGGACGACGCTGGGGGCCTCATCCGCAAGCCGTAAGGCGTAGTCCTGAGCCAGCCGCTCGCGGTAATCGTCGCGCAACCCCGGCGGCAACTGGACGAGGGTGCGCGCCGCCAGCACCATGATGCCGGCAAGATCGGCGGCGGAGCGCTGCGAGACCGGCGCCAGCGCGAAGTGGATGACGATGAAGAGGGTCGCGCCGGCAAAGAGGCCGAAGGTACCGATCAGGGTCAGCAGCGCCCGACCGAACAGGGATGCCGGAACCAGTCGCCACGATCGACTCATGCTTCTCCGGCGGAGGTGAAAATATAGCCTTTACCCCAGACGGTCCGGATAAAACGGGGATGTTTGGTGTCGGACTCGATCTTGGCACGCAGGCGCGCGATCTGCACGTCGATGCTGCGGTCGAACGGCGAGCGCTCGTAGCCTTTGATCTGATCGAGCAGATGGTCGCGATCGACCACCCGATCGGCGTGCGCAATCAACACCCGCAACAGGTCGAACTCACCGCCGGTCAGGACCACCAACTCACCGTTGCGCCGCAACTCTCGCAGATTCAGGTCCAGCCGATAGGGGCCGAAGGTCAGGAGGTCTGCGGAACCGCTCGCGTCGGTCGCCTCCGCGGGCGCGCGCCGCCGCAGGACGGCGCGGATGCGGGCCAGCAACTCGCGCGGATTGAACGGCTTGGGGATGTAGTCATCAGCGCCGACCTCCAGTCCGACAATGCGGTCGACATCGTCCCCCCGCGCCGAGAGCATGATGATGGGGAGGTCACCCTGGGCGCGCAGACGCCGTGCCAGGGTCAACCCGTCCTCGCCCGGGAGCATCAGGTCGAGGATCACCAGATCGGCCTCATGCCCCGCCAGCCAGTCATCCATGGCCACACCATCGCCGACGCCCACCACTACGAAACCCTCCCGCGCGAGATAGTCTTCCAGCAGGGCGCGCAAGGCAGCGTCGTCGTCGACGACCAGAATCCGCGTGTGATGTTCAGTCATGACCTAGTCGTTGCGAATTCGCAACGTATTATCTATGTTACAAGCTGTTACAATATTAGCGAATACCGAAATACATAGTCTACATTTATCGTGCAGAATATACGTTAAGAGAGCCTGGCACTGGGCGTCCCCGGCGACGCGAGTCCATGGCGATTGGAGCATTACCCTACGCAACGGCAGTATCTGGAGGCGTGACCATGAGCTTTGACGCATTCACCATTACCGGCATCCTGGCGGCCATCCTGAGCGGTGGTTTCCTGATCGGACTGGTTTCCCGCAACGACACGAGCGGGCGCCACTTTGCGCGCCACGGCGAGCCCGAGACGGCCACCGCCGAATCCCGTTCCTGATTCTCCAGGGGTTCGACCCACGGGGCCATCCCGCCGTCGCGCCCCCGGCGATTTCCAGGCAGCAAGCCTTTTCGGCCGCAACGACAGATCCTGTCGTAGCGGTCTTTTTTATGCGGCATCGGTCACCGCGGCAGTCCGCCGGGAATGGTCCGCCGTCGGCGGACTGGGCACAGGGTCTGGACCGGCGCCGCGAGCGCGGCACGCGACCGCGGCGGCGGGCATGACCCTCAATAGGTCAGCATGGCGGGGAGGGACTTGGCCTGACTCACCCAGTTCTGGACCATGGGCTGGGTCGGCGGCTTGGTGGTCAGACGGTCGCGCTCGTTGGTCTCGGCGATCTTGGCGAACAGGTGGTCCGCACGCCGCGTGGCGAGTTCTTTCACGGTGTCCACGCCGGCAATTTCCAGCAGGTCCGAGTAGACGCCGGAAATGCCGCGGATCCGTGCCAGATCGGCCCGGTTGGCGAGATGCAGGATGTCGGCACTCTCGCATCCGCAGAAGCCCGCCAACTCTTTGCGCAGGGCAGGCGTGGCCGCGGCCTTGACCAACTGCTCGTTGTCTTTGATACCCCGCTCGGCCAATTTATCGACGATGTCGTCGGCCGCTCCCTCAAGGTCTTTTACAGGGGTCGTCATAGAATGTGCTCCGGATGGTCAGGACAGGACGGCAGTAGCGACGCCGTCCCAGGCTTCGTAACGTTGCGCGGCATGATAGGCCAAGTCCAGGGGTGACGCGAGGATGCAACGTGACTGCCGGCCGACCACGCGGCATCAGACGCACCCGACCGGCCCGAATCCGTGCATGATTGACAGCAGCACCGGCGCTTCCCAGCATCCGCCGCCCTCTTCTCACCCGAGGTTACATCATCGCCATGCCGACATTGCGCCCCTTCCACTGGTTGCTCGCCCTCGTGTTTCTGGCCTTCTACGGCTTCGCGGTCTTTGCCGTCACCCGCGATTACTACATCCGCCACCCCATCCGACCGACGGTTACGCAGCATCCGCCCGGCGCCGCGCGCGTGCCGACCGGACACCCGGCGACCGCAACCCCGGTCCGCGACGCCGTCGATGCGATTCCGCCAAGCATCACTGAGACCCATCCGGACCTGCTGCGGCAGCGCGCCACGACCCTGTTTGAAGAACGCCGCTTCGCTCAGGCGATCCCGGTCTACCGGCGCATCCTCGAACTGGCGGCCAACGACGTCGAGACCCGAAACGACCTGGGGCTCGCCCTGTATTACACCGGTGACGGAGCGGGAGCGCTGGAAGTCCTGCGCACCGCGGCCCAGACCGACCCGACGGCGCAGCGGGTTTGGCTGACCCTGGGCTATGTCGCGCTGCAAACCGGCGACCCCGCGCAGGCAATCGAGGCGCTGGGCCGCGCGCGCGACCTGGGCGTCGACACGCCGATCGGCGCAGAGGCCGTCCGTCTGCTCGGCATGGCCGAGGAGACCGCGAAGAAAAAGGCCGAAGCCCGGCAGTAGGGCGCGTTCAGGCTGGTTGGTCACCCCGTGCGGAGCCGCCCTCCAGGTCGTCGAGCCGCTGGCGCAGGGTGTCCAAGTCCTGCTGCTGACGCTTGAACTGCTTGAGTAACGCCGGCAATTGGCGCAACGACGCCAGTTCACGCAGCGTCTCCTTCATCGGTCGAGCCGGGGTGCCGAACACGGCGGCACCCGCGGGCACGTCTTTGGTCACCCCGGACTGACCACCGATGCGCGCGCCCGCGCCCACCTTCACGTGGTCGGAGACCGCGACTTGACCGGCGATCACGGCCCCGGCGCCGATCCTGCTGCTGCCCGCGACGCCAGCCTGGCTGACCAGGATCACATGGGCGCCAATGTCCGTGTTATGCGCGATCTGCACCAGATTATCGATCTTGGTGCCGCGACGGATCCGGGTCTCCCCCAGGGTGGCGCGGTCCACGCAGCAATTGCAGCCGATGTCCACGTCGTCTTCGATGACCACGCGCCCGAGTTGAGGAACCTTGCGGTGGCCCTCTCCGTCCCAGTGGAAACCAAAGCCATCCCCGCCGATCACGCTGCCGGAGTGCACCATGCAGCGCTCGCCCAGCCGGCTGTCCCGATGCACGGTCGCGTTGGCCTCAACCACCGAATCCGCCCCGAGGATCACACCTGGCCCCAGATAGACTCCCGGACCGATGGTGCAGCGCTCGCCCAACCGCACTCCGGCGGCGATCACCGCGCAGGCACCAACCGCCGACCCGGCCCCCAGCACCGCGCTGCGGTCGATCACCGCGCTGGGATGGATGCCCTGCACCTCGGAGACCGGCAGGAAGGACTCGGCCAGCAGAAAGAAACTCGCGCGCGGCTCCGCAACCCGGATCAGCGCCGGTCCGGTGACGGCCGGAAAGCTGTCATGGACCAACACGGCGGCGGCGCGGCTGCCCTGCACCGCTTGCGCTTGCTCCAGCCCCTCGGCGAAACAAAGGTCAGTCTGTCCGGCCATCTCCAGGGTATTCACTCCCCGGATCTGCTTGAGCTCGCAGGCGGGCAACAGCGCGGGCACCGGGATATTGAGCCGAGCGTAGAGTTGGGGCAAGTCAAGGACCATAGACGTTCCTGAAAGCGGTGAGTGGGGGCGATTGGTGGGAGCGGATGACGACCGGCCAACCGGGCGCCGGTCCGGGAAAGATGACCGCAACTGTAGGTCAATGCAAGGTCGAACCGCGCGGCAATCCCAAATTTAGGCGGCAACGCGCGACCCCTGCGTCTTTTCAGCGAGGTGAGTTGGCTATGCTGCTCCCGGACCAATGACTCGTGTCTTAGCGCTTCAATCGGATCCATCCGCGCTGCCCGCCGGGCGGGAAAGTAACCGAACAGCACGCCAATGGCGGCGGAGAACAGGAAGGACAGCAGATTGATCGTCGGATCGAACAGGTAGGGTACGCCCATCACGCCGGCCGGGAGGCAGCAGCAGACAGCCCGCGATGGCTGGCTTGCTCATCCCGTGCGCGGCGGCCGCGCCGTGATCCGAGTGACGGTCGATTGTGCTAAAACAAACAGCGGAAATCCAAACTCCGGGCAGGCCGACGGCTAGTGTTATACTGTTGCACGCGCGAGCGCTGTGCCGCATGCACGGCGTTGGCCGCACCCCGGCACGTTGATCGACGTATGATGCGTGCTGACCGCTGGGGCAGTCTGTGCGGCGGGGCACTGTAAGCACCGCACGGTGCCCCCCAAATAGATCTCATCCCAACGCATTTTGCAGGCTGCTCCACGTCATGACGTCCGGCCCCCCCAGCCCACGCACTAACCACTTGCTCGCCGTGCTGCCCCCGGCCGTCCTCGAGCGCCTGGTGCCCCGCCTGGAACTGGTCGCGCTGCCGCTGGGTGAGGCCCTCTATGAATCCGGAGGCCGGTTAAGCCACGTCTATTTCCCCACCAACGCCATCGTGTCCCTGTTGAACGTCATGGAGAACGGCGCGTCCGCCGAAATCGCCGTCATCGGCAACGACGGTCTCGTCGGCATCGCCCTGTTCCTGGGCAGCGAGACCATGCCGAATCGGGCCGTCGTGCAGAGTGCGGGCCAGGCCTATCGACTGAAGGGGTCCGTGTTCAAGCAGGAGTTCAACAGCTCCGGGGCCTTCCAGCGGTTGTTGTTGCGCTATACCTCTGCCCTGTTGGCCCAGATGGCGCAGACCGCGGTGTGCAATCGGCACCATACGGTGGACCAGCAACTGTGTCGCTGGCTGCTGCTGTGTCTCGACCGGTTACCCTCCAACGAACTGACGATGACCCAGGAGTTGATCGCCAACATGCTCGGCGTGCGGCGCGAGGGCGTAACCGACGCCGCCGGCAAGTTGCAGAGTGCCGGCTTGATTGAATACAGCCGGGGTCATATCCGCATGTTGGATCGACCGGGTCTGGAGGCGCGGGTGTGCGAGTGCTACGCGGTGGTCCGCAAGGAATTCGCCCGCCTGCTCCCCGACGCCACCGCGGAATGACGGATGGTCGCGCGGCGGCCTTGATCGTCGCCGCCGTTCGTTTCCTGGTGACACCGCTCCGCGGTGTCACCCATGTCTCGGCCGCTCTGCGGCCCGCGGCATCCTGAGAGCCAAGCCGGGCGGGGTATGCCCCATCAACCGCGGCGGGACGGGGCATTCGCCCCGTCCCCAACGTTTTGCCCGTGGCCGAGCGTTGATTGGAACCGGCAGGATCGGAGAAAACGTTGCGGACGGGGCGAATGCCCCGTCCGGCCCGTGAGTCGCACCGATTCGTACTCAGGTGCGACTAAAGTCGCACCGACACTGACCGGTATCCAAATTGTCGGAAATCACCTTAGCCGGTGGCGGTGAGCTCGGTCGGCGCGCCCTGGCTCCTCACATAGGCCGCGAACTCGGCCGCGGGGAGCGCCGGGCTGAACAGGTGTCCCTGCCCGATCCGGCATCCCTCGGCCTTGAGGAAATCGGCCTGGACCTGGGTCTCGATCCCCTCGGCGACGACCCGCAGCTCGAGCGCCCGGCCCAGGGCGATGGCCGCCCGGGCGATGGCGCAGCCGGCCGCGTCCTGCGGGAGTCGCGCGACGAAGGATCGATCGATCTTGAATTCGCGCAAGGCCAGGCGATCAACGGCGGCCAGGGCCGAGTAGCCGGTCCCGAAAGCATCGATCCCGACCTTGATGTCCAACCCCTGGAGGCGCCGGATGGCCCCGGCCGCCGTCGCCGGGTTGGCCATCGCCAAGGTCTCGGTGATCTCCACCGCCAGGGCGCCGGGCGCCAAATTCACCGCCTTGACGATGCCCTCGATGGTCTCAGCGAGGTTGGGGTTCTGAATGTCGCGGTTGGACAGATTGACCCACACCGCCGCGCCCGCCAACAGCCCTTGGTCCTGCCAGGCTTTCATCTGGGCGGCAGCGGTTTGCACCACCCAGATCCCAATGGGGAGCGTCAGCCCGCTGGACTCCGCCAACGGCAGGAACCGTTCCGGTCCGATCAGGCCCAGCAATGGGTGATGCCAGCGGATCAGCGCCTCGACACCGACGACGCCGCCGGTTTCCAGGTTGTGTTGGGGCTGGTAGTTGAGAACGAATTCGCGATTGGTGAGAGCCTGGCGCAGGGCGTCCTCCAGCGTGACCTGGGCAAAGGCGCGCGCCGTCATTTCCTTGGTGTAGAAACGGAAGCTGTCGCGGCCCTGGTCCTTGGCGCGGTACATGGCCGCGTCGGCGTTGCGCTCCAGCACCGCGACCTCATCACCGTCTGCGGGGTAGAGGCTGATGCCGATGCTGGCGGTCACATAGCGCGACTGGCCGGCCACGGTAAAGGGCTGTGCAAAGGACTTGAGCAGGTTGTGGGCGACCAGTCCCGCGCTGTCGCCGTGCTCCAGGCCGACGAGCAGAATCGCGAATTCATCCCCGCCCAGGCGGGCGACCGTATCGCCCTCCGGCACCAGGTCACGCATCCGCTGCGCCGCCTGCTTCAACACCTGGTCTCCGGCGGGGTGTCCCAGGGTATTGTTGATCACCTTGAACCGGTCCAGATCCAGGAAGAGGACGGCCACCTGCCGGTGCTCTCGATGGGCCTGCAGCATCGCCTGCTTCAGGCGGTCGGCGAACAGCACGCGGTTGGGCAAGCCGGTCAGTCCATCGTGGTGCGCCAGGTGCTCCAGTTGCACCTCCCGTTCCTTGAGCCGTCCAGTCAGATCCAGATGTTCGGTGATGTCGCGGGAGGACTCGATCACGCCCAGCATCTCGTCCGCGGGACCGCGCAGCGGTGCACTGATCCGCTCGATCCAACGCGTCTGCCCGTCCGGCCCCTGGCGGCGTTGGACATCCTTGGTCTCCGCGCCGCCCGCCGCCACGCCCGGTGCCGAACCGGGTTCGTGTGGCAAGACGTCGCCGACCGTGCCCTCGTCCGCCGCCCGCGCCGCGGCGTTCATCAGCAGGACCCGATGGTCCGCGCCGATCACCCGGATCGGGTCCGCGATCCCGTCGACGACGCACTGGAGGAAGCGCTGCTGGGTGAGCACGACGGCCTGTGCCCGCTTGATCTCGGTGACATCCAGGAGCACGACGCGGCAGGCCGTCGCGGACTCCCCGGCCGCGGGCAACCCCTCGCGGCGAATCACCAGCCGGAGCTGACGCTCGACCGCGGGCGGGTGTCCCAGGGTCACCTCAATGGATTCCTCATCCCCGGTATCCAGGACGCGCACCAGGCTGGCGCGCAAGGTGCGCCCATCGCCGGGGGCGAGCCGCGTGGCCAGCACCAACTCCGGGACCCGTCCCCGCTCCACCCCCAGCAACTGGGCCGCGGTCAGGTTCATCTGCGTGATCCGGCTGTGGCGCGTGAGGGTGGCATAGGCCACCGGGGCAAAGTCGTAGAGGTCCGCATAGCGATCACGAGACTCCTCCAACGCCTGCTGCGCCGCGCGCAACTCCCGGTTCTGGAGTTCCAGCTCGATCTGGTAGATTTGGAGATCCTGCACCACCCGGCGCGGATCGGCAGCATCCAGGGCGTCGCGCTGCTGGTTGGCGAGCAAGTCGGCGAGTGAACGATCGTCGATGTTCCTGAAATCCGCCATCGCGGCCTCCACGGGTAAAAAAGCACTCGATGCCGGACTAGAGTAAGCCCTGGCGCCTGACATAAACCTCGAATTCTTCCGCCGGCAGCGGCCGGCTGTAAAGAAAGCCCTGGCCGATCCGGCACCCGGCGGTGGTGAGGAATTGCGCATGCGCCTGGGTCTCGATCCCCTCGGCGACCACCTTGAGCCCCAAGGCCTCGCCCAACGCGATGACCGCGCGGGCGATGGCGCAGCCGTCCGCGTCCTCCGGCAGCCCGGCGACGAAGGACTGGTCGATTTTGAGCTCATGCACCGCCAGGCGCTTGAGCGATGCCAGCGAGAAATAGCCCGTGCCGAAGTCATCGATGCCGACCGCGATGCCCAGCGACTGGAGGTGTCGGATATTTCCGGTCGCCGACTCCGGGTTGGCCATGATCCAGGTCTCGGTGATCTCCACTGCCAGGGCGGCTGGATTCAGGCCGACCGCCCTGACGATTCCCCCGATAATCTCCGCCAGGTCCGGGTTCTGCATATCGCGGTTGGACAGGTTGACCCAGACCGCCGCGTCGGTCAACAACCCCTGGTCCTGCCATGCCTTCATCTGGGTGCAGGCGGTCCGTACGATCCAGACACTGATCGGGACGATCAGACCGGTGGATTCCGCCAAGGGAATGAACCGCAACGGTTCGACCATGCCCATTGTCGGGTGGTTCCAGCGGATCAACGCCTCCAAGCCGACGATGCGGCCGGTTGCCAGATCGAGTTGCGGCTGGTAGTGGAGGACGAACTCCTCGTTGACCAGTGCCTGCCGCAGTGCGGTCTCCAGGGAGAACTGGGCGAACATGCGTGCCGTCATGTCCTCGGTGTAGAAACGGAAAGTGTCACGGCCCCGATCCTTGGCCCGGTACATGGCCGAGTCGGCATTGCGCACCAGGGTATTCACGTCTGATCCATCCTGCGGAAAGAGGCTGATACCGATGCTCGTGGTGACATAGAGCGTGCGGCCATCCACCGTGAAGGGCCGCCTGAACGCCTCGGTGAGTTTATGGGCGACCAGCCCGGCGCTGCTGCCGTCCTTCAATTCCGCCAGGATGACGGTGAACTCATCCCCACCCAGGCGGGCGACGGTATCACTCTCCCGCACCAGGCCGAGCAGGCGGGTTGCGGCTTGTTTCAGGACCTGATCCCCGACGGGGTGTCCCAGACTGTCGTTGATCGACTTGAACCCGTCCAGGTCGAGAAAGAGCAAGGCCACCTGCCGCCGCTCCCGACGGGCCTGACGGATGGCCTGTCCCAAACGGTCGACGAACAGCAAGCGGTTGGGTAATCCGGTGAGCGTGTCGTGTTGGACCAGATGCTCCAGTTGCAGCTCGCGTTCTTGGAGTCGCGCGGTCAGTTGCAGATGCTCGGTGATATCCAGCAGGATCACGCGGCAGGCCGGGCGCGCCTCCTCGCCCGGAGGCGGACGCTCCCGGCGAATGATCAGGCGCAGGTCGCGCCGCGACGCCGGGGCGCGGTCCAGGCCGACCTCCAGGCTCTCATCCTCCCCGGTCCGCAGCGCCCGCGACAGGCTGTCGAGCAGGGCACGCCCATTCGCTGGCGCAAGCCGCGTACCCAGTAACAAGTCCGGCACCCGACCGCGCTCCACCCCGAGTAACTGGGCGGCGGTCAAGTTCATCTGGGTGATCCGGCCCTGACCGGTCATCGTGGCATAGGCGACCGGGGCAAAGTCGTAGAGGTCGGCGTAGCGGTCGCGGGACTCCTCGAGCGCCTGTTGGGCCGCACGCAGCTCCCGATTCTGAAGTTCCAGCTCGATCTGATGGACTTCCAGCTCCTGAACGACGTGAGCAGCGTTGGCGGGGTCAGTTGTCTCGCGGTGCAGGGCACTGAGCAGGTCGGTTAGGGACTGATCGGTGATCTCCCTGAAGTCGGCCATGACGAACTCCGGAATAAGGGAAGTGGAAGACGGGGTACGCGTCATTGAACTCGGACTCTACGCGCAATGCGGCGCCTGCTCGGTACGGCACCGTACGCAGATCCCGGTAAGGGACGCACCGTCCATCGGTCGGACATCCTGTGTTGCCCATCTCTCAAAAAAAGAATACCTCGGTGTCTCTGCGAGAGTTTTTCCCGCGTGCGGCAGCGTACAGACGCCCGTGGTCCGGGCTGTCATCGTTCATTCAGGTGCACCCGGCGCCCCTGACCCGCGACGCAATCACTCACTACGGCCCCACTGGCATCGAATCGGACATTGCTCATGCATGACAACGGAACTGCTGCCCCCGGTGCAGGCACGGCTGATGTGGCAACTGCCATCACCGAAGATCAACGCGAGCAGACGCTGCTCAAGACCGGCGCACTGCAGACCGCGATCCTGAACAGTGCCAATTTCTCCAGCATCGCCACCGATGAGCGCGGCGTCATTCAGATCTTCAACGTGGGTGCCGAACGCATGCTCGGCTACACAGCCGGCGAGGTGGTGAACCGCATCACCCCGGCGGACCTTGCCGATCCGCAGGAACTGGTGGCGCGTGCACTGGCGTTGAGCATCGAATGGGACACGCTCATCGCGCCGGGTTTCGAGGCCCTGGTGTTCAAGGCGCGGCGCAGCATGGAGGACGTTTACGAGCTGACCTACATCCGCAAGGACGGCAGCCGCCTGCCGGCCGTGGTGTCGGTGACCGCGCTGCAGGACGCGGCCGACGCCATCATCGGCTATCTGCTGATCGGCACCGACAATACGGCACGCCATCAGGTGGAAGCCGAGCGTCGGCGCCTGAACGCGGTGCTCAAAGACAGCCACCTGGAGCTGAAAAAGGCCAAGGTGGCGGCCGAGGAAGCGAACCAGGCGAAGTCGGAATTCCTCTCCTGCATGAGCCACGAGCTGCGTTCACCGCTGAACGCCGTGCTCGGCTTCGCCCAACTGATGGAGACCGGCACACCGCCGCCCACCCCCGGTCAGAAGGACTGCATCGATCAGATCCTGCATGCCGGCTGGTATCTGCTGGCGCTGATCAACGAAATCCTGGATCTCGCGCTCATCGAATCGGGCAAGCTGTCGCTGTCGCCCGAGCCCATGTCGCTCTGCGAGGTCCTGGCCGACTGCGAGGCCATGATCGAGCCGCAGGTCCAGCAGAGCGGCATCCACGTGCACTTCCCGACACTGGACGGACCCTGGCTGGTGCGCGCCGACCGCACGCGCGTCAAGCAGGTGCTGGTCAATTTGCTGTCCAACGCCATCAAGTACAACCGCGTCGGCGGCCGCGTCGACGTGCGCTGCACCGCGGGGGCGGACGAACGTACGCGCATCAGCCTGCAGGACACGGGCGAAGGTCTGGGTGCCGACAAGCTGGCACAACTGTTCCAACCGTTCAACCGATTGGGGCAGGAAACCGGAGCCCAGGAAGGCACCGGCATTGGCTTGGTGGTCTGCAAACGCCTGATGGAGTTGATGGATGGCGCCATCGGGGTCGACAGCACGGTGGGGCTGGGCAGCACCTTCTGGATCGAACTGGACACGACCACGGCACTGCAACTGGCCGCCGAACCGGCCGACCTCCCGTCGGCGGCGCTTGTCCCGATCGCCCCGGACAGCACCTTGCGCACCCTGCTCTGTGTGGAGGACAACCCGGCCAACCTGATGCTGGTGGAACGGCTGCTGGCACGCCGACCCGACCTCCGGCTCCTGAGCGCGCGCGATGGCCGGCAGGGCGTGGAGATGGCGCGCGCCTGCTTGCCGGATATCATCCTGATGGACATCAACCTGCCGGGCATCAGCGGCATCACGGCACTGCACATCCTGGCCGAAGACCCGATCACGGCGCGGATCCCGGTGATCGCACTGAGCGCCAATGCCATGCCCCGCGACATCGAAAAAGGCATGCAGGCCGGCTTTTTCCATTACCTGACCAAGCCCATCAAGGTGGGCGAATTCATGGACACGCTGGACTTGGCGCTCGACTTCGCGCTGGTCGCCGGCAAACCCTCAAGCCTAGGAACAACAACATGAAATTACCGGAACAGGAGATCCTGGCCGCGCGCATCCTGATCGTCGACGATCAGGACGCCAATGTGCGGCTCTTGCAGCGCCTGCTCGGCGACGCGGGTTATACCAGCGTGGCCGCGACGCTGGACCCCACCCGCGTGTGCGCGCTGCATCAAAGCAACGACTACGACCTGATCCTGCTCGACCTGCAAATGCCCGGCATGGACGGCTTTCAGGTGATGGCCGCGCTGCAGGTGCAGGCCGCCGACAGCTACCTGCCGGTCATCGTGCTCACCGCCCAGCCGGCGCACAAACTGCGCGCCTTGCAGGCCGGCGCCAAGGACTTTGTCAGCAAGCCCTTCGACCTGGTGGAGGTCAAGACACGTATCCGCAACATGCTGGAGGTGCGGCTGCTGTACCGCCGACTCGAAGCGTCCAACCTGCTGCTGGAGCAGACGGTGGAGACCCGCACCGAGGAACTGCGCGCCAGCGAGGCCCGCTACCGCAGCCTCGCCGAACTGGCGTCGGACTGGTACTGGGAACAGGACGAGACCGGCCGCTTCACCACGATCTCAGGCCCGGTGATGGCGATGCTGGGTATTCCCGACCAGGTGACGCCAGTCACCGCCACGCAACCGCCGACCGGCGGTTGGAACGAGACCGAGCGTACCGCCATCCGCGTCAAGATCGCCGCCCGCCAGCCGTTCCTGGACTTCCCCTTCAGCCGCGTCAACGCCGACGGCTCGCACCAGCAGTACCGGGTCAGCGGCGAGCCGCGGTTCAGCCGGGCGTGCCGCTTCATCGGCTATCGCGGCATCGGCGTGGAAACCACGCCCAGGCCCGCGGCGGCAGTCGGCTGACGCGCGATGCTCCCGGCCCGCCACAGCCCGAATCAGAATCATCTGCTGGCCGCGCTGCCCGACCTCGAGTACGCGACCCTGTCGCCGCATCTGGAACCCTGCCCGCTGGCGCTGGGCGAGATGCTCTACGAACCGGGCCAGCGGCTGCACCATGCCTATTTTCCAACCAGCGCGGTCGTCTCGCTGCACTATGTCACGGCAAGCGGCGCGGCGGCCGAGACCGCCGGTGTGGGCAACGAAGGCATGGTCGGCGTTTCGCTCTATCATGGGCGGCGACTCCACACCCAGCTCGGCCGTCGTGCAGACGGCGGGCCACGCGTATCGCCTGGAGCGCCGCCGCCTGAAGCTGGCCTTCGAGGGAGCCGGTCTGTTGCAGCCTCTGTTGCTGCGCTATATGCAGGCACTGATGGACGCGGGTGACCAGCACGTCTTCAACTGCGACCAAGCACGATCTCGACATTATCCGACGTCCGGCATAGTATCCCCCAACCGTGGAAATCCGCGGAATGCGCGCGTTGGCCTTGATCATGACCGACAAGAATGCAGGTCGCCCTTCAGGGCAGCCTGGCGACAGCGCGGACCCCGGTCGCCCGGAACGCCTTGATCATCGTTCCGGCCTCAAGAAAACTGGAGGCCGGGGCTTTAGGTGATTTCCGACAATTTGGATGCCGGTCAGTGTAGGTGCGACTTCAGTCGCACGTACGTCCGAGTCGGTGCGACTGAAGTCGCACCTACATCCGGGCCGATGGTGGTGGTATCCGCTGTTCCGGAGATCACCTTAGCCGGTCGACCGCGCGTCCGGGCGCCCCTCGTCCGGCGAAAGCCACGACCTGCAGTGCGCCGGCCGGAACTGTGACCCGTTCCTTGACGGAGTTGTTTGGAGTTCGTCATGCCACCCATTGCCCCGCACCAGCCATGACGCCGCATCAGGAGAATTCCCGCCTGCTGCGACTCGCCACCTACGCCTCGGTCGCCACCGCGACCCTGTTGATCCTGGCGAAACTGGCCGCCTGGCTGGTCACCGACGCGGTCAGTGTCCTGGCCTCTTTGATCGACTCACTGATGGACGTGGGAGCCTCCCTGGTGAACCTGCTGGCGGTTCACTGGTCGCTGCAACCCGCGGACAAGGACCACCGCTTCGGGCATGGCAAGGCCGAAGCCCTGGCCGGACTGGCACAAGCCGCCTTCATCGGCGGGTCCGCCCTGTTCCTCGCCCTGCATGCGGTCGATCGGCTGGTCAACCCGGCCCCCCTGTCGGACATTGGCGTGGGCATCGGCGTCATGCTCTTTGCGATGGCGGCCACCGGCCTGCTCCTCGTCTTCCAGCACCGGGTCATCCGGGCGACCGGTTCAACCGCCATCCGCGCCGACGCGCTGCACTACGCGACCGACCTGGCGACCAACTCGGCCACCCTCCTCGCCCTGATCCTGGCGGTCATGGGCTGGCCGGGGCTCGACCCGGTCTTCGCGCTCGGGATCGCCGTCTACATCTTCTACAGCGCCTTCCAGATCGCGCGCGAGGCGGTCGACCTGCTGATGGATCGCGAAATCGAGGAGCAGCACCGCCAGCGCATCAAGGCCCTGGCATGCACGGTGGCGGGAGTACGCGGTGTCCATGGGCTGCGCACCCGCCGTTCCGGCCATATTGCGGTCATCCAGCTCCACCTGGAACTCGACCCCGACATCTCCCTACTGGAGGCGCATGCCACCTCCGATCGGGTAGAGGACGTCCTGCACGCCGAGTGGCCGGACGCCGACATCACCATCCATCAGGACCCGGCCGGGCTGGAACTGGATCAGCGCGGGGATTGATTCTGATGATGCAGGCCACGCCCGCGGCTCTAATACCTGCCGCCGAGCGAGCCGGCTGAGGCGATTGCCGGAAAACCCAATATCATGATCGAAACGCTCACGCTCGCGACCTTGTGTCATCGGCATCCTGACCGAACGCGAGGCCATCCGGCTGGCCACGCTCGACCTGGACCGGCAAGCCACCCGGGTTGCCGCTGTCATGTCCCAGCCGCTGCAGGTCATTCATCCCGAAGGCTTCGCCTACGAGGCAGCCCCGTGGATGCACGCCACGGGGGTCCGGCACCTGGCGGTGGAGGACAGTGCCGGGCGCCTGGTCGGGATTCTCAGCCGGAGTAACCTCTTGCGAGACGTCCACGATGTCCATTTGCGCCTGTTGCGTCGGACCATCGCCGAGCAGGGTCAGGCACTGCGGGATACCCGGCAGCAGTTGCGTGAACAGGGCCTTCTGCGCTCCATCTTCGAGGCGTCCCCGGTCGGAATCAGCCTGTGGGACCGCGACGGCCGGCTGGTGCTGGTCAACCCTGCCCTGCTGGCAATGCTCGGTTACCAGGGGGAACTGCCGAGCGTGATCGGGCGCCACTTCAGCGAATTCGTCGTGACGGCCGACCGCGAACAGGAGACCGCGGTGTTCGCCCGGCTGCTGGCCGGCGAGCTCCCGAGCTACCGGCTGGAGACACACTACCGTCACCGCGACGGCCACACCGTGGTCGCGGAGGTCACGGTCACCGCCATCCGCGATACCGCCGACACCATCACGCACGCCCTGACCATGGTCAACGACATCAGTGCGCGCAAGCAGGCCCAGGCGGCTCTGCGGGAGAGCGAGGAACGCTATCGCGGGATTGTCAACAACGTCATGGACTCGATCTTTATTCTTGATCTGCAAGGGCGCTTCCTTGCCGTCAATGACCAGGCCTGCCGACGGTACGGATACGATCGGGAGACCTTCCTGACCTTGCACATTCGCGACATCGATAGGCCCGACGATGCCGTCAATGTCCCGCAGCGCCTCGCGGCGTTGCAGCAGGAGGGGGCCGCCTCCTTCGAGGCCGCGCATCGGGATGCACAGGGACGCCCCATCCCGGTCGAGGTCAGGGCGACCAAGACCCTATTCGGCGGTAAACCCTGCCTGCTGGGCGTCGTGCGTGACATCTCCGAGCGCAAACGCGCCGAAGCCGCGCTCGCCGAGCGGAAAGAGCAGTTGCGGCTCTTCATTGAGCACGCCCCCGCCGCCCTGGCCATGCTGGACCGCGACTTACGTCACCTGGTGGTCAGTCGACGCTGGCTGGACAACTTTGGACTGGGGGGTTGCGACATCATCGGGCGTTCTCATTATGAGGTCTTCCCCGAGATTCCGGAGTCGTGGCGGGAGGTACACCGCCGTTGCCTGGCCGGGGAGGTGATTCGTGCCGAGGAAGAGCCCTTCGAGCGGCAGAACGGAACCGTGCAATGGGTGCGATGGGAGGTGAGACCCTGGCACCGGAGCGACGGCGCCGTGGGCGGGATTGTCATCTTCTCCGAGGACATCACCGCGCGCAAGCTGGCCGAGCTGGACCTGCGCCGTTACCAGCAGATCGTCGAGACCTCCAGCGAGATGCTGATCTTACTCGATCGGGATCTGCGCTACCGGGTGGTCAATCCGGCCTATGCCGCGATGCGCCACTCGACTCCGGCGGACCTGCAAGGCCGCCTGGCGCGCGAGGTGGTGGGGGCTGAGGACTATGCGAAGATCGGCCCGCGGCTGGAGTCCGCTTTGGCCGGCCAGGCCCATCGGTTCAGTAGTCTTATCACGCTCGCCGACGGCAAACATCGCCACCTGGAGTCGGACCTGTGCCCCTTCCGGGGGCACGATGGGGCAGTGCTGGGCGTGGTCGTGAGTATTCACGACGTCACCGAGGCCCGGGAGGCGCAGCTCGCCCTGCAGGACCAGCAGGCGCACCTCGCGGAATTGGTGGCCTCACGAACCGCGGAGCTTCAGGCGTCCGAGACCAAGCTGCGCACCATTTACGACCTCCTGCCGATCGGGATCGCCGTCACGAACCGGGCCGGTCAGATCATCGACTGCAATCGGGCCTCGGAAATTCTGCTGGGAATCTCGCGGGATGAACACTTCCGCCGGATCTATGACGGTGAGGAATGGAAGGTCATCCGTCCAGATGGGACTCCGATGCCGCCACCGGAGTTTGCCAGCGTACGCGCCGCGGCCGAGGGCCGGATGGTGCGCGACGTGGAGATGGGCATCGCCCGGCCGGATGGCGTCCTGTGGATCTCGGTCAGCGCCATGCCCTATCCGCATCCCGACTACGGGGTGCTCATCGCCTATGTCGATGTCACCGCACGCAAAGCGGCCGAGACCGAGTTGTTGCAGGCGCGCGCCCTGGCCGAGCAGGCGACGCGCATGAAGTCCGAGTTCCTGGCCAATATGAGCCACGAGATCCGCACGCCGATGAACGCGGTGCTGGGCTTCTGCTATCTACTGGAGCGGCAGCCGCTCGCAGCGGCGGCGCGCGACCTGGTGCTGAAGGTTCGCAACGCCGGCCGCTCGCTGCTGACGCTCATCAACGACATCCTCGACTTCTCCAAGATCGAGGCGGGACGGCTGGAGACCGAGTTCGCGCCCTTCCGTCTGTCCGAATTGCTGGACGATCTCGCCGCCATCATGGCCACGGCCGCGCGCGACAAGCAGTTGGAGCTGATCATTTCGCTGCAAACGTCGTCGCATTGCGACACGCTGATCGGTGATGCGGCACGCCTCCAGCAGGTGCTGATCAATCTGCTGGGCAACGCCGTCAAGTTCACCGAAAAAGGTGAGGTCGAACTGCGCATCGCGCTGGAGTCGGCACCGGGGCCGGACGTTAGACTGCGGTTCGTGGTGCGCGATACCGGCATTGGAATCGCCGGTGAACAGCAGGTTCAGGTCTTTGCCCCGTTCAGTCAGGCCGACAGCAGTATCGAGCGCCGCTTCGGCGGCACCGGCTTGGGACTGGCCATCAGCCGACGCTTGGTCGCCCTGATGGGTGGCGAGTTGCGGGTCGAGAGTGTGCCCGGCCAGGGCAGCGCGTTTTGGTTCGTGCTGCCGTTTCGGTGTGACCACCCCGCGCCATCCGCTCCGCCCGAGTTGGCGCGGCTGCACCTGCTGGTGGCGGACGACAGCGCGACGGCCGGCGCCGCGCTGCTGAACACCGCCGCCGCCCTGGGCTGGACCGCCGACCTGGTGACTTCGGGCGAGGACGCCCTGGCCCTGGCGCGGCTCCCAGACCAGGGGCTCTATGACGCCTTGGTGCTCGACTGGCAAATGCCGGAACAGGACGGGTTGACCACCGCCCAATTGATCCGCGACGCACTGCGCGAGCGCATTGATGCGTCGCAGACGCCGCCCATCGTCATCATGGTCACCGCCTACTCACGGGACGCGATCGTGGGCGAGCCCGGCTTCGCCGCGATCGACGCGCTGGTCAGCAAGCCGGTCACGCCCTCCGCCCTGTACAACGCGATCGGCGACGCGCTGAGCCGGCGTCGGCAGGGGCGGGTCGCGACGCCATCTCTGCCGATGGTGGCCCAGGGGCCGCGCCTCGCCGGGGTACGGGTGTTGCTGGTCGATGACAGTGACATCAACCTGGAGGTGGCGCAGCAGATTCTGGAAGGCGACGGAGCCATCGTCCACCTGGCCGGCGACGGCCAGGAGGCCCTGGACTGGTTGCAGGTCAATCCGGACGGGGTGGACATCGTGCTGATGGACGTGCAGATGCCGTGCCTGGATGGCTACGCGACCACCCGCCGGTTGCGCGAAGACGCGCGCTGGCGGGATTTGCCGATCCTGGCCCTCACCGCCGGCGCCTTCCAGGAACTGCGCGATGCCGCCCTGGCGTCCGGCATGAACGACTTCATCGCCAAGCCGTTCCAGGTCGACCGGATGATCGCCCTCATCCAGCACTGGACCGGCCGCCGGCGCGAGCCCGATGCCGGGGGATCGGGTGCCGTCGCGGCGTTGGCGGAGCCGCCCCTCGCCCCACGCACCGCGGCAGCGACGACGTTGACACCGGCAATGCCCGGCATCGACCTTGCGACCGCACTGGAACAATGGATCAAAATCGAGACCTACCTGACCTATCTCGACAAGTTCGTCTCCCGCTACGCCGGCGCCGGGCGGGAGATCGCGCGCCTCTGCCATGCAGGCGACCGGGCCGCGGCCGGGGCGCTTGCCCACAAGCTCGTCGGGGTAGCGGGTAGTCTCGCGTTGCCGCGCGTTCTGGATCTCAACCGGCAACTGGACCGGCGACTCAGGGAAGACGAGCCGATCGGCGAACTGGCCGCGGCCTTACAGTCGGCGATCGACGAGGTCTGCGCCGGGATCGCCGGTCGCTTGACGGCCGAGCAGCCCGCAGCCGTCACAAGGTCTGCCGATACCGAACCCGAGAGCCCACGTGCATTGCTGAATCAAGTCTTGGTTGCGCTCGACCAGAATGATCCCGACCGTTGTGAATCGCTGCTCGCACCGTTGTCGGGCCTGGTTGCCGCCACGCCCCTGGCCACCGTGCGGTCGCTGTTGAGCGAGTTCGATTTTCGTGGGGCTGAGGCAGTGATCCGCGCCTTGCTGCGCGACCTGGACACATGATGCACGGCCCGCTGCTGCTGGTCGACGATGAAGTCACCAATCTTGCCACCCTGCGTGTTATCCTACGAGGCGAATAGCGCCTGACGGTGGCGAGCAATGGCACTGAGGCCATCGTCCATACCAGGATGCCTGGCCCCTGGAACAGGTAATGGCGACGCTGCGGGCGGGTGTCGACAGTCATTTCGATCCGTCCCTGATCGCCGCGTTCGCGGGCTGCCTGCCGCGCATCCTCGACATCTAGGGCGATTGGGATCAGCGCCGGAATCAGCAGCAACAACGGGACCCATTGCCATGAAGAACGCACGTATCCTGGTGGTCGAAGACGACGACATCATCGCTGACCTGATCGCCATCAATCTCACCGGGCAAGGATGCCAGGTCACGCAGGCGGAGGACGGCCAGGCGGCCTGGGACCTCATCGGGCAGTCGGCCGCTGAATTCGACGCCATCCTGCTCGACCGCAGCATGCCCCGCATGGACGGTATGACCCTGCTGGGTAAGCTGCGCGCCCGCCCGGAGACGGCGCAGGTGCCAGTGATCCTGGTCACTGCCATGGATGACAAGGCCTGTATTCTGGAGGGGCTCCAAGCCGGTGCCTATTATTATCTGACCAAGCCATTGCAGATGGAATTGCTCCTCGTCGTCGTGCGGGCCGCGGTCGACCAGTCCCGCCAATACCGGCAGGTGCAGCAAAGCGCAAGGCAGACCGAGCAGGCGCTGCGCTTTCTGACGACTGCCACCTTCCATTACCGCCGGCTGGAGGAGGTCAATGCCCTGGCCGGTCTGCTGACACGGCTTTTCCCGCAACCCGACCGGGTGGCGCTCGGTTTGCATGAATTGATGATCAATGCCATCGAGCACGGCAATCTCGGGATCACCTATGCCGAGAAGTCGCAGCTCCTGATGGAGGGCGATCTCGCCGCCGAGCTGGAACGCCGCCAGCGGCTGCCGGGAAACGCCGACAAGCGCGTAGAGATCCGATTCGAGCGCACGCCGGCGGCCATCCTGCTCACCGTTCAAGACCAAGGCGAAGGCTTCGCGTGGAACGCCTATCTCGAGTTCGATCCGGAACGCGCCTTCGACCCGCACGGGCGGGGTATTGCGATCGCTCGGGCAATGAGCTTCGACACCTTGGAGTATTTGGGCAACGGGAACACGGTGCGGGCCTCGGTGGTGCTGCGTGACGCCTGATCTCGAGCGCGGCCGCGCGGACGCACGAACATCCCCGCGGTCCGCCGGGCATCCGCCCCGGCACCGCGCCACGTCGCCTAAGCGCGCTACCGCACCGAGTGCACAGGTTGGTGGCTGTACTATATGTAATAACATGTGGAGCAAATATTTCCATGTTCAGCTAACGCACCACCACCACAACTGGAGACATTCATGCCTCAAGAGCAAGTCGCGGGCCGCATCGACGAAAGTAAAGGTAAGCCAGATGCGGTAGCCGGCGAGGTCGGCGACCAAGTAATGGAGCAAGCAGGCGCCGCCCGGCAGGACGCGGGTAAGAATCAGGCTGTGGCTTTCGATGATAAGCGATCTGCGCAGTCGTCCCCAAGCGCGCTCAACGCCCATGAACCAACGGCCAAATTGCGTCGTGACCAAATGATCGTCAGTGATCTTTGGGGAGGCTCACTAACAATTTACTCACTTTAGCTAAAATCACGTGATTGACGGCCATGTCCGGGTCTGTCGTCAATGACGGGATAGAGGCGCGCACCGCGTTTGCCGAAACCGTGCCCGACGGCGCATTGACGGAAGTCCGCGCGAACGCCGAGGGGCTGACTGACCGACTGTCCTATTACATCGATAAGTCTATCGGACCGACACCCGACCACCGGGCGATCTGCATGGTCGGCGGTCCGCACCGCGGACCCTACAGGTCACGGTGTTACCGTAGGGTCCGCTGTGCGGACCGTCCGCAGCCGGCCGGAACGATGATCAAGGCCGCACCCAGGTTACCTTGGCTAACTTCCCAGCCATTCGTTGCTGGTGCTGTGATAGCGGTCGCCGCAGGTGTAGCTGTTGCCGTATCCGAAGCCATTGGTCTGGCGACTGCTGCGGTTCCTGCGCGGACGGTTTTTATCGCCGTTCTCGCTATTTCGGTCATTGCCGCGGCGGTCGTCGTTGGACGTGATCAGCCGACCAATGATCGCGCCGACCACGGCTCCGCCGAGCGTCCCAGCCGCGCCGTCGTCCGGCAGCATGGCGCCGGCGCCGATGCCTCCATCAGCCAAGGTGTTCTGGTCATGTCTCGACATCCCGGCAGAGCCACCCAAGCCGAGCGAGGCGATAACGGCCGCCAGAATCGAGGTCAACGTGAGTTTCATTGGTATTGCCTGCTAGAGCTTCTTTGTTAAACGCTGGATTGCCGGAATATCGATGTTGTGACGCGCCAGGGCATGATCGATTTGCTCCAGCTCCATGCGATACGTTTCGCTCCGGGTGCGTCGGTATGCCAGCGCGATACTTCTGCGTTTGCGTATCAGCGGAGCGACCTGGACGGCGCGCTGTGCCACCGACACTTCAAGCGGGCTGCACGGCAGTAGATTACCCCGCACCAAGGGTACCCGAGCGGTACGATAGCGCATTACTGTTCTCCTCTTGTTGATCCGTTAGTGTTGTCAGCCCGCGACCGAAGTGACACTGCGGCACAACAGTGAGATTAGCGGTGCCGGCCGTGCCGGTCTGTACGGCATCGCACCGAAACCTGCAACGTCATGAGCTATCGACCTTGGGCGGTGGCGAACGCCCCAATGCCCTGAACCGCTTGTCAGGAAATCGCGGAAATGTGTCCTGCCGTACAGAGCCCGGCGGCGGGAACGACCCATGGGCTGACGGATCCAACAATGTCAAGACAACTCAAGTGCTTTAACCGTGCCGCCACCCAACGAAGGAATCACGATTTCGCTGACCCCATTGGCGTGCGGCGTCGACTCTCAGGATTTTTGCAATCGAATGCGACTGCCCTGGCCCTATGCCTGTGCCTCAGTCTGTCGAGTGCCGGTTGCGGCCCACGCCTGGCAACGAAGGCGGACAATGCCACTCCGGTGTCCAACCCGATGCTCCGTGCAGACTATTCTGTAGATGCAGAGGTCCCGTTTGTTACGGCACCAGGAACAGCCATGGCAGAGGGTTCCAGGCCGGCCGACTTTGGGTCGGAGAGCGCCTCGCGCAGGACGCGGGATATGGCCGATTGGGTGGTCAGTTCGCGAGACAATCTCAACATGCCGTTCGCAATTGTCGATAAAGTCAACGCCAAGGTCTATGTATTTAGTGTGGACGGACGGTTGCACGGCGCAGCTCCGGCGCTGCTTGGACTGGCGCACGGTGATTACGTCGCCCCCGGGGTCGGCAACATGCGGATGTCGCATATTTCCCCCGCGGGACGTACGACGCCGGCGGGTCGTTTCGTGGCGACCATGGGCCGTAATTCCCGTGGCAAGGAGATCCTCTGGGTGAACTACGAAAACGCCATCTCCATGCATCCGGTCGTTACCGGTCGACCTGAAGAGCGCCGGGCGCAACGCTTAGACACGCCCTCGCCGCTTGACAACCGTATTTCGTATGGCTGTATCAATGTTCCCGGGATATTCTTCAAGAATTTGATACAAAGAACTTTTCTCGGGCAAGCCGGCATTGTTTATGTATTGCCGGAAACCCGTCATGTCGGATAACCATAATCCGGAATACGCGACGAGCATCCCCGCGGTGATGAGTGAGCGGCGTGAGTCACCCGCACGCGCGCTCGACGAACTGACGCCAACGGTCCTACCGAAAGGATAACGCCGCTGGTCCCAACCGACCAAGCGGCTGCGTGCAGAGTGCGGCGATTGAGTGCGGGGCCGCATTGATACGTTGGAACGGCGGTTTCCAGGGCTGTTCTCCGTCGCTCCAGCGCGACAATGGCATGACCATCGGCAGATGGCCGTTCGGGCGAAACCATGAGTCAACGCTCCACGGAAGTCCACTTTCCGTATCGATGATGACGGCCGTCCAGTGAACCGCGGTCAGATCGAAAAGACTGCGTACTTTGGGCGACGCGACCAGCCAATCATCCAGTTCCTGAATATCGCGGAGAATATACAGATAAGTCGTGGTGTTGCTGGCGTTATCGATGCAATCCATCCGTCCGCCGACGCCCGCCTCGCGATCGTTAATGGCAAGATCGTTAGCCAACAACGGCTGGTATTTTTGTGCCAACACTTCCATTTGCCAGATGCCGATACGCACGTGCTGCAATCGATCGTGAAGACTGGTGCCGGGACAAAGCGCGATATGCTTTCTTAGAATGGCCATATCGTCGGGAGTGAAGGTCATGGTCTGCCGGCGCGCACAGGACCAGTTATAGCAGATTCGCAGCGTTACCGCCCCGTCCGGGCCGATGACGTACTCGGGTGGCAGCGGCATCGAAACGGATGACGCGTGAGCTTCATCAAGAAACGCCGGTGACGAGGCGGCACCGACCAGCGCGGCATGGTTGGCCAGTATCGCGAAGAAGCCGATCACAGCGGGCCGGAACAGCATTGAAGTCACTTCCATGGTGCCGAAGGGATTTACCAACACGAACACGTCGGGCCTTGGTCATGGTTCCGGCCAGCCGGGGTAGTGGCCGGCCGGAACCAGGATCAAGGCCTCTACTTACACATCCATCAATTGCGATCTGGTTTTGGCTCATACGTCGGAGCTGCAGCGTATGGCGCGGGCTCATGCTTCGAGGCGGTGCTGCAAGCCGCGAGCAACAGCACCAAAGTTATGGCGCTAAGAAGGGCGATGGTCGATGTGGTTTTCATTCGTCGTTACCTGTTCGGAACTGGTTTGGGAAAGGCTGTCTTCGCGTTAGGTATCGGTCGGTCACAAGACACTCGTAACCGCCTGTTTTCCGAGACCGGCAGCATGGCGCAGGTGAAGCAACTCGATGATATAAGTTGCCCAGGCACCGAGCGCCCGCACCGAGCCGTTGGTCTGTACGCTACTGCGTATCTCATCTTGATGCATCGCGGTCAGCATCGCCTTTACGGAACCGTTTTTCCGTTCGGTGGCACACATTGGTCTGGAACTTCAATTGTCCGGCACGAATTTCAGCACGTTGCCATTGATGCAGTAGCGTTTGCCGGTGGGCGGTGGGCCGTCATCGAAGACATGGCCTAAGTGAATGCCGGAGCTGGCGCTCCTGACCTCGACGCGGCGCATGCCGTGCGCAGTGTCGGTATGCTCGGTGAGCGCGCCGGGCAGCGGGTTGAAGAAGCTCGGCCAGCCGGTGCCGCTGTCGAACTTGGTGTCGCTACGGAACAAGGCCGCGCCGCTGATCGGATCGACGAAGGTGCCGGGACGCTTCTCGTCGAGGTGCGAACCGGAGCCGGGCCGCTCGGTGCCTTGCGCGAAGGCGATCTGCTGCTGCGCGGGCGTGAGCAACTGGAAACCGAGCCATTTCCAGAAGCGCGGCTGATCGCCTTGCCAGCCGGTAAAGCGCGCGACCTCACGGCCGTTCTCGAACAACACGATGGTCGGCGTGGCGAACAGCGCCTTTTCCAGTTTCCAGCCTGCCGGCGGCTCGACGCTCAGGGTGCGGGCGATGCCCACCTCCGAGCGCCAGCCGTCAAGGACCTCCGCCTTGAACTGCTTGCAGTAGGCGCAGTCCTCCGCCTCGAAGACAATCAACTGACGGGTCGCGTTGAGGGCCTTGGGGTCGAGGGGCTTCGCCGGCTCGGACGCCGTGGCCGACTGCACTGAGCCTGGGTATTTCACACCGGTGCCGCCGAGGCCGCAGTAGCCGTCGGGGTTCTTCTTCAGGTAGTCCTGGTGGTAGTCCTCGGCACTGAAATAGACCTTCAGCGGCGCGATCTCGGAGGTGATGGCGCCGCGACCGGCGTCCTTGAGCGCCGCCTGGTAGGTGTCGCGGGTCCGCTGCGCGACCGCCAGTTGGGCGTCATCGTTGGTGCAGATGGCGCTGCGGTAATTACTGCCGACGTCGTTACCCTGGCGGTCGCCTTGGGTGGGGTCGTGGCTCTCCCAGAAGCGCGCGAGCACCTGCTCCAGACCGACCGTCTTCGGGTCGAAGGTCACCTTGATCACCTCGGCATGGTTGCGACCGCTGGCCTTGCCTACCTTGAGCCGCCGTTCATGGGCGAGCACGGCCTCGTAGGTGCCGGGCACGTCCCCATTGGCGTAGCCGCTCTCGACGTCGAGCACGCCGGGCAGCGCCGCCATCCGTTTCTCTGCGCCCCAAAAGCATCCCATGCCCAGGACGATGGTTTCCGCGTTCGCCAGTGATGACATGAGAAATAGCCCCGCTGCGATTATCGGTTTGATCATGAAATAGAAAGCTCTGCGTTGGTGGATGGATGAGTCGGTCACGCAGTTTGCGCGCACGCTCGCGGGTTGTGGCAGCACTTGAACGAAGGTTCAAGGACCCTGGACGCCTCGGCAAGCGAACCGTACTGCAAGCCAGTCAGCAGGCGTCGTGCCATCGCAAGACCGGACGTTAAGCCCATGAAGAAAAGGCATAAAATGAAGGATTTATCCGGCGTGCCGCGCGCACCAGGCCACGGATAGCGGTGGTCCCGCGACATATCGCGGGGTACCATGGTCGGCACTGGCCGGGTTCGGATCACAGGCCCGGAGGCGACCGCGGGGGCGCAGGGGCGCACCCTGCTCCTGCTGTCGACCGGTCGGCAACGATATGTCGGCGGGTACTGGTAGCGGATCAGGCCGCGCACCCCGGGCCGAACTCGAGGGACCTCGCCCTTACATCCCTATGGCGGTTAGAGGCAGCAGATGCAAGAGACGCGCGCGCACGGTGTCGACCGGGTCCTACAGGAGATCGTCGCGGGCACGGCCGCGGTCATCGGCGACGACTTCTTTGCCGCGCTGGTTCGCCATCTCGCGCGCGCGCTCGGTGTGCGCTGGTCCTTCGTCTCCGAGTTCACGCCGGGCCGGGATCGGGTCCGCACCCTCGCCTTCTGCGCCGACGGCGAGCTGCTGGAGAACGTGGAATATGCGTTGGAGGGCTCACCGTGCCAGGAGGTCCTGGCCGGCGAAACCCGACTGTACACCCAGCATGTCGCCACGTTCTTTCCGCGTCATCCGGAGCTGGCGCAGATGGGCGCGGAGGGCTATCTGGCCATGCCCTTGACGAATCTTCAGGGCGAGGTCATCGGCCACCTCGCGATCATCGACGACAAGCCCTTCTTCGGCGAGCCGCGCGAACTGTCGGTCTTCGAGGTCTTCGCCTCGCGGGTGGCGGCGGAGTTGGAGCGCCGCACCGCGCAGCTCGCGCTGCGCCGCAGCGAGGCCCGGGTGCGCGGGATCCTGAACGGCGCGACGGACGTGATCATCACCATCGACGGCGAACGGCGGGTCACGATGTTCAATCGCAGCGCCGAGCAGGCCTTCGGCTGTTCGGCGACCTGGGCCCAGGGGCAGCCCTTCGACCGCTTCCTCTCCAAGCGCTTCCGCCACCTGTTGGACAAGTATCTCAGCGGACCCCCGGGGGCGCGCGATGCCCAGGCACGTAAGGTGTGGGCGCCCGAGGGCATCAGCGCCAAGCGGGCGGACGGCAGCGAGTTTCCGGCGGAGCTCACCATCTCGGAGGCACAGCTCGAGGGCGAGTGTCTGGTGACCGTGATCCTGCGCGATCTCAACGAGCGTGAGGCGGCGGCGGGTCAACTCCGGCACGTCATGCTGGAACTCGATAGCCTGAAGGAGGAACTGCGCCAACAGTATGGGAAGGTCGAGGTGGTGAGCGCGTCGCCGAAGATGCACGACCTCCTGGCCCAAGTCGAGCGCGTGGCGGCAACCGACGCGACGGTGCTGCTGACCGGCGAGACCGGGGTCGGCAAGGAGCTGATCGCGCGCACCCTGCACGACCGGAGCCGGCGCCGCGCGCGGACCCTGGTCAAGCTCAACTGCGCGGCGCTGCCCGCGGAGCTGATCGAGAGCGAGCTCTTCGGCCACGAGAAGGGCGCCTTCAGCGGTGCCGCGACACGGCGGATCGGGCGCTTCGAGCTGGCCGACGGCGGCAGCCTGTTCCTGGACGAGGTCGGGGAGCTGACCCTCTCGGCCCAGGCCAAGCTACTGCGCGTGCTCCAGGACCAGGAGTTCGAGCGCGTGGGTGGGACCCAGCCGATCCGCACCGATGCGCGGGTGATCGCCGCGACCAACCGCAACCTCGCCGCGATGGTCGGGGCCGGGACCTTTCGCGAGGACCTGTATTTTCGCCTCAACGTCTTCCCGATCCATATCCCGCCGCTGCGCGAGCGGCCGCAGGACATCCCGGTGCTGGCCCAGCGGTTCCTGAACGAGTCGGCCCGTAAACTCGGTAAGCCGATCAAAGGCATCGACCCCAAGTCCCTCGCCCGGCTCCAGGCCTACGGCTGGCCGGGGAACGTGCGCGAGCTGCAGAACCTGATCGAGCGTTCGGCCATTCTGGCGGATCATCCGGTCGTGGAAATTGCCGACAGCCTGCTCGAGGCGGCGCGCGCCGAGCCCGCCCGCCCCGCGCGCTGCTCGCTCAAGGACGCGGAGCGGGCCCATATCCTCGCGATCCTGAACGAGACGCAGTGGGCCATCGAAGGTCCGGGCGGCGCCGCCGCGCTGCTCGGCCTGGCGCCCAGCACCCTGCGCTCGAAGATGATTCGGCTGGGCATCCGCCGGGCCGAGTAGAGCCTGGCCCGGAGTCTCGGGTGCAACGGAACAGAAGACTTATGGATTTCCTCGGAAATCCCCTAATGCCCCGTACGCTTAAGCCACGCTTTGACCTGTTCGGGATCCAACCCGCGTAAGCGCTCCTCAGGGTCCAACCCGCGTAAACGCTCCGCAGGGTCCAACCCGCGTAAACGCTCCGCAGGGTCTAACCTGCGCAAGATCTCCTCAGTGTCCAGCCCACGCAAACGCTCCTCAGTGTCCAACCCGCGCAAACGCTCCTCAGCGCCCAACCCACGCAAACGGTCCGCAACATCCATCCGTTCCAGCAGCGCTTGGCGATCTTCCGGGCTAAGTTCGTGAAAATCGTCGATGAGCATCCGATACGTGTCAAGTTTGAAGTCGTCGAGCGTATAAGCCATGTCGGGCAGCTCCAGTTGATGGACGTTCGCCAGATGATGCCGAAAAGTCGATGCCAGGGAGTGTGATCGCGCATTCACCCAGCATACCGCATCACGCGCAACAGAAGGGGCACCCACACCACCGACCGTCGAGGATTGCGCCGCCCGCTAGAGCGTCGACCTCCGGTCGCGTCGCCCCGGTCACCGGAGACAGCGTCCGCTAAGCCTGGCTACCCAATTCGGCGAGCAAGACCCTCCAGGCCGCCTGGTCGAGGCCAGCCTCGACCCCAAGGCCGAACAGGTGCTGCGCGATCTCTGATGGAGCATCAGCCGACAGCAACCCACGATAGTTGGCAAACACTGTCCGTAAGTTCAGGTGCCGATGGCCGGTGTCACGGGTAAAGGCGAGCAGGATCACGAGCGCCCGGCGTATCAGCGGCTCGGCCTCGGTCAGGCGGTTGGTGGCCTGAAGCAGTTGGGCCAAGTTGTTCAGCGCGACGGCGGTTTTGGGGTGATCCGCACCCAGCCGCGACTCGGCGAGAGCGACTGCCCAGCGGACCAGTGGCTCCAGCAGGGTGTGGCGGGCGGCATTGAGGAAGACCCACCCACGTTGCCAAAACCAGCCCAGCGCCGCTTGCGTATCCGCGATGTCGCGGTGGGCGATGGCCTCGCGCAGGGCGGCGGCGGGGGCGGGCCTGATATCCCGCGGTCCCGCGGGCTGGCAGCGGGCATCGAACCAGTCGAAGAGCCAGGCGTCGAGTTCCGTACGAAGCCCCGACGGCAGGGCCGCGAGGAGGTGCGAGCGCATCAGTCCGTGCAGCCGAAAGCACCCATCGGCGCCGGGCTCGATGATGGAGAGGTCGCCGAGGTCCTCAAAGGCGGTCAGCGGATAGTGAATCCGGAAGCGCGTCAGCAGGGCGACGAAAATCTCCCGAGCGAAGGCGGCGGGGCCGGCCAAGACCTTGAGCGCCTCCTGCTCGGCCGGGATCCGGTGGCGCAGGAAGCGGGCGAGGACCTCGGGATGGGTGGCGCCGAATCGAGCACGCCGAAGCGGTGTCCCGGATCGCCCGCGGTGCCCAGCCGTTGCATCAGGTGTCGGCGCAGCGCCGTCTTGCCCTGGCCGCCGACGCCGTAGAAACCGAGGATGCGGTGTTTGTCCGCCGCCAGCGCAGCGTGGGCACGGTCGAAGTGGGCGATGGGCCGGTCGCGGTTGGTGAAGACGCGGTTGGCCCGCGGGCGGCCGCGGGGCGTGGGACGGCCGCGCGGCCGCTCCGGGTTCGGCTCCGGGTTCGGCTCGGGCGTGGGCGGCTGGTCGGGCGCTGGTGACATGAGGGTCTCCCGCGAGGGTTGCGGTTCCAGTAAGGACGATGCGCGAGTCTGACGCAGGGGGCGGCAGGCGGCAATCGTGACCCGGCACTCGACATCCATCCCTAGCCCCATCGCCACGCCGGAGCGTGGCGGCCGCGAAATAGCGTGGGCCTGCCGGCCGCGCATACCGCCCGCGCACGGCACCCGACCGCAATCCAACGCTCTGTTTTCCTTAAACCTCTTCAGCTTCGCCAACGGCAAGATCGATCTGGCACATGTTTTGTATTAACCAATGTGTCAAGCCCGCTTGACCCCAGGCGACGGCCCCGGCCGGCGCAATGCGGGGGGCCTTCCCGGCCTTCGCAAATAGAACGACGATTCCTGACCATCCGTTTCAACCTTTTCTATCGGAGACGATCCCATGACCAAGCGTGACCTTCTGCTCGCCGCTACCCTTGCCGCCGTCGCCACCATGGGCGGCAACCTTGCCCAGGCCGCTCAGGACGGTAAGGACAAGTGCTACGGCATCGCCAAGGCCGGCGCCAACGACTGTGCCAACGCCACCGGCACCCACTCCTGCGCCGGTCAGGCCAAGACCGATAACGACGGCAACGACTGGAAGTACGTCGCCAAGGGCACCTGCGAAGAGATGGGCGGCAAGCTGACCGCCGCGGCCAAGAAGTAAGGCGGCCCCTGGGGCCGGCGTTGCGCTGCTGCGCACCCTCGGCCCCGGCCCGCACCCGGACCCCGCCATGCGACCCCATCCCCCTACCCTCGACGGCTTCGGCGTCGGCCTGCGGGCCTGCCACTATCGTGATTTCCTGGACCAGCGCCCGGTGGTGGACTGGATCGAAGTGCACACCGAGAACTACTTCGGCGCCGGCGGCTGGGACCTTCATGTATTGGAGACCCTGCGTCCGGATTACCCGTTGAGTCTGCACGGCGTCGGACTCGGGCTGGGCTCGGCGAGCGACGCGCATTTCGCGGCCCATCTCGACCGGGTCGCCGCGGTGGCACGGCGGTTCGCGCCGGCACGCATCTCCGAACATCTGTGCTGGTCGGCGGTCCCTGGCCGTCACCTCACTGACCTGCTGCCCCTGCCGCTGACGCAGGAGGCGCTGACACTGGTCTGTGCCCGAGTGGACCAGGCCCAGGACCTGCTGGGGCAGATCCTGCTGGAGAACGTCTCCACCCATCTGAGATTCGCCGCGGACACCCTGGGCGAGACCGAATTCCTGAACGAGGTGGCGCGGCGCACCGGCTGCGGCGTGCTGCTGGACGTGAACAACCTGTACGTCAACGCGTGCAACCACGGCGAGGACGCCCGGGTCGCCATGGCGGCGCTCGACCTCACCGTGGTGGGCGAAATCCACCTGGCCGGGCACCTGGTGACCGAGGACGCGGTGATCGACCACCACGGCGCCCCGGTGGCGGAGGTCGTCTGGGCGCTCTATGCCGACTGCGTCGCCCGGTTCGGCGCCCTGCCCACCCTGATCGAGTGGGACACCGATATCCCGGCCCTGCCCGTGCTGCTTGCCGAGGCCCGGAAGGCCCGCGGCGTGGCGGCGCGGGTGCTGTCACCGGAGCCGGCCCATGGCTGAGCTTCAGCAGCTCCAGGCTCGCTTTGCCGCCGCTCTGCTCGCCCCCGGCGGCGACCCCGGACGACTCTTCCGCGGCGCACCGGACCTGATGGCGCGGCGCTTCGCCCTGTACCGCGGCAACCTCACCGCCAACTGGGAGCGGGCGCTGGCCAACGCCTATCCGGTCATCAGGGCGCTGGTGGGCGAGGCGTTTTTTCGGGCGCTGGCCCGTGAGTACGGTCGTGCCGTGCCCCTCACCGAAGGGGATCTGAACCGCTTTGGGCAGCTCCTTGCCGGCTTTCTCGATCACTTCCCGCCGGTCGCCGACTACCCTTGGCTGCCCGACCTGGCGCGGCTGGAGTGGGGGCTGCACCAAGCACACGACGCGCCCGACACCCCGCACTTGACCCCCCAGACCCTGGCGGCTCTGGGGATCGCAGGCCTCGACGGGCTGCGGCTTGCGCTCCACGGGGCCTGCACCCTGGTCGAGTCCCCCTGGGACGTGCTGGGCATCCGGCAGGCCCACGCGCCCTCCGGAGCGCCCTGGCCCGAGGACCTGGCGCACACCAGCCGAATCCTGGTCTGTCGTCCGCGTTGGCGCGCCGAAGTCATGCCCCTCACCGCCGGGGAACTGGCGGCCCTGCGGGCGATCGACCGGGGCGAGACCCTTGGAGAGGCGCTGGAGCAGGGCGGTGACGCCGACCCGGATTTCGATCCCACCCAGGCCGTACCGCGGTGGCTGGGTGCGGGGGCCTTCGCATCAGTCCCGAATTCGCAACCCAACCGAGAGATTCCCCATGAGCGCGATGCCGCATCCTGATTCCTTGCTGACCCGTGGCTATGCCGCCCTGACCGACTGGGGCGGCGGCCTGTGGGCGCTGACCATCCGGCTCTATGTGGGCTGGCAGTTCTTCAAGGCGGGACTGACCAAGATCAAGGACTGGGAGAGCACCCTGGCACTGTTTCGCGACGAGTACGCGGTGCCCCTGCTCCCGCCGGATCTCGCGGCGGTCGCCGGCACCTTCGGCGAATTGGTGTTCCCGGTACTGCTGTTCGTCGGCCTGCTGTCCCGGCCCGCCGCACTCGGGCTCTTCATGGTCAATGCGATGGCGGTCATCAGCTACCCGGCCCTCTTCGGCTTCGAGTGCCCGGCAGCCATCAACGACCACTTCTATTGGGGCGCGCTGCTCTTGGCCATCGTGGCCTTTGGCCCAGGACGGTTCTCCTTGGACGACCTGCTTGGGAATCGCCTGCTCGGCCGGCGCCGCGGGTGATGGACCCCTCCGTGTCCTGTCGTGTGACGGCCAGGCCACCGGGCTACGGTCAGCTGCTCGCCGGACAGCGGGCGCTCGTGACCGCTGCCGACGCCGGGCTAGGCGCCGGTATCGCCAGGGCCTTGGCCGCGGCCGGGGCGCGGCTGGCGATCAACCATGCGGGCGCCGCCGCGGCGACCGAGCGCCTGGTCGGCGAGATCGCGGCAGCCGGAGGCCAAGCCTTCGGTGTCGAGGCTGACCTGGGCAGCGAGGCCGAGGTCCGCGCGATGTTCGCGCAGGTGAGCGACACCTTCGGCGGGCTCGACATCCTGGTCAATACGGCCGCAATGCGGCTGGAGCATCCGGTGCGCGACCTCTCCCTGGCGGACTGGGAGGGAGCGCTGCGGATCAACCTCACCGGGCAATTTCTTTGCGCGCGGGAGGCGATTCGACGCTTTACGGAACAGGCCCAGGCCGCGACCGGTGCGTCGGGCAACCGCCTGGACGGCCGCTCTGCCGCCGGGACCAGCGCCGGTAAAATCCTCTGCATTGCGGCGGTCCACGATCGTCCCGGCTGGGCGGGCCAGGGCAGCGATGCCGTGTCGAAGGGCGGCGCCTTGCGGCTCGTGCAGAGCCTGGCCGAGGAACTGGCCCCCTACCGCATTCGGGTGAATGCCATCTGCCCAGGGGCCATCCGCACCGGCACCGGCCGCCCCTCCTGGGCGACGCCGGAGGCCGAGGCCGCGCTGCTGGAGTCCATCCCCCTCGGGCGCTTGGGCACCGTCGAGGACGTCAGTCGCGCCGCCGTGTGGCTCGTCTCGGACGAGTCGGATTACATCACCGGGGCGACGCTCTATGTGGATGGGGGCATGAGCCTCGCGACCGGTGCTCGGGGCGGGCGATTGACATGAGTCCCGGTTGATTTTGAAGAGCCGTTCTCACCGCTGCGCCAAGGGCGGCGCGCGTGAGATGCACACTACTTCACTTGACTAAGAAACAAAAGTCGTGCTCTACCGTCGCCGATGCTTTAGTACCCCGAAAGCTATTGGCCTGAGTCCGCCTGACCGGCGTAGTCACGCCATCGTCAGCCGTTGTTACATGACGGCCGGTAGCACCTGCAATGCTTTCCAATAAATTCGCGAACATCTCTTCCTTAGACAGCTTGCGGCCGCCGATTCGCACTACGATCCTGGCTTGCTGTGCAAGGAGAGGGCTGACCCCCTCCCATGCCGCCCTTAAGAAGCGCCAGTAGAGCGTCTTGTTACAGTGCCGTCCGTCATCGCGGGCTTGGTTGCTATGCGGGTCTTCGCCCAAGAACCAGAGTCTTAGCCACTGATCTTCGCGGTAATTGGTGGTATCCAGGTACGGCGGCGAGGTAATGATGTCCGTTACCTTGCCTTCCAAGTGCGGAAGCGCCAGAAAAGCTGTTCTGGCATCCGACTCGGCCACCTCGCCCCGCTCTTTAGGCGGTAATGTTCTGAACCGAAAATCCACTAAGTAGCGAAGAATGGCAAAGACGCAGCGTCGCGGCGCGACGTAACCGTGCATGTCCCACCAGCGTACAGAGTAAGCTGGTTTAGTACTGATCGTACGAGGCATCCGATTGCTAAAATAGTTTGGACTCCGGTGGGACTCGCCGTGGAGTGCCCCTAGGCAAAGAGCCGCAATGAAACGGTCTACCCGGCTATTTCGCCAGTCCAGGCTGGCGCGAAGGAACCGAACTTCGCCATAAGTATCTGCATGAAAGCAGGCGGCAAAGAATTTAACCATTTCATCGCTAAGGAAAGGCGGTGAAGGAATTGATAGCGACGACTCTAGTTCGTCTAATCGGAAACAAATCTCCTCCCGGGCGGGAGGATCGCACTTTGCACCGGTTATGCAGACAGCCACGGGGCTAAGGTCGCAACCAGCCGCTTGCCTGCCGTTGAGCAATGCCTCGAAAACGGTCGTGCCTCGTCCGCAGAATGGATCGAACACCACGCCGCTAAAGCGGGACGCGGCCAGGTGCTTCTCGACAAACGCTTCGGGAAACATCGCAAAGTAGGGGCAAATGGAATGAAAACGGTGCCTCATGCTGCCGGCGCTCCCCTTGTCGCATAGGCCTTCACCCACTTGACTGCTTCGGCGAGTTGTTCAAAGGCTTCAATAATGACGCCGCGATCGTGCAGCCTTTCGGATTCCGCGACCAGATAGGGTACCCGGAGGCGGTGAAGGACGTTACCGAGGATACGACAGTCGTCGAAGAACACTTCGTCCGGGCGGGTAAAGGGAATGATGTGGTAGCACATCATCATGGTTACCGGCTGTTGCCCAAACCAGCGACTTGTAAATACTTTCTCTAAATGATGGCGGAGCGACTTTTCGCGCCAGTCGGCGCCCGTCGCGACCTGCCCAGCAGCAAGTAGAAAACCAGGCAAGCCGTCCGGGTGAAGACGGGCGGCAAGGACATCGATCTGATCATCCTGTGGTCTGGTGGGCGCTCCTATTGCTGTCTGCACTGTGCCGTCACGAAAGACCCCCCAGACTTCGGCCAACTTCGTATGAAAGCCCGTCTTGTCTAGGCGGGGGTGCCCGAATGACCAAGCTCGACCATTCACCTCGGCGGCTAACGCGGCCGTTGCGAAATACTGAAAGTATTTCCGTAGCTCAATGATTTCCGAATCTGACGGATACACGGTTGACCGGAAGAGAATTGGAGAGACGGCCCGGAGATGTGACAGGACCAGCGACAGTAGATAGGCTGCCTGCCCGTAAGACGGCGCTTGTCCTTCATACGTCAGGATGTCCCCGCTATTGTCTAAAGCGAACGGATAGGCGTCCCGAAGTGAGTTAGATCGACCGGCAATGCGCCTGATTGCGCCGGATAACACTTCCTCGCGGTTCGTCATTTCGTCGTCAACGTCGGCCCAATCTTCTTCAGCTCCGATTTCCGCAGCATTTATTAGGTCTTTTGTAAATGATCTGCAATCGTCTGAAAAATATGCAGTCAACTCAAGATAATCGGCAGCTAGATCGAAATTCGGATTCTTGGAGCCGATCTCGTCGTGGGGAAAGTAAAGCTCAACTGTCACGTTTAAGCGTCCATGGATTCACGGTACTGCTGATACTTTTTCTTCATGCGATCCAAGATGGTCTGAGCTGATTCGGAAACATCTTCTGCGATATTCAAGAGCGATTGGTCATGCCCGTCAAAGCCTCGTAAGTTGTTCGCGGCATCGCGGAGAGTGCTGCGGGCCCGGATGAGTGATTGCGAGAGAGTTTCATCGGCGGACCGAGTACTCGCATGTGCTTCAGCCAATGTACCGCCGGCACGCAAAATATGAATGCCTTCGGCGCTCGTGAGTACTTCGCCGAGGTTCTTGATATCAGGATTCTGCGACTGAACGACGGGTTCGCTTTCCTCCTCCTTCGAGCCGTAAATCCAGATGAGAACGTCCCGCAGGCGGGGCAGGTTCTCAATCGGAACCGGATCGGGTTTTGGGTCATATCGAGACCATGCAGTCGCCAGCCCCAAGTAGTCCATGTATGTGCTTCGTGAGAGGGCCGTATACAAGTGCGAAAAGTTGAACTTAGTAATCTTTCGATTTGAAATAGAAAAGATGTTTGCGCTCTCGGCCTGCTCGAGTACGTAAATCGCGGCGACCATTCGTTTGATGGTATCATGTCGGTCGCCGATCTTCTCGGAGATGACTTCAAGCGAGACATTGCCGGATCGATACCATTCAGCCGCAAACTTGGCCTTTGCATAGGAGCCCCACTTTGCTGCGCCATTGATGTGTTTAAAGCCGATGAACGATCGGGCTGCATCTCTTTCAGGAACGCGATAAACAGAGACCTCGGAAAAGGTCGCCATTATTTCGGGGCTGATATCGGGTACGGAAATTTTCAGGCGTTCGATTCTTGAAATGGCCTCGACAAGGGCAGGCTCGCGAAATAGCCTAATTGCAGCCAGCCGGCGGTTCCCTTCAAGCACCGTGAACTGTTGATCTCCTGGAGCCAGCCAAACAATCAGCGGCTCAATGTCTAGATAGCCATTTGCCGTAATCGATTGCAGCAGTTCACCAAGTTCTTCGCCGCGGTAAAGCTGCGCAACGATGCTTTCCTCTGTCGTTCGTGCACTTACGCTGACTAGACGAGGATTCTCTCGATCGAGCTTTAGGCTATCGACGTTGACCTTCGTTGTTTGCTCCAGTGGCACATCGGCAGGGTTCACGATTGAAGTATCGGCCATTTAGTCTTACTCCGCCTTGAGCGTTGCTTCCCGGTCGGAAGCGTTACTCTGTAGTAGTAGTAATGAAAGGGGTCAGAGCGGATTGATTGGTACAGGGGGTAGGGGCGGAAAAGGGGTCAAGTTCAAATGGTGCCAACATAATTCCAACCGATAAAAATCATTGTAGAAAAAAATCGGCTGAGCGGCGTGAAGTGGAGGTGCGAGACCCACCGTACCGACCCCTAGCCGAGCTGCCATCAGCCTAACCAGAACGCCGCCGTCCTGCAATGACTTGGGGTGCGTGACCACCGTCCCGCCGACCGCAATCGGCCGTCCCGGGTCGATTCGGTCGGGAGCAGGTCAAACGCGAAACGGCTGGACTGACCCGACACGGCTTCATCCGGGTTCAAACCAGGCGTATCCTTGGCAGGAACCGCCATTGCGTCCAGGCGCGCGGACGAGAGGCTGACCGGCGCGGATCGGCCCGGTACCCGCCCCCGGCCGCGCCGGCGAGCCCCACTCGTAGCGATGGACACCGAGGATGCGCACCCATGGCCCACCAGACACGCACATGCATCAGGTTCGCGCTGGCGCTCCTGCCCGCGCTCGTCCCCGCGGCGACCGCCGCGTCCGGCTTCTGTGTCGAGGACAGCGACGACGCGCTCTGGATCGACTGCGAGCGCGAGCGCTCCGGCGTCACCGGCCGCGCGTTCGTCTTGTGCCGACGCGCGCCCGCGAAGGAACTGATCGACCAACGCGCGCCCCGGCCGGTCCTGATCGAGGTCACCGACATCGTCCGCGAGCTCAACCCCGGCAGCGGCGACTGCCCGGCGCCGGGGGTGACCCGCGCGCCGGGCTCGGCGCCGGACAAGGACGGAATTCCCCGCACCGACGGCGATGGCGCGGCCGCCGACGGCCAAGTCACCGACGCCGCAACCCCGGGAGCGCCGGCCGCCGGCCGGCCCGCGGGCGCGACGCCCGCGCCCCCAGGCCCAGCGCCGTCGGCCGCCCGCCCGCTCCCGGAGACCATCCATGGCCGCTGAGCCCGCGTCCGGCGCACCCACCCCCCGCCTCCCGCTCCCTGATCTCGCCTGGATCACCGGCCTCGGCCTCGCCTGGCTCTATGCCGCCGGCTGGTCCTACGCCTACCGCTGGTACGCCCGCTTCGACCTGGGGCTGAACGGCCTGGACCTGCCGGTCGAGACCGTGCTGATGTACGGCTACTGGGTACTGCGCGCGCACTGGTATCTGCTCCTACCCGCGCTCGCCGTCTGGCCGCTGTGGACCCTGGTCCCGCCGGGCGTGCGGCGCCGCGGGATCTACGGCCTGCCCCTGGTGCTGATCCTGCTCTTCGTGCTCGCCTACACCCTGGGGGCCGGCGCGGCCGATCACCGCTTCGTCGCCCATCGCGACCAGGGCTTCCGCTGTCTGCCGCGGGCGCGGGTCGGGCTCGTCCCCCAGGCCGACCGCGGCCCCGCCATCGCCGCCCTGGCCGCCGGCCTGGCGCGCGCGACCCCGCCCCCGGGCGCCCCCGACCCCAGCCCCGACGCCGAGTGGCGCCTGCTGGTGCAGACCGCGAGCCTCCTCGTACTCATCAAGCCCGAGCCCCAGGGGCCGCCGGTGGTCGCGCTGGTGCCCTGGGAGAACCTCGATGTCGCGCGCCTGAGCCCGGTGGTGGCGGGGTGCCAGTAGGGCGGAACGCGCAGCGGTTCCGCCATCCCTCCACCCGACACCAAACACCCGCCCATCCTTCAACCCAAGCGCCGCAATGGCTCACGCCAAGGCGCCAAGCTCGCCAAGGAATACAATGGGCTCTCCGGGATTTCCCGTGGAGCTTTACATTAACATTATCAATAAGATAGC
>JACDZJ010000085.1_pt1 | contig 45335 bp, 50 predicted proteins | sample 7365721 | NCBI WGS metagenome assembly JACDZJ01 (sample SAMN15143480, study PRJNA637477) | pond metagenome | biome: freshwater wetland ecosystem [ENVO:00000243]; feature: pond [ENVO:00000033]; material: pond water [ENVO:00002228]; isolation source: pond water containing pink berries ... | reverse complement strand
TCAAATCACGGTTTGCAGCAACTTTGGAATGTTCAAGTGAGGAAAATAGGTTGAATTGGGATCTGAGCAAGTAAATACAGGTAAGTCGTTGGACGGGAAGATGACGCTCATTGGAATTGACCCAGTGAGGCGTTGCGATGGAAACCAGGCAATGCGCGGGGTGCGGGAAGCACTTTCATCCGCGTCCCCAAAGTCCGCAGCAGAAGTTCTGTAGCGAGGCGGCCTGCCAGAAGGAAAGGCGCAGGCGCTGGCAAGCGGCCAAGCGCCAGAGCGACCCGGACTACCGTGAGAACCAGGCCCGCGCCCAAGCCAAGTGGGTTTCGGCCAACCCGACGTATTGGTCGGACTATCGTCAGAGCCACCCGGACTACGCGAAGCGGAATCGAGAACGCCAACGGGAGCGAGACGCCCGGCGACGCGTCACGCCGGTGCTTGCAAAAGTGACCCGTGGGCGCCTGAAACGGGCGTGCCGTCAGGGATATACCGGCTGATTCCGGTGACGGGTGACGATCTTGCAAAGAGTGACGCGTGGATGGTGCGAATCACGGAAGTATCAGGGGCTTACGCAGTGAGCGGATGATCTTGCAAAGAGAGGACGTTACCAGGTCAGCGGACGCACGCGTTACAAGACGATGACGCTCAGCCCGGAAGAGTTCATGCGTTGCTTTCTGCTGCACGTGCTGCCCAGCGGATTTCACCGCATTCGCCACTACGGGCTGCTCGCCAATACGGGGCGTCGGGAACATCTGGCCAAGGCGCGTGAGTTGCTGGGCGTCGAGAGGCCCAGCGGCGATACGTCTCTCCCGGAGATCGATGTGTCGGGCGACCTCGTCCAGCCGACGTTCATCTGCCCGTGTTGTGGCTCGCCGATGCGCATCATCGAGACCTTCCTGCACGGCCAGCCGATTCGAGCACCCCCGTCGTCGAGGCTTGCGGCATGACCACTCTGACTTACTTGTGCGCCACTCAACCGTCGGCTCTGCGTCTTCCGGTGCCGATAGCGGACGGCTTTGTCTTGCGGTGGAATAACGCGCTTTGTCGCACCAGGCATGGCACAGATCCTGAGCCATCGGCAGCGGATTTGACCAGTTCAGCGAGATCGCCAACGAGTCGCCCCATCTTGTTGCCTCTCATGACGCCCATGCCACCCGTCAAATCCCCATAGCGCTTCACTCCGCTCCACCCGCATCACCAGATTTCCGCGGTTTCCTCCCTTGGGGCTTGTGCGACGCCTGCCCCCACCTTCATCGCTGCCTGCACCTCCTCACGCTAAGGCAGGCATCCCACAACCCTTAACATCAGCCGACCTTCAGTCTCTTAACATAGCAACCATTCTTACGACCGGTGTACTCAAGAACCCGCCCCCAGTGCCATCGATACAACGAATGTCTCTTCAGGGTCGCAATCTGCCGCCCACCGCAGCTGAGTTATTAGTTTCTGGCAATCAGAATGCCGGTGCGCCATTCGCGAATGGCAAAACTCGGCTCCGGCAGGACGGCGGATAGTCGATGTTTACTGCCACAGCTTGCCCGGGCTACCGCCTCTCGCTCCGTCCGGGACGGGGAAGTCCCTTTCATTCGTTGAGCGTCCGCATTTCTGAACGGGCTACTTACCGCATCAGGCCGTAACCCGCCGTTCCGCCACAGCCGAGTTTTCTGGTTTAGCAAGTCGCCAATGCCAAAAGTCGGCGCTAGCAGGACGGCGATAACTATTCGGCTGATGGCCAGCGTTGCGCGGCATGCATTACCCGAAGAATCGTGATCGTCTCGCTCTCGACCCGATAAACCATGACGTAATTGGGATGCACAACCGCCTCGCGGGTGCCAGGCATCCGGCCAGGACGATAGAGAAATGGATTGGCTTCGATCCGGTCGGCGTGGGTTTCGAAATTCTCGTCAAGCGCGAGCGCCGCCAAGGGTTTGTCGCGGGCGATGAAATCCATGATGCACTCGCGATCCGCCATTGCCAACGGACGCCAGGCCAGCTTCACTATTTGTCCTGGGTTTGCTGACGTAGTGAGTCACGCCGGGCGGCAAAGTGCTGTCGGGCCACATCGGCGGGTATTCCCGGACGCGGATCATCAATCGCCTGTTGTACCTGAGCCATGAACCAGGCGTCGTAAGTGGCCGCGTCACCGTCGGTGTCAAGGGGCATCGTCTGGGTCACGCCATAGCGCTGATTTAGGAATTCGATGAAATCCAGTGCTTCCTGCGCGGCAGCTTCTGGAAGCATCAGACTGCGTTGGTAGATTGTCTCGGCCAGGGTCATCTTTGCACTCCTTTTTGCACACACTAGCAATCTGACGGCTTTTACATCAAAAACCTCGGCTCCGGCAGGACGGCGAAATCGGCTGGTCAGCCGACGATCTTGTTGATCGGCAGTTCGATGATGCCGCGGGCGCCGGCCTGGTAGAGGCTGGGAATCAGCGCGCGCACCTTCTTTTCCTCGACGACAATGCCGAGGTCAACCCAGTCCGGGTCGGCCAGCGAGGCGATGGTCGGGGTAGCTGGAGCGGGCAGCAGGGCGAGGATGTCGTCGAGCGATTGGCGTGGCACGTTCATCGACAGGAACACGCGTGTGGCGGCGGCGATGGCGCCCAGCAGCATCAGCAACAGGCTGTCGATCTTGGCGTGCTTCCAGGTGTCGTCGAGGGCGGGCCGGTTGGCGATCAAGCGCGGCGTGCTCTCCAGTACGACATGCAGGATGCGCAGGTTGTTGGCGCGCAGCGAGGAGCCGGTTTCCGAGACGTCGACGATGGCGTCGGCGAGGATCGGCGGCTTGACTTCGGTAGCGCCCCAGGAGAATTCGACCGTGGCCTCGACGCCGTGCTGGGCGAGGAAGTGCTTGGTCATGCCCACCGCTTCGGTGGCGATGCGCTTGCCCTGCAGGTCCTGCACGCTCTGGAAGGGCGAATCCTCCTTGACCGCCATAACCCAGCGCACCGTGCCGTAGTTGGGCCAGGGCGCCTTGAGGTTGGCGAGTTCGACCACGTCGGCGCCGGTTTCGAGGATCCAGTCGACGCCGGTGATGGCGCAGTCGATGATGCCCTGGCCGACGTAGCGGGCCATTTCCTGAGGGCGGATCAGGATGCACTGGATTTCGGGGTCGTCGATGTCCGGGTAGTAGGAGCGGCCGGAGATGCGCAGGTTGTAGCCGGCGCGCACAAACAGGCTCTGGGTGGTTTCCTGCAGGCTACCCTTGGGGATGCCGATGCGCAGGACCTTGCGGGTGGTTTCACTCATAACGGACATCCAGGATTTCGTATTCGCGGCGGCCACCGGGCGTGTGCACCTCGACGACGTCGCCCGCGAATTTGCCGATCAGGGAACGCGCGACCGGCGAGTTGAGGGAGATCTTGCCCTGCTTGAGGTCGGCTTCGTCGTCGCCGACGATCTGGTAGGTGACTGTCTTTTCTTCGTCGATGTCTTCCAGTTCCACCGTGGCACCGAACACCACGCGGCCGTCGGCGTCGAGCGAGCGCGGATCGATGATCTGGGCGTTGCCGAGTTTGCTCTCGACCTCGGCGATGCGGCCCTCGATGAAGCCCTGGCGCTCCTTGGCGGCATCGTATTCGGCGTTCTCGGAAAGGTCGCCATGCGAGCGGGCTTCGGCGATGGCAGCGACCACGGACGGACGTTCGACCGTCTTGAGCCGCTTCAGTTCTTCGCGCAACAGCTCGGCACCGCGCAGGGTGATGGGGACTTTGCTCATGCGGCGAGTTCTTTATGCAGGTCCTGTAGCGAGTAGGTTTCGAGGCCGGCGTGGCGCATGCCTTCGCAGGCGGCGAGGCCGCCTTCGACGGTGGTAAACAGCGTCACCTTCTGCGCCAGCGCCGAGGTGCGGATCGAGCGGGAATCGAGGATGGCGGCCCGTTTTTCCTCGACGGTATTGACGATGAAGGCCACCTCGTTGTTCTTGATCATGTCAACGATGTGCGGGCGGCCCTCGGTGACCTTGTTGACGGCCACCACCGGGATGCCGGCGGCGGTTAGCGCACCGGCCGTGCCGCGCGTCGCGATCAGGCTGAAGCCCAACGCATGCAGCTGACGGGCGCACTCGACCGCTTTCGGTCGGTCACCCGGCTTGACGCTGACGAAGGCCTTGCCGGACTTCGGCAGGCGGGTACCCGAGGCGATCTGCGACTTGATGAAGGCCTCGCCGAAGCTGCGGCCGACGCCCATCACCTCGCCGGTCGATTTCATCTCGGGACCGAGGATGGTATCGACGCCGGGGAACTTGATGAAAGGGAACACCGCTTCCTTGACCGAAAAGTAGGGCGGGATCACTTCGCGCGTCACGCTCTGGTCGGCCAGGCTGCGGCCGGCCATGCAGCGCGCGGCAATCTTCGCCAGCGGCAGGCCGGTGGCCTTGGAGACGAAGGGCACGGTGCGCGAGGCGCGCGGGTTGACTTCGAGCACATAGATCACGGGTTCGCCGCGGCCCTGTTCATTTTTCTGAATTGCGAACTGTACGTTCATCAGGCCGACCACATTGAGGCCGCGCGCCATCATCTCGGTCTGGCGGCGCAATTCGTCCTGGATCGCCGGCGTTAGCGAGAAGGGCGGCAGCGAACAGGCCGAATCGCCCGAGTGCACGCCGGCCTGCTCGATGTGCTCCATGATGCCGCCGATGATTACCTGCGTGCCGTCGGACAGCGCGTCGACATCCACTTCGGTGGCGTCGTTGAGAAAGCGGTCGAGTAGCACCGGCGAATCGTTCGACACCTTGATGGCGTCGCGCATGTAGCGTTCGAGGTCCTTCTGCTCATGGACGATTTCCATGGCGCGGCCGCCCAGCACGTAGGAGGGGCGCACCACCAGCGGGTAGCTGATCTCTTCGGCCAGCCGCAGGGCATCCGCTTCGTTGCGCGCGGTGCGGTTGGGTGGCTGCTTGAGGCCGAGTTCGTGCAGCAGTTGCTGGAAACGCTCGCGGTCCTCGGCGGCGTCGATCATGTCTGGCGAGGTGCCGATGATCGGCACGCCGTTGGCTTCCAGGTCGCGCGCGCGCTTGAGCGGGGTCTGGCCGCCAAACTGCACGATCACGCCGACCGGCTGCTCGATATGGACGATCTCGAGGATGTCTTCCAGCGTCAGCGGTTCGAAGTAGAGGCGGTCCGAGGTGTCGTAGTCGGTCGACACGGTCTCGGGGTTGCAGTTGACCATGATGGTTTCGTAGCCGTCCTCGCGCATCGCCAGCGCGGCATGCACGCAGCAGTAGTCGAACTCGATGCCCTGGCCGATGCGGTTCGGGCCGCCGCCGAGCACCATGATCTTCTTCCGGTCGGTCGGCCGTGCCTCGCACTCGTCCTCGTAGGTCGAATACATGTAGGCGGTGGAGGTGGCGAATTCGGCGGCGCAGGTATCGACGCGCTTGAACACCGGGCGCACGCCCAGAGCTTGACGACGTTCGCGTACCGCCGTCTCCGTAAAGCTGAGCGAGCCGGCTGACGCCGTCTCGCGGGCGCCGACTTTTGTGCCGAGTACATTAGCGATGCGACGGTCGGAGAAGCCCTTGCGCTTGAGGCCGCGCAGGGTGTCGGCGTCGAGTTGTTCGAGCGTTTGCGTCGCCAGCCATTCTTCGGTCTTGACGATGTCTTCGATCTGCACCAGGAACCACGGGTCGATCTTGGTCAGTTTGAACACGTCCTCCAGCGAAAAGCCTTCGCGGAAGGCCTGGCCGAGGTACCACATGCGCTGTGCGCCGGGGGTGGCCAGTTCGTGGCTGATCTCCTCACGCGTCGCGTCGATCTCGTCGAGGCCATAGACGCTGACTTCGAGGCCGCGCAGGGCCTTCTGCAACGATTCCTGGAAGCTGCGGCCGATGGCCATCACTTCACCCACCGACTTCATCTGCGTGGTGAGGCGGCTGTCGGCCTGCGGGAACTTCTCGAAGGCGAAGCGCGGCACCTTGGTGACCACGTAGTCGATCGAGGGTTCGAAGGAGGCGGGCGTGGCGCCGCCGGTGATGTCGTTCTTCAGTTCGTCGAGGGTGAAGCCGACGGCGAGCTTGGCGGCGATCTTGGCGATCGGAAAGCCGGTGGCCTTGGAGGCGAGCGCCGAGGAGCGCGAGACGCGCGGGTTCATCTCGATGACGATCATGCGGCCGTCGTCGGGATTGATGGCGAACTGCACGTTGGAACCGCCGGTATCGACGCCGATCTCGCGCAGCACGGCGATGCTGGCGTTGCGCAGGATCTGGTATTCCTTGTCGGTGAGCGTCTGCGCGGGCGCGACGGTGATCGAGTCGCCGGTATGCACGCCCATCGGGTCGAGGTTTTCGATCGAGCAAACGATGATGCAGTTGTCGTGCTTGTCGCGCACGACCTCCATCTCGTACTCTTTCCAGCCAAGCAGCGATTCCTCGATCAGCAGTTCCTTGGTGGGCGAGGCTTCGAGGCCGCGCTTGCAGATCTCGATGAACTCTTCCTGGTTGTAGGCGATGCCACCGCCGCTACCGCCCATGGTGAAGGAGGGGCGGATGATGGCGGGGAAGCCCAGTGCAGCCTGCACCTGCTGCGCTTCTTCCATGCTGTGGGCGATGGCGGAGCGTGCCGAACCGAGCCCGATCTTCGTCATCGCCTGCTTGAACTTCTCGCGGTCTTCGGCCTTGTCGATGGCTTCCTTGGTGGCGCCGATCATCTCGACGCCGTACTTTTCGAGCACGCCGTGCTTGGCGAGGTCCAGCGCGCAGTTCAGTGCGGTCTGGCCGCCCATGGTAGGCAGCAGGGTATCCGGCCGTTCCTTGGCGATGATGTTTTCCAGCACCTGCCAGGTGATCGGCTCGATGTAGGTGGCATCGGCCATCTCCGGGTCGGTCATGATGGTGGCCGGGTTGGAGTTGACCAGGATGACGCGGTAGCCTTCCTCGCGCAGAGCCTTGCAGGCCTGGGCGCCGGAATAGTCGAACTCGCAGGCCTGGCCGATGATGATCGGGCCGGCACCGATGATGAGGATGGAATGGATGTCAGTTCTTTTTGGCATGTTCCATCATTCCGATAAAACGGTCGAACAGATAAGAGACATCATGCGGGCCGGGGCTGGCTTCGGGGTGGCCCTGGAAGCACAGCGCCGGACGGTCGGTCCAGCGCATGCCCTGCAGGCTGCCGTCGAACAGCGAGACGTGCGTGACCTTGATGTTGGCGGGCAGCGTGGCCGGATCGGCAGCGAAACCATGGTTTTGGCTGGTGATCAGCACCTGGCCGGATTCGAGGTCCTTGACCGGGTGGTTGGCGCCGTGGTGGCCGAACTTCATCTTGAGGGTCTTGCCGCCGCCGGCCAGCGCCATTAGCTGGTGGCCAAGGCAGATGCCGAAGGTGGGCAGCTTGCGGTCGAGGAATGTGCGGATGGCAGCGATGGCGTAGTCGCAGGGTTCCGGATCGCCGGGGCCGTTGGAGAGGAATACGCCATCCGGGTTGAGGGCCAGCACCTCGGCGGCGGGGGTCTGCGCCGGCACGACTGTGAGCTTGCAGCCGCGCGAGGCGAGCATGCGCAGGATGTTGCGCTTGACGCCGAAGTCGTAGGCCACAACGTGAAAATGAGCATGGAACTTGTCTTGTGCTGGTGCCGTGTAGCCAGCGCCGAGTTTCCATTCGCCCTCGGTCCAGTCATAGGGTTGGTCGACCGTGACCACCTTGGCCAGGTCCATGCCGGCGAGGCCGGGGAAGGCGCGTGCTGCATCGATGGCGCGGGTGACGTCAGGGTTGTCGCCGGTGATCAGGCAGCCGGCTTGGGCGCCCTTTTCGCGGAGGATGCGGGTGAGCTTGCGGGTATCGATGTCGGCGATGCCGACGATGTTCTCGGCGCGCAGGTAGTCGGAAAGGGTTTGTTCGGAACGGAAGTTCGAGGCAAGCAGCGGCAGATCGCGGATCACCAGCCCGGCGGCATAGACGCGCCCGGCTTCGCAGTCTTCGCGATTGATGCCGGTGTTGCCGATGTGCGGATAGGTGAGGGTGACGATCTGGCGGGTGTAGGACGGGTCGGTGAGGATTTCCTGATAGCCGGTCATGGCGGTGTTGAATACCACCTCGCCGACGCTTTCACCGATCGCGCCAATGCCCTTGCCCCGAAATACCGTCCCGTCGGCGAGTGCTAGCAGTGCGGGCGTGAAGACGGGCAAATCGGACTCCTGAAGGGCTTTTGCGGTTGATCGTGGCTGTTGAAAGCCCCGCAAACCGGGGCTCAGCCAAACCCGGCCATTCTAGCCGAACTCGCCGCCCGGCGCGCGCCCTTATCTCAGTCCGAGCACGTCCTGCATGTCGAAAAGGCCGCTGGTCTTGTCTTGCAGGAAGCGTGCGGCGCGCAGGCTGCCGAGCGCGTAGGACATGCGGCTGGCCGACTTGTGGGTGATTTCGATGCGCTCGCCGGTACCGGCGAACAGCACGGTGTGGTCACCGACGATGTCGCCGCCACGGATGGTGGCGAAGCCGATCTGGGTGGCGGGACGTTCGTCGGTATGGCCTTCGCGGCCATAAACGGCACATTCTTCCAGCGAGCGGCCAAGCGCGGCGGCGACGACTTCACCCATGCGCAGTGCCGTGCCCGACGGGGCGTCGATCTTGTGGCGATGGTGGGCCTCGATGACTTCGATGTCGTAGCCCTCGTTGAGGATGCGCGCAGCGACGTCGAGCAGCTTGAACACGGCATTTACGCCAACCGCCATGTTGGGGGCGAAGACGATGGGGATGGCGCGGGAGATGACCTCGATCTGCTGCTTCTGCTCGGTGGTGAAGCCGGTCGTGCCGATCACGGCATGTACGCCCAGCCGGCGGCAGATTTCCAGATGCTGCAGCGTGCCTTCCGGGCGGGTGAAGTCGATCAGGCAGTCGGCGCCAGTCAGGGCAGCCTCGACATCGTCGCCCATGTCGAAGGCGGCGGCGAGCGACGCGTCCGGTGCGGCCTCCACCGCCTCGATGAGCACCTTGCCCATGCGGCCGTTCTTGCCCGCGATGGCATAGCGAATGGGGGGCATCTTCAGTCTTTCTTGGGTGCGCCGGGCACTTCGATCATGCGCGTAGCCGGCTGCTGGGCGGCTGCAGCCGTGGCCGCAGTGGCCTCGGTTTCGGCCACGACATCGCCGCCGACGCGCGCCAGCCGGTCATTCTCGAAGAAGACCACCAGACGCCGCAATTGCACCGGGCCGCTGCCCGGCTGGAAACGATAAACATAGTCCCAGCGGTCGGCATGGAACATGTCGGTGACCAGCGGCGTGCCGAGCACGAAGCGCACTTGGTCGCGCGTCATGGCAGGCTTCAGGCGTGCCACCATCTCCTGGGTGACGTAATTGCCTTGCCGTACGTCGATGCGGTAAGGGGACAACATCGAGGTGACGTCCGGCGTGCTGGAACAGGCGGTCAGCAACAGCAGGCTGGGAAGCAGGGCGCGCGGCATCATGGCAGGTGGGGGAGGGTAGTCGGAAGGAATGCGAATATGACCGTAAAGAATATATCATACGGCCCCAGCTTCCTTCGACTGAAACGATCCTCCGGCAACATGACCGATCCCACCGAACTCCAGAGTATCGGCCTCAAGGCCACCGTGCCGCGCCTGACCATCCTCGACCTGTTCCGCAAGTCGCGGACACGCCATTTGGCGGCGGAGGATGTCTATAACCAGTTGCTGGCCGACCAGACGGATATCGGCCTCGCCACGGTTTATCGCGTGCTTACACAGTTCGAACAGGCCGGGTTGCTCGAACGCCACCATTTCGAGTCGGGCAAGGCTGTCTTTGAACTCAAGGACGGCAAGCACCACGATCACCTGGTCTGCCTGCAATGCGGCCGGGTCGAGGAGTTTAACGACCCGGAAATCGAGCGGCGCCAGAACAAGGTGGCCAAGGAACGCGGCTTCGCCGTCGTCGAGCATGCCCTCTATCTTTATGCCGACTGTCTCAAGCAGGATTGCCCGCATCGTCCAGCCAAGGACGACTGACCCGCCGGTTTCATGGAAGCACTGCTGACTTCTACGCTGCTGGTGGCGCTGGCCGAGATCGGCGACAAGACCCAGCTGCTTTCTTTCGTCCTGGCGGCACGGCTGAGAAAACCGGGGGCGATCATCGCCGGCATTTTCGTGGCCACCATTGCCAATCATGCGCTGGCCGGGTCCGTCGGGGTCTGGTTGGCGCAACTAGCCGACCCGCGCTGGTTGCCGTGGATCACCGGCATCGCCTTCATCGTCTTCGGGCTATGGACGCTGAAACCCGATTCGCTTGATGATGAACCGGAAGTCGGCACGGCCGGTGCCTTCGTCACCACCACCATTGCCTTCTTCATCGCCGAAATGGGCGACAAGACGCAGTTCGCCACCATTGCGCTGGGCGCCCAGTTCCAGGGAGCTCTGGTTGCCGTCGTGATAGGCACTACGCTGGGGATGATGCTGGCCAATGTGCCCGCGGTGCTTGTTGGCGAGGCCCTAGCCCACAAGCTGCCGATGCAGAAGATACGCTGGGTTGCTGCCGCCGGATTTGTCCTGACCGGAGTAGTGACGCTGGTTGGTGCAACCGGTTAACCAGACATCGCAGTGCCTCAATTTACGCTTTTGGATTATCCTTCGGTCATCAAGGTAACAGCTTCAGGGGAGCCGTATTATGCAAATCGAAATATCGACGGTAGCGGATTTTCTGCAGGTCCGGCTGACTGGGCGTTATGACTTTTCCACGCGGGAACAATTCATGTCCCAGGTTGAGGGCGCGATTGCCACGACACCGACGGCCGAGATTCGTATCGAGCTAGGTGGTGTCGATTACATCGATAGCTCGGCGCTGGGCATGCTGCTGGTGACGCGCGACAAGGCAAGAAAACGTGACAAGACCGTCACCCTGGCCAATGCGCGCGGCATGGTCAAGCAAACAATCACGGCAGCGCAGTTCGACCAGTTGTTCAACTTGTCCTGATCCGGTGTTTTCCGGCGTCTCGCCCGGCGCCGCAACTGATCTTCATCAATGACATCCAGGCCAGCATCTATCAGGATGCTGTCTATGTTTTCCCTGTGGTCGTTCCATGAAGATCGAACCCAACCTGCTTGACTACCTGCGCAAATGGCGAGCCAACCCGGCAGAGGTGGTAACGCGGGTCGGCCATGCCCAAATTTTCTGGTCGTGGCTGGGGGCCTTCACGGGAATCGGCGCCATTGCCCTGCTGGAAGCGCAATACCTCAATGGCTACGGTCTTTCCCTGATGATTGGCTCCTTCGGCGCCTCGGCTGTACTGTTGTATGGCGTACCGAAAAGTCCGCTGGCGCAACCCCGCAATCTGGTCGGGGGACATATTGTTTCCGCGCTGGTGGGCGTCGCCTGCTGGCAACTGTTTCATGCCATCCCGGGCCTGGCCCAGGCGCTGGCGGTGTCCACCGCGATCGTGCTGATGCATTACACCCGCACGCTGCATCCACCGGGTGGCGCGACTGCCATGATCGCGACACTCGGCGTCCCGGAAATCCAGCACTTGGGATTTTGGTTCGTATTGATGCCGGCAACAGTCGGACCGCTGATCCTGCTGGTGGTGGCGCTGGTGGTGAACAACCTGCCGCGATCGCGACGTTATCCAGAGCACTGGTGGTAGCGAGGCTGCTTGCGGATCAGCGATACCTGGCTACATCAGCTACGGGTTACGGTCGCTCTGCCATCTCGGCCTTGATACGTTCCAGCACTTCTCCCACCCGCATGCCATAGGAAAATTTGGTCAGGAACTGCCCGCCGGGTGCCAGCAAATACATGCCAGATGTATGGTCGACGGCATATTGCGTGGCATCCGTGCCCGGTTCCACGACCTTTTCGTAGCGCACTCTGAAGTTGTCGGCGGCGCGCCTGACCAAGGCGGGTGAACCGGTCGCACCGACGATGCGTGCATCGAAGAATCCGGTATAGGCACCCAATTGGGCGAGTGTGTCGCGTTCCGGGTCGACGGAGATGAACAACATCTGGATACGCGGGGCGAGGTCGTCCAACTCTTTCAGGATACTTGCCATCTCGGCCAAGGTGGTGGGGCAGATGTCCGGGCAGAAGGTATAGCCGAAGCTGATCAACTGAAAGCGGTCCGGAAAATCACTGTCCGTGATGGCGCGGCCGTTGGCGGCTTGCAGCAGATAGCGCGGATTGATACCAGAGTCCGCCACAGTTTCATTGGTCGGTGCAGCCGGTTCGGCTGCGATGCTGGCGCAACTGGTCAAGCATATCCCGAATGCAAGGAATAATCGGATGAGGGTCTGCATACCGGAATGTTCATGGGTAATCATGGCAGCACGGCCCGGGCGGCCGCGGCCAGTTCTTCTGCTTTCATCGCGCCCATTTTCACCACGACCACTTTGCCCCGCCGATCGATCGCCACGGTGAAGGGTAGGCCCATCTTGGTGTTACCGAGCGCCTTCATCAGTGCGAAGCCCTGGTCCTTCGCCAGCAGGATCGGGTAGTCCATCTCATAGGCCTTGGCGAAATCGCGCACCGGTTCGGTCTGGTCCTCGATGGCAATGCCCAGCACCTCCATACCTTTCGATTTATTGTCCCGGCGCAGCTTGATCAATTCGGGTATCTCGGTGCGGCAGGGGCCGCACCAGCGCGCCCAGAAGTTGACGATCAGCGGCTTGCCTTGCCATTGCGCCAGCGCGACGGGTTTGTCGTCCAGGCCGGTCAGCGTGGCGGTAAAGAGGGAAGCGCTCTCCTCCGCTGTGGCCGGCAGGGTGATCAGGCAGACGAGCAGGGCTAATAGCCATTTCATGGACGGGATGCCTTTCTAGGATGAGGTGACTTTAACAGATGCGAAAGGTGATGCCAGTTGGTGGGCTGTGGCAATTTTGGCTTCGCCGCTGGTAACAACGAGGAGGTATATGCCGCCGTCAGGATGCCGTCACTATTACTACGCCGTCTTCAGAGATCATATTCTTGCAGCCGCGTGAGGTTATGGATGGTGATTTTCTTGCCAGCCACGCTGATCAGCTTTGCCGCAGCCAGATCGTGAAAGATGCGTGAAAGGGTTTCCGGCGTAAGGTTGAGGCGCGAGGCGATCAACTGCTTGGAGATTGGCAGGTTGATGACAAGGTTTGTCGCGCAGTCGTCCTTGCTTTTATGCGGACAAAGCTGCATCAGATAGCCGACGACGCGCTGGGCGCTGGAACGCAGCGAATAGGATTCGACATCCTGGATTAACGAATGCAGGCGCATTGACATGCCGGCCAGCATTTGGCGAGCAAAGGTGGGGTCGTGCCCAATCAATTCGAACAGGAGGGTTTTGGGAATATGCAGCAATAGACTGTCGATGACAGCCTCGGCAAACAACGGATAGGGCTGATCCATGAAAATCACTCCCTCGCCAAACAGTTGGTTGGGCTCGACGATATCGACTACCTTTTCGTTGCCGCTGGGAGATGGGAAGGCCAGCTTGACCTGTCCAAACACGACTGAGAACATGCCGTCTTGGGGTGAGTCTCCCTTCTGGAACAGCATTTTTCCCTTGGCTAGACGTTTTTCCCGGACTTGGGCAGCGATGTGCGCCAGTTGGTCAGACGAAAGCTCCTGAAACAGGGGCATTCTGACCAGCAGGCTGGGAATGTCGAGATGATATTTTGGTTGGAGTGACATGCGCTTATCCCCAACGATCCAATCCGTCAGTTCTAATGTAACCGCTTATGGGCAGTGCCATCATCACCTGGTTTGCAACTGGCTTTCTGAGATAGGTTCAAAATCAGCCGCGGGTAGCGGTCGCTCTGCCATCTCGGCCTTGATACGTTCCAGCACTTCTCCCACCCGCATGCCATAGGAAAATTTGGTCAGGAACTGCCCGCCGGGTGCCAGCAAATACATGCCAGATGTATGGTCGACGGCATATTGCGTGGCATCCGTGCCCGGTTCCACGACCTTTTCGTAGCGCACTCTGAAGTTGTCGGCGGCGCGCCTGACCAAGGCGGGTGAACCGGTCGCACCGACGATGCGTGCATCGAAGAATCCGGTATAGGCACCCAATTGGGCGAGTGTGTCGCGTTCCGGGTCGACGGAGATGAACAACATCTGGATACGCGGGGCGAGGTCGTCCAACTCTTTCAGGATACTTGCCATCTCGGCCAAGGTGGTGGGGCAGATGTCCGGGCAGAAGGTATAGCCGAAGCTGATCAACTGAAAGCGGTCCGGAAAATCACTGTCCGTGATGGCGCGGCCGTTGGCGGCTTGCAGCAGATAGCGGGGGTTGATCCCGACTTCCGGTGTATCGCTGTATGTCGCAAACAGGTGCGCGCTGGACGGGGCGAAGACCCTGGCCGCGATCTCCAGTTCGACGTTCAATGCGGCCGCAGAGGGACAGCCACTCTTGTTTGGGCCGACGGCCAGAAAGGCGGTATTCGTAGCTGTTTCAAAGATTTCCCCGAAAGAACGAGTTTTCGCCACACGAGCAACCAGGGTGCCCTTTGTCCGGCTGACGACGTCCGGATAGTTGCAGGCCAGCGCCTGTCCATTGATGCGGCCGAGCTTCGCGACGGTTTCGTTGGTTCGGTCAGCTGGCTCGGCTAAGCTGGCCCAGCCGCAGAAAAGAACGCCGAGCAGCAGCAGGACAGTGCGCTTCACGGCAGATCCCCGCGTCGGAAGATGAAGAAGCCGAGTCCGGCTGCCACCAGTCCGAGTGAGGTCGGATAGGCCAGCGCGAACAACTTGTAGCCCGTGGCACCAAAGGTATCGAGGATCACGTAGGCGGCCGGGCCAAGCACTATCAGTTGTGGATCGAACAGCGCTAGCGCCGCCGTGCGGAACACCTGTAGCGGATTGACCAGCGCGATGCTGACGGCCAGTTCCGGGGCGATACGGCCCTGGATCATCACGCCGAGCAGGATCAGGTCGAGGAACAGCAGCAGCACCAGCCAGGTCATGAAGGCGGCGCCCTGCGCCATGTCGGTGCTGCGCGCCACGGCCGAGATCAGCATGCCGAGGCCGAGGAAGCAGGCCGCCATGGCGGCGAGGAGGGCGGTGTAGTAGCCGAACATGTCCCACGGCACATCAATACCCTTGACCAGGGCGATGACTACCGCCGCCAGCATGGCGAGGAACACCGGCGCAAAGACGACCAGGTAGCGACCGAGGATCTTGCCCCAGAACCAGGCGCCCAAGCTGACCGGCAGGGAGAGCAGGTATTCGTACACGCCGGCTTCACGGTCGCCGGCCACCGAGCGCACGGTAGTGATCAGGACGAAGATCGGCAGGATCGCCATGGTGAGTTGGATGTAAGTGACCAAAAGGCGCGACAGGCCGATGAAGCCGAGCACGCGCGATTCGGTGAGGCCGAACAGGAACAGCAGCGCAACGATGCCGCCGAAGACGGCGGTGTAAATCATGAACCAGCGGGCGCGCAGCGATTCGACGATATCGAGGCGGGCAGAGAGCCAGAGTTGTTTCATCGCTTATTTGCCCTCATTTTCCTTTAGCCAGAACATGCTCGCGCAGCGTGGTGAAATCAACGCTGCCAGCCTGCGGATAAGGCGTGGCAGCGAAGTTGTAGCCCATCGGTGAAGTGCGGCCGCCGAGGAACTGCGCTTGGCGTGGATCGAGCCAGCGCACCGCCTCACTGAGTTTGCCGCTGGCATCGGCGACCCACATGCGGGCGGCGGCGGTGGTCATCCAAGGGTGGGACTCCGCCTTGTCGCGCAGCCAGAACACCAGGCAGCCGATGTCGTCGAACTTGAGCACCGTGTCTTTTTCACCGCCACGCATTTCGGCGGCAAAACGGCGGTCGGAAATCACCATGTTGCAGCGGACGCAGGTGTCGCGGTCCCATTTGATCTCGGCCATGCCCTCCGGCCAGTCGCCCTTGCTGCCGCAGCCAGCCAGCGACTTCGCAACGGGTGTCATTACCAGCGTGGCAAGGAAGCGACGGCGATCCATGCTCATTCTGCCGTCCTGCCAGCGCCGACTTTTTCAGTGAGGCGCAGGTCGGCGATCAGCGCGACGTAACGTGACAACATGCCAATAAAGCGCAGGCGATCCGGTCCGGCGACTTCACCCTGCCAGACGCAGCCGTCCGCGTCGGCGGTGAATTGCCAGGTGGCGAGCGTCTTGGCCAGGGCGGCATCGGCGCGCCGCGCCAACAGCCGGCAGGCGAAGCGGCCGGAGAGCGAGACATCGTCGGCCACCTTGTCGTCGAGCACGATCTTGCCCAGGTCCATTTCGATGACGCGATTGACCAGTGCCGCCACCTCGTCGATGCGGTGGCTGGAGATGATCATCGTCGCGTTGTGCTGGCGTTCGGCCAGCAGGTCGAAGAAGATTTTTCGCGCTTCCGGATCGAGGTTGGCAGCCGGTTCGTCCATGATCAGCAGTTTGGCAGAACGGCCCAGGGCGATGGCGATCAGCAGTTTCTGCTTCATGCCGCCCGAGAGTTTGATAAAAGGACGGGTGCGGATGCTGGCGACGTCCAGGCCAAGGCGGGCGGCGATGGCGTCGATCTGGTGCGGGTCGGCTCCGGACAACGCGGCGGAAAACTCGATCAACTGTCCCACTGGCATTTTCAGAGGTGGTGGCAGTTGCGGCACGAAGCCGATATTGCCGAGTACGCGGGTACGTTCGGTGCGTGGCGCATGCCCCTCGATGCTGATCTTGCCGTCATACACATATTCGCCCAGCAAACAGCGGAACAGGGTGGTCTTGCCCGCGCCGTTGGAACCGATCAGGGCAATCCGCTCGCCGAGCGCGATGTCGAGATTGATGCCGTCGAGCACGCGGGCGCGCCGAAAGTTTTTGGAAAGATTTTCACAACGAATCATGGCGGGAGTAGTACCGATGAGACTTACATCAACTTTGACAGGCCCTTGACCTCGAATTTCAGCGAACCGGTCGGGCAGGTGTCGACGCACAGGCCGCAACGCGTGCAGTCCGGGCCGATCGGCACCTCGGTATCCACGGCGCGCCCCTTGATGACGGTGTCAAGCACGTGGGGAACCAGGCAGACCTTGCGGCAATCGCCTTCGTGGAAGCAGCCATCGAGCGTATATTTGATGCGCACCGGCGAGACGATGCCGACCACGCCGTAGGTCAGGCCGATCGGGCAGGCGTAGCGGCACCAGGCGCGGCGCACGAAAAAGATCTCGAACACCAGCAGTGCCAGCACCCACAGCAGCGCCAGCAGGCCGCTGCCATAGATCATCGCCCGCGACAGGATGCCGGTCGGCGAGATCGATTCGAACACGGTATAGCCGGTGACGACGGCAAGCAGGGCGAAGGCCACCCAGAACACGCTGCGCAGACGACGGTCGATCGGCTGGTCGGTCACCAGCTTTTTGGCAGCGAGCCACAGGTGAATCTTTTCCGCCCATTCGGCCAGCAGGTGGTAGGGACAGACCCAGGAGCAGAAGCTGCGTCCACCGAACAGGATCCACAGCACCAGCACCGTGGCGGTGCCTATCAGCAGGTTGGTGATGATGTGCTTGTGCGCCAGCATCACCTGGATGGCCGAGTTGAGGTCAATGAGGTGGAAGCCGATGAAACGCGAGGCCGTCAGCGCCCCTTCGAGGATCTGGATGTCGAGGGCGAAGGACAGCACGAACAGCAGGTTGATTGCGATCAGCGTCAGCCAGCGCCGGTTGCGCCAGCGCGTCGACTTCTCCTCATGAGAGCGCATGTGCGCTTTCATGGCCTGCAGGTCCTGCTTGTTGGTCATGCGCTTGAGTTCATGGGCCCGCAGGGCACGTTCGGTAATTTGTGCCGGCTTGCGCGGCTCGCGGCCGAACATGACGAAAATCTGCTCGATGAAGCGTTGCCGCAAAATCTCTTTCATGCGCGCCACCCCTCGCCCGGCATGATTTCGATGCTGGCCGGCTCGGTGGGGCAGACCATCTCGCACACGCCACAGCCGACGCAGGGTTCATGGACGACCGGCGACTTGCGCGAACTGCCGTCTGGCGCGAACACGGCTTCGATGCTGATCGCGCCCTTGACCGGGCAGGCCTGCACGCACAGGTCGCACAACGCGGTGTCGTAGGGGTGTTCGCTGATCGGGATCGGCTTCCAGCGATCCACCGACATGTAGCGCAATTCACCCTTAAATTCGGCACCGCGCGCCGGGCCCTTGAAGCCCTTGCCCTGGATGGCCAGGCAGGATTCGGGGCGCGTCAGCCGCGCTACGCCGATGCGTTCGGCAAGGTTCAGCGTCGGCTCGGCATCGCTTTCCTTGGCGAGGAGGATCGGCTTGCTGGCCAGCTTGGCACCGGGGCGCACCGGCATGAACGCCGGCTTGCGATAAGTCAGCGAACCCGTCGGGCAGGCAAGGATGCATTGCACCGCATCACATGAGAAATCGCAGGCCTGCTCACGCGCTTCGATGTAGGGCACGCCCTGACCATAACCGTCGGCCAGATCGGCCAGCTTGATGGCCTGTACCGGGCAGACCTGAACGCATTGACCACACTTGATGCAGCTGGAGAGGAAGTCCTGTTCGTCGAGCGCACCAGGTGGCCGAAGGCGGGTTTTCTGGGCATAGGCAATCGGCAGATAGCCAGACAGCGCTGCGCCCAATACGCCGCCAGTCAGCAGAATGGTGCGCAACACACGGCGGCGTGCCTGCTGCTTGCGCTCCTTGGACTGGGGCGGCGCCGTCCTGCCAGCGCCGACTTTTTCCGCACTGCCCGGGCTGGTTTCTTCTGCGTCGCTCATCCTGGGTTTCCTGGGGAGGTGATGGTACTTTTTATCGGAAGTTTGTTCATGTGCGGTCGCGGGTCGCGTGCCATCAGGTCGGGGGTCGAGAAAGGCGCCAGACGTTCGAGGAAATTCAGCAGTTCCAGCACCGGCGAGGTCTTGAAAAAGCGCGCCGGAGGAATCTCCATCCAGATCTGGTCGGCATAGGCATAGTCCTCATGTGGCGTGTCGCCAATACCGTCATCGTTCTTGTCGAAGCCCTGATAGTTATCAAAGTAGTTGCCGTTCCATTGGTTCTTCGCGCCTTCGCTATTGCTGCGTCCGGCCTGGAACACATCGGTCAGGTTACCCTCGAAGATGTTGTCCTCGAAAAGGTTGCCGCCCAGTTCGCTGGTCAGTTGTACGGCGATGCCGTTGTAGGCGAAGCGGTTGCCCTTGAAGCGAATCGTCGTCTCCGGCTGGAAGGGCGAGAGGTCGGAGCCGACGCCGACCGCGCTGTAGATGATCTCGTTGTTCTCGATGAAGATGTCCGAGGCTTCCTTGAAGCCCAGCGCCATGCCGGTGGCGCCGTTGGCGTGCGAGATGACGTTATTGCGCGCGCCGCCACCTTCCATGTACATGAAATAGATGCCCACCGCGTTGTCGTAGAAGCGGTTGTTCTCGACGAGGTTGTTGTTGGCGAACATGAAATGGATCGAATAGCGGCTGCGACGGCCTTCGTTGTTGCGGTAGATGTTGCGGTGGGAATACCAGGCCACGTTGTCGCGCGAATCGGTGATCAGGTTGTTCTCGATCAGGTTGTTGTTGCTATACCAGAGGCGGATGCCGTCGCCGCGCACGCCCAGGTTAAAGGGCTTCGACTGCACCTGGTTGCCACGGATGATGCCGTTGCTCGACTGCTTGAAGTCGATGCCGAACAGGCAGTTGTCGATTACCAAGTTCTCGACGATGTTCTGGTGGCCGCGCACATCTAGGCAGGAATCGTCGGTGTCGTGGTTGTCGCCTGAACCGGTGAGGTGCAGGCCGCGCAGGATGGCGTTGTTGGCCTCCAGCGAAAATACTGTGCCACGGTCGCCGGCGTCGATGGTGACCTGACCGCCACCATCGATGGTCAGGGTTTTCTTGAGAACCACCGGGCCGGCATAGTGGCCGGGCGGCGGTTTGAGCACGGAACCTTCCGGTGCGGCATCCACCAACTCCTGAAAGGGCGGGTAGCCATGCATGCGCTTGTCGCGCTCGTAGAGCGGAAAAGTCGGCTTGGGTCGGTCGACCGAAACGCGCGGTGCGGTCGATAGGTCGGCAGACGAACCGAGCTTGCCGGAGGTCTCGCCCAGCCCGACCAAGTCGCTGACGCCCTGGGCAGTGACTAGCATGGAAAATGCACCTAGGGCCAAGCCCGGCAGGGCGGTGCGCCAGTGCAGCATTTATTGCCCCTGTGCCTGTTCGCGTAGTTGCTTGCGGCGCATCAGCAGCGCCAGGATCAGGCAGACGAAGGCCAGCAGGAGCAAGCCGTAGCCCCAGTAGGGATAGGAGTAAGTGGAGAACTGCGCAACCTTGCCCTCGCCAAACACTGTCGGCATGAAGGGCTTGACCGTGAAGGCGCCCCAGGGGTGCATGTTGTGGCCGAAGAACCACAGCCAGCCGGCATACTCGATAACGAAATAGACGGGTAGCAGACCCGGCACCAGCGCCAGCAGCAACTCGAAGTTGCGGATCTTCCACACGCCCAGCACGAAGGCAGCCATGATCACGATCAGGCCGGTGATGGCGATGTTGCTGTAGAGCGTCACGTTGTCGCCCCAGTGCTTGATTTTGTCGGGTTCATTGAAGAAGGTGCCGGCTTCACGCACATATTCCTCGACATGGCTGGCCAGGTGGCCGAGCACATACTGGTCGACGATCGCCCAGGCCGCAACTAAGGTGAACCCCACTGCCATTACCATGAGGCGCAGCTTTTGCCGGGTGATGGCGAAGGCCAGTAACATCACGGCGAAAGAGCCGAAGAAGAACTTGGCAAGCGGTTTTTCCACCGGCGCCCCCGTGGAGATGGGGAACATGCCGACGTAGTGGTTGATGGTGTTCATCTCATGCACGCAGTCGAGGCCTGCTGCGCCTTGGTTGAAATCCTTTTTCTGGTCGAGGATCGGGTTGAAGCGCTCGTCGTCGTGGCCGAGGTCTTTTTCGATGATTTCGCCGGCCTGCTGGCTGCCTTTCCGCGCCGCCTTGCAGCCGTTATAGACACCGTCGAAATGGAAATGGATGCGGATGCCATCGGGGAAGGCGTCCGGTGGATAGTTGGGGGCCGTCAGCGACACCCACCAGATCGGGGAGAAATAGGCGGCGATGATCGCCGCCAGTGCAATAAGCGTGAGGCCGCTGATGACCTTGTTGTTTTTGGCTGGGGCTGGCATGAGTTTATCGTGAGCCTACTTTTTCTTGGCCTTGGCCTTGGGTTTGCACATCGCGCCCGGCATTGACATGCTGGCCTGGTAAGCGGAGATTGCCACCAGTTGGTCATTGGTGTAGGGCTTGATGATCTTCACCATGTCCGGGTTCGCGTTGCGGCGGTGGCCGTCACGAATCTCGGTCATCTGGCGCAGCAGGTATTTGTAGTGCTGGCCGGCGATCACCGGGTAGAACTTGGCCTTGTCGCCTTCGCCGTTTTTACCATGGCATTCCACGCACTGCTTTTCATACAGCTCCTTACCCTTGGTAACCTGCAACGTGGCATCGGGGCCTTCGTATTTGCCGTGGTCGATGGGAATGCACAGGTTCTGGATATAGGCGGCAACGTGCGCCAGTTCCTGCGGGTCGACCAGTTCCTTGGCGAAGGGATACATGGTCGGGTTGTCGCGCATGCCCATGCGGATGTCGGCCATCTGTTTGATCAGCACGGTGGTGTGCTGGCCGGCCAGCTGCGGGAAGGTGCCATCGGGGCGGCCCGCGCCGGAAGGCAGGTGGCAGGCGCCGCAGATCTCGTAGCCTTCTTCGCCGGACTTCGGGTCGCCCTTGGCGTCCAGGGCGGCCTTGAGTTCGCCTTCCATCTTCGCCCACTGGTAATCCTTCGATTCGATGCCATGGGCCTTCGGGGCGGGCGGGCCGGCCATGACGGCGGTAGTAGGGATCAGGGCGGCTGCAATGGCCATGGCTAGAAACTTTTTCATGGAAATATCCTCTTGGTTGCGGTGATCAGGACTCTGGCGCCGGGGCTGGTGAGACTTCATTGATATGCATCAACTGCCAGTGCAGATCGTCGTTTCAGTTCGGCTTGAGCTTCGACAGATACTCAGCCAGCGCCTTGATTTCCTCGTCGCTGACGAGGTGCATCACGCCTTTCATCGCAGCGGTCTGACCGTTGTTGCGCGCACCGCTCTTGATGTCCTTCATCTGCGCTTCGGCATAGGCGGCGTTCTGGCCGGCGAGCCTCGGATACAGCGGTGTCAGCGGCTTGTTGGCGTTCTTGCCGTGGCAGGCGACACAGGTCTTTTCGTTATACAGCACAGCGCCATCGAGGGCGGCGTGCGCTGCGGTGGAGGCAAGCAGCGCCGTCGCGATCAACAGGGTTTGCATCATGGATTTTCCTTTCGTGAATTGGCGAGGAGCAGTGTATAGATGCTCACATGCTCACCGCTAATTTCCTTGGATTAACACAAGTTACTTAACCTTCTTGGCAGCCTTGAGTCTCATGCCAACTGCAAGCAGCAACGGTATGGTTTGCTGGGTGAGTTTCTTCATGGCAGGACTCCCTCAAGATTGAAAGGCTGAAGGGCTGCTGAGTACTTTCCGGATCGTGTTTTGTGACTTATTGCCACATGTGACAATCCGTCGCAGCTTCAGTTCCGAAATCATAGTTGGCTGTCTCGAACAAAAACATCCGTCCGATGCTGATTTCGCAGGTAGGAATATTCCTATTCAGCAATGTCAGGCTCTAGTTTGTGCAGGATCGCGTAGCGGATCAGTTCCGCGACGTTGGTGCAGCCCATCTTTTCCATCACATGGGTCTTGTGTGTGCTGACGGTCTTCACGCTGAGATTTAGTCTCAGCGCAATCTCCGTGAGACCCTCACCTCCCGCGATAGCCTCAAATATCTGATACTCGCGGTCGGATAGGCGTGTATGGGGAGGCGTTTCCTGCGCATCACCGTGCAACATACCAATTGCCAATTTCTCCGCGACCGTTGCACTGATGTAAAGCCCGCCGGCAGCTACCTTACGTAAGGCAACGACCAATTGCTCTTCAGCGTTGTCCTTACAAAGGTAGCCAGAAGCACCGGCCTTGAGTGCGCGTACGGCATACACATCTTCCTTGTGCATGCTAAGAATCAGGATCGGTAGCTTGGGCGCGAGTTGTTTGATTTGCTTGATAAGTTCGATGCCGCTTTTCCCTGGCATCGACATATCAAGTACCACTACACTCCAGTCCTCCGCTTGAACTCTGGCGAGTGCCTCATGACCATTGATTGCTTCGCCGGCAACTACGATGTCCGGATATTCGGAAAGGAGGTGCTTGAGGCCGGCACGCAGGATCGCATGGTCGTCGGCTATGAGTGTTTTAATCATGTTCGACTTCATTGCGAAATGGTAGCCAGCCTTCGATGCGCGCACCGCTATCCGGCTTACTATGGATTTCCAAGCTACCCCCAAGCATTGTAATGCGCTCGCGTATGCCTAACAGCCCGAATCTCTTCGTCGGGTTGGCAACGTCGAAGCCGCGGCCATTGTCAGCAACGTCCAGCCGAATACCCATTTCATTTTCTGTGACATCAACTGTAACCTCACTGGCCCCGGAATGGCGGGCGACATTGGTTAGGGTTTCTTGAACGATACGGAATATCGCTGTGGCTAGATTACTCGGAAGATCAAACTCTTCGCGATTCATGTTCACCTGGCAGGAGATACCCGTACGTTGAGTGAATTGCGTTACATGATGCTCTATGGCTGCGGCCAAACCAAGGCTGTCGAGCATCGCCGGCCGCAAATCTTCCGAGATTCGGCGCAGCGAGACAATGCTCTGTTCAACAACGCTTAACGCCGAGGCGACTCGTTCTGCCGCCGACAAGTCCGATGTGCTTTGCGTGCCAAACTTTCCACGCAGCCAGCCAAGATCGAGTCTCAAGGCAATTAATGCCTGACCCAGTTCATCGTGGAGTTCTCTCGCGATGCGGGTACGCTCCTCTTCGCGAACGGTTTGCAAAAATGCCGCCAGTTCCCTTAATTGGGTCTCGGATTCCTCCAGGCGTCGTTGGTGTTGTTGCAATTCATCTTCACTGCGTTTTCGTTCAGTGATATCGGAGAAAATTGAGACGTAGCGAACCGTTTCGCCATGAGTGCCACGCAGAGCCTGTATCGAAATTTCCTCAGGGAAAATCTCACCATTCTTTCGGCGGTTCCAGATTTCACCGCGCCATCGTCCCCGCTGTGCGAGGGTACCCCAGAGTTGGCGGTAAAAGCGATCGTCATGATGCCCCGACTTTAAAAGTCTGGGGTTTCTACCGATGATCTCCTCCCGCGAATAGCCATAAATGTGACAAAAAGCATCGTTTACCCAAAGAATATCGCCATGCGCATCGGTAATCACAGCACCTTCGGCCATGGCCGAGAAAGCCGCCTCCGTTTCACGACGCTGCTGATCCTGTCTTAAGTGTTCGATAGAGCGCTGGCGCAGGAACGACGAGTAGGCATAGAGAGTTGCCAGGCCAGCAAGCCAGATGCCAAGATGCCAATACTGGATAGTGCGCCAAGTTGATTCTTGGGCCGACCAGTAGGTGTTCAAGTCAATGGAAACCGCAGCAGCGCCCCGCAGCCCCCCTACAGGCACCAGGGTTTCGCGGTGACATTCGAGGCATTCTTCTTCCATGCGCATGGGGATCATTACCCGCATGAGGCCATGTCCCCCCTTGCGAGGCATGGCTTCTGTGATCATTTCGGAGCCGGCCTCAAGGGTTTTCAGTGCTTTTTGTTCCCACTCGTCGGGAGCATTATCGCGATTGTGTAGTTGCAAAGACGTTAGTCGCTCTTTGGTGCCGTACTCCTTGTTGCTGACTTCTTGAATACCCAGCAGGATGTGCATTGATGCCAGTGATATCAGTTTCACTGACGTGCCAGTCGTGGAACTTGCCCAAAGCCGTTCCTGCTCACTGAAAGCGTCTATGTTCGGAGCGTTGGCTTCGTTGATATAGACGCCGCCGACCTGGGATGCCCACTTCCGAATTGCCATGTCCTTTTTTAGGTTGGCGATGGCATCAATCCTGGCAAGTTGGTGTGCCGTGCTGTTGAGTTGTTCCCGTTGTGTCCAAAGCGAGAAAAGTACCAGAAGCGACCAGAGGACGGCGAGGAGGAGCATCACTGCTGGTCCGGCTACCTGCGCAAGCGGACCTTCATGTGATTTTTCAGGCTTTCTTGATTCAGAGCGCATGCGTACGGATATTTTCTCAATGCCTAGCGGCGCTTGTTTTACACCAATAAAAAGGGGAGCGGTTTTCCGCTCCCCCATATTTGGAACTACCCGTGAGTGCTACTTAACCTTCTTTGCACCGTTCTGTTCAAGGTGGGTTTTGGCGCGGATGCCGAGGTCGGCACACTTGACCTGATATTGCCAGATCTGCTCGGCCCACAAGGCGGCGTTTTCCCAGTCCTTCTTGGCGGCAAAGGCCTCGTGCTTTTCTTTCAGGCCCTTGGTCTTGCCGATCTGGTCGAAGGCATCCTCAACCATGGCGACGGCATCCGGGAAGTCCTTGTAGTTCACCGAGGTGATGTAGCCAACGACGGAGTCGATGACTGTCTGGGTATCCGCTACCTTTTTCACGATCGCCTTGTATTCGGCTTCCGTGTAGTTGCCGGCGGCCAGCGTGGTCTTGGTGGCTTTCCACCCCTTCGGCTTGACCAGCAGGTAACCCTGCATTTCAAGGTGCAGCGCTGAACAGAACTCGGTGCAGTAGTAGGGATAGACACCTTCCTTGTCGGCCTTGAACTTGACCGTGACGGTCTTGCCCGGTTCGACGGAGGCATGCACGTTGTAGGTCGACACTGTGAAGCCGTGGGTTTCGTCCTGGGCGCGCTCGAGGTTGGTCAGGTGGATCGTCACTTCGTCGCCGATTTCCGCCTCGATGGTTTCCGGCGTGATGTGCGAACGGATCAACGAACCAAAGACCTCGATCTTGTTACCCTTTTTCTCGGTGCGCTCTTCGCCGGCACGCACGGCAGCCGGGTGCGGTTTGTCGGTGCGGCTGTCTGTGCCCAGCTTGTAGCGCACGCCAGGCTTCAGCTTCTTGGCGTCGATGGCGACGACATAGTGCGGCTCTCCCAGCGGAATGGGCATGTCGTAGATCAGCTGCATCTTGTCGTTGCTGATGTCGATCAGCTGGTGGTTCTGAGGGTGCAGGGGGCCCACTGGATTGAAACGGTCGATCGACAGCTTGTTCAGCGCCACCAGATAGCGGCCGGCCGGCTTGGTGGTGTCACCTTCCATCGTCATCAGGTGACCGATGTTGTAATGAACGGAGATCTTGTCAAGCACCTTGCCTTCGCAGAAGTCCCACTTGGCGACCTGGCTATCCACATACAGCGAGGTATAGGCGACGCAGGGCTTGGAGTCGAACTGGGTATGCAGCGGACCGAGGCCAAGCGACACTTGCGTGTGCAGTGTGTCTTTCATGCTGAGCACCGGGATGCCGTAGGGGTCTTTGGATTCGATCTTGCCGGCCTTGATGGCGGCCATGATCTTGTCGAAGGAATACACGGATACGTGAGTGTCAAGCTTGCCGGCAACGACGATCTTGGTGCCATCCGGAGTGACGTCAACGCCGTGTGGTGACTTGGGCTCGGGGATCAGGAACAGGATGCCTTCCTTGATGGCGGTATCCATCATCAGCACGTCATGGCCGTTGATTTTCTTGGCCTTCCCTTCCTTGACGAGCTCGGCGGCGCGCTTCCAGTTGATCACGTGCATGTAGTCGGTGTCTTTGGCGGAGCAGCCGGCTTCGTACGGGGGGCGGCCCTTTTCGATGCCGCCGACGTAACGCTCGGAGCAGAAGGAGTTGTTGAACGACCAGCCGTCGGACGGGCCCTTGCCCGCATCAGCTAGATCCTGCGAGTAGGGCGGCAATTCGAGGGAGAAAGACTGCTTAGGATCGATTTTGCCTTCCTTGCGGTCGAATTTCCAGTAGGTGATGCCGCCGCGATATTTCTCGTTGAACTCTTCGAGCGGGTAGAACTTCTTGTTCTCCAGCGGCGCGGCATATTGGACGGTTTCAATCACGTAATCGGTGTTCGGCGTCACGAAGGCGCCGCCGTGTTCCGATTTCATGATCGGGTTGACGACGATCTGTTTGGTTTCAAAGTCACGTAGGTCAAGTACTGCAAGACGCGGGTTGGCCTTGTCGTTGATGAAGAGGAACTGACCATCTGCTTCGCCGTTGGTTTCAGAGAAGCCGGGGTGATGGGTATCGCCCCACGTGATGTCCTTGCCATCGATACGACCACCCGCCAGCACCTTCTTGGACTCCTCATCGTAGCCGTAGCCCTGCCAGGGCTCGGGGGTGAACACGCCGATATATTTCAGGATGCGCATTGAAGGGATTCCGTACACAATCACTTGGCCGGATTGGCCACCCGAACTGAAAGCGATAAATTCATCGCGCTTGCCGGTCGGCACATAGGTCTTGGCTGCCGCCAGTAGATCCTGTTGGGACAGGTTGCGGCGCTTCAATACGTCTTGCAGGCTTTCGGCCGACCAGGCGGCCGTCGTTGCGAGTCCCATGCCTGCTGCAATCAGCAGCGTAATGGTTCGCTGGGTGAATCGTTTCATGATTGAACTCCCTTCAAGTGAGGTCGGCTTCCCAATTGCGCAGCACCGAATGATTGGGATAGGGTGCGACAATTTGCCACACACTTTAGACCTCTTACTCGCAGGTATCCTTGATTCGGGTCAATTTCCGGACCGCACCCTGGCTGGCACATTAGCCTTCACGGTGTTACCGTCCCGTTCCATGCCACAGAAAAAATCGTTCCTAGTCGAATTCGCCCTGATCCTGGCCCTGATCCTGATCGGGGTGGTCGGCTACAAGCTGTCTCCCCTGCTAATGCCCAAGGCTGACCTGTCCCTCCTGCCCGAGGCCGGCTGCGACCTCGAAAAATCGTCCTGCAGTGCGGCCCTGCCCGATGGTGGCCGCATCCGCCTGTCGCTATCGCCCAGGCCCATCCCCGTGTCGGCACCGCTCGACATGACGGTCGAACTGGCAGGCCTGGAAGCCGACAAGGTCGAAGTGGATTTCGCCGGGGTGAGCATGAACATGGGCTTCAATCGCCCCGTCTTGGCAGCCGCGGGTCCTGGCCGCTTCGCCGGCCGGACGACCCTGCCGGTGTGCGTGACCGGTCGCATGGAATGGCAGGCGACGGTACTGATCGAAGGCGGCCACCGACGCATCGCGGTTCCTTTCCGCTTTGCTGCAGGACATTGACAATGCGCCCGCTCCTGATTGCACTCAATGTCGTATTGCTCGCCGCGATCTTCGGCGTGGCGTTGTTCTGGCATCCCGAGCCCGAACCGGCGCCTGTCGGCATCGCGCCGGCCCTCAAGCTCGCCGCCGTGCCGACCGGCGGCGATTTCAGCCTCACCGGGCCCCAAGGCAAGGTCAGCCTGCACGATTTTGCCGGCAAGGTGGTGCTGCTGTATTTTGGCTACACCTACTGCCCGGATATCTGCCCGACCAACCTGATCATCTGGAAACAGGCTTTCGCCTTGCTGTCGCCTGCTGAACTGGCCCAGGTGCAGCCGCTGTTCGTCAGTGTCGATCCCGAGCGTGATACGGTGGCCCGCCTCAAGGAATATGGTGAGTTCTTCCACCCGAGCATTATGGGGCTGACCGGTGCGCCCGACCAGCTCGCCGAGATTGCCGGCCGTTATGGCGCCGTTTTTTCACGCCATGAGGGTGAATCGGCGGGGGGGTATGTGATTGACCACACCGCCCTGAGCTACCTGATCGACCGACAGGGCCGCCTCGTCGCCAGCCTGCCGCATGCCCCGCCGCCCGAACAGCTTGCTGCCGAGATTCGCAAAGTTTTATCCACCCGCTAAACGGAGAACCCCGATGAAAACCACCCTGACCCTGACCGCACTTGCCGTTTCCCTGCTTTCCGCACCTGCCTGGGCTGCCGGCCTGGCCGACCAGGTCGAAGTCGTTTCCCCCTATGTCCGCGTGGCGCCTCCCGGTGCGAAGGCCACCGGCGCCTTCATGACGCTGAAGAACCTGGGTGACAATGAAGTCAAGCTGGTCAAGGCCGGCAGTACCGTCGCCAACGTTACCGAGTTGCACAACCACATCAACGACAATGGCGTGATGCGCATGCGCCAGGTGCCCGAGATCGTCGTGCCGGCCAAAGGCGAAACCCTGCTCAAGCCGGGTAGCTACCATGTGATGCTGATCGACATGAAGGCGCCGATGAAGGAAGGTGACCAAGTGGCGATAACGCTCGGCTTCGCCGATGGCAGCAGCAAGGTGGTAACTGCCGTCGCCAAGATGCCAATGGCGCAAGCGATGCCGATGGACCAAGGGACGATGAAACACTGATGAGTTGCTTGTTTCCCCGGTTGACGGGCCCGGCGCTCTGCGATACTGGCCCGGCCCATCGCTGGGGAACCGTCGCCTCCGTGGTGGCGGCCCATGTGGCCATCCTGCTGCTCGCCAGCAGCTTCGTGCCGGCCAGGCAGTTGGCCGACCTGGCGCAACCGTTGACGGTGCGTTTGATCGAGTGGCTGCCCGAAACGGCGCCTAAACCAGTCCCCGCCAAGCCGCCTCCGACGCCAGCGCGGCCCCGCCAGCTTGTCCCGGTTGCCCAGCCTGCGCCGGTCCTGGCGGCACAGCCCGTGGTGAGCGAGGTGGTGCCGGTTCAGGCCGTCCTGCCAGCGCCGACTTTTGCTGCCCCGCCGCTGGTGGAGGCACGTTTCGATGTGGCCTACCTGAACAATCCCAAGCCCGTCTATCCGGCGGCGTCACGCCGTCTCGGCGAAGAGGGGCGGGTGCTCCTGCGCGTGCAGGTGGATGCGGAGGGTCATGCGGAGTCCGTTGACATCAAGACCTCCAGCGGTTTCCCGCGCCTCGATAACGCTGCCCGCGAGGCGGTGGCGCGCTGGCGTTTCGTGCCAGCGCGGCGCGGCGAGACGACCGTGCCGTCCGCGGTGCTGGTGCCGGTCGTCTTCAATCTGGAAGCATAGTTTTTCATGAATCCCCCCCTCGGCCAGCTTGGCCTCGCCCATTTCTGGCAGCAGTCCGATTTCGTCATCCACAGCGTGGCCATCGTGTTGTTGGTCATGTCGATATTGAGTTGGGTGCTCATCGTTAGCCGCCTGGTCGGCCAGTTGCGCGTTAATCGCGCCATGGAACAGGCCCTGACGCAATTCTGGGGTGCTGCCGACCTGCCCGCCGCGCTGGCCGCCGTGGAGCGCACCGATACGAGCGGTATCTTCGCCGGTCTGGCGCGGGCCGGCGTGCAAGCTGCCGAGGCGCACGGCCGCCATGCAGCGCAAGGCATCGGCGCCGGGGTGAGCATTTCCGAGTTTGTTACCCGCGCCCTGCGCAACCACATCATGCACGCCCAGGCGCAGATCGAATCCGGCCTCACGTTCCTGGCTTCGGTTGGATCGACGGCGCCCTTCATCGGTCTGTTCGGCACGGTATGGGGCATCTATCACGCGCTGGTGGGCCTGTCCGGCGCGACCACCGTGGTACTCGACAAGGTGGCCGGCCCGGTCGGCGAGGCGTTGATCATGACGGCCGCCGGCCTGTTCGTCGCCATCCCGGCCGTGTTGGCCTACAACGCGCTGACGCGCGCCAACCGGCTGGTGCTGGCTCAACTCGACGGCTTCGCCCACGACCTGCACGCCTACCTGGTCACCGGCGCGCGCATGGTGCCGAGATAGCCATGACCTTCGGCGGTTTCGAGGAGGACGGCAAGACCCAGCCGATGGCGGAGATCAACACCACGCCGCTGGTGGATGTGATGCTGGTGCTGCTGGTGATCTTCATCATCACCGCGCCGCTGTTCCAGCAGGCGGTGCCGGTCGATCTGCCGCGCGTGGACAGTATCCGCCTCGACGACAAGCCGCTGGTGATCCAGGTGGCGCTGGACGGGGAAGGCCGGCTTTATCTGGACAGTGTGCCGGCCGACCTGGCGGCAGTGGAAGCCCGTTTTGCCGCAGTGGCGGCAAGTAATCCCGAACTGCACCTGCGCGCCGACCGCGCCACCCGCTACGAGCGGGTCGCCGCGATCATCGCCGCCGCCCAGCGCGCCGGCATCGTCCGCATCGCCTTCGTGACCGAGGCACCGGCCAAACCGTAATTCACGCCGTCCTGCCAGCGCCGACTTTTCATGGTGCCAAAGAAAAACGCCGGCTCGCGCCGGCGTCGTCGTGGCGTAACGCTGCTTCAGAACTTGTAATTCACGCCGGCGTAGAGTGAACGGCCCATGCCGGGGACAGCGGTGCCCCAAGCGGGCACGCTACCGGTACCGGTCGTCGTCATCGTCATCGTCGTGCCCTGGCCGGTATATGCGCCGCCCAGTGGCAGGTAGTACAGCTTGTCGAAAAGGTTTTCGACACCGAAGTCGATGCGTACCTGTTGCCAAGAGTAGCTGCCGCGCAGGTTGATCAGGTTGTAGCCAGGAGTTTCGATTTCCTTGCGGACATCCGAGCCGCTATTCTTGCCTTTCACCATCACCAGTTCGATGGCGTTGTTCCAGCCACCATACTGTTGTGTGAGGGTCAGCTTCGCATTCAGCGGCATGACATTATACAGGGCGTCGTCGGTCTCGCGGTTCTTGCCGTTGGTGTAATTCAACAGACCCTTCAAGCCGAATTCGCCAATGCCGGTCTTGCCCAGCGGCATTTTGCCTGACAGGTCAAGTCCGTAGAGGCGGGCCGACTGGTTGGCGTAGCGCAGCAGGTTGAATCCGCTGGTGGTAGTTCCCATTAGTACGGCATCAATGTAGTCGCTGACCCGCGTGTAGTAGGGCGTGGCCTTGAACTCCCAGCCACGATCGGCCGCATGCCAGTCGAAGCTTGCCGAGAGGGTGTGCGCCTTCTCCGGCTTCAGGTTGACATCGCCGACATAGCCGTTGCCATCGCCGACGGTGTTGTTCATGGCCATCATCATGGCGGCGGTAGACCATGTGTAACGCTCATACAGGTTGGGCGAGCGGACCTTGCGGGTAAAGCCGAACTCGATCTCGTAATTTGCATTGGCGGTATACCGCCCCAGGGCAGTCAAGTCCCAGTTGTCGTCGGCTTTACTGCGATCTGAGTTGTTGAATGCCGCGGCATCGCGTGTCTGGTTCATCATGCCTGCGGGTGCTCCAACGGTCGGGAATGTATTCCGGTCGTAGCCATGCACCATGGCGGCTTCGGTATGAACCCGCTCATAGCGAACGCCGAGCAGGGTCATCCATTGCGGGTTAAAGCGTTTTTCCCACTCGCCGAACAGAGCGGTCCGGTCACGCTCGCCATTATTGATGTTCAGGAAGGTGTTCGGCCACATGCCGGAGCCCGAAGCAGGCCACCAATCGTCAAGCCGATATTGCTGTAACTCGCCACCGATGCGCAACAGGTCAGTTTGAGTCAGATCGATGTTTGCCTTGACCGATGCGCCAGTCGTCTTTCCCTCGGTGTACATGGGCATACCCTGGGCGCAGGTTGCGGACATGGCCCCACACGGCGAGCCATTGGCAGCAGCGCTGCCACCGGAAAGCGCTCCGTACCACCAGCGCTTGTCGTCGCCGAAGTCCATAAAGTGGTCGACCTTCTCGTAGTAGGCGCGCGCTTCCAGAGAACCCCAGTCGAAACTGCCCAAGTAGCGCAGGTTCAGCCGCGTCTGCTCGTTGTCGAGCATGTCCATGCGCTGGTTCGGGTAAAGCTGATAGGGGAGATCCTGATAACCGAACTTGGCTTCGACGAGGTGGTTGCCGCCACGAAAGGCAAACCCTAGGGTGTGGTTGCGCGTGTCGTAGGCCGTTGAGCCGACCTCATCGAGCGGTAGCGTGTGGCCGATGCGACCAGTCACGGTCGGGCTGGCGGAGGATGTGCCATAGATCGAGCTCTTGAAATTGCCGCCGGCATCGTAGTTGTCGGACTTCGCCGTGGCACCGGTATAGGTGACATTGAACGATTCGGTGGCATAAGTGGCCGAGACGTTGCCGCCGACGGCGTTGCCGTTGCTGCGGTAGAAGGCGCCGACTTCGCCCTTGAACAGGCTGCCCTGGCCGGGGGCGGCGAAAACCGGTGGTGCAGTTTCTGCGACGATGCTGCCGCCAATGCTGTCGCCGCCGACGCTCACCGGCGCAATGCCGGCATAGACCTTGATCGAGTTGACGTTGGTCGGGTCCAGGTAGGAGAGCGCCGGGTTCATGTGGTTCGGGCAGGAGGCGATCAGGTCCATGCCATCGACCTTGATGCGCAGGCGGTCGTCGGCCAGGCCATGGATCGACGGCAGGCTGGAAACGCCGCCGGCACCGTAGAGGGAGACGCCTGGCACATCCCTGAGCAGGCTGGCGGTATCGCTGGTGGCGGCGCGCGCGGCCTGCAGTTCGGCTTTGGGAACCGCCGTGGCCTGGCTGTCGTCCTTGCTGGCCTTGACGACGACTTCGGACAGGGCGGTATCCGCCGCCCATGCTACGCAGGGCAGGGCCGCGATGGCGGCGGCAAGCGTGACGCGTTTGAAAGACATGCGATTCTCCCTCGGTGAATGATGGCCGAATTCTAGTAAGCCGCATGGCGCGAGACCTGCGACATAGTGCCGCATCTCGCTGATTATTTATGTATTTTCTTGACCGGGATCAAGTTTGCAGCAGGTCGGCGAGGAAGCCGGCCGCCGTGTCGATGCCCTTCGGAGTGGGCAGCGGCGGTAAGGGGCTGGCGAGACAGTGGTGCAGCGCCGCCCCGAGATCGCCGGCGACCAACGCGTTGGCGGATACCTCTGTGCAGCGGGCATTGACTTCCAGCCAGTCGATCAGGCAATCCTGTTCCGGCCAGTCCTCACGGCGCTGGTAGATTACTGCCGTGCCGTTGCAGGCGGCTTCGGTGAAGGTGCCGTAACCGGGTTTGGTGACGACGGCATCTACTGAGCGCAGCAGGTCGGCGAAAGGCAGGTTGCAGGATTCGATGGTATGAAAGTCGGCCCGAGCAGGACGCCATGCCGCTGGCACCAGCCAGTAGGTCTCGGGCTGGACTGGCCAGTCGGTAATCGGCAGTTCGGTGGGGATGCCGCCCAAGGCCACAAGAACAATCCGCGCCGTCCCGCCAGCGCCGACTTTTTGCTGCAATTCGCCGCGACGGTCCTCGCCGAGCGTGGCGACCGGGCCGAGGTCGATGACCTTCTCCAGCGCCGGCATCGGCATGCCCGGCGTGGTGCGCAGGAAAGTGGCCTGCTGGTAGGCGGCGAGCATCTCGGCATGAATCGGCGTGGCCCAGGATTCGCGGCCGAAATAGTGCGCATACAGGTCGGCCCAGTTGAGCGAGCACATCGCCACGGCCGGCAGGCCGGCCTGCGCGGCACCTGCCAGCGGCAAATAGGCGACATCGGTGAACACTGCATCGACAGCAAGTTCGCGCAACAGGCGGGCTTCAGCGGCGACGCGCGTCGGGAAATCCGTATGGGCGGCGCGGTAAGCCTGGGCGGTGGTGGCCAGGTCGATGCGCAGCGCATCGATCATCACGTAGCCGAAATCGCTGGCGGTCGGCAGGTGATCGAGAGTCAGGGTGAGCCGCTGCTGCAACCTGGCGAGCGGCAGGCCGCAGCGCACGGTAAGGTGCAGGTCGGGAATCAACTCGGCCAGCCGGTTGAGTACCGGGGCGGCCTGCGCGAGGTGGCCGAAACCGTGCGACGAAATGTCGGCAAACAGGTGCGGCATCAGAAGGGCTTGCCGTGCTGCCCCGCGCTGGTAATGGCGACGAAATGGACCAGCCGGCGCGGATGGATTTTTCCGGCGGCGATGGCGGCCTTGATGGCACAGTCGGGCTCGTTTTCGTGGCGGCAGTCGCGGAAGCGGCAGCGGCCGAGGTGGGCTACGAATTCTGCAAAGCCCAGTTCAATCTCGCCACGGGTGAGATGGGCCAGGCCGAATTCCTGCAGGCCGGGTGAATCGATCAGCTTGCCGCCATCGGGCAGGTCGTAAAGTCGGGCATGGGTGGTGGTGTGCTTGCCGGAATCGAGCGCGGCGGAGATTTCGCGGGTGGCCGCGCCGGCCTCGGGAACCAGGGCATTGACGAGCGTCGACTTGCCCATGCCACTCTGGCCGACCAGCACCGAGACCTCGCCGGCCAGCCAGGGCAGCAAGGGGGTGGCGTCCTGGTGGGCGCTGATTTCGACCAGCGGAATGCCCATTGCCACGAAGGGCGCAAGTTGTGCGCGCGCGGCCGCGCGGCCGGCGCTCAGGTCGCCCTTGTTGAGCACGATCACCACGCGCATGTGTTCGTGCACTGCGGCGACGGTGGCGCGCGAGATCAGTTCGTCCGAAAAGCCCGGCTCGGTGGCGACGACCAGCACGACCTGTGTCGCGTTGGCGGCGATCAGTTTTTGCTTCCACTGATCGCTGCGATAAAGCAGCGAGCGGCGCGGCGCGTGGCCGAGGATCTGTGCCTCGCTGTCGTGCAGCGGCCCGAGCGTGACCGCATCGCCGCAGGCGAAGGGGCTTTTCTTACCCTTCGGGATGCCATTGGCGAGTATGCCGTCGGGGAGGGTGACTTCGTAGTGCCGCCCGAAGGCCGCGGTGACGATGCCGATCAGCATGCCTGCAAGTGGGCGATGCGTTCGCTGGCCGGCGGGTGCGAATCGTAGAAGCGCGAATAGAGCGGGTCGGTGGTCAGGGTGGCGGCGTTGTCGCGATAGAGCCGCACCAGTGCGGTGATCATCGGCTGGGCGCCCGCCTGCTGCACCGCGTAGGCGTCCGCCTCGAATTCGTGGCGCCGCGACAGCCCCGACATCAGCGGGGAGAGTGGAAAGCTGAACACCGGCAGGACCATGGAGAACAGGATTAGCGCCATCGCCGTCCCGCCAGCGCCGACTTTTAGTCCAGCGTAGAACCACGGCTGGTCGATCAGTTGGCCGAGCACCCACAGCAGGGCGAGCGACATCACCGCCAACATGCCGATGCGCTTCCAGACATGGCGACGCTTGAAGTGGCCGAGTTCGTGGGCCAGCACGGCCTCGACCTCGTCGGGTTGCAGCTTGTCGAGCAGGGTGTCGAAGAAGACGATGCGCTTGGCGCGGCCGAAGCCGGTGAAGTAAGCATTGCCATGGGCCGAGCGCTTCGAGCCGTCCATGACGTACAAGCCCGAGCTGGCGAAGCCGCAGCGCGTCAGCAGCGCCTCGATGCGTCCCTTCATCTCGCCCTCGGCGAGCGGAGTGAATTTGTTGAACAGCGGGGCGATGAAGGAGGGGTAAATCAACATTACCAGCAGGTTGAAACCGAGCCAGGCCAGCCAGACATAGAGCCACCAGCGTTCGCCCATCGCGCTCATCAGCCAGAGCACGCCGAGCAGCAACGGCGCGCCGATCAGGACGGTCAGCACCAGCTGCTTGGCCAGGTCGGCGACGAACAGGCGCGGCGTCATCTTATTGAAGCCGAAGCGCGCTTCGAGGACGAAGGTACGGTACAGCGAGAAGGGCAGGCCGATGACGAAACCGACCACACCGACGCTGGCGAACAGCGCCAGGCCGTGGACCAGACCGGCCTCCGGGAACGGACCGCCCCACCAGCGATCAATGTCGTCCAGCAGCCCGCCGAAGGTGAATAGCAACAGCAGGACTGTGTCGACGACCAACTCGATCAGACCGAGCCGCAGCCTGGCGCCCGAATAATCGGCGGCCTTCTGGTGCTCGGCCAGTGTAATGCGGTCGGCGAAGGCGGGCGGCACGGCGGCGCGATGTGCCGCGACGTGGTTCAGTTGGCGCAATGCCAGCCAGACGCGCAGGCCGGTGGTGATCACCAGCATGGCGAGGAAGACGAGAGAAAAGGCGGTGGCCACAGAGGGTGGAGCGGTGGGGAGGTGTGCCAGAATGGCTGCTGCTGAACCGTTGGGAAGCGCGAAGATTATGGCACAAGACCAAAATGCCCTCGTCTGGCTGGACATGGAAATGACCGGCCTCGAACCAGATCGTGACCGCATCATCGAGCTGGCGATGGTGATTACCAATACCCATCTCGAAGTGATCGCCGAAAGCGCGGTGTGGGCCGTCCATCAGCCCGACGCGGTGCTCGACGCCATGGACGACTGGAACAAGAAGACCCACGGCAAGTCGGGGCTGGTCGACAAGGTCAGGGCTTCGGTACTGACCGAAGCGGAAGTCGAGGCACAGGCGCTCGACTTCCTCAAGCGCCATGTGCCGACCCGCAAGTCGCCGATGTGCGGCAACTCGATCTGCCAGGACCGGCGCTTCATGGCGCGCTACCTGCCAAAGCTGGAGACCTATTTCCACTACCGCAACCTCGATGTGTCGACCCTGAAGGAACTTTGCAAGCGCTGGACGCCGGAGATCGCCAAGGGCGTGAAAAAAGGCGGCAAGCACCAGGCGTTGGCGGACATCTACGAGTCCATCGAAGAACTCAAATACTACCGGGCGAACTTTCTGAAGGTTTAGTTTGTCGCGCGCTGGTCAAGGTACCAGCGCTTGTCGCGATCGAGGGGGCGATGGCCCTGCCAGCGCTCGGTCCAGCCTGCTGGAATCTCCCGGTCCGTGTCGTCGTCGGTCAGCCGCCAGCTACAGTGGCGCGCATGGATGGGCGCAATGGTCTGGATACCGGTAAAGTAATCGAGCACGGCGCGTTCGGCAGTGCCGATATTCATCCGCTCGATGCAGTCGATTTCTGCCGGCAAGGCGGCTTTCAGTGAAAGCGTCATGGCGCGGTAGGACTTGCCGTGGTCGAGCCATGACAGCCAGAGGGTGGCCACCAATGCCCACATCAGTGTCACACCGCCTGCCCAATGCAGATTGGCACGCCAACTGGCACGGGGAAGCCGCCACGAGACGAGCCAGGCCACGGTGGCGGCGAGTGCGAAGGCGAGTGCGGGCAGGGAGTAATGCACTTCGTGGCCGGGTGCCAGCTTGTTGAAATTCTTCGCGATCTGTGGTGGCCAATCCAGTGCCTGCGCGCTGGCCCCCAGCCAGACGAGGAATGCGGCACAGGCGAAGGTCATCAGGCCGAACCAGTCGAAGGCGTTGCCGGCACCGCGCCGCAGCCGGTCTACCCCGGATGCGGCCAGCAGGCACAGCGGTAGGAGGGCGGGCAGCAGGCTCAATGAGCGCGACGATCCGCTCAGGTACCAGGCCAGACCGAGCGCACTGCCGATGAGCGGAATGATCAGGGGCGCCAGCGAACGGCGATTTAGCCACAGCCCCCAGAGGGCGAGGGGCAGGATGGGCCAGGCGGCCCAGATCAATTGCTCGAAATGATTCAGGCCCGGCAGGGAGCGGGCCAGCGTGGCCTCGGCCAGATCGTTGTGCCACCACTGTGTCCAATGGCTCCACAGTCCGGGGAAACGATACGAAATTATCAGTGGCCAAGCGGCTAACAGCGGTATGGCAATGACAAGGACCAGCAGGAAACGTCGCCAGTCACCACGAAAAATCGGTGCTGGCAGGACGGCGAGCGCCATGACCAGCCCGGCCAGCCCATGCGCCGGAAAAGCCAGGCCGAGCCCGGCGCCCATCATCACTGCACCGCGTAGCTGCCCTTGCATCATCAGGCCGGTACCCCAGTAGGCCAGGGCGGCACAGGCCAGTCCGGCGACAGCCGGCTGCGCTTCGTGCAGCGGTATCAGCAGGCCGAGGGTGCCGATGGCCAGCAGTGGGGCGCTACGGCCCGCTGCTGGCCCAAGGAACGCGCGGGCCGCTCCACTCAGGGCGATCAGGAACAAGGCCCCGAACAGGGTGGTGGCCAGCCGGGCTGCGTTATGGAAGTCGAGCAGGCCCCCGAGCAGCTTGCCGAGCACGGCGGCGACCCAGTGATACAGCGGCGCGGTATGCGGCCACGTTTCCCCGGCAATGTGCGGCAACAGCCAGCGACCCTGCGTGGCGAAATCATGGGCGATGGCAATGTGGATGACGTCTTCCGACTTCCATGGGTCATGTCCGGCCACCCCGGCCAGCAGGTAGATCGCTGCCAGGGCGATCAGCCACGGCAGCGGCAGGGGAGGGGGAGAGGTCTGTGAAAAGCCGAGGGCCATGACGGTCGGGAGTCAAAAACAAAAGGCAGCCGAGGCTGCCTTTTGTGCCAGAGGCAGTTTCACCTGCCTGCTATCCGCAATGTCGGTCGATCAGGCAGCGGCGCTGGGGCGCTTGTACTTCTGACGGAAGCGCTCGACGCGACCGGCAGTGTCGACGATCTTCTGCTTACCGGTATAGAACGGATGGCAGGCCGAGCAGACTTCGATATGCAGGGGTTTGGTGTTGGTCGAGCGGGTCTTGAAGACGCTGCCGCAGCTGCAGGTCACCTCGATCTCGCCGTACTTCGGGTGGATGCCTTCTTTCATGGTTTTGTCCTCAGTTCGAATGTTGCCGGTATTGGTGCGGCGCGAAAGGCGCGCATTATCCTGAAAAAGAAGAAAAATATCAACCGCCGTGGTTAACTGTCAGTTGCCGCGCCGCATCGCATCGAAGAATTCGGCGTTGTTCTTGGTCGATTTGACCTTGTCGAGCAGGAATTCCGTTGCCTCGAGGTCGTCCAGGCCGTAAAGCAGCTTGCGCAATACCCAGACTTTTTGCAGTACGTCTTTCTCCATCAGCAGTTCCTCGCGGCGCGTGCCGGAGCGGTTGACGTTGATCGACGGGTAGACGCGTTTTTCGGCCATCTTGCGGTCGAGATGGATCTCGGAGTTGCCGGTACCCTTGAACTCCTCGTAGATCACCTCGTCCATGCGGCTGCCGGTATCCACTAGCGCGGTGGCGATGATGGTCAGCGAGCCGCCTTCCTCGATGTTGCGCGCCGCGCCGAAGAAGCGCTTGGGCTTTTGCAGGGCATTGGCGTCGACGCCGCCGGTCAGTACCTTGCCGGAGGCCGGCTGCACGGTGTTGTAGGCACGGGCGAGGCGGGTGATCGAGTCGAGCAGGATGACGACGTCTTTCTTGTGTTCGGTGAGGCGCTTGGCCTTTTCGATCACCATTTCGGCGACCTGCACATGGCGCGTGGCCGGTTCGTCGAAGGTCGAGGCGACCACTTCGCCACGTACCGTACGCGTCATTTCGGTCACTTCCTCGGGGCGCTCGTCGATCAGCATGACAATCAGTACCGCTTCGGGATGGTTTGCCGAGATGGCGTGGGCGACATGTTGCAGCATCACGGTTTTGCCGCTTTTCGGCGCAGAGACCAACAAGCCGCGCTGACCCTTGCCAATCGGCGCGATGATGTCGATGATCCGGCTGGTGATGTTCTCCTCGGCGCGGATCTCGCGTTCGAGGCGCAGGTGTTCGGTGGGATGCAGCGGCGTCAGGTTCTCGAACAGGATCTTGTTCTTGCAGACTTCGGGTGATTCGCCATTCACCAGGTCGAGTTTTACCAGCGCGAAATAGCGTTCGCCATCCTTGGGGGTGCGGATCTCGCCTTCGACGGTGTCGCCGGTGCGCAGATTGAAGCGCCGGATCTGCGAGGGCGAAACGTAAACGTCATCCGGATTGGCGAGATAGGAGGTGTCGGCGGACCGCAGGAAGCCGTAACCGTCGTTCATCACCTCCAGGCAGCCGTCGCCGTAGATCACTTCGCCCTTCTTGGCGTGCTCCTTCAGGATGGCAAAGATCAGTTCCTGCTTGCGCAGGCGGTTGGCGCCTTCGATGCCAACGGTGGTGGCCATTTCGATCAACTGGCTGACGTGGTGGTTCTTGAGTTCGGAAAGGTGCATGGTGAACCTGTGGGAATGACCAGGACGCGAGGTGCCCGGATTGAAAGACCTGAAAAGGGAGGAAGCGCAACGCAGGCGGGGGAGGGTGCCTGCTGCCCGAAAGCGCCTGAACTAAGGGGGGAGGTCAGGCGATTCGGGTGTGAATGTAATGGGATTAAAGGTTGCTGTCAATAAAAGCGGTCAGTTGCGATTTCGACAGTGCGCCCACCTTGGTGGCCTCGACGTTGCCGCCCTTGAACAGGATCAGGGTGGGGATACCGCGGATGCCGTACTCGCCGGGGGTCTTGGGGTTGTCGTCGATGTTCAGCTTGGCGACCTTGAGCCGGCCATGGTAGTCCCTGGCTACTTCGTCGAGGATCGGAGCGATCATCTTGCACGGGCCGCACCATTCGGCCCAGTAGTCGACCAAAACGGGGACGGGGGATTCCAGGACGTCGCTCTTGAAGCTGGTATCGGTGACGTATTGGATATGTTCGCTCATGGGGTGGCCTCTGAAAATGGGATGCGTAGGTGGGAGGGAAGATCGTAGCAGAAAGCAGTGGCGACGTGATCGAATCAGGCCGCAGCCTGGATCGGGATGCGCTGGCTGCGATGGGTGATGCGGTTTTTTGCGTCGACGTAGATTAGGTCGGGCTCGTGCTTGGCCAGTTCGGTTTCGCTGAAGGCAGCGTAGGTGCAGATGATCAGCAGGTCACCGGCAGCGGCCTTGCGCGCCGCGGCACCATTTACCGAAATCGTGCCGCTGCCGCGTTCGGCGCGGATGGCGTAGGTGGCAAAACGCTCACCATTGGTGACGTTATAAATGTCGATCTGCTGAAATTCGCGGATATCAGCAGCGTCCAGCAGGTTTTCATCGATGGCGCAGGAGCCTTCGTAGTGCAGGTCCGCCTGGGTGACGATGACTCGGTGAAGCTTCGATTTGAGAATGGTGCGTTGCATGGACGCTCTCCATTGACTGCCTGGATGGCAATGAACAAGAATGAAACGAGGGGCTGGTCAGATTTCCAGATTGTCGATCAGGCGCGTTGTGCCAAGCCGGGCAGCTGCCAACACCACGAATTCCGTATCGTCAGCGGCGGGAAATTGTAGATCAAGTCTTCGTCGCACTGCAACATAATCCGGTGCCCAGCCGTGAACCTCCAATTCGGTCTGTGCAGTGGCTTCCAGTGCCGGAAAATCGCGCTGGCCGGCGCGGACGGCCGCAACCATGCGGGACAGAATCTGTTGCAGGCGCGGTGCTTCGGCGCGTTCGGCAGCGGACAAATAACCGTTGCGCGAAGACAACGCCAGGCCATCTGCAGCGCGCACCGTTTCGCCCGGAATGATGTCGATCGGCAGGGCGAACTCGCGCACCATGGCCGACAGCACCATGAACTGCTGGTAATCCTTCTTGCCGAACAAGGCGGCCTGGGGCTGGATGATGCCGAACAGCTTCATCACCACCGTGGCAACACCGCAAAAATGGCCGGGGCGAAATTCGCCTTCGAGGATGGTGGCGTGCTCGACCGGCGGTTCGACGACATAGCGCTGCGGTTCAGGATAAAGCTCGGTCTCGTCCGGCGCGAACAGGTAGTCGACGTCGGCGGCGACCAGTTTTTTGCAGTCGGCGTCGAGTGTGCGCGGATATTTTTCGAAATCCTCGCCGGGGCGGAATTGCAGGCGATTGACGAAGATCGAGGCGACGACGCAGTCGCCATGCTGGCGCGCCTGGCGCATCAGGGCGATATGGCCCTCGTGAAGGTTGCCCATCGTCGGAACAAAGACAATCCGCCCAGCCGTTTTCAGCGCGGCGCGCACGCCGGCGATGGTGTCGTGAATCCGCATCAGGAAAACTTCAATAGGAGTGTTCGGGACCGGGGTAGCTGCCGTCCTTGACAGCCGCGACATAGGAGTGCACGGCACCCTCGATGCTTTGCGCTTCCGCCATGAAATCCTTGACGAAACGGCCTTTCTTGCCCGGATAGATGCCCAGCATGTCGTGCAGTACCAGCACCTGGCCGGAACAGTCGGAACCGGCACCGATGCCGATGGTGGGAATGCTGAGCGTTTGCGTGAGTTCGCTGCCCAGCGCTGCCGGAATCATTTCGAGCAGCATCATCACCGCCCCGGCTTGTTGCAGTACCAGCGCATCGCTCTTCATTCTGGCGGCGGCCTGCTGGTCCTTGCCCTGAATGCGGTAGCCACCGAGTGCGTGTACCGACTGGGGGGTGAGCCCGATATGCGCCCAGACCGGTATGCCGCGTTCAACCAGGAAGCGCACGGTTTCGGCCATGACCTCGCCGCCTTCGAGCTTGACCATTTCGGCACCGGCCGCCAGCAGGCGGACCGCATTGCGCAGGGCCTGTTCCTTCGATTCCTGGTAGCTGCCGAAGGGCATGTCCGCAGCGACCATTGCCCGTTGCACGATGTGGCCGACGCACTCGGTGTGATAGACCATCTGATCCAGGGTGACCGGCAGCGTCGAGGTTTTGCCCTGGATCACATTGCCGAGCGAATCGCCGACAAGGATGACATCCACGCCGCAACGGTCTTCGAGCGCGGCGAAACTGGCATCGTAGCCAGTCAGGGTGGCGATCTTCTCGCCGGCGTGCTTCATGCGCGCCAGTTCGGGCAGGGTGATCGGCTTGTTGGAGGCGAGATAAGTCATGGCAAGGCGAACGACTCAGGGGGGGCAAGAATACACCGGCTGGGCTTGCGGGAGTTTTTCAATGCGCTGCCCGTCGATACAGGCCAGCAGTTCGGTGACCATGCCGTGTCCTGGAATATCAAGGTCCGGGGCGATTTCCGCCAGCGGCGCCAGCACGAAGGCGCGTTTGGCCATGCGCGGGTGCGGCAAGGTCAGGCCGGGCTGGTCGATGGTTTGGTCGTCGTAGAGCAGCAGATCGAGGTCGAGCGTGCGCGGGGCGTTCTTCACGCTACGGACGCGGCCGAATTTTGCTTCGATCTCGAAAAGTGCCCCAAGAAAAGTCGGCGCTGGCAGGACGGCAGTATCGACCTCCAGCAGCGCCACGGCATTGATGAAATCCGGCTGGTGGTGCAGGCCGACCGGTGCGGTGCGGTAGAGCGAGGAAGCCGTGAGGAAGCGAGCACCCGCAATGCTGCGAAGAGCCTCGATGGCTGTGCGTACCGTCGCGACCGGGTCGCCAAGATTCGCGCCAAGCGCGACGTAAGCCTTCACCTGCATCGTTTATTCGTCGAAGGTCGGCGCTGGCGGGACGGCATTCGCCGGCTCCGCCGCATTCTTGCTGTTGCTGCGCCGGCGGCGGCGCTTTTTCGGGCTGGCGGTGTCGGGTTGCAGCAGCGCTTCGCGCCCGGCGTTGTCGGCTTCCTGGAAGGCCAGCCACCAGTCCGCCAGTTCCTGCGGCGCCTCGCCGCTGGCTGCGCGCAGATGCAGGAAATCCCAGGCGGCCCGAAAACGCTGTTGCTCGATCAGGCGGAAGGGCGCGCGACCGGCACGTTTTTCGAAACGCGGTTGCAGCAGCCAGATGTCCTTGATGTCACCGGCGATGCGGCGGGTGATGGCGAGTTTTTCGCCCTGTGTGTCGATGACTTCGTCCATGGCGGCATGCAGCGCCGGCACCGGTAGTTCATCGCGCTTCTTGCGGGCTTCCCAGTTGGCCAGCACCTCGTGCCACAGCAGGGTGGCGAACAGGAAGCCCGGCGAGGTGCGTTTGCCTGCCCGCACGCGCTGGTCGGTGTCGGCCAGCGCCAGCATGACGAACTTTTCGCCCAGCGGCTGTTCGAGAATCACATCGAGCAATGGCAGCAGGCCGTGGTGCAGGCCGTCCTCGCGCAGGCGCCGGACGCATTCGACCGCGTGGCCGGAAAACAGCAGCTTGAGCATTTCGTCGAACAGGCGTGCCGCCGGCACGTTCTCGATCAGTTCGGCCATTTCGCGGATCGGTGCCTGCACGACCGGGTCGAGGCGCAGGTCAAGCTTGGCGGCGAGGCGCACGGCGCGCAGCATGCGTACTGGGTCCTCGCGGTAACGGGCACGCGGGTCGCCGATCATGCGCAGGGTCTTGCGCTGCAGGTCGCGCACGCCGTGGTGGTAGTCGAATACCTGGCCGCTGGCCGGGTCGTAATACAGCGCATTGACGGTGAAATCGCGCCGCGCGGCATCCTCTTCCATGTTGCCCCAGACGTTGTCGCGCAGCACGCGGCCGTGCTCGTCCTTGAGCGTGTCCTCGTCGTGGGCGGCGCGGAAGGTCGACACCTCGATGGTTTCGGCGCCGAACATCACATGCACGATCTGGAAACGCCGGCCGATGATGCGCGAACGGCGGAAGATGCGGCGCACCTGATCCGGCGTGGCATCGGTGGCGACGTCGTAATCCTTCGGCACGATGCCGGCGATCAGGTCGCGCACCGCGCCGCCGACTACGTAGGCCTGGTGGCCGGCCTGCTGCAGGCCTTCGCAGGTACGGCGCGCGGCGCTCGAGACCTGCTCGGGACGGATGCCGTGCTGGTCGGGACCGACGGTTTCGACGGCGTGGGGAGAGGGTTCGCCGCGCTTGAAGACGCGGCGGATGAACTTGCGGATCATGCGGTTGTGGCTTGGAAAGAGGCGCGCATCATACCGTTATCGGGAACCGAGAAACAACGCCGCCACCCTAGCGTTATTGGCGTCGATATCTTCCGGTACCTCGAATTCCCCCTTGGAGATGCCGATACGGCTGGCGATATCCGCCTGAATGGGCAGCAGGCGCGCCACCGGCGTGCCGTTACGTGAGATGACAATCCCGCTCTCCACGCCCGTGGCGATCTGGTAGATCAGGCGTGAAAGATGGGTCTTGGCGCCGGAAAGGCTAAGGAAACACTGAATAAGTGTTGATTGGAGTGAACGATTTCATTGTCATGCT
>JACDZJ010000084.1_pt1 | contig 45432 bp, 38 predicted proteins | sample 7365721 | NCBI WGS metagenome assembly JACDZJ01 (sample SAMN15143480, study PRJNA637477) | pond metagenome | biome: freshwater wetland ecosystem [ENVO:00000243]; feature: pond [ENVO:00000033]; material: pond water [ENVO:00002228]; isolation source: pond water containing pink berries ... | reverse complement strand
TTCAGTCGGGCCAGCAGTCGCTCATCGTTGGGGGGCAGCACAGTGCTCATTGGGCGATCCTCGGGTGTGGAGACGGTTACCACTGTATTTTAAGCTACCTCATCAGTTTGGATCTTTGGATGTAACTACTCAGGTCTATCCAAGCGCATGAAATATCGAGATATTGACTTGGCGCGACGGACTCTCGACGGACTACGGCAACAGGGCGACGCTATGAACATCAATACGTTACAAAGTTGTTGCGATGAGTGTGCGAAAGTCGAAACTCGCTAACAAACTGTACTAATTGACGTTTTCACGAAATCGCCTACCTGAGTAGTTACTTTGGATCGCACCCTTCCCGCAGAGGAAGGTGTTGGCGATGTGTTGCACTCAGGTGCTGTCGGCGGACCGCTCGTGCCAACGCACCGTTAATGGCGAGGCGGTCCGGCGCTTGGCGCAGGACCTGCCGCCCTGCCGCAGCGATACCGGGGGCTATTGCAAAGCGCGACAGCGGCTGCCGATGGACATCCCCATGACGCTGGCCCGGGAAACCGGGGCCCTGGCCCCAAGGGTCCCAAGCGCCAACGGTTGCCCCGGTCTCCGGTCCCCGGCATACTCCCCAGGTATACCATTGAGGCGATCCAGCACGGATCGACAGCGCAGCACAGTATGACCCAGATCACCGACATCGACGCCTATATGGCCGAGGTGGGCCGGCGCGCCCGCTCGGCCTCGCGCGCGCTGGCCCGCGCCGCGACCTGCGATAAGGACGCCGCCTTGCGCGCGATCGCGCGACGGATCGACCAGGCGCGCGACACCATTAGTGCGGCCAACCGCGCCGATCTCGACGCCGGCGCCGCCAAGGGGCTGGATAGCGCCGCGCTCGACCGACTCGAACTCACCCCCGGACGCATCGACGCCATGATCGAGGGCCTGCGCCAGATCGCCACCCTGCCCGACCCCATCGGCGCCATTTCGGACCTGAACTACCGTCCATCCGGCATCCAGGTCGGCCGCATGCGCGTGCCGCTCGGGGTGATCGGGATCATTTATGAGTCCCGCCCCAACGTAACCGCAGACGCGGCCGGACTCTGCCTGAAATCGGGCAACGCCACGGTGCTGCGCGGCGGCTCCGAGTCGCTCGCCTCCAATCAGGCCATCGCCGCCTGTATCCGCGAGGGACTGGACGCGGCCGGACTGCCCGGCGACGGGGTGCAGGTGGTCGCCACCACGGACCGCGCCGCGGTGGGGGTCATGATCGCCATGCCGGAATCAATCGACGTGATCATCCCGCGCGGCGGCAAGAGCCTGATCGAGCGTATCAGCCGCGAAGCGCGCGTGCCCGTGATCAAACACCTGGACGGGATTTGCCATGTCTATCTCGACGCCGCGGCCGATCCGGAAAAGGCGTTGCGCATCACCCTGAACGCCAAGACCCAGCGCTACGGCACCTGCAATACCTTGGAGACCCTGCTGGTGGACGCGGCCGCGGCACCGTCGCTGCTGCCGCCCATCGCCGCCGCCCTGCGGGAGAAAGGCGTGGAACTGCGCGGCTGCCCGCGCACCCGTGAGCTCCTGCCCACGGTCCTGGCGGCCACCGAAGCGGACTGGGCCACCGAGTACCTGGCGCCGATCCTGTCGATCCGGGTCGTGGATGGTCTGGATGCGGCCATGGACCACATCGCCCGCTATGGCTCGGCGCATACCGACGCCATCGTCACCGAGGATTACGGCCGCGCCCGCCGCTTCCTGCGCGAAGTCGACTCCAGTTCGGTCATGGTCAACGCCTCCACCCGTTTCGCCGACGGCTTCGAGTATGGCCTGGGCGCCGAAATCGGCATCAGCACGGACAAATTCCACGCCCGCGGACCGGTGGGTCTGGAGGGGCTGACCTCGCTGAAATTCGTGGTCCTGGGAAACGGCGAGGTCCGCGCCTGACGGTCACCCGACCGGTCAGTGTAGGTGCGACTTCAGTCGCACCTGCGTCCGCATCGGTGCGACTGAAGTCGCATCGACATCCGAGCCGATGGCGGGTGGTCTCGGTGTTCCGGAAGTCACCTTAAGATTTGAACCGGCCACTAAAAGGTGCCGCCATTCCAGCCGAACAAATGCCTGGGCGGGGCCGCGAACTCGATGTAAACCCGCTCGGCCGGGACACCCAGCGTCTCATCGAGCAGGTCGCACAACACGCGCGAGTAGTGGGCCGTCTTGAGTTCGGGCAGACCCAGACTTTTCAGCTCCAGATAGGCGGCGGGTGCCGCGGAACCGGCAAAGATCAGATCGCGCCCGTCCTCCAGAATCACCATCACATAAGACTCCGGCTTGCCCAGCAGCTCAGCCAGGGTGCCGGAGGCACGTTTCAGTAAACCGGCACGGACTTCGGCCGGGACTCGGACATTGGTCAGGATGCGCAGCGTAGGCATGGCGGGCTGGGCCTCGACAGTCGGTGAATTCAATAATGATAGAGTGCGGGCGACGACTTGTCGTCGGAAGTAGAACGGAGTGGATCTTGCCGATATCGCCTTCGTACCTGATATCCAGACAGACCCTTGGTGTAGGGGCGGGTTTGAAACCCGCCCCTAGCAGCCTGTCGGACTTAGCCCCTAGGATTAGGGTAGGAGTCAACATCAAGGCTTTTTGTTGCTCCACAATCTAACGTAAGGTGATTTCCGCGAAAAATCCAACCCGTAGGAGCCCGCTTGCGGGCGACGGGTGGGGCACAATGACGCGATTCCGGCAGGTCACGTCGCCCGCAACCAGTGCGCAGAACCATCAGGACCGCTGACCCGACATCGCGCGTTCGGGTGACGCGACGCGACCGTTTCTGCTAATGTTACCTCAACCGAGCTGATTCACCGTCCGTCGCATAAGAGTCAGGAGACCTTGCCCAAGGCCCTTACCGATCAACCAACCGGAGTCCGGAACGGCGCACTGCCGGTCCGCTCGACCGGCATCCGGGTCCGGCTCCCACGCGTCTGCTACCCTGCGGTGCGCCAGGGGTATGCGCTTTAGTCCCGTCATCGCTTCGGATTCCGGGTGTCGTTGCGGCGGCACCGCGCGGCCATGATCGGCATCCTCGGCGGCACCTTCGACCCGATCCATTTGGGGCATCTGCGCCCGGCGCTGGACTGCCTTGAGTCCTTACGGCTCGATCAGGTCCGCTTCATCCCGCTCAACGTGGCGGTCCACCGCCCCCAACCCGCCACCCCGGCGACGCTGCGGCTGGCGATGCTGAAGGCGGCCATTGCCGGTCAGCCCGAGTTCATGGCGGACACCCGTGAACTGGAGCGACCCGGGGGGTCCTTCTCGTACGACACACTCCAGTCCTTGCGGGCCGAACTTGGCGTGCAGGTGCCGATCTGCCTGCTGGTCGGGGGCGACGCCTTCCGCGGATTCCTTGACTGGTATCGGCCACGCGAGATCCTGACCCTCGCCCATCTGGTCGTGATGCATCGGCCCGGGGTCGGCCGCATATTGGAACCGGGTCTGCAGGCGCTCTATGCGGACCACGGCTGCGCCGGCCCGCACGCACTGCGCGACCGACCAGCGGGCGGCATCCTGTTCCAGGAGGTGACCCAGGTCGATATCGCGTCGACCCGGATACGCGCACTGATGCGTCAAGGGTTGAGCCCCCGGTATCTGGTTCCGGACCCGGTGCTTGACATCATGCGGGAGGCCGGGCTTTACGGACCGGTCGCCGAAAGCAAGGTTGAACACTGATCGCTATCGATCACAGTCTTTCGGGCTCGCCGTGGATGGCGGACCCCGGCGCCGACCCCCGAGTCAGTGCGCCGCGCCGGACGAAGACGCTTGCACCGTCTGCGTCGGCACCCCGCAAGGACGTTTTGAATCTCGTGAAACGGTGCACCCGCACCCCTTGAATCCGAAGCAGAGGAGATCGCATGCAGCTCGAAAAACTCAGGCAACTGGTGGTGGATACCCTGGACGACATGAAGGCCAAAGATGTCCAGGTGATGGATGTGCGCGGCAAGACGGCGATCACGGACTACATGATCGTGGCCTCGGGAACCTCGGACCGACACGTCAAGGCCATCGCCGAGACCGTCGCCTACCGCTCGAAGGAAGCCGGAGAGGCGCCGCTGGGCACCGAAGGGCTGAACGAGGGCGAGTGGGCACTGGTCGACCTCAATGGCGTGGTCGTCCATGTGATGCTCCCGAAGGTGCGCGACTTCTACAACCTGGAACGTCTGTGGTCCGCCCCCGCGCTGGTTCCCGAAGCCGCCGCCGCGACCTCCTGAGTTGCCGTCCCTGCTGTGCGTGATTGCCGCCGTCGCCGCTAACGGCGTCATCGGCCGCGGCAACGCTCTGCCCTGGCACCTGCCGGCGGATCTGGGCCATTTCCGGCGCCTGACGCTCGACAAGACCATCGTCATGGGTCGGCGCACCTGGGAGTCCCTGCCGGGTCCCTTGCCGCGACGACGGCACCTGGTCCTGACCCATGATCCCGCATTCCAGGCCGCGGGTTGCACCGCGGTCGAATCACTGGACGCGGCCATCGCCGCGGCAGCGGCAGAAGCGCAACTCATGGTCGTCGGCGGCGCCAGCCTCTATGCGCAGGCGTTACCGCGAGCGGATCGGCTCTATCTCACCCAGGTGCACGCGGTGATCGACGGCGATACTTGGTTTCCGCCCTGGGACACGGACGCCTGGCGGGAGATCAGCCGCACCCGACACCCGGCCGATGCGCGCAACTCCATCCCGATGACCTTTTTGGAACTGCACCGCGGGCGGGCCTGATCCAAGGTGATGGGGTCAGGCTTTTCGGTAAGATGGGCAGAGCGAGAGCGATGCCCATCCTCAAGCGTGGCGGTGGCCGGATGGGCATCGCTCTCACGCTGCCCATCCTACGCGCTGCACCACGGGCTCCAGGCATGAGCCGCGGGCGCGAGATGGCACAGGACTGGCCAGAAATCGCCTTACTGCTCAGGGTAGTCGATCGGGTAGCCGTGCCTGACCCAGGCGATAATGCCGCCGCGCAGGTTGATCACCCGATCCCAGCCCTGCTGCATCATGTAGGCACAGGCCTGGTAGGACCGTGCGCCGCTGCGGCAGTAGATGACCAGGTCCTGATCCTGCGGCAGTTCGTTCAGCCGCAGGGGCAGCAAGTGCATCGGCAGCAACTGCGCCTGCGGAATCACCCCTTGGGCGACTTCAGCCGGAGTGCGGATATCGAGTAACACAATGCCCTCCCCGGCGGCGATGCGCTGTTGCAGCGACTCTGAATCGATCTCGTTGACCACGCGCTCCACCTATGCGAATGCTAAGTATTTAAGTATATTACGGTCTTTAGACTGATAACTCAACGGCCGACCTGGTGCCCGACATCCATGACCCTTGAATTCCTTCCAGTCTTTCTCTGCGTTGCCGACCGACCCTGCCTGGTGGTGGGCGGCGGCGCGACCGCGCAGCGCAAACTGACAAGTCTGCTGCGCGCCGGTGCGGCCGTGACCCTGGTCTCCCCCCAACTCACCGAGACCCTGAGCCGTCAGGCCCAGGCGGGGGAATTCAGGCACCAGCCCCGCCCCTTCGAGCCCGCCGACATCCGCGGCATGAAACTGGTCATTGCCGCCACCGACGACCCGACGGTGAACCGGCAGATCGCCGCGCTCGCCACGGCGCAGGACATTGCGGTGAACGTCGTCGATGACCCGGATGCCTGCACCTTTCTGCTGCCGTCCATCATCGACCGGGCGCCGGTGATCGTCGCCGTCTCCAGCGGCAAGACCTCCCCGGTGCTGGCACGCCTGCTGCGCACCCGGCTGGAGGCGCTGATCCCCGCCGGCTACGGCCGGCTGGCCGACCTGTGCGGCCGCTACCGCACGCGGGTCAAGGACCGTTTCAGCGATCAGCGCGACCGTCGCCATTTCTGGGACCGGGTGCTGGAAGGCGCCGTCGCCGAACGCATCTTCGCCGGTCAGGTGGACGAAGCCGAGGCGGCGATCGAGCGCGAACTGGTTCCCGGTGCACTCGATCACGACCTGGGTGAGGTCTATCTGGTGGGGGCCGGCCCCGGCGACCCCGACCTCCTGACCTTCCGGGCCCTGCGGCTCATGCAGCAGGCGGACGTGGTCGTCTACGACCGGCTGGTCGCCGAACCCATCCTCGCCATGACCCGGCGTGACGCCCGACGGATCTATGTGGGCAAGGAGCGCAACAATCACGTCATGCGCCAGGAAGAGATCAACCGAATGCTCGCCGATCTGGCGCGCGACGGGCACCGGGTGCTGCGGCTCAAGGGCGGCGACCCCTTCATCTTCGGCCGCGGCGGCGAGGAAATCGACACCCTGGCCGCCGAGGGGATTCCCTTCCAGGTCATCCCCGGCATCACCGCCGCCTCGGGCTGCGCCGCCTATGCCGGCATCCCCCTGACGCACCGCGATTATGCCCAGTCGGTGACCTTCGTCACCGGGCACCTCAAGGACGGCAGCATCAACCTCAACTGGACCCAGCTCGCGCAGCCAGGCCAAACGATCGTGTTCTATATGGGCCTGGTCGGACTGCCGATCATCGTCCGGGAATTGATCGCGCACGGTGTCGCCCCGGCGATGCCGGTGGCCCTGGTACAGCAGGGCACCACCCACATGCAGCGCGTCTACACCGGCACCCTGTCCGACATTCTCGGCGTCGTGGAGGCGGACCCGCCCAAACCACCGACCCTGATCATCGTCGGCGAGGTCGTCAAACTGCGCGACAAGCTCTCCTGGTTCCGCACCTTCGAGGACCCGCGCCAGGGCGCCACGACGCCGATCCTGGCCGAGGACTAAATCCATGTGCCTTGCCATCCCCTATGGTCGGAACGACGGCGGCGGCGGGACGCGCCTCGGGTGCGCGCTGCGGGCGCGCCCGGCGCGGGCGCCCGCCGGTGCCGCGGTACTGATCCTGATCCTCGCCGCCCTGGGGCCGCTGCTGGGTGGTGCGAACACCTGGCCCTGGTCGCTGCTGCTCCTGATCCAGGGCCTGGCGACCCTGGCGCTCGCCGCCCTGGCGGACCGGCTGCCGGACCACTGCCGGGTGTCGGCGCCGGGCTACCCGCGACAGGCCCTGCTGGCGATCACCCTCGGGCTCGGCGGCGGTCTCATCGGGTTCGCGCTGCTCGGCGATGTCCAAGCCGCAGCCGGCTGGCGCGTGCTCGCCGGATTATCACTCCTGGGGCTTGGCTGGCCGCTGGCCGCGGCGCCGTTGCGCCGCCAGGCCGCCTGGTGCCGGGTGACGCCGTCCGCGCTGCTGCGGCACCTGTCGGCGACGCTGAACGGCAGCCTGACCGCCCTCATCTTGCTGGCCCTCGGGGCCTGGACCGGGTTGACCTGGATCAGCCTGACCGGGGCCGCGCTGGGCGTGGTCGGTGTCTTGCTGCTCGTCGGCGCGCTCCCCAGGGACGCGCATCATGCATGAACTCTCCATCTGCCAGGCCTTGCTCGATCAGGTCGAAGGGATCGCCCGCAACCACGGCGCGACGCGGGTGGAGCGCATCCTGCTCAAGGTCGGTCCACTCTCGGGAGTCGAACCGGCGCTGATCCAGCACGCCTACACCCTGGCCGCGGCGGGCACGATCGCCGAGACCGCCGAACTGGTGATCGAGACCGCCGAGGTGCGTGTCCACTGCACGGTCTGCGGCGTCGAATCGCCGGCCGCCCCCAATCGCTTGCTCTGTGCCGCCTGCGGCAGTTTTCAGACCCGACTGGTGAGCGGCGATGAGCTGCTGCTGGCGCAACTGGAGATGACCATCCCGGACACCAAGACGGAACCGGCCGCCTGACGCTTGCACCTGGGTCAATCGCGCGGCACGAATGGGTTAGACTCGTACATTCAGGTCCGGGATTCGCCTCCGGCCGACCACCGACGCGGAATATACCAATATGTGTGACACTTGCGGCTGCAACATCACCCCCGGCAACGCGCACCTGGTGCGCGCCGACGGCAAACTCGGGCGCACCGAGGACGGCCGGGCGGCGGTCACTGTCCTCACCGGGCTGCTCGCCGAAAACGACCATCAGGCCGCCCATAACCGGGAGCACTTCGATCACCACGGGGTGCTGGCACTGAACCTGATGTCCTCTCCGGGGGCCGGCAAGACCAGCCTGCTCGAGGCGACCATCGACGCCCTGGGCAGCCAATTGCGGATCGCGGTGATCGAGGGCGATCTGGAGACTGAGAACGATGCGGTCCGCATCCGCGCCAAGGGCGTTCCGGCCATTCAGATCGCTACCGGCAGTGCCTGCCACCTGGATGCGCACATGGTCCACGATGCACTGCACCATCTGGACCTGAGCGGCATCGACATCCTGTTCATCGAGAACGTCGGTAACCTGGTGTGCCCGGCCAGCTTCGACCTGGGCCAGCACCGCAACGTCACCCTGCTTTCGGTTCCCGAGGGCGACGATAAGCCGGCCAAGTATCCGGTCATGTTCCGTGCGGCGGATCTGGTGCTCTGCACCAAAGCGGACCTGCTGAGCGTGCTGCCCGAGTTCGTCCCGGAACGCGCCGAGCACTATCTGCGGGACCTGGCCACCGCGGCGCCCTTCGCGGTCGTCTCCACCCGCGGTGCCGGTCAACTGGAACCCTGGCTGCACTGGCTGCAAGACGAACTGACCGCCCAGCGGACCCGTCTGGAACAAGGCCGCACCCTGCGCCCCGCCATTCAGCCGGACGGGTCGCGACTGCACGCCGCGGCTGCGGAGTCGGTCAGCGGTCATGGACACACGCATCATCACCATGATCATGACCACCACGGGCACGCACACCGGCATGGGCACGATCATGACCACCACCACGGCCGGGATTGAGTCGAATCAGCGTTGACCCACTGCACGCTTGAGTGTTAGAAACGTCTGGATGTCGGCGGCGGCCCTTGATCATCGTTCCGACCAGACCTTCCGCCGTGGCCCGGTGGCGAAAAGCTGATCCGAATCGTCGCTTGGGCCGGAACGATGATTGATGCCTCGGCCACTCGTCCGTAAAGCAATAACCCTGGAGGAAGCCCGCCGTGACCCAAGTCTTCGCCAAGATGCCGTTTGCCAAGACATTCGGCGCACTCTCGCTCGCTGCCCTGGTCGGCTCCAGTCTCTATACGCCAATCGCGCAGGGATTCGATTTCGGGGACATGATGAACCCCGGGCGCTGGATGGGGGGTAACCGCGATCGTTACGACGATTACTACGACGGCCCCTGGGGCGGCCCCTACGGCGGCTATGGCGGGGGTCCCTGGGGCGCACCCTTTGGGGCACCGGGTTATGGCTATCCGGGTTACGGCTACGGCACACCGGGTTACTACGGGGCACCGGCGCTGACACCGCCAGCCGCGGCACCGGCGCTGACACCACCGGCCGCGGGACCGAGCGCGCCGGCCGTGGACAATTCGGCGAGTCAGCATGAAATCGATGCACTCAAGCGCCGCATCGAGGAACTGGAGACGGCCCAGCGACCGGCCAAACCGCCGACCTCGGCACCCACCACGGAATGGCCCTCGGCCCCCGCGTTCCGACCGATGAATCAATACTGAACCGAGCCTCCCGACAACCCGTGTCGATCGCGAGGGCGCGGGTTGCCCCGACCGCCCCCGCCCCCAGTGCAACTGAAAGGTCACCACTCATGCAGAGCCCCGCGCGGCGGCTGATCCTCTTGATCATGGTTCTGATCCCGACCCTGGCCGCGGCCGGACCCGGCTATGCCGTCTACCCGAGCCGGGCCGGATTCGACGATGTGCTCGATGCGCTCAAGCTGGCTATCGAGGAGCGGGGCATGTACATCAACAATGTCATGCACCTGTCCGAAATGCTGGAGCGCACCGGCAAAGACCTGGGTCAGGAGCAGTCCATCTACGAGCGCGCCGAGTCGGTCGAGTTCTGCAGCGCCGTCTTGTCGCGCGAAATGACCAGTGAAGACCCCGCACGCCTGGTCAACTGCCCCTTCATCATCGGCCTCTACACCCTGCCCGGCGCATCGGGAACGACCTATGTGGTGCACCGCGAAATACCCCAGGATCAGGTCGCGGGCAGCCCGGTCATGGCCCGGGTCGCGACCATGTTGAAAGAGATTGCCGGGGCGGCGGCGAGTTGGTAGGAACCGCCGGAATCATCGCTTCGGCCGCAAGTAAGATCGGAGGTCGAGGCTGTAGCCGGTCGACATCGCGTCAGCGCCGCCCTGGTCCGGCTACAGCCTCGACCTCCGGTGCACGAGGCGGGGGCACTGGCCGGAACGATGATCGCCGCCGCGCACTCCGACCCACATCACGAGGAATTCCCAACCATGGATCTTTTGCTCGATACCGATTGCGTCATCGCCGCCTGTGTCCCGGAGGCCGCGCCAAGTCCCGACGCAGCGGCAGCGATCACCCGTTGTCTGGATGAGGGCGGTACCGTCTGGCTCTATGCCGGCGCGGCCCAGGGCTACGAGGATGGGGTCCTGCGCGCCTTGCAGGACACGGCCGAGCACCGTGTCGCTGAAGCGCAAACGCGGCTTGCCAGGCAACGGCTCGAGTGCTTCACCCAGGATAAGCAATGGCTCGCCGCCCTGGGCGGGGATTTCGCGCGCTTCGACGCGCCCGATCCGGCCCGTGAACGTTTGTTGAACGCCTTGGATCGCCTGCCCCGCGGCGCGGTCAAGATTCTGACGCGCGATGAAATTTTCGTGGCCGCTCATGCGCAACAAGCGATCAGTCCCGCCGGCTATCTGGCGCTCCCGCCGGCCCTGCGGCGGATCGACTTCATTGATCTGCCCGCTCAGCAAGCAGCCATTCGCCCCCAATTGGAGGCGCAGATCCACCGGGTGCTGCATCACGGCCGCTATATCCTGGGGCCGGAGATGGAGGAATTGGAACAGCGGCTGCAAGCCTACACCGGCGCCGCGCACTGCATCAGTGTCGCCTCCGGAACCGAGGCGCTCCTGATCAGCCTGATGGCCTTGGGCGTCGGCCCCGGTGACGAGGTCATCACCACGCCCTTCACCTTCGTGGCGACCGCGGAAGTCATCTGTCTGGTGGGCGCGCGGCCGGTCTTTGTCGATGTCGAACCGGACACCTGCAACATCAACGTCGATCAGCTCGAGGCCGCGATCAATTCGACCACCAAGGCGATCATTCCGGTCGCGCTCTACGGCCAGCCGGCGGATATGGACGCCATCAACACCATCGCCGCGGCCTACGGACTGCCGGTCATCGAGGACGCGGCCCAGAGTTTCGGCGCCAGCTACCGGGGAGTCAAGAGCGGCAACCTCTCGACCATCGGCTGCACCAGTTTCTTTCCATCCAAGCCGCTGGGCTGTTACGGCGACGGCGGCGCCATCTTCACCAATGACGGGGAGCTGGCCCAGACCATGCGCGAATTGCGCGTGCATGGTCAAGCGCGGCGCTATGTCCACACCCGCGTCGGTGTCGGCGGGCGCATGGACACCCTGCAATGCGCGGTGCTCCTGGCAAAACTCGACCGCTTCGACTGGGAAATCGAGCGGCGCATCGCCATCGGTCGGCGCTATTCGGAGTTGTTCGCTGTCGCCCCGCGGATCGCGACCCCGGTCATTCGCCCGGACCGCACCTGCGTCTTTGCACAATACACCCTGCAGGTTCCCAACCGGGACGGCGTGGTCGATGCGCTTCAGTCACGCGGCATTCCGAGCGCGGTGCACTACCCGATCCCGCTCAATGTGCAGCCCGCGTATCAGCATCTCTGTTGCCCCGACTGCACGCCCGTTGCGGCCCGACTCGCCGCCAGTGTGATCAGCCTGCCGATGCATGCGGACCTGAGCGAGTCCGCGCAGGACCTCATTGCGGAGGCGGTGATCGCATCCGTTGGGGACTAATGGCGTGAAAACCGGAGACCGCAGCTTAGCCGGAGGGTACCCGCGGCTTGTTGGGCCGTGATCGTCGTTCCGGCCGTAGCAGCGGTTTCCCGCCGCTTCTAAGTGCCGGGATGGCGCGTCCACCAGGCGCCGGCCGCTTCGTGGTGACCGGCGATGATCAAGGCCGCGCCGCGAAGTGGCCCACCAGCGACTGACTGTCGGCGCAGCTTGCACTTCGGACAGTTTCCAGGACTGCGTACGGCAAGCCGAGGCGACCCATGATGACGAGGCGCTCGCTCGCCCGTGGGCGCGCCAGCCACTGGGACACCTCTTGGATGGTGCTCGATCATCAGCAGTTACCCCTCACGAACAACGCGGCCGAACGCGCGCTGCACGATTTCAAAACTCTGAACACAAAGATAAAATGCACCTTGCATCCTCTCCATACGCGCCATGTAGTTCCGACCAACCGGCATGGAGGATTGGAGATACTCCCACTGTGCGTCCGGCCGTGGATATGCCCACTGAAGAAGCGGCCATGCAACTGCATCAATCGGGCAATCTTTTGATAAATATCATTTATTTGCAAATTAGTAACATTAAATTACCCTGCGGATTACTGTGCAAACACTGTTCTTACTGACCAAGCAACCGTTTCATATAAAAGCATAGAAATCAATTTTTTAGCGACGGATTTCCAATGCGGCAAAGCAGAACCGGCCGGCAGGTGAAAAAACGTTTCCGCTGAGGGTCGCCATATTGGATAATGGAAGACAGGGAAAAATAGCCTGCATACCAGCCCCGCCCAGCACAACCCGGCCTGACAGCCGGTCAGCCATCTCCTCTTATGTCAGGTCGCCCTCGCCTTTAGGACCTTCCCAACATGACTACCCTGGTCGACGCCCTCTGGGCCTACCGCGGCTTCGTCGCCGGCAGCATCAAGCGCGAGTTCCAGTTGAAGTATCGCAACTCGATGCTCGGTGCGGTGTGGAACGTGATCAATCCGCTGGCGATGATCGTGGTCTACACGGTGGTGTTCTCGCAACTGATGAAGTCCCGACTACCGGGCGTGGAGTCGACCTTCGGCTACACCATCTACCTCATCACCGGCGTACTGACCTGGGGACTGTTCAGCGAGATCGCCGTGCGAGCCCAGAATATCTTCATCGAGCAAGCCAACCTGATGAAGAAAATGAGTTTCCCACGGCTCACCCTCCCGCTCATCGTGGTGCTGAGCGCCGGGCTCAACTTCTCGATCGTTTTCGGCCTGTTCATGATATTCCTAGGCCTAAGCGGCAACTGGCCCGGCTGGGTGGCGCTGGCCGCTATCCCGGTGCTGACCGTGCAGGTCGCCTTTTCGATCGGCCTCGGTATGTCTCTCGGCGTGCTCAATGTCTTTTTTCGCGACGTGAGCCAGATGTTTGGCGTCGCACTGACCTTTTGGTTCTGGTTCACGCCGATCGTCTATCCGCCGACGATACTGCCCGAGCAGATTCGTGGCATTCTTTTCATCTTGAATCCGCTGGCGCCCCTCATCGCCGCCAACCAGAGCATCTTCGTGGCCGGCCAATGGCCTGACTGGACCAGCCTGCTGATACCGACGATTGTTTCATCGCTCTTGTGCCTGCTGGGTCTGCGCCTCTTCCGCAAGCGTGCCGGCGAAATGGTGGACGAACTCTGATGAGCGCCATCACCGTCACGGGTCTGGGTAAGGCGTACAAACAGTACCCCGGGCGCTGGTCGCGGCTGGCCGAGTGGATGAGGCCTCGCCAGGGACCGCGGCACACCCTGCATTGGGTGCTGCGCGACATCAGCTTCCGCGTCGAACCCGGTGAGTCCGTCGGCATCATCGGCATCAACGGTGCAGGTAAGAGCACGCTACTCAAGCTCATCACCGGGACGACGCAGCCCACCACCGGCAGCGTGCAGACCGCCGGGCGGGTTGCCGCCATGCTGGAGTTGGGCATGGGCTTCCACCCCGACTTCACGGGGCGACAAAACGTGTTTATGGCTGCTCAGCTGCTGGGCCTTGACGTCGACGAAATCGCGGCGCTCATGCCCGAGATCGAGGCCTTTGCCGAGATCGGAGACTATATCGATCAACCGGTTCGCATCTATTCCAGCGGCATGCAGATGCGGCTGGGGTTCAGCGTGGCGACAGCCAAGCGGCCGGACGTGCTGATCGTGGACGAGGCCCTCGCCGTCGGGGATGCAGCCTTCCAGCGCAAGTGCTTCCGGCGCATTGAGGACTTTCTGGCAACGGGAACCACGTTGTTGTTCGTCAGCCACGATACTGAGACCGTCAAGAAGCTGTGCAGTCGCGCCCTGTTCATCCAGGCCGACGCACCCGCGCAGTTCGGCCCGGCAAAGCAAGTTTGTGATACCTATGAAAGGTTTCTGTTTGGTGGCGGCGGTCCTCCGAAGAGCGATCCATCTGACCTTGACGCCGTTCCCGCTGCGGAATCCGCTAGGTTCGACCCGTCTCTTGTCGCAAGCTGCGAGATGACTTACGGAAACGGGCGCGCTGCGATCATCTCCTGCTGGATAGAGGATTTGGCAGGCCGCCGGATGAACGTGGTCGAGTCCGGAGTGGGGTTCCGGTGGTGCTATCGTGTAATTTTCAACGATACTGTGGATGCCCCGATATTCGCGATGTTGCTGAAAACCCGCGAGGGTGTCGCGTTGTATGGGTTGGATTCAACGCGCTTTAGAACCCTTCCATCACAATTCGCAACCGGCGATGCCGTCAACGTGCGCTTCACGTTAAAGAACGCCCTAGCCCCTGGCCTCTATTACCTGAATTGTGGTGTGCGATCCGAAGCAGATGGTGGCCTCGAATTCCTTTCGCGGCGCGTCGACTCCGCTATTCTCAAGGTGTCGTCAGGCAGCAACTCTACCGCCATGCTCGGGTTGATCGAGATGGGGGCGTCGATTGAGATCGACTCCGAAGCGGGCGTCGCCGAGTGCTGAGTCATGAACAAGTCTCCGATCTTTATCCACTCCCTCTTCCGAGCTGCCAGCACCTATTTGTTCAACGTCTTCCGGCGCTCGCCGGCCGGCTACTGCTGTTTTCAGGAGCCCTTGCATGAGCTAGCCGTTTTCGCTCGCGATAATCCGACAGTGCTGGCCGATCATAATGCCGAAAAGGCCCGGTCGCTCCGCCACCCCATCATGGATGACTCATATTTCAAGGAGCTCTTGGATGCCTGGCCAAAGTGGACAGCCGCGCTGCAGCCGTTTGCGGTATACGACGGCTACTTCTGTCCGCCAGGTAGTGACATCGGACTTGCCTACTGGCAAGCGCTCATCGATTCGTCAACGGGGCGTCCGGTTTTCCAGGAAACCCGAACGTCCGGCCGTATCCGGGCAATACGGGACGCGCTTGGCGGCTATCACCTTTACCTTTGGCGGAATCCATGGGATCAGTGGTGGTCCCACAAAATCGCTCCTTATTTCGATGCCGCGAATCAGCTGATTCTGAACGCACCGAATGCTCCCCCGGCGCTGCTTGCCTTGCGCACACTCATACGTTTTGAGCCGTATTCCGGAGACGACCTCGCACAATCGTTCAATCATTTCCTGGCGGCACCGCTCGGCAGCGCGGAAAGTTATCTGCTCTTCTACACGCTCTGGTGCCTCGCGCTCCAAGAGGGCAGGCTCAACGCCGGGTTGCTGATTAATATCGACCGATTGACGGATTCCCCTGCTTATCGTGCCGCGACGCTAAACGATCTGGCACAGATGGGTATTGGCGCGCTTGACTTTTCCGATTGCAAAATTCCGCAAGGTCATTATGACGACAGCGATCGGCGTTTTTTTTCGGATCAGGAAGAAAGGGTTCACGGATTGCTGCTGGAGGGAGCTTGGTCACAGGCAGATCTCGACCGCGTCTCAGCCCTGAGAGCGGATTACGAGCCTTCCTGTTGGCGCGACAAGGTATCCGCCGCGGTTTCTTTGATAGTAGAGCAGGCTAGCCGCGCTCGCGCTGTGGCGCGGCATCTCGAGGATCGAGTGGCTGACGCGGCGCGGGAGTTACTGGTCCACAACGGCGAGAACGTTCGTCTGCACGGGCGCGAGGATCAGCAGCAGCGCCTGGAAGAGATCAAGGACGCCTTTGCACAGGTGCGCGTTGGCTTGGCGGCGCACAACGCGGAGAACGAACGCCTGCATGCGCGCCTAGCGGCGCGGGACGGAGAGTTCACGCGGCTTCAAGCGCACATCACCTCGCAGCTGTGCCAAACGGATGGGCTAACCTCGGAGATCGCGCGGCTTCAAGCCCACACAGCCTGGCAGCAGGGGGAAAAGGAGGCAGCAACCGCAAAGCTGGCACAAGCGCGAGCGGCTCTGACGGCGCGTGACGTGGCAATTGAGCAGCTTCAAACTCACACCGCCTGGCAGCAGAGGGAAAAGGAGGCGGCAACAGCAGAGTTGGCACAAGCGCGAGCCGCTCTGACGGCGCGTGACATGGAAATTGAGCGGCTGCACGCTCACATCGCCTGGCAGCACGGGAATCTAGAACAGGTTCACCAGCAGTTACGTGATTGCCATGCGCAGCTTCTCGCTCTCAACCACAGCACGTCCGGGGAGGTAACCAGACCTCTACGCGCGGTCAAGCGTCTAACCAGCCGAGATCTATCGCCTTTTCGGCTGTCGGCTGCAGACCTGATACTAACAGGCAAAGAGGCGCTGCGCCCCCTACTCGCTGCCGGAATCCGGCAGGTACTCATTCGCCCGCAACTTCGAGCCGGGCTCAGCCCGGTTATAAAGCGCGTTCCCGGCTTGCACCAACGCCTGCTACGTGTGGCATTAAATACGAGTGTCCTGCTCAGCGAAGCGCCGGACACCGTGAATCACTCAGTTCCCGACATCCAATGCGGCCACATAGTCGACGAAGAAATTCAAGGAACCATGACTCCCCACGCTCGTCACATTTATGCGAACCTAAGGGCTGCTATCGATAAGATTGACGAGGTACAACGCTAATGCGCATCGTCATCGACATGCAAGGCGCACAGTCAGAAAGTCGCTTTCTGGACATAGGCCGCTACACACTTTCATTCGCCCGAGCCATCGCTCGCAATCGGGGCAATAAGGAAATCGTGCTTGCCCTGAACGGGCTTCTTCCGGAGAGCATCGAGCCAATTCGTGCGGCGTTCGACGGGCTGCTGCTTCAGGAGAATATTCGCGTCTGGTATGCTCCTGGACCCGTACAGGCAGATCGGCCGGGCAACCGCACCCGGCGCGAGGCGGCCGAGGTTGTCCGTGAAGCATTTCTCGCCAGCCTACAGCCCGATATCATACACATTACCAGTCTATTCGAAGGCTATGTCGATGACGCTGTCACTAGCATCAGCGGACTTGACAAACATACGCCGGTAAGTGTGACACTGCACGACCTAAATCCGTTGCAAAATCCGGATCATTACCTTAAGCCGCGTCCGTACTTTTCGGACTATTACTTTGGCAAGATTAATTGGCTCAAGAATGCGACGGCTGTTCTGGGGATTTCTGACTTCACGACACACAAAGTGCAGCAACATCTGCCGGTTCTAGGCGAGCGGATTTGCAACATATCGACAGCCATAGACGAGCATTTCGCCCCACTGCCACTTAGCGATGCAATGCAAGACAGCATTCGTCGGAAGTTCGGCCTCACCCGTCCGTTCGTACTCTACCCACGCGGCGATGACGAGCACAAGAACTTGTCTCGGCTGATCGAGGCTTACGCTACTCTGCCGTCGGAACTGCGCCGCACTTATCAATTGCTATTCGTCGGCAACACTCCAACCGGCTACGCCGATCGCCTAAAGAATGATACCCATTCCGCCGGTCTTGGCCCGGACGAACTGATCTTCACCGGCCACGTCAGCGACAAGGAACTGGTCCAGATTTACAATTTGTGCCGGGTCTGTGTGTTCCCGTCTTGGCAAGAAGGTTTCGCCCTGCCAGCGTTAGAGGCGATGGCCTGCGGCGCACCAGTCATCGGCTCGAACTCTTCTAGCTTGCCAGAAGTCATCGGTCTTACAGAAGCGCTGTTCGATCCGCTCGACACCGTCGCCATGGCCGCCAAAATGCGCCAAGCCCTGATCGATGACGGCTTCGTTGCTCGGCTGCGCGAGAATAGCGCACAACAAGCCAGGCGTTTTTCTTGGGATGAGACAGCAAAACGGTCGATCTCCGCGTGGGAGCGAGTTACTCGATCAGAGACCCCAGAGGAATTGCGTCAGTCTGACCCTCGCCCTCGGCTCGCATTTGTCTCACCGCTGCCACCGGAACGGACTGGCATTGCCGATTACAGCGCCAAACTATTGCCCGCCTTGGGAAAGCACTACGACATCGACGTGATCGTCAGTCAAGACTGCGTGGATGAACCCTGGGTTCAGGCGCATTGTTCGGTGCGTGATGTAGCCTGGCTGCGCTCTAATGCCGCCAACTATGACCGGGTCCTATATCAGATGGGCAACTCGCCGTTCCATCAGGACATGCTCTCTTTGATCCGCGACATCCCTGGCACGTTGGTGATGCACGATTTCTTTCTCAGTCACCTGTTGGCTTGGTCTGAGTGTTCTCGAGTCGCAGTACATCCATGGACGCAGGCGCTGTTTTACTCACACGGGTACGCAGCTGTCCGTGACCGTCTCCAGGACCCCAATGCCGCGATATTTGCTTACCCCGCCAATTTGCAGGCTCTGCAACTTGCCCAAGGTGTGATCGTACATTCCGAGTATTCCGTTAAACTCGCGCAGCGTTGGTATGGTCAAGGCGCTGAAGCAAATTGGGTCGTTATACCCTCAGTCCGTTCTCCTGCGACCATCACAACAAAGGCGAAGGCTCGAGATCTCCTCGGCTTTACTGAACAGGATTTCATTACTTCCAGTTTCGGCTTTCTTGGTCCGACCAAGCTCAACCACCGCTTGCTTGAAGCCTGGTTGGGCAGTAGCCTAGCGTCCGATACTGCCTGCAAGTTGCTTTTTGTAGGCGAAAGCCACGGCGGTGAGTATACCACGGAGTTGGCTGAACTCATTCGAAAGAGTGGCTTTGGAGATCGTATTCGTATCACTGGCTTCGTCACTCCCGAATTGTACCAACTATATCTTGCAGCGGCGGACGTTGCGGTACAGCTCCGTACGCAATCACGCGGTGAAACATCTGCCGCAGTATTAGATTGCATGAACCATGCGCTGCCGCTTATCGTAAACGCTAACGGCTCAATGGCTGAGCTTGACACGGACGCGGTGTGCATGCTTTCCAACGACTTTGAGAATAGTGATTTAGTCACGCTTTTGGAGACTTTGTGGCGTGACCCAATAATGCGAAAAGCACTGGGTAAGCAGGCGCGCGCAATCGTAGAGACGCGCCACGCACCGGCGGAATGTGCCCGGCACTATGCGGAAGCGATCGAAAGTTTCAATCAAAGGGCCGTCACCTCACCGCCGGCTTTGATACAAGCCCTGAGCGCGCAAAGGATTTTGCCGCAGAATGACACTGAACTTCGGGAACTCGCTCGAACGATGGCATTGACTTTTCCGTTGAAGGCGTCAGCGAGGCGCCTATTGTTGGATATCACTGCGACGTCCCGCCACGACCTCAAGACCGGCATCGAGCGAGTTGCACGTGCCCTATGCCTCGCCCTGCTTGAGTCGCCGCCTGAAGGCTTCCGTGTCGAACCCGTGTATCTCTCGGACGTCGGCGGTGTGTGGCACTATCGGCACGCCATGCAATACACGCTGGGATTGCTGGGATGTCACGGCCAAAGCATTGAGGATGAAATGGTCGAGGTAGATAACGGCGACCTCCTTTTCACCCTGGACTTGTCAGGCGGCGCAATCATTGAGGCAAGCCGCGGCGGCTTATACCAGGTCCTTCGCGGCCGAGGCGTAGAGCTGCATGCAGTAGTTTTTGATTTATTACCGATATCGATGCCTGAAGTGTTTCCGCCTGGCGGCAGTACTGCACACACTGAGTGGTTGAAAGTGATTTCGGCGTTTGATGGGGCAGTTTGTATTTCCAGATCCGTTGCTGATGAATATATTGATTGGCGCAGCAAAAACATTTTTTTCAACGTGGAGAGGCGGCGGCCATATAAGATCGACTGGTTCCACATTGGCGCTGATGTTGACAATTCTGCCCCGACCCATGGCTTTTCCGCTGACGCTGCGCAGAGGCTGGGAGAACTGCGAGCCCGCCCCAGCTTCCTTATGGTAGGTTCAATCGAGCCGCGCAAGGGCTATCTGCAAGTGATCGCTGCGTTCTCGAATATCTGGGATGAAGGGGCGGATGTCAATCTCGTGATTGTCGGTAAGGAAGGCTGGAAAGATCTGCCGAGCGACAAACGGCGCGATATTCCCGAAACCTTAGATCGTTTGCGAAATCATCCGGCACTCAACAAGCGCCTTTTCTGGCTGGAAGGAATCAGCGATGAATACCTCGGCAAGGTCTACGCTTCGAGCAGCTGCTTGATAGCCGCTTCCTACGGAGAGGGCTTTGGTCTTCCGCTTATCGAAGCTGCGCAGCACAAGTTACCTATCATCGCGCGGGATATTCCTGTGTTCCGGGAAGTGGCGGGAAAGCATGCTTACTACTTTGCCGATGACAAGAGCCCGGAAGTCATCTGCAGAGCAGTGCGGCAGTGGCTGGCGCTTCAGGCACGCTCTTGTGTGCCCTTATCAACTAACATTCCTCGGCTAACGTGGAAGGAAAGCGCAGCGACTCTTGTCACGAGAGTTTTGGGACCGCACGATGTTTCTTCTGTCACAGAATAGGGTTGATGCATGAACAGGCGATTTTTGGATGGGGGATTTCAAGATTCACGGAATTGGATTGAGGGAGCTGAGTCCTATGTTGCCAATTTGACCGACGACGGCAGAAGTTGGCTCTTGAGCATGCCGTTTACTCATAGTGGGCATTCGATCTTTTTTTATGAGATGTACCAGGTCCTAAACCTTATTGAAGTCATCCAACTCAAGGAACGGTCGCGTATCCTCGAGATTGGTAGCGGACCAGGCTGGGTTACTGAGATTCTCATCAAATTAGGGCATGACGTTGACTCAGTAGAGCCGTCCGGTGATATGATTCAGATCGCACAGGACAGACTGAGTGAGGTAAAGAGGTTGTACAAAACCGGTAAGGCCTTCCCGTCGTACTACAGCGGCGCTGGGATACAAGTGACGTTGCGAGAGCCGCAATATTCCCTTGGACGAGACTTGCGAAGCAAGTTTCAAAACGATTGGTTTCGAGTTAGCTCGCCTAAAGCGAGACCTATTGGGTAACAATTTCTCTAGGCACCCGCCAAGATAAGAGGCAGAGCTAAGAATGGACGAGTTTCATACTAGGGTAGCTGTGATCACCGGAATCACCGGTCAGGACGGCGCGTACCTCGCCGAGCTGCTGCTGGACAAGGGCTACACCGTCTACGGGACGTTTCGCCGCACCAGCAGCGTGATGTTCTGGCGCATCGAGGAGCTAGGGATCGACCGGCACCCGAATTTCCACCGGGTCGAGTACGACCTGACGGATTTGGGATCGACCCTGCGCCTGCTCGAGAAGACCGGCGCGACGGAGGTCTATAACCTTGCGGCTCAGAGCTTCGTGGCGGTGTCCTTCGACCAGCCGATCACGACTGGTAAGATTACCGGGCTAGGCGCATTGCACCTGTTGGAGGCGATCCGCATCGTCGACCCGAGTATCCGCTTCTACCAGGCATCGACCTCCGAAATGTTCGGCAAGGTGCAGGAGATCCCGCAGTCGGAGCAGACGCCCTTCTACCCGCGCAGCCCCTACGGCGTCGCGAAGCTCTATGCGCACTGGATGACGATCAACTACCGGGAGTCTTACGGGATCTTCGGTACCAGCGGCATCCTCTTCAACCACGAGTCACCGCTGCGCGGGCTGGAGTTCGTGACGCGCAAGATCACGGACGGCATCGCCAAAATCAAGCTCGGCAAACAAGAGGGGCTGGAGCTCGGCAACCTTGACGCCAAGCGCGACTGGGGCTATGCGAAGGACTATGTCGAGGGGATGTGGCGGATGCTGCAGGCGGATACCCCCGACACCTTCGTGCTCGCCACCGGCCGCACCGAGACCGTGCGCGACTTCATAACCATGGCGTGTAAGGCTGCTGAGATCGATATTGCGTTCGAAGGCGAGGGCGAAGATGAGCACGGCATCGATCTGGCCACCGGCAAGACCATCGTGCGCGTGAACCCGCGTTTCTACCGCCCCGCCGAGGTGGAACTACTGATCGGCAACCCTGGGAAGGCGAAGCGCGAACTCGGTTGGGAGGCGAAGACCACGCTGGAGGAACTATGCCGGATGATGGTCGATGCCGACATGATCCGCAACGCCCACGGCGTATCCTTTTGAGGAGGACGCGATGCGTCTGTCAAGCAACTCCGTTCAGGTGATCCAGGAGGCGACAGCCCGATCGCCGTCCGCGCCCGCGAGACGGCGGAGGCTGCTGTGATCGCGCTCGCGCATGATCCCGCGGCCCTGGCAGACTGCTTACCGACATGGCGCTTGGCGCGGAAAAGGGCCATTTTGCTGCGCGGGCTCGGCGTCGACCAGCAGGCACTCACATGAGAGAGCGCCGCGCCCTGATCACCGGTATCAACAGCTTCACCGGCCGCTATCTCGCACCCGAGCTGCAGTCGGCGGGTTACCGCGTGTTCGGCACGGGGCACCACGGCGAGTCGGCGGGTCCGGACATCCACATGGTCGATCTTGGTGATCGCGATGGACTGGCCGCGGTGGTTGCGGAGGTGCGACCCGAGGTCGTCGCGCATCTCGCGGCGATTTCCTTCGTCGCCTGCGGCGACGCCGAGGCGATCTATCGGGTCAACCTGGTCGGTACCCGTCACCTGCTGGAAGCCTTGGCCCCACTGGAGGCGCCCCCGCGCTCGGTGCTTCTGGCCAGCAGCGCCAATATATACGGCAATGCGCCGGTGGAGGTGATCGACGAGTCGGTGCCGCCGGCCCCTGCAAACGACTATGCCGTGAGCAAGCTCGCGATGGAATATCTCGCGCGCCTGTGGATGGATCGCCTGCCGATCGTCATCACCCGACCGTTCAACTATACGGGGGTGGGCCAGGCGCCCCACTTCTTGCTGCCGAAGATCGTCGCGCATTTTCGGGCGCGCAAACCGGTGATCGAACTCGGCAACATCGACGTGGCCCGCGACTTCTCGGACGTACGCACGGTGGCGGTCGCGTATCGGCGACTGCTGGAGGCGGCGCCCGCAGGGGAGCTGTTCAACGTCTGCTCCGGTGCCGCCTATACCCTGACGGACGTGCTGCGGATGATGGCGGATATCGCGGGCTATGAGATCCAGGCCCAAGTCAATCCGACGTTCGTCCGCGCCAACGAGGTCAAGCGACTGGTTGGATCAAACCAGAAACTGCTGCGGGCCGTCGGCCCGCTTGCCGCCATTCCGCTCGAAGCGACACTGCGGTGGATGTACAGTGCCTGAGGTGGACCACCCCGGCTTCAACGTCATCGGCCACGTCACGGGTAACCTCGGCCTGGGCGTGCTGGCCAGGAATGTCGTACGGACCTTGGTTCGCCTGGGCTACCCCGTTGCGGTGCTGGATGTGGATCCCGGCTTGGGGCGGGGCAGGCACGACCTCTCACTCGAAGCACTCAGTGTCGAGCGGCCGAACGGGCTTCCCTACCGTATCAACCTGTTCGTGTTACCGGCCCCGAGTCTCCACCAGCAGCTGTTGATCTTGGAGCGGCTCGTGCTTGACCCGTCGCGGATCAATGTTGCCCTGCCGATGTGGGAGTTGTCGGTGCTGCCCCCAGGGTGGAGACGTATCTTCGAATTTTTCGACGTGATTGTCGCCGGCTCACCCTTCATCCGCGCGACGCTCGATTTCAGCCTGTCCGGCACCTTCGTGCTACACGGGCCGCAGCCGGTCTTCGTTCCGGACACTGTGCGGGCCGACCGCGCGCGCTTCCGCCTCCCCGCGGACAAGATCGTTTTTCTCACCGCGTACGAGCCGAATAGCGATCCCATTCGTAAGAATCCCGAGGGCACGGTCACCGCGTTCCTGGATGCTCTCGCCGGTCACCCTCACGCGCTCCTGGTGGTCAAGGCCAATAATGCCGTGCTGGACGGAGTGGAGCATCCTTCACTGACGCGCTTGCGGGAGCGCGCAGACGGGTCTGATCAGGTCTTGGTCTTGACGGACGATTACCCTTACGCCGATGTGCTCAGCCTGCTGGCATCGGTCGATGTGGTGGTCTCGCTGCACCGGGCGGAAGGTCTCGGCCTGGTCCCGATGGAGGCAATGGGACTGGGGAAGCCGGTCGTTGCAACCGCCTGGTCTGGGACGATGGCGTACATGAATCATTGCAACGCCTGCCTAGTGGATTACGACCTCGTGCCGGTGGAAGGCAGCGCAGGCGCTTACGAGCAGATGCTGAGCGGCGTGCCGGCCGACTGGGCCGAACCGAAGCTTCCGACCGCCGCCGCCTGGATGAAAAAACTGACGGAAGACGCGGCACTTCGAAAAGCCCTTGGACAACGGGCCAAGAAGGCGATCGAGGAATACACTGCCGAAGCCCTGAAGGGAGGCTATTTCGGTGAACTGGAGGCCATCTACCACAACCGCGACATCCTCTGTTCAAAGATTGCGGAGCGAGCACAACAGTATGAGAAACTGCATGCGCCGATCGATGCGTTGATCCAGAGCCGTGGCCCGCCGATGCACTTGGCTGATGCGGTAGCGCGCAACCGCATGCTCTCGCAAGAACTGGAACGCGCCGAAGCGCGGTTTGCAACGGCCCTGGCGAATGCAGAAACAAGGCTTTCAGACACCCTGGCTTCCACCTCCTGGCGGATAACGGCCCCCCTGCGGGCGCTTGTCACCTCGGTGCGTCGGCTGCGAAGGAACGCCGGAGGCGATTAGCGACCTTCAGCGGGTTAGGTCGGAGTGACAGACAGGTGCGTCCGTGCGCGGTTCGCTCAAGTGCCGGTTGGACAGGTCATCACTCCCACGCCAGCGTTGCGGGAACGATCCCGATATCGTGACCCCAAAAGACCAGCTCCTGTACGATCGATACCTCAAGAATGCTGCCGGATATCTCCATGGCAGGATCGATACCGATCGTAACGTCCAGCGCGCCTTGCGCCGGAATGTCGAACGGCAGATCCTTGCGTGTATCCCAGCCGCCGGCGGGCGTGCCGTCGGCATTGCGAAAACGCCACGAAATACGCACCGCCCGACCGCTTGCCGAGCGCGCCGAGATCGCGTGTTCTCCGGCATTCTCGATTCGTACCCGAACATCCCACCGGCCGGCCCGCTCGACCCTGCCGAGCACCCGCAGCGACAGCTTGCGAAACGCTTCCGCCGTATAGGTCCCGTCGCTGTAGGTAATCGGTGGCGGGCTTGTCTTCCAATGCTCGTCGCAGTCCTCGAAACCAACAGGTACGATCCGCTGCATCAGGTCGCGGTACGCCTGCTCGTCTCCGGACCGCCCACTGAGCCTCAAAAACGCCAATACGCGGTGCGGAACCTCCGAACAGTCGTAGCCGACGAGCTCGAAGCCCGGCGGCGACATGCCGGAATAACCGTTCATGGTCAGCACGCCATGGTCGAGGGCTACCCACATGGCATCCAGTTCGGCTGCCTGCCACGGCGGTGTCTCTTGAGCGAAGAAGACGATCGGGTCCGTCGGCAGGCGCTCGGGAAACCGAGCATCGAGCAAAGCCACCCTCTGCCGCCACTCACCTTTACTGCTCGAATTGGGTGAGGTCGCAGAAAACTCGATAACCATCAAGACCAACAGCACCGCGGTGATGCGCTGCGCCTTGCCGGGCCAACGCGCGCGCATACGATCGAGGGCGACTCCCGCAAGAAAAGCCACCGGAAACAGCAGCACCATATCGATACGTGTCATCGCTCTGATCGCCGACGCCAGGGGAAGCGCGGCAACCGGCCGCCACAAACTCTGGCCGCCGATAGAAAGCGTAAGCCCCACCAGCATTGCCAGCGACCCCGCCAACGCCGCCCAATGCCGGTTGCGCCATCCGACGGCAACGCCAATTGCAGCGAGCGTCAGCGGGAGCGCACCGACGAACATCTGGTGTTCGTGCTTCATCGGCAGGTCCCCAAGCGACTTCGACAACCAGGCCCAAAGCCAGGAGCCGTCGCTGACGAAATAGCTGACGGGGCGCGGCAGCATCGTCGCGATCTCCTCGTAAGTTCGTTTCGCGTCGTATAACCGGCTCACGCGGATATAGGGAAAGAACAGCAGCGCCGGCAGCGCCAACGCAACCGTCGCCCCCAATAAGAGGCCCGTCCGAGCCGCCGGAGTGCGACCCCGCCAATCGGCGCCCAGGTCCCTTGCCGCGGTCCGCAGCCCCTTGGTTGGCGCCAAGCCGGCCAGCGATACGACGGTCATGGCAATTAACATCAGGGAGGTAAAATACCCGATATAGATCGAGCAATAGAATTGCCAGACAAGCCACGTAAGACATAAAAGCAGATAGCCCCAGTTCCGCTTTTCAAAAAACATCACAAGCATCGCGGCCGATAACGGAACCCCGAACCGGTAATGGAGTTGGGCATGGCCGACATGCCCCGCAACGGGCAGCGCAAAGGCGAAGATCAGCGCGCCGGCGGCACTCGCCACCCGAGAGCAGCCGAGCTTGTTCAAGGCGTAATAGGCCGCCGCGAAGTTGGCCGCGTAACCGAGCAAAAACCAGACCTGGAACGCGGTATCCGGCGGTGCGCCGGAGACGCGCGCGAACAGATACAACGGCGCGGCGCCGAACAGATTGTCACTGAATCCCAGTACGTAGGGGAACGGGGCGAAGAAGCCGAGGTGCCACAGAGAATCGCTGCGGCCCGCCAGGAACAGATAGATGTTCTCCAGAAAATAATTATTCAGACGCGCATCGCCGATGTCTCCCGGCATTGCATCCGCAAACCAATACTGAGCGCCGGGTCCCAACAGAAACGCCGCGGCGAACACCAGAGCCGCCGCTGCCGCGGCCGGAACGGGAAATGCCCGGTGCTTCATTCGCCGCGCCAGGGAACAAGGTGCCGCCAATAGGCGCTTGGCTGCGCTTGTGCCGCGATCGAAACGAAGATCGGAACGAGCCCGAGCAGCGCGAACGGAAACGCGGGCGCAGAGCGATGCAAGTGTTCGTTCATTTGCATTTGTAGGATTCCAGTAGCGATGCCGGAAGTGGTTCCCCGTTGCGGAACGGATCCGTCAATGCATCGGAATACTCCCCCATGAGAAGCCGCTGCTTGGGAAGCAAGTGTTTCCTGAAAAAGCGACCGAAGCTCGCCACCGCCTGACCCTTCTCGGTCAGCCTCACGCAGCCGTCGACGATAACCAGGGTGCCCGACGTCAATTGCTCCGTAAGCCTTACGTCCATCAACCGGTGCTCGCGCACGTACTCTTTGGTGAAGATGTCGTCCAAGCGCTCCTGCTTTATCGCTCCGCCCCGCTGCTGGATCTTCTCGAGGATGTAGAAGGATAAGGAGCGGTCGATGACCGTTGGGCCGGATATCGCAAAAGCGTATCCGGCGAGTATCCAGATCAACAGCAGTTGGGTCTTCTCAAAGCCGTTGAGCGGTGCGAAGTAACCGGATAGCCAAAGCACCGGACCGGCCAAGGCGACCGCCACGACCGCATCTGCGACGGACGCGTAAAGAACGACATCCACGCGAAACAGCCTGACATGCGCCGTATAAACGATCGCAAGCGCGGCCGCAAATACCAGGGTCGCCACAAGCGCACGTTGTAACTTCATGAGCGGAACACAATCAGCTTATTTCCGACATAACTAAGCGACATTTGCAGGCCGGTAGCAATCAGAAACCCGACCCGGTAGTCGAACTTGAACCAATCCGTCCACACGGCCAGCACAGACCCGTGCAGCACTGCAATGGCCCCGTAAAGGGCGCCGAACCTGGCGGCCTGCGCGGTGATCGAATCGCCGGCGCTGCGAAACACGAAGTAACGGCTGCCGAGAAACGAAGCGGCTATGCCGAATGCAGCGGCCAACAGGTTAGCCAATCCGGCCGATGGCACGCTCAGGACCTCCATGCACGTCAACAGGACCGAATAATGTATTGCGGTTGCGGCGATACCGTTGACGACATAGCGCAAGACCTCGCGCGCACTTTCGCTCAAGGTTGCGGCCCTGCGCCTGCGCTCGGCAGGATCTCGCCGACAAAGTCCCGGTAGCCCAGCGCCGTGGTGACCGTGCCGCTCCGGACGACCCCGGTCAGCATCAGCGTCATGAGTGCCAAAGCGCCCGTCTGCAGAAACACCAGCAGCAGGATTCCCAAGGCAACCGAGAACCAGCCTGGTGTTGCAAATCCCACGACCTTCAGAATCACGGCCGTAGCGGCCGCGACCACCGACAGTCCGGCGATCAGGGCACAGGCGATCCCGGCGCGCACCAGAACGTCTTCGGCGAAGACCATCAGTGCCTTAAATCCGTGAAGGGCGAGGCCGACGAAGTTCATCTTGGACGTTCCGGCATAGCGGGGGCCACGGTCAAGGGAGTGAGCCGCTACGCGAAGCTTGGAGGCGAGCACGGACGCGGCGACATGGATCGAGGTCTCCTGCATCGCCGCAAGCCGATCGACCGCGGCGGGTTTCAGCGCCATGAAGTTGCCGAAGCCGATGGCCCGACCGGTCATCCATCTGAACAGGCGCTTGTACAGCACATAGAAGACCTTAAAGCGAAAGGTCTCGACCCGGTTCTTGCGCTCGGCAACCACCACATCGATCTCGCAACGGTCGAGATCGCGTAACAGGACCGGAATACACGACGGAAGATCCTCGCCGTCCGAGTCCATGACAACTGTCGGACAAGCGTATGGCAATTGCTCGTTCACGTAACTCAAACCGATCGCGATCGCCCGCTGATGGCCCACGTTGCGCTTAAGCTTGAGGACGACACCCGGCAAACCCGCCGACTCCAATCCGCCCGGCCCGAGCGGTTGACGCACGGAACCGTCGTCCACGGCCACCACGAACGCCCGGCCGCGCGTTTCTCTCGCGAGCTCGGCGAACAGCTTTGTGCTCGCTTCGACATCTTCATAAACCGGGGTGACGATGACGACCTGCGGCTGATCAGTGCTCATAAGTCAAGCAAACCCCGAAAGTACGCGACAGTGGCCGAGAGACCATCCGGAAGACTCACCTGCGGCTCCCACCTCAGGGCAGTAGAGGCAAGGGAGATGTCGGGCTTGCGCTGCCGCGGATCGTCTTGCGGCAGCGGCTTGAACACCAAGCGCGACCGCCCCCCGACGAGCCCGAGAATCGACTCGGCAAGCTCCAGGATCGTGTATTCTACGGGGTTACCCATATTCAGGGGGCCGGTCAGTACCGGCTCGCTTGCCATCATCCGAACGAAGCCATCGATCAGGTCGCTGACATAGCAGAAACTGCGGGTCTGAGATCCGTCTCCATAGATCGTGATATCTTCTCCGCGCAGTGCCTGTACGATGAAATTGCTGACCACCCGTCCGTCGTTCGGGTGCATCCTCGGCCCGTAGGTATTGAAGATGCGCACGACTTTGACTTCCAACCCGTGCTGGCGATGGTAATCGAAAAACAACGTCTCGGCGCAACGCTTTCCCTCGTCGTAGCAGGAGCGGATACCGATGGGGTTGACGCGTCCCCAATAGCCCTCCGGTTGCGGATGCACCTCCGGATCGCCGTAGACCTCGCTGGTGGATGCCTGAAGTATCCGCGCCTTGGTGCGCTTGGCGAGGCCCAGCATGTTGATGGCGCCATGCACACTCGTCTTCGTGGTTTGGACCGGATCGCGCTGATAGTGAATCGGCGAGGCCGGGCAGGCCAGGTTGTAGATCTCGTCCACTTCGATATACAGCGGAAAGGTGATATCGTGGCGGATGAGCTCGAACCGGGGATTGGCGAACAGATGCGCGATATTGTCCCGGGTCCCGCTATAGAAGTTGTCGACGGACAATACATCGCAGCCTTCGGAGAGCAGCCGCTCGCACAGGTGAGATCCTAAAAAACCGGCGCCGCCGGTCACCAAAACGCGTTTTCTGTTCGATATGCGCATGCGATCTCCATGTTGTCGGTTATGAACCGGTCGAAATATGCGATTCGGGCGCCGACGCCGAACAGCGACCGGGGCGATATACGCGCGTCCGGAAGTTCAGACAATTTCTCAAAGCGTTGCAGTATAACAGACGGGGCCTGCGGGATCACCTCCGATTCCCAATCACCTCCGATTCCCAATCACCTCCGATCACCGCCAACCGGCGAAGAGCGCCATTTCTTTTCCCGTCACACCGGTCATCAACGCCGCTTTCATAGACTGACCTCACTCCCGTTCCTTTACTGAAGACAAAATCGTTCTGGATTCAAGCAATTCACGATACACCCCAAGAGTCGCCGCGTGGATCAGCGCGGAGTCGAAACGCGCCTCGGCGATCATCCGCGAACGCGCGCCGAACCGGCGCCGCAAATCCGCGTCGCCGATCAGGCGTTCAAGCGCGTGCGCCAGGGCCAGCGGGTCATGGACCGGGACCAGCAGTCCGTTGCCCTCGACCTCCACGGCCTCCCGACAGCCGGTCGCATCCGTGGTGACCAACGGCAGCCCCGCGGCCGCGGCCTCGATCAGAAACTTGGGCAGACCCTCGCGATAATAGGACGGCAAACAAGCGATGTGCGCCTGCGCCAGCACGGCGGGCATGTCGGCGCTATGCCCCCACCACTCGATACAGCCCTCCTGATGCCAGTCGCGCAGTTGCGCCTCCGCCACCGAGGTCGGATTGCCGGGGTCGGGTTTGCCCACCAGCACGCACCGCGCCGGGCTGCCCCGCGCCTTGAGCAGGCGGGCAGCGCTGACGAAATCCCCCACCCCCTTGTCCCACAGCAGCCGCGAGGCCAGCATCACCACGACCGCCCCCGGCGGGTCCGCGCGCGGGACGAAGCGCGCGATATCCACCCCGGAACCGGGGATCAGCACCGGCGCCACCCCCGTGAGCCGCCGGACCTGCTGCTGATCATCCGGGTTCTGCACCAGGACCCGCACGTTCGGCGCGGCGAGCAGTGCGCGATAGGCTCCGCCCACCAATCCGCGCACCAGGCGGGCCCGCGGGCCGTCGGAGGAGAACAGATAGCCCATCCCCGCCACCCCGTTGACCACCGTCGGCACCCCCGCGAGACGGGCCGCCAAGGTGCCGTAAAGCACCGGTTTCTGCGCGATATTGTGCAGCAGGACGGGTTTCAGATCCTTGAGGATGCGCGTCACCCGCGCAATGCTGCGCAGTTCGTGCCACGGATGCATCCCCTTGCGTGAGACCTCCAGGGGAATCAGATCGAGCCCGGCCGCGCGGATGCGCTCGCCATGGGCCTCCACCCCGGTAATCACCGTCACCGCGAAGCCGGCAGCGCGTACGGCCTGCGCCAGCGCGAGATAGTGATGGCAGAAATACCAGTCCACGGTCACGAAGAACGCGACCCGCCGGGTACCGACCGCCGTCATGGCCGGCGACTCGCGGACCGCGCGGCCCCGGCCGCATCCAGCCACGCCTGGAACATCAGCAAATCCCACAGGTAATAGGACCAGTTGCGCCGCCCCGCCAGGTGGTCATCCCACTTGGCGCGGATGGGATCGGGCCTCAGGATGCCGTCGGCCAGCAGCCGATCACGCGCCAGCAGGGCCTCCGCCCAGTCACGCAGCGGCCCGCGCAGCCAATGCTCGATCGGCACCCCGAACCCCATCTTGGGCCGATCCATGAGGGCACGCGGCACATGCCGCTCGACCATGTGGCGTAGCGGGAGCTTGCCGAGACGCCCGCGCACTTTCCAGCGCAGCGGCAGTGACCAGGCGAACTCGAACACCCGATGATCCAGCAGCGGCACCCGCGCCTCCAGGCCGACCCCCATGCTGGCCCGGTCGACCTTGACCAGGATGTCATCCGGCAGATAAAGGCAACTGTCCATGAACATCATCGACTCGGTGATCGACCCGGTGCGCGGGCGCCGCGTCGGGTCGGTGAGCACGCTCGCCGGTTCTTGGGCACCGATCACCAACGCGGCCGGGTCGTTCCAGTGCGAGACCATGCGCAAATAGAGCGCCTCGGGTGAATCGCCGGTCAGGACATCGATCGCCTTATGCAGTCGGTCCCCGGGGTTGGCGATGGCGAGCGGTCCGGGCAGCAGCCGGCCGAGGGGCCGCAGCAGCCGGTCCCAGGTGCCGGGGGCGATGGCGGTGACCGCCCCGGCCAGCGCGCGGCGCAGCCCCAGCGGCACCCAGCCGATGCGCCGCCAGGTCTCGCGTGTCCAGAGATACCGGGAATAGCCGCCGAACAGCTCGTCGCCGCCGTCTCCGGACAGGCACACGGTCACATCGCGCCTGGCCATCCGGCTCACCAGCAGCGTCGGGATCTGGGACGAGTCCCCGAAGGGTTCATCCCAGAGCCGCGGCAGGTCGACGATGGTCTCGATGCCGTGCTGAGCGGTGACGTACAGCTCGGTATGATCGGTCCCCAGATGCGCGGCGACCTGCCGGGCATGGGGTGCCTCATCGAATCCGGGCTCGTGAAATCCAATGGAGAAGGTGCGCACCGGCTTGGCCGACTGGGCCTGCATCAGGGCCACCACGGCGGTGGAGTCGATGCCGCCGGAAAGGAAGGCGCCGAGCGGCACATCGGCCTGCATCCGCAACCCCACGGCATCGCTCAGCAGTGACTCCAGCGCCTCCAGGGCCTGCGCCCGCGATCCGTCAAAGGGCGCGGTCAGACCGCGCTCGACGGCCTCGCGCGCAGTCCAATAGGCGCGGATGAGCGGGGTCTGCCGACCCTCATCCAGGGTGGCCGAGGTCCCGGGTTCGAGCTTGTGAATCCCCTGGTAGATGGAATGCGGTGCCGGGACATAACTCAGGCGCAGATAGGCCGCCAGCGCATCCCGATCGAGCGTGCCCTGCCAGTGCGGATGGGCGGTCAGCGCCTTGAGCTCGGAGCCGAACAAAAAGCGTCCGCGGTTCCAGCCGTAGTAGAGCGGCTTCTCCCCCAGGCGGTCGCGCGCCAGGGTGAGCCGGCGCTCCTGCCGATCCCACAGGGCAAAGGCGAACATGCCGTTGAGTTGCGGCAGCGTCACCGCCACCCCGCGCCGGCTGATCCAGGCGAGCAGCACCTCGGTATCCGAGTGCCCGCGCCAGGGAACGCCATCGCCAAGGTCGCGGCGCAGCGCCAGGTAGTTATAGATTTCACCATTGAAGGCGAGCACATACCGGCCGCAATGGGAGACCATCGGCTGATGCCCCAGGGGCGAGAGGTCGAGGATCGACAACCGCCGATGCCCCAGCGCGACCCCCGCCGCGGGGTCCAGCCACAGGCCCTGATCATCCGGTCCGCGATGCACCAGGGTGTCGTTCATCCGCCCGACGGCATGACGCAGGTCGGACTCGGTGGGGGCATCGGGGTCGATCAGGCCGCACAGACCGCACATTAGCGATTCCCTCGGTTCAATGACTGGTAGAGATCTGCGTAGCGCGTGGCGATCAGCGGCAAGGCATAGTGCGCTGCGATGCGGGCGCGGGCGGCCCGGCCGCGGGCGGCCAGCGCCTCCGGACCCTCGGCGAGCAGGCACCCGATGGCCGCGGCCAGAGCCGACGGGTCGCGCGGCGGCACGGTGCGTCCGGTTTCGCCGACGATCAGGGCGGAGTCGCCCACATCGGTGACCACACAGGGCACGGCGCAGGCCATGGCCTCGCCGATCACGTTCGGGAAGCCTTCCCCATAGGCCGAGGCGCTGACCAGCAGGTCCAGGGCGGCAAAGACGCGCGGCGTGTCGGCGCGTGGACCGAGCAGGCTGACCGCCTCACCCAGACGCGCGTCGGCAATCCAGCCCATCAATTGCGGGTTGGCCGCATCCATCCCCGGACCGCACAGCAGGAACCGGCACTCGGGCCGCGCGGCCCGGACCACGGCCGCCGCCCGCAGAAAGGTCGGCAGATCCTTCTGCGGATCGCAGCGGGCCACGAGCCCGACCAGCGGGGTCTCAGCCGGTATGCCTAAGCTCTCGCGCAGCGCAACGCGGGCCTGCGCGTCCGGCCGGAAACGCTCCAGTTCAAATCCGTTCGGGATCACGGACAGGGTGCCGCGCCGATACCCCAAGGCCAGATGGACCTCCCGCGCGCGTTCCGAGCAACAGAGAATGCGGTCCGGCGCGAGACGGGAGAGCCCGGCATTGAGCCGGGCCACGATCCGGGTGGCGCGGCGGGTCTGACGCGGGTCCAGGTCGCTCTGGCGGATGTTCCAAACCAGCCGCGGACGCCCGGACCCCGCCCCCAGCAGCGGCAACACCAGCCCGCCGAGCAAATCCGCGTGGTACATCCAGGTCTGAATCAGCTCGGGCCGAAAGGCGCGCAGCAGACGCACCAGACGCACGACCGCCCCGGCCGTCGGAAAACCGCGGCGCAAATCGAGCGTCTCCACCCGGACACCTAGTTCGCTGATCCGCGGCTCCATGGGTCCGGGAGGGATCAGCGAGATCACCAGCGGTTCGAACACCGTCCGGTCCATGGTGCTCAGCAGCTTGAACAGCATCATCTCGGCGCCGCCCAGTTCAAGGCCGGTGATCACGTGGGCGATCTTCATCCCGCGATTCCGGCCGGATCGCGTGCGCCGCAACCCAGCACCTCCAGATAACGGCGGGTCACGGGTTCGAGTCCGTAATCCGCGGCGCGCGCCTTGAGGCGCTCCGGTGCCGGCGGTTGCTCCAGGGTCAGCGCCATCGCCGCGGCCAGCGCCTCGACCGCGCCCACCGGCACCAGTGGACCATAGCGCCCGTCCGCCAGCACCTCCCGTGGTCCGCTCGGGCAGTCGGTGCTGACCACCGAGGTCCCGCAGGCCATGGCCTGAATCAGCACCCCCGGCAACCCCTCCCAGGCCGACGACAGCACGAACAGGCGGGCGCGGCTCATATACGCGAAAGGATTGTCCCGGAATCCGGGCAGGGCGACCCGATCGCCGAGCCCCAGTTGCTGAATCAGCGACTCCAGCGCCGCCCGCTCCGGCCCCTCGCCGAGGATGATCAGACGCAGATCCCGCCCGGCGCTCAAGGCCGCGAAGGCGCGGATCAACGTCGGATAATCTTTCTGCGGGGCCAGCCGTCCGGCGGCCAGGATCACCGGCACTGTACCCGGTCGCAGCCAGGGATGATCCGGCGGCGCGGCGGCAAGCGCGGCCAGTTCGGGTGTCACCACCGGATTGGGAATGACCAGGATGCGCGCTCGACCGGCGCCGAGCAGCCGGTCGAGATCATCCGCCACCCCTTGCGACACGGCGATAACGGCGTCCGCGCGCGGATAAAACGCGCGCGCCAACCGCGGCATCCAACGCCCGGCCAAGAACGGCGAATGCGCGGCCTCCTGCGACAGATTGCTGCGCACGCTGACACAGACACGCGTCGGCACCCGTGCCAGGGCGCGCGCCCACAAGGCGACCATGTTGGCATGATCCATCGCGGCCAACAGAGCCCGCGGCCGACGCCGGCGCAGATAGCGCACCAGTCCCGGCAATGCACCCAGCACCCGCGCCGCGCCAAGGTCGACCAGCGTGCAGCCCGGCGGCACCAGCGCCAGGTAAGGCCCCGCCGCCTGCCCAACCACGAGATCCACCGCGACCCCGGCCGCCACCGCGCCCTGGGACAGGTTCAGCATCATGCGTTCCGCACCACCGCCGGCCAGCGAGGGCAGAAAGATAGCGAGCGGTGTACCGTACATCAATCACCCTGAGGCAAGCGCTGACCTGATCGATTCTCCGACAGCAATCGCCTCAGGATCGCGATCGAGCCGATCGGCCGCATCAGGCGTGTTCCGGACGGGCGGAGTTTAACATCCTCGGGATGGGGCGGGCGCCGTTGGGCGTTGGGCGGGCATGTCGCTTTGGGACTGCCGCGAGCGAGGATCTCATGGCCATGACCGCCGTTCCGACCAAACCGATGACCCAGAGTGATCCCAGATGTTCACAGATCGCAAGATAGCCGGGCTCATGACCAAGGCCCCAAACGGCGTTGATCGTCGTCCCGGCCGTAGAAGCGGCTTCCCGCCGCTTCTACGAGCCCGTGATGACTTGGGCAATGATCGAGGCCCCAAGCTTGAACGACGCTCGGCCGAGCGCCGCCCCTGTCGCTGCCTCCTAAACACCCTGAGCATTCGCCGAGAAAGGGACCTCACAAGATTGTTTTTTCTATTATTCTTTTGTTAAAACCACGCACTCACTCCCCGGTTCATGTGGGGTTCATGTGGCGTACCCTCGACCCGTTCGTGCGTTATGAGGCAATCTTGCCTCATAATGCACGAACAGCGCAGCGAGGAACTGCGCGCAGGGGCTTGACAACCTGAAAAAACCTGATGTAATGAAAAATGCGACGCGTTATGGGATAGTTTGTCCGCCTAAACCTAGCTAGTAGGGCGTTCCGTCTTATCTTGCAGGTCTGTGCTCGCTGCGAAGTACCATCCATGGCGACTTCCTTCCGGCATCCTGGCGGAATAACGCCGCAACTTATTAAGTTGGAACGGGGTAGTAGCAATCGCCAAAGCTGAAATCGGCATCGCTCTTGCTCCACCGATTCAGCTTGGCTTTACAGTTATGCAACTCACTTGGAGACTAGCATCGTGTTAAATCATAGCAAAGAAATTTTATTTTTCGTATACGCGTTAATGGCTCCATTGGCAAAAGGAGATTCGGTAATTTTTAGTGAAAATTTTGATACCGAGCCCACTGGATTATCTAAAAAAACTCTAACAAATTGGACAGTAGCGAATGCCGGTTCTGGTGGTTCGGTTGACCTATTTGGCCATGGTCTTTATGGGTTACCATGCGCAGGTAATGCGGGTAGATGTCTTGATTTAGACGGAACTACATCTGCTGCAGCGGATCTCATTTCAAAAGTGCTTACGCTCCCCACTGGGACTTACACATTAAGCTATCGATTGGCCGGGAGCCAACGTGGAGACAGCAATACCGTTGACGTATTTTTTGATGAAACCTTATTGCGAACGGTGACCCTCGACTCATCAGCACCTTATACGACGTTTTCAGATGTATTTAATGTGTCATCCTCAACATCAGGTTCCATCGAATTTAGTCATTTTGGTAGCGATAGAAAAGGATTGTTATTAGATAGCATTGTTTTAACTCAAAATGTTGTTAGTGGAGATGCGGCATGGGCTCAGCCCCCTTATAACGTGAAATGCAAGAACAACACTACGTCACAAACTGTTACTATTCGAAAAAATGAAAAATCAACCTATGATTGTGAGAAGTCAGGATTAGTTGTTAATTCCGGCGATAACGTTACCGTTACGATTACTGGCGTTAAAAAATAAGCGGAATTCCGCGTAGAGCAGAGAGCATGCGTCCTGGAGAGGAGAGTGGGGTCAGGTCTGAATGGCACTGACTTAAGCCGCAAGCGTGGCAGAAACAATCAGTTGCGATGCGGCGAAGCGAGCGAAAAACTGTTGCGGACCAGGCAAGGGCAAGGAAACACGCGGAAAGTGCCGCTTCCACTCAAGGGTCGAAAAAGGGGTCAGTACCCTTTGCAGTGAAAGTCAATGAAAAGATGCCTCCGGCGTAGGGACTCCGGTTGCCCGGAGCCCCCGCCACAGACCCGGACGTGCAGTTTTCCCGCATCCGGTTCCTCGGTCGTACTCGCTTTCGCGCGAGCGACAAGTTTCACGCAAACACCAGTTCATGTAGACGCGCCGTACGTATTTCGCCCGGTAGCGCGCCGCTTTCACGCGCTCTGCCAGATCGGCGAGATTGCCTTCCAAGTTAGCCGCGTAGGTTTCCGCCGTCAGCCCATCGACGCCGCTGGCCGCGTCCTTAGTCAAATGCTGCCAGCAATACGTCAGAAGCGCGACGCTCACTTCTCCGAAGCGGTTGCGAAAGCGATGGTGTTTGCGCTCCTGCGCTCGTTTTGCTATTCCCCGCAGGGAGGTTGGCTCGCGGTATCCCGATCCTGCGTGTCCGGCGCGCGTTTCCTGTACAGGCTGCGTACTTCCGTCGGGTCCTTCGCCATGTAATGGGCGGCCTTGGACATAAACCCGGCCACCGCGCGATCTGCACCGTCGTCGGTCCGCACAGCGGACCCTACAGGTCACGTTGTTACCGTAGGGTCCGCTGTGCGGACCGTCCGCGGCTACTATGCCCGATTAAGACACCCCAAGCGCATACGGCCGTCTCCGGCCTGCCCGGACGCTCCACGCCTCCACCCGTGCCCACGCTGTTTCAGGGCTCATCGCCTTCTCGTGTCCCAACACTGACGGTTTCATCGTTTCACCTCGTCCGGGAGCCCTCGGGGCTTCCCGAGTTCTCCAGCGTCTCTCTTCCTGCATGCCACGGCCTGAGGACTCCGGCGGACCTCCCCACCCAAGCCATTGCGGGTGGTTCGTGTTGCCTTCCAGCAAGTTAAGACTGTCGGCATCCGCAACAAGCTATTTCAAAGCTGTACCAGCACTTCAGGGAGCGCGACCTCCCCTACCGCCCTACTACCAATATTCGGGTTGTGAAGGCTCTTGAAATTTCAAGAATGTGTAGAGAGGGATTCGCTCGTGTTGGCAATGATCCTTCGCAACTTGCGAATAATGTTAGAGGCGCCATTTCTTCTGCAATGAGTGAAATGGATGACCTTGATATGGAACCGCTCTATCGTCAGTTAAAAAGAGAAATTCCTTGCGCTACTTCCGCCGACCCTCTTCTTTTTCATCGCCCTGCACATCGTGGGGTTGGTTCACGCCTTGATGCTCAAGGGGACCGGAATCCCGGTCACGACCTCCATGTCGATCGCAGTGGCGGCCCTGATCCTCGGCAAGGCGGTCCTGCTCGCCGACCTGCTGCCCATCATCAATCGCTATCCCCACAAACCACTGATCTACAATGTGGTCTGGAAGACCTTGCTTTATCTGCTGATGGCCGGGCTGATCCATTACCTGGAGCGGCTCGTGGATTTCTCCCGGCAGGCCGGCAGTGTCGTGGCCGGCAATGAGTTGCTGCTTTCCGAGATGGTCTGGCCGCACTTCTGGGCCATCCAGATCCTCCTGCTCGTCCTCATTGTCATGTACTGCACGATGCGGGAACTGGTGCGCGTGATCGGCAAGGAAAAGACACTGCGGCTCTTCTTCGGACCGCTCCCCGCTTGACAGGCATTGGCCGCGCCGGGGTGCTCAACAGCCAATCGGGGGCCGCGATCGGCAGGCTAATCAACAGGCCGACCGCGGCCAGGTCCTGGAAGCGGAGGACGCCGACGACGGCGCGCCCGCGAGCGGTGGGCAGTTCCATCTGCCCGCCGAGTTGCTTCGCTCAGCCCACCTTGATCTCAAGCGCCTCCATCCCCTCGGGCATCCGAATCTCGGCCGCACCCTCGATGGTCAGGGGTTGCATGGGCCACGTCCTTCGCGAAACGCGTTGCAATGACAGGTCACGAGAAGGGTCTTTCAAGAACGCGTTGCGCGCGCCGGGACCGGTTGGAACGGCAAGCATGGCAGAGCGGTTCCGCCGTTGCGCTGACTTGGGAGACGGCGAATCGCGCTGCGGGCACCCGGGCCGCAGCCTACCGCGAGGCGCACGATTGACCGGCCGCTCCCTGCCCGCAATCGACGGGTGGAATGGTCGCATGATGTCTGTATGATCGCGGGTCCCGCCATCCGCCTTCGGGCGTCGAGGATGGCGTTCTATAAGTATCTGTTAAAGAAGTTTTGCCGCGCAAGCGGGGGGAGGAACGATGCAGATCACCGGGATGCTGTGGGGGGCGAAGCTCCTTGAGTATGTGGACTATCCGACCGCGGAGGTGCTGGGTCCGGACGCGACCGGCGCGCAGGTCAAGGACTTGATCGACCGCTGGGGCAGCGTGTTGATCAAGCCCATCTTTAAAGGCGGCATCGGCAAGAAGGGCAAGTCCGGGTTGATTGGGCGGGCGACCGACCTGGCAACTGCCATGCGCGAGAAGGAGCGGCTGTTCTTCGTCGAGCACCGGGTCGGCAATCAAGTGGCCAAGGCCGAGGGTGTCACCTTCGAGGGTGCTGTGCCGGCCGAGCACGAGATCTATGTGTCGATCTCGGACGCAACCCGCTACCGTGCCCCGACGCTGACCATCACCCACCACGGCGGCGTCGACATCGAAGATCTGGCGCCCGACCAGATCGCGGCCATCCCCTTCGACGCCCTCACCGGCTTCAAGGGGTTCATCGTCGCCAATGCGCTGGACAGCATCGACGCGCCGCGCGAGATCATCAGCCCGCTGGTACAGAACCTGCCGAAGCTGTGGGACCTCTTCAGTAACTACGGCATGAGTATGCTGGAGCTGAATCCGATCCGTATGATGCCGAAGGGCCAGGGGCGGCTGGTCCCGGTCGCCTGCGATTTCAAATGCGCCTTCGACGGCGACGATCCGGCCTGGCATCGGCTGAGTCTGCCCGACAACCTGGAATCCGCGAGCTACTCGGCCTTCGAGATTGAAGTCAACGCGCTGCGGACCTACCAGGGCCAGTCGGACGTGTTCGTGATCAACGACCAGGGCACCATCACGGCCATGACCTTCGGCGGCGGTGCCAACGCGCTGGTCACCGAACTGCTGGGCGACGCCGGCAGCATCTCCTCGGACTTCGGCGGCAACCCGCCGTACGAGAAGATGTACGACATCAGCCGCATCGTTTACAAGCACTGGCTCGAGCAGAGTAACGTGCTGTTCATCATCGGCGGCAAGGCCAACAACACCGACATCTACACCACCTTTCGGGCCATGGCCGATGCCTTGCGGGACTATTTCAACACCCAGGGCCGCCGGCCGCTGTTCGTCGTCGTCGGGCGCGGCGGACCGAACCTGATCCGCGGCATGGCGTACCTCAGGGATACCCTCGACGGACTCGGGCTGCCGTATCGGATGTTCGGCCACGACTCGGCCATGAGCGGCGTGGTCAATTACGCCCGCGACATCGACGCCTGGATGCGCCATGGCGGCCGCGCCGAGCTCGCCCGCCACATGGGTCTCGCGGCCGCCTGACCATGTGCCCGATACGGTTTTGGTCATGGTTCCGGCCGGCCGAGACGCCGGCCGGCTGGAGTCCAAGGCTTCAGCCATGGACTCCAAATGACCATCGCTGGCCGCAACGATGATCAAGGCCCCCGATACTTAAGCCCGCAACACGAGATTCCCTATGTCTGCCAACGACTCCCACTTTCTCGGCGCCATGCGCCGCCAGGGTATCCCCGAGTTCCCCCATTATTTTGTCGGTAGCGGTAACCTGGCCCAACTCGCAACCCGCGACGACCGGGTCTGCGTGCTGAACATCCTCGGCAACGAGAGCCGCACGGTGACCCCGGTCAGCCATACCTACTCCGGCGGCAACGTGGTCTGCGGCGTGCAGCCGGGGCGATCCGGCTCGGTGCTGAAGACCGAGCTCAACGACATCCCGGTCTACAACACGGTCTCCGAGGCCCTGGAGGCCGGCCACCGCTTCAATGTCGCGGTCGTCTATGTCCCGCCGGCCGGGGTCAACGACGCGGTGATCGAGGCGGTGCGCGTCAACCCCCTACTCACCCGCGTGGTGATCCTGACCGAGAAGGTGCCGCTCAGCGATGCCCGGATCATTCGCCAGTACTGTCAGCTTCAGGGCGTCGACGTCTTCGGCGGCAACTGTCTCGGCATCGCCGACGCCCACCACCATGTGCGCATCGGCGGGGCGCTGGGCGGCACCCATCCGGCCGAGTCGCTGGTGCCGGGCACGGTCGCCATCTATTCGAACTCCGGCAACTTCACGACCACGATCGCCGTCTACCTGCTGACCGCCGGCTGGGGGACCACCGTGTCGCTGTCGTCCGGCAAGGACGTCTATATCCACTTCGCGGCCGCGGAGTTCACCAACGCCTTCCACCACGACCGCCGCAGCCATGCGGCCGTGATGTACATTGAGCCCGGCGGCTACTACGAGCGGGACCTGGTGTTCGAGAAGCCGGTCATCGCCTGCATCGTCGGGCGCTGGAAGGACCGGTTGACCAAGGCCTGCGGTCACGCCGGTGCCATCGCCGGCAGCGGCGACAATGCCGCCGCCAAGGAGCGCTGGTTCATGGAGAAGTTCGGCGTCGATGCCATCTACACCGCCGAACACCCGGTCTTCTCGGCCAAAGGGGCGGTCGTCACCAATATCGCCGACATTCCGTCGGCCATGACCGCCGTGATGGCGCTCAATCGTCGGCAGCCCGACTTCGCGCCGATCGGCGACCTGTCGATGAAGTGCTGGTTCGCCGACGGCACCGGGCTTGCGCTGCCTGCGGTGCTCGACGTCACGCCGGTGCCGGCCGTCGATCCCTACAAGGGGCAGATCGAGGCGGTCAACCGCCAGCTCGGAGTGATTCCGCCGCGGGAGGTCATGAAGGACGCCTCCGGGGCCTCCATGATGGACCCGGAAACGCAGATCACGCGCTTGCACGGCGTCAGTATCCTGGACCTGGCCACCCGCACCTACGAGGACAACCTGGTCCTGGCCCTGGTGCGCGAGTACCCCGACGACACCGGTCGCGCGCTCGCCAATGTCGCGCTGAACGCCTACGTCAATCTGCACGGCACGCCGATGCTGGCAGCGGCACACGCCGCCCGCGAGGCCGGCAGCAGCCCGAACACGGCGCTGTGCGGGGCGGTCGCGCTGATCGGGCCGAAGCGGGTGGAGGCGGCCGGGACGGCCGTGCGAACGCTGCTGGAGGTCGTGCGGCAAGCGGGCATCACGGACCTGGCCGATCCGCATGCCGCCGTCGATGCGCGCATCGCCGCGACGACCCCGGAACAGGCCGGCACGCTGCTCACCGCCGCGCCGGACCCCCTGGCCGAGGCGATGCTCGCGGGTGCGCGCGCCCGCGGCGCCGTCGAGACCGCGATCCTGCGCTACCTGACCGGCCTGGCCGCCGCCCAAGGCGGCCACCCGAGCGCGGACGCCGTGCTCGCCGCCATCTGCTTGCACCTCGCCTGGCGGCCGCTGCTGCATAAGCGGATCTCGGTGACCACCCTGGCCAACCTGCCCTGGCACCTGCGCGTCGCGGCGACGCTCGTCGGCGCGTCGGTGAGCCCGGCCCGCCAGGGCGCGGAGCGCTTCGGCGGCGTCCCGGTGCAATCCCTGATCGATGGCTGGAGCTTCACCGAGACCGCCTACCTCGCCTTGCTGGGGTGCCGACCCGATGCCGATGGCCGCTTTGCCTTCTCGGTGCTGCTCGGGCTGACCGCCTCCAACGGCCCCGGCACCATCTCGGCTCAGGGCGCAAAGGGTGCGGTCAGCGCGGACGGGCCGGAGATGCCCGAGCGGGTTCAGATCAACAAAGGCTATCTCGGCTTCCTGAGCCACACCGGCTTTGCCCACGGCGGCAACGGCTTCGAGGCCATGCAGTTCCTGATCGCGCGCTTCAGCGGGCGCACGCTGGCCGATCCCGGCGATCCGCATCATGGCCTGGACCTGGTCCGCATCGCGGCCGACTATGCCGTCGACTTCAAGCTCCAAAAGGCGAAGGCCAAGGCCGTCGGCAACCTGTCCTACGCCAAGATCCCGTGCGTCAACCACCCGATCTTCAAGGGCAAGGAGGTCAATCTGGACCCCCGGGAGGTCTATGTCCGGGAACTCTTCCAGTCGCGCGGCAGCTACAACGTCTTTCACGAGTTCTACCACGAGCTGGTCCATGCTCTGGCCAGCTACGGTGTCAGCAGTAACGTCTATTGCGTCAACATCGACGCGGTCATCGCCGTGATCCTGCTGAAGATCTTGTGGCGGCCCTATGTCGCCGGAGAGGTCGACGCGAGCTTCCTCGAATACGGCGCCTTCACGACCTTCCTGTACGGCCGCACCATCGGTACGGCCGCCGAGATCGAGGATCACACGACCCGCGGCCGCAATATGGATACGCGCACGGCGGCGAGCCAGTGCCGGTTCGTGGCCTGACGGACCATCGAGGGAAAGCCGCCCGGCAGGGCGGCGACTAACGTAAAGGAGTCATCATCATGAACCGGCAGGCCCTGGCATATTGCCGATGCCCGCGACGAGGGACCGCAAACGCATCAGTCGGCCCGTCTCGCGAGCCCGATCAAGCCCCTCGACCAGACCCACGCCGCAGCACAGCAAACACCCCCAGCGCGGCCGTAATACCGATCACGTCGGGCAGTAAATCCTGCCACTCCGCCGTGCGCCAGGTGGTCATCCCCTGGAGGACCTCGATCAGTACGCCATACCCCAACAGGCCCGCTGCCACCCGCCATGCAGGCCCGGGAAATGCCCTCAAACCCAGCATACCGAGTAAAAAAAATGCCAGGACGTGATTGGCCTTGTCCCAACCTGTGCTCAGGAGCATCAGCGGCGCCGCGTTGGGCAGCAACGCCAACGCCAGGACGCTGAGCACGCACAGGACAAACGCGGTGCGCCACATCCAGAGTTCAGACCAATCACGCACGTCGTCAGATCCTCGATTACTGCATTGGACGGCAATCCGTTGGCCGGCGCGGCGTCCTACTTTCACGTCCACGAAACCCGGTTACCGGAGGTCCAGGGTCTCACGGTTGGCGGTCCACCGGTGGACGCCCGAAGGCCGCTATCGCCGACTCGTCACGGTAGGTCCAGCCCAGGCCCTGGTTGCCGGGGGTGGCGCTGCCGTGGCCGGAGAGCCAGGCGATGACCGGGAGTTCGACGTAGCCGGATTCGCTCATCGGACGGTCCTATACGCCAGCCGACGCATCCGCTGCAAGCCCTGCCGCTCGCCACCCGTCGGCACCTCGAAGCGGTCGCCCGCGGCGGCGCCGATCTGTTCCAGCGCAGCAGCTCCTGCGTGGAGGGCCGCAACGGTCAGCGCTCCCTCTACCATCATGGCTGTCACCGCCTGCGTGGCCGTAAGCTCCCGGCCCTGACGGCCATCCACAACGATCACATCCGTCGCCCCGACGGCACCACCGCTGCCGAACGCCTCTTCGGTCGTAGCCACCCACCGCTGTTCGAACTGGTGTTGGCCCGAGTCTCCCGGCTACCGCCACCGCGACGTCGACGACCGCGAGCGCCCAAGCTCGCCGCGCTGGCACTGGTCGCGGCTTGATGGGGGTGGGCGAAATTATGATCAAGGCCGGCGGCGGCGACGTAGGGGTAGACGGCGCCATTGCCCTCAGCGCCATAGCCCTCAACCGGGGGAGAGCGGGACCGGCAAGGAGATGCTGGCGCGAGCCATCCACCGCGCGAGCCCCAGGCGCGAGCAACCGTTCGTCGCCGTCAATTGCGGCGCGGTGTCGCGCGACCTGGCGGAATCCGAACTCTTTGGCCATCGGCGGGGCGCATTTACCGGAGCCACGTCGGACCGGGTAGGCTGGTTCGAAGCGGCGGACGGCGGAACCCTTTTTCTGGACGAGATCGGCGCGTTGGGTCTCGACCTACAAGTGAAGCTGCTCCGGGTTATCTAGCAGCCTGTCGGACTTAGAGGAAATCCGGTTCAGAAATTGCATATGAAAGACAACCGGTTGAAATTTATTGATATGTCACTGAACTCGGACAATATGACGCTTTTGGCGCTTGATAGATTAAGCGTTGTAGATTATAGGGTTTCTCAGTTTAAGCATATTCCGTTCCGGATATCCTCTTAGCCCCTAGGATTAGGGTAGGAGTCAACATCAAGGCTTTTTGTTGCTCCACA